>Ga0265339_10003302_pt1 | contig 11294 bp, 9 predicted proteins | sample 4CB219metaG_FD_202085 | JGI IMG/M metagenome (GOLD analysis project Ga0265339, IMG submission 202085) | Rhizosphere microbial communities from Carex aquatilis grown in University of Washington, Seatle, WA, United States - 4-CB2-19 metaG | ecosystem: Host-associated > Plants > Roots > Rhizosphere...
GCCGGGCCTGACGCCGCTCGGCGTCGGCATCTTACAAAAAACGGGAGGCAGCGTCGCCGCCTCCCGCGGGTTTCAGAAGAAAGTCTCAGTAGATCTTCGAGAACTCATCGATGTTGCTCGCGTCGAACACGAACGGAGGGGCCATCGGTCCCGAGAGGTCGTCGTCGAGCTTCACCTTGCCGAGCTTGCCCATGCTGAGCTCGCCGCCCGGCGTCGCCTTTTCCTTACCGGTCGCGAGGTTGTAGGCAATCGTCGTGGCCGCGTAACCAAGGTCGATCGGGTTCCACAGAGCGAACTCAGGCGAGGCGCCAGACTTTACGTGCTTGATCATCTCGGACGGCAGACCGAGGCCGGTGACCAGCACCTTGCCGACGAGCCCCTTGTCCTCGACATACTGCGCGGCGGCGGCGATGCCGACCGTGGTCGGGGCAATGATCACCTTGAGGTTCGGATCGTCGGTGATCAGGCCCTGCGCTTCCGAGTAGCTCTTGTCCTGCTTGTCGTCGCCGTAGACGACCTTGGTGAGGTTGACGTTCGGATAGTTGCCGACGTCCTTCTTCATTATGTCGATCCAGGCGTTCTGGTTGGTCGCGGTCGAGGTCGCCGACAGGATCGCGACGTCACCCTTTTCCTTGAGCAGGTCGTTCGCCATTTTCAGGCACTGATCGCCGATCTGGTCGGGAGCCGAGGCAAAGAGGTTCATCTGGCGTCCGCCCTTGGAGACGCCGGAATCGAACGAGATGACCGTGATGCCGCGGTCCATCGCCTTCTTCAGCGCCGGCACCAGCGCGTCGGCGTCGTTGGCCGAAACCGCGATGGCATTCACGCCCTGGTCGATGAGCGAGTTGATGATCTCGATCTGGCCCTCGGGCGTCGCCTGGGTCGGACCGGTGTAGATGATCTTGACGTCGCCGAGATCCTTGGCCGCCTGCTCGGCGCCCTTGTCGGCGGCGTCGAAGAAGCCGTTGCCGAGATTCTTTACGAGTAGCGCAATTGTCGTCGTCGCCGATGCCGGCTGTGCAGCGAAGGCAAACGCCAGTGTGGCGCCCAACGCCAGGTACTTAAGATGCTTCATATGCTTCCTCCCAATGACGGACTGGATGTCCTTCAGTTATCTATCGGGCGCCGTTCAGGCGACCGAACTCGACGCCTCCCCCACGCTGCCCTCCCGGCCGGCGATGATGAGGCGAATCCCGGATTGCTCGACGAGCCTGGCATCGCGCGGGGCGATGGCGTCGTCGGTGATGATGATGTGGACACGCGCGAGCGGGCAGAGAATGAGGCTCGAGCGCTGCGCGAACTTGGAGGAATCGATCAGGAGCACGAGCTCCTCCGCCTGGTCGATAAGCTTCTGCTCTGCCTGGATGAGGAGGGGATCGCCCTCCATCACGCCAAGCCGGTTTACCCCGCGCGCGCTCATGAACATGCGCCGCGCATAGAAATTCCGCGTCACGTCGTTCTCGAAGGGCGACAGCACGATGTTCTGCTCGCGATAGATGGCGCCGCCGGGGAGCGTGATCGTGTTCTTGGAATTCTTGAGCAGATGCTCGGCGATCGGGAACGAGTTGGTCAGAATCTGCAGCCGGCGGTGCGCCAGGTGGTGCACCATCTGGAAGGTGGTGGTGCCGCCGTTGATGATGATCGATTCGCCGTCCTCGCAGAGCGCCACCGCTTCGCGTGCGATGGCGCGCTTCTTGTCGCTGTTGACGCCTTCGTTGACCGAGAACGGGCGGCCGGCGATGCCGACGGTCTCCGGCGGGTGGAGCGCTTCCGCGCCGCCGCGCACGCGGCGCAGCCGCCCGGCCACATGGAGCGCGGCGATGTCGCGGCGAATGGTCGCCTCCGATGCGCCCGTAAGCTCGACGAGCTGGCCGACGGTCACCACCGGCCGGTCGGCGACCTCGCTCACGATGATCCTGTGGCGCTCGATTTCGTGCATGGATGCTCCCTCAGCGAGATCACCAATAAATTCCGGCGCTGTCAATCAAGAACGATCATTTTCAATAATGTTGCAACCGCCAAACGCGCATATTGCAGCGCGATATTGCAGGATTGTGAGCGCTTTTGATTGACAAGCGCAGACCCGTTTGCGACTCATCGGCGCGACCTGCGCGCGGCGCGTGATTTTATCTGGCGATCCGATCATGACAGCACCTGTGGACAGCCCCCTTCTTTCCAGCCGCTGGGACGAGAAGATCGCTGCGGCGCTGTCGCCGCCGGAGCTGCTCCTCTACCGCTCGAACCTGCTCGGCTCCGACCTCCGCATTACCAACTTCGGGGGCGGCAACACCTCGGCAAAGCTGACCGAGCGCGATCCGCTCACGGGCGAAGACGTCACCGTCCTCTGGGTCAAGGGGTCGGGCGGCGACCTTGGCTCAATGAAGCTCGACGGCTTCGCGACGCTCTACCTCGACAAGCTCGAAGGCCTGAAGAAGCTCTATCGCGGCCTCGCCCACGAAGACGAGATGGTCGGCTATCTTCCGCACTGCACGTTTGCGCTCAACCCGCGCGCCGCGTCGATCGACACGCCGCTCCACGGTTTTCTCCCCTACAAGCATGTCGACCACATGCACCCCGACGCGGTGATCGCGATTGCCGCCTCCAAGAACTCGCGCGCGCTGACCAGGGAGATCTACGGCGACACCATCGGCTGGCTGCCCTGGCGGCGGCCGGGTTTCGAGCTCGGGTTGATGCTGGAGAAGTTCGCCCGCGAGAATCCAAAGGCGATCGGCGTCGTGCTGGAGAGCCACGGGCTGTTCACCTGGGCCGACGAGCCGCGCACCTGCTACGAGACGACCATCGCCACCATCAACAAGGCGATCGAGTGGCTTGCCCGCAAGACCTCGGACGCGACGATCTTCGGCGGCGCCGCCGTTGCCGCGGCGGCTCCGGCCGAGCGCCGCACCGTGGCCGCGCGCCTGATGCTCGCCATCCGCGGCGACATCGGCAAGGACGAGAGGAAGATCGGGCATTTCGATGATAGCCCGGCGGTGCTGGAATTCGTCAACGCCAGGCGGATGCGGGAACTGGCGGCGTTGGGCACCTCATGCCCCGACCATTTCCTCCGCACGAAGATCCGCCCGCTGGTAGTGGACTATACGGGTAGCGTCGACCAGGCCCTCGCCAGCCTGCCGAAGGCACTCGCCGACTACCGCGCCGGCTACGCCGCCTACTACGAGCGCTGCAAGCATCCCGACAGCCCGGCGATGCGCGACCCGAACGCGGTGGTCTATCTCGTGCCGTCGGTCGGCATGATTACGTTTGCGCGCGACAAGGCGACGGCGCGCATCGCCAGCGAGTTTTATCGCAACGCCATTAATGTCATGCGCGGCGCCTCATCGGTTGACACCTACGTCGGCCTTCCCGAGCAGGAAGCCTTCGACATCGAATACTGGCTGCTGGAGGAAGCAAAGCTGCAGCGCATGCCCAAGCCGAAGAGCCTCGCCGGCCGCATCGCCTTCATCACTGGTGGCGCCAGCGGCATCGGGCGCGCGGCAGCCGCGCGCCTGTTGGCAGACGGCGCGGTCGTCATGCTCGCCGACATCGATGGCGCGATGCTCGACGATACGAAAGGCGCGCTCGCCAGGACTTATGGCAAGGACAACGTGCGCGCCGCCCTGATGGACGTGACCGACGAGACGGCAGTGATCGCCGCTGTCGCCGATACCGTCGCCGAATACGGTGGTCTCGACATTGTCGTCTCGAATGCCGGGATTTCGTCGGCCTCGCCGATCGAGGACACGACGCTCGCCGTCTGGAACCGCAACATGGACATCCTCGCCACGGGCTATTTCCTCGTCGGCCGCGAAGGCTTCCGCACCATGAAGAACCAGGGGCTGGGCGGCGCAATGGTGTTCGTTGCGTCCAAGAATGGCCTCGCCGCCTCGGTCAATGCCTCGGCATATTCCACTGCCAAGGCGGCCGAGATTCATCTGGCGCGCGGGCTGGCGCTGGAAGGCGCACCGCTCGGCATCCGCGTCAACGTGGTGAACCCGGACGCGGTGCTGCGTGGCTCGAAGATCTGGACGGGCGAATGGCGCGAACAGCGCGCCGCGGCCTACAACATGAAGCCGGACGAACTCGAGGAGCATTATCGCCAGCGCAGCCTGTTGAAGCGCAGCGTTCTGCCTGAGGACGTCGCCGAAGCGATCTGTTTCCTGGCGTCTGACCTGTCGGCGAAATCGACCGGCAACATCATCAACGTGGATGCTGGCAACGCGCAGAGCTTCACACGGTAGCGATAGCGACGGCGAAACGTGAGCTTGGGGGAGGGGACGATGGACATGCGGATATCCCGAGGGCCGCTCGACCCTGACCTGATCGCCCGCGATAACGCGCGCGTGGAGGGCGCGCTCGCCATGGACTACGCGGCGCTCGGTCGCCAGCTCGCCCGGCGCAGCATCGACATCGACGATATTGCCCGCCAGGTGGCGAAGTTTGCCGTCGCCGTCCCCTCGTGGGGCGTCGGCACCGGCGGCACCCGTTTCGCCCGCTTTCCCGGCGGCGGCGAGCCGCGCGACGTGTTCGACAAGCTCGACGACTGCGCCGTGATCCAGCAGCTCGTCTGTTCGACGCCGACCGTTTCGCTGCATTTCCCGTGGGACAAGGTCAAGGACCTGAAAGGGCTGCGCGAGAAGGCCGCGAAGCTCGGCCTCGGCTTCGACGCTGTCAATTCCAACACTTTCCAGGATTTGCCCGGCCAGAAGAAGAGCTACAAGTTCGGCAGCCTCACCCACACCAGCAAGGCGGTGCGTGACCAGGCGGTGGCCCACAACATCGAGTGCATCGAGATCGGCGAGAAGCTGGGCTCCAAGGCATTGACGGTGTGGATCGGCGACGGCTCAAACTTTCCGGGCCAGTCGAACTTCACCCGAGCGTTCGAGCGCTACATCGACGCAATGGGCGAGGTCTACGCCGCGCTGCCCAACGACTGGCGCGTGTTCATCGAGCACAAGCTGTATGAGCCGGCGTTCTACTCGACGGTGATTCAGGACTGGGGCTCGAACTACCTTGCCGCGAACGCGCTTGGGCCGAAGGCGTTCTGTCTCGTCGACCTCGGTCACCACGCTCCCAACGTCAATATCGAGATGATCGTGGCCCGGCTGATCCAGTTCAGGAAGCTCGCCGGCTTCCATTTCAACGATTCGAAATACGGCGACGACGACCTCGACGCCGGTGCGATCAACCCTTACCAGCTCTTCCTCGTATTCAACGAGCTGGTCGATGCAGCGGAGCGCAAGGCGCGGGGCTTCAAGCCGGCTTACATGATCGACCAGTCGCACAACGTCACCGACCCGATCGAGAGTTTGATGACGAGCGCGATTGAGATCGGCCGCGCTTACGCGCAGGCGCTTCTGGTCGAACGCGAAGCGCTCGCCGCCCACCAGGAGAACAACGACGCCCTCATGGCATCGCAGACGCTGAAGCGTGCCTTCACCACCGACGTGTCGCCGATTCTTGCCAAGGTGAGAGCCGACCAGGGTGGCGCCATCGACCCGGTCGCCGTCTACCGCGCCTCCGGCTATCGCGCCCGGGTCGCGCGCGAGCGCCCGGCCGTCTCAGGCGCTGGCGGCGGCATCGTCTAGCGCTGCCTCAGAACGGCAGGCCGACATAATTCTCCGCGAGCGCAGTCTGCGCCGCATCCGACTGGACGAGGTAGTCGATCTCGGCTTCCTGCAGACGGCGCCCGAAGGCGTCGGTTTCGGGGAAGGTGTGCAGCGTCGAGGTCATCCACCATGAGAACCGCTCCGCGCTCCAGATGCGCCGCAGCGCGCGATTGGAGTAGGCGAGGAGCCCCTTGTCGGAACGCTCGCGATAGTGTTCGCGCAGTCCCTCAGCGAGGTAGTGCACGTCGCTGGCGGCGAGGTTCAGGCCCTTGGCGCCGGTCGGCGGCACGATATGCGCAGCATCGCCACAGATGTAGAGCCGTCCGAACTGCAGCGGCGAGGCGACGAACGAACGCAGCGGCGCCACCGATTTCTCGATCGACGGGCCGGTGACGACGCGCCCGGCGAGGTCGGGCGGAAGACGGCGCTTGAGCTCGGCCCAGAACGCCGCATCTGACCAGCTGTCGGCGTCGTCACTCGCCGGCACCTGCACGTAGTAGCGGCTGCGCGTCTTGGAGCGCATCGAGCAGAGCGCGAAGCCACGCGGGTGCGCGGCGTAGATCAGTTCGTCGGCGACAGGCGGCACATCCGCGAGCACGCCGAGCCAGCCGAAGGCGTATACGCGCTCGTAGGTAGTTATAGCCTCGGCGGGTACCATCCTGCGGCTGACGCCATGGAAGCCGTCGCAACCGGCGATGAAATCGCAGGCGATACGATGGGCGTCGCCGCTAAGGTCGAAGGTGACGAAAGGCGTGTCGCCATCGAAGTCATGCGGCATGACGTTGGCCGCCTCGTAGTAGGTGGGGAGCCCGGCATCGGCGCGCACCTGCATGAGGTCGCGCGTCACTTCCGTTTGGCCGTAGACCGCGACGGATCTGCCGGTATGCCGGGCGAAATCGATCCGGTGGCGGCGGTCGCCAAAGGCGATCTCGATCCCCTCGTGGGTGAGTGCTTCGCGGTGGAGACGCTCGGCCGCACCGGCCTCCTCAAGCAGGCTGATCGTCCCGCTTTCCAGCACGCCTGCGCGGATGCGCGACAGCACGTAATCGGCGCTCCGCTGCTCGATGACGACACTCTCGATCCCGGACCGTGCGAGGAGCTGCGAAAGAAGGAGACCCGCCGGCCCCGCGCCGATGATCGCGACCTGGGTGCGCACTGCCTTTGCGGCAGACATGATCCTGACCCTTGCCTCCCCGGAGCGCCGCGCCGTTCCGGCGGCAGTGCATCTCTTTGATCTAGCGCGCCACCTGCCACCTTCGTCAATCCCGCGCGCACGGGCGAGCGGGTGGTCGTGTGCCTCTTGCCGCGGCGGGCGACATACGCCAAATGAGGGCGCGCCCGGCGACGGGCCCCGTCCTCCCATGACCTTGCGTGCACCCATGAAGAAGATCGGCTTTCTGTCATTCGGCCACTGGTCGCCCTCGCCGCATTCGGGGACAAGAAGCGGCGCCGACGCGCTTCTCCAGTCGATCGACCTTGCGGTGGCGGCGGAAGAACTGGGCGCCGATGGCGCCTATTTCCGCGTGCATCACTTTGCCCGCCAGCTTGCCTCGCCGTTTCCGCTGCTGGCCGCCGTGGGTGCTCGGACGAAGACGATCGAGATCGGCACCGCCGTCATCGACATGCGCTACGAGAACCCGTTCTACATGGTGGAGGATGCCGGCGCCGCCGACCTCATCGCCGGCGGCCGGTTGCAGCTCGGCATCAGCCGGGGGTCGCCCGAGCAGGTCATCGACGGCTGGCGTTACTTCGGCTATGCGCCGGAAGAGGGGAAGGACGACGCCGCAATGGCGCGCCACCACGCCGAGGTGTTCCTGCGGCTGCTCGCGGGCGAGGGCTTCGCGCAGCCCAATCCGCGACCGATGTTCGCGAATCCGCCGGGCCTGCTCCGCCTCGAGCCGCACGCGCCCGGTCTCATCGACCGTATCTGGTGGGGCGCCGCCACCAACGCGACCGCCGAATGGGCGGCGAAGCTCGGCATGAACTTGCAGAGCTCCACTTTGAAGTTCGACGAAACCGGCGAACCGTTCCACATCCAGCAGGCGGGGCAGATTCGTGCCTATCGCGCGGCCTGGCAAGAGGCTGGCCACAAGCGCGAGCCGCGGGTCTCGGTTAGCCGCAGCATCTTCGCGCTGGTCGATGACCGCGACCGCATGTACTTCGGCAGCCGCCCGGAGCAGGATCAGATCGGCTTCATCGACGAGAACACGCGCGCGATCTTCGGCCGCAGCTATGCCGCCGAGCCGGAGGCGCTGGTGAGGGAACTCGCCGCCGATGAGGCAATCGCCGAAGCGGACACGCTGCTCCTGACCGTGCCGAACCAGCTTGGTGTCGACTACAACGCCCACGTCATCGAGGCGATCCTCAAGACGGTGGCGCCGGCGCTGGGCTGGCGCTGAGCCGAAGCAGCGTGAACGGGACCGCCCGGTAGCGGTCGAGAACGTCCGCCGGCGCGTTGGTGTTGAAGCCGCGCGATGGTGCCGCGATCAGCACAGGCGTTGGTTCGCCGGCGCCCAGCATCAGCGGAAACCGGAAACGGAAAGCACCGCGTCCTCGCCGCCACGGCCGCGCGCGGAGCCGCAGCCGCGGCTCGCCGCCGACGTGAATCTCGAAGTCGAGCCGCCGCCATGTCTTCTGCGGCGGGACCGAGAGCGTGACCGCGACGGTTCCCTGCCACGGTGCCGCAGGCGCGCGGCCAGGCAGGTCGAGTGGGTGTTCAAGCTGCCGCGATTGCTCATCATCAGGCGCGCCCTTCCGCAGGAGAAGCGGAACCGCCGCAACCGGGCTTGGCGCGGCGTCGTCCGGGTGCCGCCACATGCGGGTATGCTTGACCACGCCGCGAACTGCCCATGAGACACCGACTCGGCCGGCCTTGGGGCGGCTCTCGACCACGGCGGCGAGCGACTGCAGTGGCTGGCGCGCTGCCGCCGCCTCAAGCGTATCGAGAAATTCGTCGGGCACCGGGCGGTTCAGGCGCTCGCGCGCATAAAGAAGTGCGATCGCCGCCGCCGCACGCAGCCGTCGCTTCGCCGCGATCTCGGCGAACAGGTCCCAGTCGATGCCGGTATTGATCGCGATCGCCGCGTCGGCAAGCCAGTCGCTTGAGCGGTGAGAGTCCAGCGACCCGTGCGCGATGGCGATGGCGAGCGCATCGGTCGCAGACGGAAGCTGCACCGCGACGCCGGAGAGCGAGCCCGGCCGGGCGCGCCGCCAGACACCTTCGTCGTCGGCGGGCGAGGCGTGGAACGGGTGAAAGGCGCTCTGGTGGAGGTCGAGGTTGCCGAAGCGCCCGCGCACGAGGTTGAGACCCATGCTCGTGGTGAGATACTTGCGCTGGAAGGCGGCGGAGCCCGACCCGGCCGGCTGCCAACCGTCGGCGACCAGCAGGTCGTAGGCGCGCACCATGTCGCGCGGCCTGGCGACGATATCGATATCGTTGAGCGCGCGTCCGCGCCCGAGCAGGTCGCCGCTCGCCACGCGGCTGGCGCCCTTGATGAGCATCATCTCGACGCCCCCTGCCGCGAGCACGCGCAGCGCCGCGCCGCTTTCGGCAATGGTAAGCTGGGCGCGCGACCAGTTGGCGCGCTCGATGCCGGCGATGCGCGGACGCATCGCGCTGTCCGGCGCGACCGTCGGCAATCGCCGCGCAACCAGGCCGATCAGCCGGTTCTCGCCAGGGGCGAGGTGGTCAAGATTGGCGCGCGCCTCAAATCGTGCCCATGCTTCGGCGGCGCCCGCATCGTCGGCGAGCGCAATGCGCAGGAGGTCGTCGATATCCGCGCTCGGCCAAGCCGACCGGAAAAGTGGCCTCAGCCATGTGCCGCTCACGTCGCCGGCGACCCGCTGCCGTCCGGAAGCGTTGCGTTGCGCCGGCGCATCGCGTTGCGCACCGCGACGAGGTAGCCGCGCGCCCGCTCGGCATCGAGCGCGTGGCTGAGACTGCCGGGCCGCACGCGGCGCATGGCGAGGATATCCTCGATCATTTCGTAGCGGTGGCCGAGGTCGCGGCTGCGGCTCAGCCAGTCGATGACCTCCCCCAGACGGCCGGGAAAGTCGTGAAAATCGCCGACGGCCCGCGCGGTCTCCGTCTTTAGCACCATTGTCGTACGCGTCCACAGCCGCCGCACCGCGCCGCTTCCCGCGGCGTCGGGGGGCTGACCGTCGCGGAATTCGCGCGCCAGACTGAAAACGCCGGCAAACTCCGGATTGCCGAGCAGCAGCTCGCCCTGAGTGGCCATCTTGTGGGGCAGCCAGATGTCGTCGGCGTCGAGCGTGGCGAAGTAGGGCGTCGCGACGCGATGAAAGCCGGTCGTGGTGGCGCCTCCCGGCCCGAGGTTGGCTTGCGACACCACCGTGACTGGCCCCGAACAGTTGCGCGCCACCGCCGCGGTCTGGTCGGTGGAGCCGTCGTCGACGACGATGATTGCCTCAGGCAGGATCGTCTGCGCCATCACAGAGGCGATGCTCTCACCGATGGTCAGCGCTGCATTGTGCGCGGGGATGACGACAGAATAGGAAAACGTCACGCGACAAAGTCCTTTTCCAGGTCGTGTCGGCTCAGGAAGAGTTCAGAAAACACGTCCGGGATCGCAGTGGCGCCCCTGAGACGCCGGCGCGCCGCCCACTTGAGGCTGGCCAGCCAGAACTCGCGCTGTACCTCGTCGACGTTGAGGGTGACGTTGGCGTCGTGCCGCCGGTAGTAAGCCGCGATCGCGTCTTCGAGGTGGAGTCTCACCGGATGCGATATCGCCCGCAGGACAAAGTCGGTGTCGTCGCCCTGCCGGTAACTTTCGTCGAACGGGCCGAGCGCGCGGATAACGTCTGCCCGATACGTCGATGATTGCAGATAGGGCCCGCGCATGATCTTCGTGGGTGCGCCGGCGGCCGGGGCCTGCGTGGTTTCGTCGAACGCCGAAAACATCTCTACTAATCCATACACGGCTCCGATCGCCGGATCGGCGAGAAGGAGCGCACGTTGCCGCGCGAGGCGGCCCGGATAGGAGACGTCGTCGGCGTCCATGAAGGCGATGAAGCTGCTCTCCGGCCGCGCCAGTGCCACGCCGGTATTGCGGCCGGCGGCGATGCCCTTGCGGGCATTGGGGAAAAGGCGGATTTCGGGATAGCGTGCTGCCAATCGCGCCACGATGTCCCGTGTATGATCGGCCGAGCCATCGTCGACCACGACGATGTCGAGTGGGACGGCGTCGCGCTCGCGCAGCAACGACATCAGCGCCGGCTCGATGAAGCGTGCCGCGTTGAGCGCTGGCATGACGACGCTAACTTGCACGAAGCAACCCGCTGTCGAGGAAATCGCCGATCGCAGCCGCGATCTCGCGCGAATCTTCGGAAAGCTCGACGGTGAAGGCGGGCAGCCGCCGCGTCAGCTCTGCGAAGAACCGGAAGCCCTGAACCGAATCCCCGGGCAGTTGAAAGACGCCGGATGGCGCCAGCGCCAGCGCAGCCTGGTGCGCCGTCGCGCGCAAGATGCGCGTGCGGGTGCCATGCGTGATGCGCGGTATCAGCAGCGCCGTAATCTCCAGTCTTTCGGCGAGAGGGCGCGCCAGTTCGATTGGATCGAACTCGACCTTGCCGCGCCAGTTGAGCGGCCGCTCGCCGGGGTCGACGCCGGCGCGGGCGAGCCCTTCTCGATCCTGCTTGAAGGTGCGAAAGACCGGATAGGCGGTCGGC
>Ga0265339_10003303_pt1 | contig 11293 bp, 11 predicted proteins | sample 4CB219metaG_FD_202085 | JGI IMG/M metagenome (GOLD analysis project Ga0265339, IMG submission 202085) | Rhizosphere microbial communities from Carex aquatilis grown in University of Washington, Seatle, WA, United States - 4-CB2-19 metaG | ecosystem: Host-associated > Plants > Roots >...
GAAGCGCGCGGTGATGCCGCAGGTGCGGTCGGCGAAAGTCATCAGCACGCCGCCCTGTACCAGGCCGCGGCGGTTGTGATGCTTGTCCTGCGTCACCAACGCGTATTCAGGCTGGCCGTCGACGATGCGCTGCCACAGGGGGCCGACCAGATGCATGAACCCGGTGGTCTCGACAACGGCCCAGCCGTCGGATTTAAGCTTTGCCGCGGCCTTGTCCGTCATTTCGGATCGTCCGTAGTGACAATGTTACGGTCATTTCATCGAATTCCAAGTTGGTGTAGTCAAGCGCAATGAGACCTTTCAACGATGCTACCAGGTGGAATATCGGCAAGCTTTGCGCGGCGTTCACGCGTGAAAACCCCGAGGGCCTTGCCCCCGGGCTGAAGCGCGCCGCGGTTGCGATTGTCCTGACCCGAGGGGAGGCGAGCGGAGAAACGGCTTTCCTCCTGACGCGGCGCGTGGATGGCCTGCGCGCCCATAGCGCGCAGTGGGCGCTGCCGGGCGGACGCTGCGACGCCGGCGAGACGCCGCTTCAGGCGGCGCTGCGCGAACTGGAGGAAGAACTCGGCCTTGGGCTCGACGGCGACGCGGTGCTGGGCCTGCTCGACGATTATCCGACCCGCTCGGGCTATCTGGTCACGCCGGTGGTGGTATGGGCGACCGGCGGGACGATCCTGCCCAATCCGCAGGAGGTTGCCTCCGTGCATGCAATCGCGCTCGACGCGATCGAGCGCGCGGATGCGTTCGACTTCGCCTCCATCCCCGAGAGCACGCGGCCGTTGATCCGCTTTCATTACGACGGCGACATGATCCACGCGCCGACCGCGGCGATGATCTATCAGTTCCGCGAGCTGCTTTGCGGACGACAGACGCGCGTCGCCGAGCTGGAACAGCCGGTGTTTGCCTGGAAGTAGGCCCGATTTGGACCTGACTTGAGCGAAATGCTTGCGTGTCGTTTGGCGCATGGTCTCCCGGTCAAGCCCGAGGGCATGCTTTTCGGAAAACCGGTGCCCACTTTTCCGGATCATGCGCTAAAAAGGCCGGATGCATCACCGATCGATTCGCGCCCGATTGACCGTTCTTGCGCTGGCGCTGCCGCTTGTCGGCCCAGGGACCTTCGCCTTCGGCGCAGGCACGGCTCCTGCGTCGGCCGGCGCCATGGCCCAGGCAGTTTCGGCCCAGGAGGTTTCGCCGCAGGCGGTCGCGGAATATCGCCGCAAGCTGAAGGACTATCTGGAGGCGCGCTCGGCCTTCGAGGAGGTGGCGAGCGCTTACTGGAATGCCATCGCCGAGAAGCGGCGCACCCGCAACGCCAAGCGGCGCGCGCATCAGGCGGTCATGCTCGATGATTACGTGCTGACCCAGCCGCCGGTCTATGCCGGACCGAAGCGTCCGGTGAATCCGCTCCCCGGCCCGGAGCCGGAAGAGCCCCACCGCGAGCGCAAATATATTCCCGTGGTGACCGACCTTGTGAAGGCGGCCGCCGATTATTTCCAGTGGACGCCGGATCGGCCTGCGAGCGAAATCGATTTCAAGCGCGCCTATGCCCGTTTTGCCGAAAACACCGGGCTGACCCGCGAGCAGGCGGTGCGGGTCTATGCGTTCGAAACCGGCGGCAACGGCAATCATGCCTCGCAGTCGGGTTTCCACGGCTCGCGCGCGATCTCGACCGCGATCGGCTACAACCAGCTCCTGACTACCAACACCGTCGAGTTGCTCGCCGAGCAGGGACCCGAATTCATCAGGTTGCTCACGGACCGGGCCGCGTCGCTGTCCGGCCCGGCGCGCAAGGCGATGGACCACAAGGTCGCGGTCCTGAAAAGAATGGTGGCGCTGGCGCGCTCGGTGCCCGACGACTGGTCGCAGCACGAGAAGATCGGCGACACCCCGCAGGGCTGGGCGCTGCATGCCATGGTGCTGGACATCGATGTCGGTCCGATGCTGCAGACCCACAAGCTCCTGACCTCGGTGATCTTCGCCCGCGCCAAAGGATACATCCGACCCTTGAGCGCGGCGGAGCTGGAAATGATGAACCTGACCGGCGACGGCACCGGGCTCGACATGGTGACGATGCCGCAGGCCATGCGCGAGCAGGTGCCGACCTCGAATTTCTTCCAGCGCGCGGGCTATGAGCGCAATCCGGTGGCGATCCGCAACAACACGGTGGCGAAGCTGCTTGCGATCACCGACAGCCGGATGGACGCCAACAGCAATCAGCCGGGTGCCAGGGAATTGGCGGCAGCGTTTCAGAAGGTGGCACAGCCCTGCGGCCCGTCGTGCCCCGCTACCGCGTCGGCGCGCAGCGCCGTCCGATGACGAGCTCCGGCGGGGCATCCAGTCATCTGCAAAGTTGCACGAGACCGACCGGCGCGGCCTGCCGGATCATCGTTTGGTGGATGACGACAGCAATGAAAGCTCACTCTGCGCCGAACATGAAGGTGCCATCACCTTCGAGGTAGGGCCCGCTGCGCATGTAGAGCTGTCCGTTCTGGCCGATGAAGAACAACGTTCCCTTCGGCACCTTCTTGGCTCCCTTGAACAGCAGGCCGGCATTGTTGGTGCCCATCTTGTAAGCGAAGGTCTTGCCGTGCTTGTCGTAGGCATAGCCGATATCGGGTTTCAGCTCCCAGGGCACGGGCGCGGCGGCTTGCGCCCAGGCGAGCGTCGCCAGCGCGCTCAGCGCGGCCCCCAGCACGAGCGTCTTCGTTGAAAGTCTCGTCATGTCGTTCTCCCCGGATGTCTCGAGCCAGCTTGAACAAATAGCGAACGCTGTTTCTGCCATTGGTTGCGGTCGCCTGTTTTACTATCACGCTTGGCCCGTGACTTTGTGATTTCCGCTGCTAGTGGTCCGATTCTAACATTCGCATCCCGTTGCAGCAGGCATGTTTGCGAATGTTAGAATCAAAGGACCACTAGTAGAATCAATTAGCTAGTGGAGCTTTGGATTGACGTTCGCTTTACGAGGCCGCGGCTGGCAGGGTAGCGAACGTCAAATCCGCTCCACTAGCCTTGGCGACTATCTTCACTTTTCCGTCTAGAACCAATTCAACGAAAGCAGGTCATAGGGATGATTCGCATGAACCACGCCACAAGAATTTGCTGGGGTGTCCTGCTGTCGCTCGCGACGCCGGTCGTCGCCGCCCATGCGGACGAATTGTTCAAGCTCAGCAACACCAAGAATATTTCCTGCAGCCGGGGCCTTGCGCCCGGCAGGCTCAACACCGCGACGTGCAAATCCTACACCTATGTCTTCAATACCAAGACGTCGGAATCCTTCCGCTGCCAGGTCTCGCTCGCGCTGACGCGGGACAACAAGGAAGTGATCAACGTGCAGACCGACGGCAGCTGCACCAAGAGGCCGCGCGTCTTCGACACCGATTCCAACTACGACTTCGACGCCACCGAAAGCGAGCCGGCGAGCCCCAATTCGTTCTTCGGCACGGGCGGCTATTCGATCTGGGTTGCCGACACCACGCAACAGAAGGTGCGGGGCTGCATCACCATCTCCTCCGGCCTCGGCTCCGACGTCTCCAAATGCCTTGACATGCCGTTCCACTGACGGCTTCGGAGCAAACCCGAACTCCGACGAGACCAGATTGAGTTGTCGCGAGGATCGGCGCGCACTCCCTCCTCCAAAGCGGGAGAGGGAGTGCAGCGGCGCCGCGGCAACGGCTTAACCTTGACGCCAGCGCATGATCCGGAAAAGTTTGGAGCGGTCTTCCGAAAAGATCATGCGCAAACAACGAGGTAAAGCGCGACAGCGATTCAACTTAAAGTCATCGCTCTTTAACGCCCCATGCGAGCGGAGGCCGGGTGGCCCGGCACCTTGAAGCGCTTGCCGGTATCGATGACCTTGCCGCCGTTGACCTTCAGGATCGAAAAGTCCTGGTCCAGAAAATTTCCGGCCAGGATGTACTTGCCGTCCGGCGTGAACATCACCGCCTCCGGCAATCCGCCGACCTCGACGTCCTGCGTCTTGGTCACCTTCCTGCCGTCGATCTTCAGGATCGCGAGGCTGCCGTTCCTGTGATGGAAGAACGCCTTCTTCATGTTGGAGCCGCGCAGGATGGCGGCGACCGCGAGATCGCCCTTTGGGCTCATGGCAAGTCCTTCCGGACCGTCGCCGACCACCACGCGGTCGATGATGCGGGGCGGGTTGGCTTCGAGATCGATGACGCTGGTGGTATCGACGCTGCCGTCGGACGAGCCGGCCCCGCCATTGTCCGAGGTCAGCGCGATCTTGCCGTTCGGCGTCACCACGACGTTGTAGGGCCACTGTCCGGTCGGCAGATCGATCTTCGTGTAGGTCACCTTGCCGTTGGCGACGTCGAGCAGCGACACCTTGTGCGCGGGAAAGCGCACGGCCAGCGCGTGCTTGCCGTCCGGCGTGAACATCACATGCGCGACGCTGTCCGGCATCGCCACCGTATCCGTTACCTTGACGTCGGTGCCGTTGACCGACAGCACGCTGATGGAATTGTCGCCGCGGTTGGCGACCAGCGCCATCTTGCCGTCGGGGCTGAAGTTCAATCCCGACGGCTGCTTGCCGCCGGTGATGGTGGCCGCGAGCTTCGGCGGGTTGGCCTTCATGTCGATGACGTAGATCTTGTTGTCCGGCACCTGCTTCAGCGCATCGCCGTCCTTGACGTTATCGATGGAGTCGGCCACCAGCGCGACCGAACCGGTCGGGTCGATGTCGACATTGACCGGCGGTCCGACGACCGAGTTCTTCAGGGGCAGGGAAGCGACGATCTTGGGATTTTCAGGATTGGCGATATCGACGATCAGGACCTGATCCTTGCCGGGTGCGCTCAGGATCGGCTTGCCGTCGTCGTCCCACACGATCTTCTCGTCGAGGCCGACGATCATGAACGGCTTGGCAAGGGCGGCATTGAGGAAGCCGGCACCGGACAGCAGCACCGCGGCTCCCAACGACAATCGGACCAGACGACTGGCAAGCATGGCGTTCTCCCGAAGTCATGACCGGCCTCTGCCGGGCCGGTTTCGCGCGCTAGACTACGCGGAGAAACCCGCTGTTGCCAGTGCGAAAGAAAAGCACGGCGTGGCGGTTTGAGCGGGTTGACCCGAGGCTTTCGTCCGTCCAACGTCCCGCCGGATTTTTCCTGGGAGAACACGATGGATCGGCTGAAGGGTAAAACGGCGATGGTGGTTGGCGCCGGTTCGATCGGTCCCGGCTGGGGCAACGGCAAGGCAGCCGCGGTCACCTTTGCCCGCGAGGGCGCGCAGGTGTTTTGCGTCGACCGCAATCCGGCCGCTGCCGAGGAGACGGTGAAGATCATCACCGGCGAAGGCGGTAAGGCGGCCGCGTTTGCCGCCGATGTGTCCCGTGCCGCCGAGGTCGAGGCGATGGTGGCCGCCTGCCTGAAGGCTTACGGCCGGATCGACGTGCTGGACAACAATGTCGGTATCGCGGAAATGGGCAGCGTGGTCGAGGTGACCGAGGCGGAGTGGGACCGCGTGTTCGCCGTCAACCTCAAGAGCGCATATCTCGCCATGAAGTACGTCATTCCCGCGATGGCGGCTCAGGGCGGCGGCTCGATCATCAATATCTCCTCGATCGCCTCGATCCGCCATCTCGGCCTCTCCTATGTCAGCTACGGCACCAGCAAGGCGGCGATGAACCAGATGACGCGCACCACCGCGGTCGAGTTCGCGCCGAAACATGTCCGGGTGAACGCCATTCTCCCGGGACTGATGAAAACCCCGATGGTCGAACATTCCGCTGGCCTTGCGGCGAGCTACGCCAAGGGAGACGTGGAGGCGATGTGGCGCGCCCGCGATGCCCAGGTGCCGATGGGGCACATGGGCGATGCCTGGGACGTCGCCAACGCGGCGCTGTTCCTCGCCTCCGACGAGTCGAAATACATCACCGGCATCGAACTCGTGGTCGACGGCGGCATGACCTGCAGGGCGTGAGGATGTCTCGGTTGCCTGGGTCCGGCCGGCCTTCATCATGCCTTAGCCGAATGGCGCATCCTTTTCGGCTTGAATCGCCGCCGCTTCGGCGGAAAATGCCGGGGAAATTCGTCCATTTGATCCGGATCATGGCCCGATACGATTGCGGCCAGTCAGGTCGAGAAATTCCAGCGAGCGGAGCGCGATCATGAACATTCAGGGAAAAAGCCGGTATCACGAGGTTTATGCGCGCTCGCTCAGGGATCCCGAGGGTTTTTGGGGCGAGGCGGCGCGCGAGATCGACTGGATCGAGCCGGCAAAAAAGGTCTTCGACCCAAGCATGGGTGTTTACGGCCGCTGGTTTGCCGGCGCCGTGGTCAACACCTGCTACAACGCGCTCGACCGCCACGTCGCGCAGGGGCGCGCCGGCCAGCTGGCGCTGATCCACGATTCGCCGCTGACCAATTCGGTCACCAAATTCACCTATGCCGAGCTGCTGAAGGAGGTGCAGACACTCGCCGCCGTGATGCAGGATTTCGGCGTCATCAAGGGCGACCGCGTCATTCTCTATATGCCGATGGTGCCGGAGGCGGTGGTTGCCATGCTGGCCTGCGCGCGGATCGGCGCAGTGCACAGCGTGGTGTTCGGCGGCTTTGCGGCCAAGGAACTGGCGACACGCATCGACGACGCCAGGCCAAAACTGATCTTCTCGGCAAGCTGCGGGGTCGAGCCCGGCCGCATCGTGCATTACAAGCCGCTGCTCGACGAGGCGATCAGGCTGGCTCAGGTCAAGCCGGAAGCCTGCGTCATCCTGCAGCGGCCGCAAGCGGCATGCGATCTTGTGGCCGGCCGCGACCACGACTGGGCGAGCCTGCGGCGTGCCGCGCTCGACGCCGGCAAGGCGGCGGCTTGCGTGCCGGTGCTGGCGACCGATCCGCTCTACATCCTCTACACCTCGGGCACGACAGGCGTGCCGAAGGGCGTCGTGCGCGACAATGGCGGGCATCTGGTCGGGGTGAAGTGGTCGATGTTCAACCTGTACGGCGTCAACCCCGGTGAGGTCTGGTGGTGCGGCTCCGACATCGGCTGGGTGGTCGGGCACTCCTACATCGTCTACGGCCCGCTGTTTCATGGCGCGACCTCGATCATGTACGAGGGCAAGCCGGTCGGCACGCCCGATGCCGGCGCGTTCTGGCGGCTGATCTCCGAGCACAAGGCGGTGGCGCTGTTCACGGCGCCGACCGCGTTCCGCGCCATCCGCAAGGAGGATCCGGACGGCAAGTTCATCCGCCAATACGATCTCTCCAAATTCCGCACGCTGTTTCTGGCCGGCGAGCGCGCCGATCCGCCGACGGTGGAATGGGCGGAAGCGCAGTTGAAAGTGCCTGTCATCGATCACTGGTGGCAGACCGAAACCGGCTGGTGCATCGCCGGCAATCCCGTGGGGCTCGGCATGCTGCCGGTGAAGCACGGCTCGCCGACGGTGCCGATGCCGGGCTATCGGGTCGACGTCGTCGACGAGGGCGCGAAAGCCGTGCCCGCCGGCACGATGGGTTCGATCGTGATCAAGCTGCCGATGCCGCCGGGCTGCCTGCCGACGCTGTGGCAGCAGGACGAGCGCTTCAAGGAGGCCTATCTCACCGAATTCCCCGGCTACTACAAAACCTCCGACGCCGGCTACAAGGACGAGGACGGCTACGTCTTCGTGATGGGCCGCACCGACGACATCATCAATGTCGCAGGCCACAGGCTCTCCACCGGCGGGATGGAGGAGATTCTTGCCTCCCATCCGGATGTGGCCGAATGCGCCGTGCTCGGCATCAAGGATGCGATCAAGGGCGAGGTGCCATGCGGTCTGATCGTGCTGAAAGCGGGCGTTACGCGAAAGCCCATCGAGATCGAAAAGGAGATCGTGGCGCTGGTGCGCGAGAAGCTTGGACCGGTGGCGGCCTTCAAGCTTGCGATCACGGTGGGCCGGCTGCCGAAGACGCGTTCGGGCAAGATCCTGCGCGGCACCATCAAGAAGATGGCCGACGGCGAGCCTTGGGCGATGCCGGCGACCATCGAGGACCCCAAGGTGCTGGACGAAATCGGCGCAGCGTTGAAGGGCAGGGTGTAAGACGACACTTGATGTGGACTTATAATTCCCGCAATTGACCCTTTTGAAGGTGTCGGAAAGTCACCCTCTCCCTTTGTGGGAGAGGGTGGTTTCGAGCGTCAGCGAGAAACCGGGTGAGGGGTCTGCTTCAAACGGATGGACTGCAACCCCTCACCCGGCTCGAATTTCGCTTACGCTCATTCTCGCCACCCTCTCCCACAAGGGGAGAGGGTATTTGAGGAGTCCCCGACAGGACAACGAATGCCACAAAAGAATTTCCCACGGTTCATTTCGATCGCCCTGATCGCGTTTTCGCTGTGCGCCTGCGCGTCGCGCAATGACGTTCCCGCCTCGGCGGGCCTGAGCGAGGACGACGACGCCTACTGCCGCGCCAACGGCGGCCCAGTCGGCTCGCCGCAATATGTCGGCTGCCGCAAGGACCGCGACGTCCAGCGCAGCAACGCGATTGCGCGCGCCGACCGCAGTCAGCGCGATCTCGGCGAATACATGCTCAATCATCCGGATCATCCCTAAAGGCGGGAGGCCTTCATGAACGAGGACGTCTTCAACAGCAGCTTGCGGAAATTCCTGAAAAAGGTCGGCGTCACCTCGCAGCGCGAAATGGAAAACGCGGTGCGCGAAGCGATCGCGAGCGGTCGCCTGAAGGGACGTGAGAAGCTATCGGCCAAGATGGTTCTGACGCTCGGCGACGTCGGCCTCACCCACGAAATCTCCGACGAGATCGATCTGGGGTAGGGAGTAGGACCGCCTATCTCTTGTCATTCCGGGATGCGCCGTCCGAACTCGGGTTTATCCGAGTTCGGCAATATTGTCCAAGTCGGCAACAGCCGACTCGGATGGCGCAGGCCCGGAATCCATACTCATGATGATGGTTATGGATTCCGGGCTCGCTCGTTTCACTCGCGCCCCGGAATGACAGGTCTTATTTCACGCGCCGGTTGTGATATTGCAGATGGGTTTCGAGGCTCAACCCATCCTGAAATACCCCTGCGCTACTCCTGCTCCTGCTTCTTGCCGCCGATGTTTTTCAGCTTGGCGAACACCGCGTCCACATTGAGGTCGTCGTTCTTCTTCTCGGCGGTCTCGAGCTCCGCTTCCTTGCGGGTGGTCTCCGAGGCCGGCAGCAGCGTGGCGCCGCCATAAGTGGCGTCGACCGGCTTCTCCTTGGCCGCGCGCTGCACCTCGAAATCGAGCTCGATCTGCGAGCACAGGCCGAGCGTCACCGGATCCATCGGGGTCAGGGTCGAGGCATTCCAGTGGGTGCGGTCGCGCACGCTCGCAATCGTGCTCTTGGTGGTGCCGACCAGCCGCATGATCTGCGCGTCCTTCAATTCGGGATGGTTGCGCACCAGCCAGAGGATCGCGCTCGGCCGCTCGTGGCGGCGCGACACCGGGGTGTAGCGGGGGCCCTTCCGCTTGGCCTGCGGCGGCAACACCACCTTGCTCTCTTCGAGCCTGAGCCGGTAGTCCGGGTCGTTCTCGCCCTTTTCGATCTCTTCGCGGGTGAGCTGGCCGTTGGAAATCGGGTCCATGCCCTTGATCCCCTGGGCGGCGTCGCCGTCGGCGATGGCGCGGATCTCCAGCGGGTGCATCTTGGTAAAATCGGCCACCTGGTCGAAGGTCAGCGCGGTATTGTCGAGCAGCCAGACGGCTGTCGCCTTGGGCATCAGCGGTGCGTTGCTCATGGCAAATCTCCTTTGTGCTTCGCCCACCTGTTGAAGGCGAAAGCGGGGGGTCATCGGCGATGACGGGAATTGGCCCTTATATAGGCCTTCCGGCCCCTGCGGCGCAATGGCTCTCGAAAGTGCCTTGACAGCGGTCGAAAGCAGTCCCAAGTCGTATCGAAATTGACCGTTCCCTGCCCGCCGGCGAGGGGTGATTCGGTCCGAGATCGCTTCCATGCCAGCCAAACCAGACCTCAAAATCGTGCTTTGCTCGCCACGGGGCTTCTGCGCCGGGGTGGTTCGGGCCATCGACACCGTGGAACGGGCGCTCGCCCTCTATGGCGCCCCGGTCTATGTCCGCCACGAGATCGTCCATAACAAGTATGTCGTGGACAGCCTGAGGACCAAGGGCGCGATTTTCGTCGAGGAGCTCTCTGAGATTCCCGACAATACCAACGCGCCGGTGGTATTTTCCGCCCATGGGGTACCGAAATCGGTTCCCGCCGAGGCGCAATCCCGCAATTTCTTCTCCCTCGACGCCACCTGTCCGCTGGTCACCAAGGTACACCGGGAGGCGGCGATCCATTTCAAGCGCGGCCGCGAGATCCTCCTGATCGGCCATTCCCATCACCCTGAGGTGGTGGGAACCCTCGGGCAATTGCCGCAGGGGGCGGTGACGCTGATCGAGACCGCCGAGGACGCCGCGACCTTCAGCCCGAAGAATCCCGAGAACCTGGCTTTCGTGACCCAGACTACGCTGTCGATCGACGATACCGCCGATATTGTCGCGATCCTGAAGGGGCGCTTTCCGAGCATTTCCGGCCCGCACAAGGAAGACATCTGCTACGCCACCACCAACCGCCAGCTCGCGGTGAAGAAAGTCGCGCCGGTGGTGGATGCGCTGATCGTGGTCGGCGCGCCCAATTCGTCGAATTCGCAGCGGCTGCGCGAGGTCGCCGAGCGCGAGGGCTGCCAGCTCGCGGTGCTCGCTCAGCGTGCCGGCGACATCGACTGGCCGCGCTTCGAGGGCATCAAGAGCCTCGGCATCACGGCCGGCGCCTCGGCACCCGAAGTGATCGTCGAGGAGATCATGGGCGCCTTCGCCGAGCGCTATCAACTGCATGTGGAGACGGTCTCGGCCGCGGAAGAGGACGAGTTCTTTCCGTTGCCGCGCTCGCTGCGGCCCGACGCCGCATAGGCTCCGGCATGGCCGTCTATACCGACGTCGCCGCCGACGAGCTTGCCGCGTTCCTGAGCCAGTACGACATCGGCGAGCTGTTGTCCTACAAGGGCATCGCCGAGGGCGTGGAGAACTCCAATTTCCTGCTGCACACCTCCGGCGGCTCTTTCATCCTGACGCTGTACGAGAAGCGTGTCGCGAGAAGCGACCTGCCGTTCTTTCTCGGCCTGATGACGCATCTTGCGTCCCACGGCATCAATTGCCCGCAGCCGGTCAAGGACAGGCGCGGCGAGGCGCTCGGCGCGCTGGCCGGCCGCCCGGCCGCGATCATCAGCTTCCTCGAGGGAATCTGGCCGCGCAAGCCGAATGCCGCGCACTGCGCCGGCGTCGGCCAGGCGCTTGCAAGGATGCATC
>Ga0265339_10003304_pt1 | contig 11291 bp, 11 predicted proteins | sample 4CB219metaG_FD_202085 | JGI IMG/M metagenome (GOLD analysis project Ga0265339, IMG submission 202085) | Rhizosphere microbial communities from Carex aquatilis grown in University of Washington, Seatle, WA, United States - 4-CB2-19 metaG | ecosystem: Host-associated > Plants > Roots >...
CGGCGACCAGCGCGTCGATGATGTGCTGCTGCGCGCGGATGCCGTAGATCGCGAAGTCGATCGAGGCTTGCGCGGCGTTGATCGCGGCCAGCAGTTGCTGGCAGACGGGGCGGTTGCACGTGGACTCCGGCGTGCCGTGCTGGTTGGTCGTGAAAGCCACGCTGTAGGTGAACGGCTCGGGGAAGTCACCGCCGACGCAGGTGCCGGCGCTCGCGCCGAGATCGGGCGCCGCGCACGCGCCGAAGGGCGCCGTCCCGCAATCGGGGCGCGTCTGAGACTGTCCGCCGGCGCAATTGAAGGGACCGACGCGCGTGTTCGCCAGCTCGACTCCGGTGTTGTCGGCCAGCCAGACCTGGTCCGACGTGGTGATGCCGGTGCCGCGCGAGATCACCGCGCGCTGGAGCGCGCCCAGCGCCGGCTGCGTCGCCGAGCACGACCCGCCCGACGCGGCTGTGTCGCACACCTTGAACGCCGCGCATCCGGAGGCCGTCGTGCAATAGACCTCGACCTTGTCGGCGGTGGTTCCGCCATAGGCTGCGCTCTGCGCCACCTCGGTGATGATCAGCGGCGCGGTCTCGAGGCCGAGACGCACGCCCGCGACCGGCTCCGGCACATCGTCGGGCGCGCAAGCCGGAAAGGCTGCCGCCGCTATCACCGCCACCATTGCTGCGCGCAATGTCCTCGTGAGCATTCGACCTCCGCCGACCTTAACGATCGGCGGAGACGGCAATTCCTCGCAAACGAGATTGCGGTGACGATTTGTCGACGGATCGTCGACCGAAAAGTGGAGTTGGTGTGGGAAGTTGTGGGGAGATGGGAACTCTTAGGCCCGCGCGCGGATCCTCCACCGCACCGTTCGCCCCAGGCTATACGGCCACGGTTCGGGGATCGCCAGGAACATCAGCGACGAGCCGAGCAGCGCCATGTTCTTGGTGAAGTTGACCATGTCGCCCATGCGCGTGGCGGCGTTGGTGTCGGACCAGAAGGCGTGCATGAAGAAGCTGACCGGCACCAGGAAGAGCACCAGTGCCGCCACACCCACCCGAGGAAATACGCCGAGGATCAGGGTGACACCCGCGATTGCGAGCAGCAGACCGGAGCCGATGATCGCGGCAGTCGGCGCCGGTACGCCATGCGCCGCCGCGGCGCGGGCCAGCATCGACGTATTGCTGAAATGGTGGAAGGCGCCGAACAGGTAGTAGGCACCCAGGATGATGCGCCCGATAACGAATATGGCCGCCATGGTTGAGCCTCCGATGTTGAGCTTGATCGGAAGCTAAGGACGCCGGCCGAGTGTGGATAGGGTGTCCCACCGCAACTGCGCAGCGCTACTTGTAGCAGACCACTTCGAGGTTGTTGCCCTCTCGGTCTTTGACGAACGCGGCGTAGTAGCGCGGGCCGTAATCCGGGCGCGGCCCGGGCTTGCCGTTGTCCTTGCCGCCGGCGGCGAGCGCGGCGGCGTGAAAGGCGTCGACCTCTTCGCGGTGGTCGACGCGAAACGCGTAGTGCGCGTGGCCAGATGCTTTTCGGTCGCGGGTGAGCCAGAAGATGTTCTCGTCGCGCGAGCCGAGCCCGAACGCCGACGAGAAATCGAGGTTGATCCTCATGCCGATCGCCCCCAGCGCGGCGGAGTAGAAGGCTCTCGCGACTTTGAGATCACGCACCGGCAAGCTGACGTGATCGAGGATCACCGTGCGGGTGTGGCGGGTCACCGACTTCGGCTTCGCGGCGCGCTTGGTGCGGGTCTTCATCTCCACCTTGCGTCTGGCAAGGTGAGCCTGTCCGACCGCGAGGCAAGATGCGGTCGGCGAAAAGGCCGCGCTCAGCCGCCCGGGCTGTCACTCATGATGTAGCCGGTCAGGTCGCCCACCTTCGCTTCCAGCTCGGTCATCACATCGTAAAGCAGGTGCCGCTCGCTGAGGAGCGCGAGGTAGTTGTCCGCGCCGTCGACGATCACGGCGTGGCGAACGTGCTGTGCGCGCATGGCCGACGCCGCGCCCTCTACAGAAGTTGCGTCGTGCACCCTGACGATCTCCGTGTTCATGATGTCGCCGACGCGCGTGGTGGCGGGATCACGCCCCTCGGCGACGACGCGCTTGACCAGGTCACGCTCGCTGACGACGCCGATGATCGACGTACCTCTGCGCACGGCGATCGCGCCGATATGCGACTCGGCCATGATGCGCGCGGTTTCACGCACGCTGACGTCGGGTGTGACCTCCGGTCTCTCGTGGCTCAGGTGAAGTAGCCCCATCGCAGACCCTCCATTGGGATAGTCTAGGCGAGGACCGCGCCGCCGGCGCAATGGTTCTGACATCTCATCGAACATTTGACGCCAGCGTTACTCGCCAGAAATCGTGGGGCTACCAACCCTTGAGAATCGATACCCCGCTCAGAGCCGCTCGCTGTGCAAGCCGACGACGTTCCCCTCGGTGTCGCGCACCAGGGCGATGAAGCCGGGCGGGCCGATATCGGTCTTCGGCTGGACGATCGTTCCGCCCGCGCGCTCGACGCGGGCCAGGCAGGCGTCCAGCTTTCCGTTGGCGTCGAGGTAAACGAGCGCGCCCTGGTCGGTCGGCTCACGGCCAGGCTGACGGACTAGGGCACCGCCGACGCCTTCCTCGACGGCCGACGCGAAGATGGCCATCGGGCGGCCGCCTTCGTTTTCGCGGCGCAGGTCGACGTTCAGCACCGCTTGATAGAAACCAACGGCCCGCTCGAAGTCGGTCACGAAAATCTCGAACCAATGGATGGGGTGGCTCATGGGATCCTCCTGACAGCCAAGCTAGCCACCCCGAGTGACAGCTGTTTGTCAGTTTTGTCGCCGCGCGAGCCGCCGGGATCAACATTTACTACGAGACCGGCGGCGGCACCGGCTATGACTCGGGCGCGGCGTTTCCGCCGGTCGCGACGCTCTTCGACGCGAGCGTCATCCGCAAGTACGACATGATGATCATCTCGTGCCACGGCTCGAGCGCGATCTCGCGCGCGCAGCCGTTAGCGCAGAAGCAGATCGTCAAGGACTTCGTCGACCAGGGCGGGCGCGTATTCGGCTCGCACTTCTCGTTCAGCTATTTTCGCGGTGTGCCCGGCACGACCGACGCCAAGAACTTCCAGCCGTCGCCGTGGCCGCTGCTCGCGATGTGGGACGGCGGCTCCGACGCGCCGTACAGCATCGATACGACCTTCCCCAAGGGCGCCGCGTACGCCGACTGGCTGGTCACCGTCGGTGCGTCAGCGACGCGCGGGTCGATCGATCTCACGTCGGTCGAGTCGCCGGCGATGTCGCTGACGCCGGGGTTCGGCGGCCAATCCTGGGTCGTCGACGATATGGGCATCCCGTACTTCAGCGTGCCGATGCCGGTCGAGAAGGCCGCGACGCCCGCCGACCAGTGCGGGCGCTTCGTGCACACCGGCATCCACGTGACCGGGAGCGGCAACGGCGGCCCGTTCCCGTCGAGCTGCGGGACCGCGCCGCTGAGCCCGCAGGAGAAGGCGCTCGAGTTTTTGATCTTCGAGCTCTCAGCGTGCGCGCTGCCCGACACGCAGCGACCGACCGCGCCGGTCGTGCCGCCGCCCGGCGCTCCAATCTCACCACCCGGCGCCGTCGCGCCGCCGCCCGCACCTCCGCCTCCTTCGCCTCCCCCGCCGCCGCCGATTATTCCGTGAGCCGCACGGGATATGATGGCCGCATGAACGAAGACGACGCAGAGCAGTTGCTCGCAGATGTCGATCTGACGCTCTGCTTGCAAGCGTCGCTCCCCGAAGCCAAGGAGCTGCGCGATGCGTGTCTCGCCGCCGGCATCCCGGCCCTGCTGTCGGGCGGAAGTTGCTGCGGCAGCGGTGGTGGCTGCGGCTGCGGGCCCAAGCTCGCGCTCTATGCCCGCGCCGAAGACGTGCCGCGGGTCGCCGGCCTGATGCAGCGCCGCTGGCAGGCGCTGGCATTGCGCGAGGGGACCGTCGGTGAGGACAGCATCTTCGTCGCCGGGATCACCGGCGAGGTTGCCTGCCCGGCGTGCGGCACCGCCGCGCCGCTGGCCAACGGCGCCTGTACCGATTGCGGCCTGCAGCTGGAATAGGGCCGAGTCACTTCAGGGCTGCGGAGCCGCCGCCGAGACCTCGTTGGCGAATCCGGGCAGGCCCTCGATGCGCGGTTGTGGCGTGGCGTCGACGCCGCCGCGCGCGAGGCCCGGGAAGACGAAGATGACGCCGGGGCTGCTGTCGAAGATCGGCGTGGGGAAGGGCGGCGGGGCGCCGAGCAGCAGATCCTCGCGGCGGTCACCGTCGAAGTCCGCGCCGCTCAGGCGCTGGCCGAAGTTGGGGTGGTTGTCCGGGAAGTAGGTGGTCTCGACCAGCGTCGTGCGCGGCGTCGCCGCGAGGCCCGCGGGGCCGCCGGAATAGACGTTCAGCTGGTCGTCGGTGAAGAAGATCTCGTTCGTGGGCGCGTTGCTGGAGACGGCGAGATCGAAGAATCCGTCGCCGTCGAAGTCGGAGCTTTCGATCAAGCCGAAGAACGGCGGCGGGGTCACCGTCGACGATCCGAGCGGCGTTCCGCTCGGCGCGCCTGGCCCGCCCGCGAACGTGAAGACGCTGGTCCCGTCGGAGACCAGCAGGTCCGAGACGCCGTCGCCGTTGACATCTCCAGCGGTGACCACGCCCGGGAAGGTGGGCCACGAGATGGTGGTGCCGCCGGCCGGCGGCTCCAGGCCCGCGGGCCCGCCGTGGAAGATGCGCAGCCGCTCATTCGTGGATGGGCCCTCGGCCAGCACCAGGTCGCCGAATCCGTCGCCGTCGAGGTCGGCGGCGGCACCGACGCGCACCGTGGCGTCACCGCCGCCCGAGTCGAAGGTCCAGACCGGCGTGGTGCCGAGGCCCGCCGCCGAGCCGGCGTAAACCCAGACGTGCTGGCTGAAGTCGGCCACGACCAGGTCGCCGTAACCGTCGCCATCGACGTCGCCGGTGCCCTCGACGTGGAAGCCGAAGCTGAAAGGCTGGATGCCGGCGGGCGGCAGCAACACGGTCTCGGGCGTCGCGCGCAACCCGGCGGCCGAGCCCGCGAACACCTGCACGGCGCCTCCGCTCGCGAGCGCGAGATCGCCAAAGCCGTCGCCGTCGACGTCGCCGGCGGCGCTGAAGCCGACGCCGAAAATCGACGGGTCGAGATCGATCACCGTGTCGTGCGCAGCGCTGATCCCGCCGCGGCCACCGGCGAACACGTGCAGGCGGCTCACCCCCTGGTCTTCTTCCTGCTCGTTGACGGCCGCATCAGCGAACCCGTCGCCGTCGGCGTCGTAGCGCAGCCCGCGGATCGCGGCGGGTGCATTTCCCGATCGCGGCACGAACAGCTCCCAGACCGGCGAGAACGCCGGCCGGCGATCCGCCACCGGGGCGAGCAGCCGCCAGAACACCACGCCGGCCGGGAGCCGCTCGCGGGGACGCGCGCTGCCGTTCGAGCCGGCGAAGACCTGGAGCGGACGCGCGCACGTGCGGTCGGCGCAGACCTCGAAGACCACGGCCCGCGGCCCGGCCCAGCGAAAGATCGGGCGGGGCGAGCCGGCCACCGAGCCCGAAAGCGGCGCCACCGGTCGCGCGGCGGCAATGCCGAGCGCGCTCGCTTCTTCCGCGACGGGGGGCGCTGAGATATCGCCGGCGGGTGGCGGCTCCTGACAGGCGGCGAGCGACAGCACCAGGATCGAGGTCGGCAGCGCGGAAGTGACGAGACGGGGCGTGAATGAACGGATCATGGCGGCCTCCGAGGCAACTGCTCTCAGGTGAGTCGGAGAGCCCGGCGGCGCAATGCGGGCTGCACCGGATGCGCCCACGCCGATGTGTCGACCTCCGCAATCATGATCCGCTTGTCGCGATCGCGGCGCGCCCCGTCGCAACAGCCTCGCTGAACGCAGCCCGGTGGGTTATGGTCTTGGAGTTGCAACAATGCGAGTCATGCGCTCATTGGTGCTGGTGTCGTTGGCGGTAGCACTGGCTGGCGGTTGCAACAAGGCATTGAATCCGCCGCCGCCGACGACGACGATGCCGCCGCCGACAGGTGCCTTGACGGCGACCCAGTCGTTCACCGTTCGCGGCGGATTCAACGCGGATCTGTCCACGAGCCCCGTCGACTTCGTCCTGCGGGTAGATCCAGTTACCGGGTCGATGATCGTGGGTACCGCCGGCTCTGCCGTGAGCGTGCCACTCGTCAGCAGTGACGGCGTTTCGTTTCGTGCCCAGGGTTCGGTCACGCTCCCCATCGCGAATACCTCCTGCAGCTCTTCGGCGATGTTCCCCGACTTCCAGTTCACCGCGGGGAAAGATTCGATATCCGGCACCGCTACGGGAGCGGGCTACATTTTCCAGGGCGACTACGGCCTCTCGAAGCCGGCGCAGCTCGACTTCAAGGGCGTTCCCGATCTGACGCCACCTTCGATCGACGGTCAGGGTGTGCCGGTCGATCCGCTGGCGGACCTCGTCGTGTTCACGACCTCCGAACCATTGCCGTCGAGCGCGCAGGCCCAGCTGATTTCGCCCGACGACCGGATTGCGCTGTCTCCGTTGGGCGGCGACGGCAGTACCACGGTCGGGTTCCAGAAGCCGGCCGGCGCTCTGCGCTACGACACCACTTACAAGATCGTCATCGACCACTGGGCTGATCTGGCGGGAAATCTTGGGGTAACGCCCGACGGCGTCACAACCATTCCGCCGCCGACGCTGATTCCGGCCGACGGCTTTGAGAGCGCGCCTCCCAACCTGGGCGGCGCGACGATCGCCGACGCGACGACGTTTCCCCCCATCAGCGGCCAGAAGTCCCTTTTGGTCGGCTCCTCGCTATCGAGCTACCCGCTCCCGTCGCGATTCACGGTGCGTCTGGCGGTCGCTCCTGGCAGCACCGTCGTGCGGTTCTCGCTCCGGCCATTTACGACGTATGTCATGTTGTATCCCGATCTGTTCAGTACCCAGGCGCGCCTGGCGGTTCCCGGGGGCCAGATCGTCAACGTTCCGCTCGCCAATCTCAGCGCCTCCGGCACCAATCAGGTGACGCCCTCCGGCGTGCACATCATCCTGGGAGACACCGTCGGGATCGAGGCGCCACTGCCGAGCGGTGTCGCCGACACCGTGGTGTTCGATTTTCAGACCGGCGCGTACGGCAACGATGCGTGCCGCGGGGCAATGATTCCGCCGACGAGCTACCAGATCGACGACCTGCGCGTCGAGTAGTCGGACCGACGCCATCAGCGCCGGGGCCTGGGCACGTCGCGGTCGAGCACGGTCTTGCGGCCGTCGCGAGCCGCGGTTCGGATCGCCTCGTCGCAGATGCTGCGGACGTGATCGGCGAGCACGTCGGCGATTGCGTCGGACGTGTTCATTCCGGAGCGGTCGCGGATGTACTTCTTCAGCTTCGAGACGACGATGAGCACGTCGTCGTGTTCGTAGGCGTTTGACAGCGCCGGTCCGCCGGCGTGTGCGGTCACGGAGGCGGCGGTCGCGGGCGCCGGTGATGCCGCGGGTGGTTTCACGATCGCTGGAGCGGCCGCGACGACGGTCTGCGGGCGTGGCGGGGGAGCAGCCGCCGGCGGCGCGGGCGCGCGCTCCTCGTGAGCGTGGTCGCCGCGCTGGGGCGCGGTCTCCTCGACCGCCCACGCTTCGCGGTGGCGCAGCGTCGAAAGGTGCGAGTCCCAACAGGCCACCGAGCAGAACACCAGGCGCGTGCGGTTCCGATTGCAGGTCGAGACGCTGCACACCCAGTGAATCGCTCCGAACCCGATGTCGGTGCGGCACGCGCTGCACAGCGCCCAGGCGCTGTCGTTCGAAGGAGACATGCCGGCGATTCTAGTCGAACACCTCCAGAACCGGGACGCCGGTGGCGACCAGCGCGAGGTTCGCGGGTGCGCGCAGCGATGCGGGAATGTTCGTCGGATCTTCGCGGAGCTCCACGCGGCTGCGGATGGTGATGCGCTGGTTCGGACGGATGACCTGCTCGCCGGCGAGATCGAACGGCAGCTCGGAGAGCTCGCCCTCGACGTCGACGCCGAGCCCAGCCGGCAGCATCCTTGCGGCTTTGGCCCGGGGTGCGCGGCGCTCGCTGCCGCTGGATTCGACGATGCGAACCCGGCCGGCTGGAACTTGCAGCCGCGCGCCGTCGTCGAGACGCACGATGAAGCCGTCGGTGCTCGCTTCGCGCCACAGGACGTCGGTCAGCAGGGCCGCCGGCCTCTCCGTGCGCAAGACGATGCTGAAGGCCAGGCAGGGCTCGCCACCGAGTGGTGACGCCACCGGCGTTCCTTCAGCGACGCCGACCTTCGCGTCTGGTGGGGACGGCAGCTGCGGTCCAGTGACCGCTCCATACGGCCGAACCGGGCGGCGCCGGCGTCGCGCGCCCCAGAGCTTGCTCACCAGGTGGCCGATGACGATGAAAAGAACGGCCACGATGGCGATTCCCAGGAGAATGGCCACAACGGGCCCGCCGTCCACGTCTCCGCAATCGAAGTACTGCAACGCCGCGCCGACGCCCGAGCCCGCGGCGCCATGGCGGATCAACGTTCGCAGTTTCTCCTGGCGTGAACGGGTCCCCCAGACTTCGCGACGATGCTCCTCTTGCCCCGCCACCGTTTCCAGATCGACGACGCGGTGGCGCGGTCCGCCATCGCAGGGCTCGCCGCGCCCGAGCGCGGTCCGGCATGCCAGACAAATCCAGGTCGGGGGTGAGCTCACTGCCGGATCAACGACCCCGGCCCGTCGATTATTTCGCGATTCGGTCGCTTATCGGCGGCCGGCGCAAGCGGATCAACCGCCGCTCGTGAGCTCGATCAGCGAGACGCCGAAGTTCTTCTGCGGGAACGTGAGCGTCACGGAGCCCCCGGTCGATTGAACCGTGGTGTCGTAGTAACAGAGCTCGGCGGAGTCGCGCAGCGTCACCCATTGCGCCTGCGTCGGCTTCATCGGCGAGCCCATCGCCATCCAGGGGCGGTACGAGTTGGCGTGCGCGGAGTCGACGATGTACTGCCGCGCGCGGACCGCGCCTGTGAAGGGCAGGTTGTTCACGGTCAGCGAGACGACGTTGCCCATGGTCACGTCGGCGACGCCGTTGTCGGTGTGGTTGTAGACCAGGATCTGGATGGCGCTGCCGTCGGTGCTGCGCGAGGCGCCGGCGCCCACGCCGTTGGCGGCGGCGCTGCCGGTGACGGTCAGCTGCTGGTCGCCCATCATGTGTAGCAACCGGAACGCGTTGAAGACCGGCTTGGCGACGTCGAACGACTCGGGGATCGTCGGATCGCCCTTGAGCAACATGCCGTAGTTGCCCTGCCGGTACGCGGTCGTCGGCCCCATGTTGTTCTCTTCGTAGAGATCCGACAGCGCCCAGTATCCGTACGCCGATGGCGCGGCGATGTCGGGACTGGTGCCGAGCTGGACGATGGTCTTGGCGACGAAGCTCGCGGCCACTTCGGTGTCGCGGTAGAGGTGCGGCATGTAGCTGGGGCCGAACTCATCATTGAGCAGCTCGCCGGTGTACTTGACCCCGGCCACGGTGGTGTTGTTGACCAGACTGACCAGCGACTTGTGGAAGGCGACCACGTCGGTGGCGTCGCCCGCCGGCGTGCCGCCGTCATCGCCGTAGCGGTGGTAGGTCAGGAAGTCGACCTTGACCGGGTTGGTCGCGCTGAGCGCGTTCATGATCATCTGCTGGATCATGCCCGGCGACTCGCCCGCGGAGCCGGCGGGGCCACCGACGCGCACCATCGGATCGGCCTGCATCAGGCCTGCCACCGTGTGGCGGTACAGATCGATGTAGCCGTTGTCGCCGAGCGAGTACATCCACGACGGCTCGTTCCAGACCTCGAAGTACCACTGGCGGACTTCGGCCTGGGTGTAGCGATCCTCGAGGTGCTGGACCATCGCCGCCATGAAGTCCTGCCACTTGGTCCAGTCGTTGTTGGCGCCCGTCGGTGGGCTGATGTTCGGCGACATGGCGTTGTACCAGAGCGCCCCCTGAATCGCGCTCGGCTGCGACGCGAGCGCCATCGGCGTGAAGCTGATCTCGACGAGTGGCCGCATGCCGGCGGCGATGATGGCGTCCCAGATCACGTCGGGCGCCGACCAGTCGTAGATCGGCGTGCCCATCTCGTCCTCGCTGTAGACCGAATTGTCGTCGTTGAGGAGGCCGTGGAACCGAACGTACTGGAACCCGGCCTGGGCGTGCGCCTTGCGGAGCGCGTTCTGGATGTTGCGGCCGTAGGCGGTGCAGAGGATGGTGTGCGCGTGATCGGAGGCGACGGCTTTCTCGTAGAAACGGTTCCACGGCCCGGCAGAGTTGCTCGCGTCGACGGTGAGCGTGGCGTCGGCCGGCGTCGAGGCCGTGGGAGCGGTGTCGCTGCAGGCGGCCGGTGCCGGCGGCGCCGTCCAGGGCTGTGGATCGTTGCAGGCGGCGACCGTGTGATCGCTGCCGCCACCCCCGCCGACGCCCGTGTCGGTTCCAGCGTCGTCTGCGCCCGCTGCGCCGCCCGCGCCGCCGCTGCTGCTCTTCGAACCGCACGCGGCGAGCGAACTTGCCGCCAGTGTCAATCCCAGGGCCACGGACAACGACCGAAACCGTTTCATCTCGGGAATTTAACATGCTGAGTGGCGGGAGGGCGCACCGGGAAAAATGTACGGTTCTGGCCGCTAACGCATGGCGAAGACGATACCCCGGGTAAAGTCGGCGCATGACGACGGCGGTGAGGTTCGACTGGCACGAGCTGCAGACGCGTGATTGCCGGACGGCAATGCGCTTCTACGAGGCGATGAGCGGATGGACGACCGAAGACGCGAGCGACGGCAGCCCGCGTGAGCGCCACCTTTGCAAGCGCCGGGATGGCGCGATCGGGGCGATCACGATCTCGCAGGCGCCGGCGCACGTGCCCGCGTTCTGGCTGCCGTTTCTCTCGGTGCTCGACATCGACGGCGTCGTGGCGCGAGCCCGCACGCTGGCCGCGCGCGTGCTGCGCGAGCCGGCCGCCGTGCCGGGAGCGGGGCGCCTGGCGGTGCTGGTGGATCCGCGCGGCGCGATCTTCGGGCTGCGCGACGGTGCGTCCGCGCAACCGGCGCCGCGGGCTGCGTCCGACGCCGGCGCGTTCTGCTGGGACGAGCTGCTCACCGACGACGCCGAGGCATCGGCCGCGTTCTACGCCGCGCTCGTCGGCGGCTCGATCGAATCCTTCGACATGGGGCCGTTCGGGATCTACCGGATCCTCGTCAGCGGCGGCCGCCGGATCGCGGGCGTGATGAAGCACCCGGAGAACCTGCACCCGCACTGGCTGCCG
>Ga0265339_10003306_pt1 | contig 11290 bp, 3 predicted proteins | sample 4CB219metaG_FD_202085 | JGI IMG/M metagenome (GOLD analysis project Ga0265339, IMG submission 202085) | Rhizosphere microbial communities from Carex aquatilis grown in University of Washington, Seatle, WA, United States - 4-CB2-19 metaG | ecosystem: Host-associated > Plants > Roots > Rhizosphere...
GCTGCACGCGAAGGCGCGCGCGATTTATCGCTGCGCGGCGTGGCGGCGGAAGCGGGCTTCGCTCCGGCTGCCCTCTACAGTTATTTCGTCAGCAAGGACGAACTTCTGCTGGCGCTAGCGGCGGAAGATCTCTCCTCGCTCGCGCGGGCCATGCGCGGCGCCGCCGCCGGTCACGACGGCAGAGGCAAGTTCGCCGCTGCCTCGGCCGCGGCGCTGTCGGTCCTGCGGACGACTGAGACCATCATCGCCGCGACGCAAGCACTTCCCGCCATCTGCGGATCGAGCGATGCGGAACGGCTGTTCAACGGACGGCTGATCGCGGCACTTAAGGTGCTTTCCGAAGCCGCCGGCCAGAAGGCCGACAGCCGCGAAGCGCAATGTGACGTGCTGCTGGTCGCGGCCGCGCTCAGCGGGTTGGCGTTTCTGGGGCGCGCGGGCCGGCTGGAAGCGCTGGGGTTTTCCGCTGAAGAAATGATCGCCCGGCTCGAAGCGCGGTTCTCGGGCTAATAAAATCCAGAACGTCGGGACCAAAGGCGTTGACCCTCCGTATGCCGGAATCAACGTCCGGTACCTCGCCGCTTGGCGACGCCCCCAAATGGCACAACGGCGCTCCGGCGTTGCGCGTAGTGAATCTATGCTCGCGCGCGGCATTTTTGGCGTAGAATGACCGACGGGTCAGCTTGGTAATCCTATACCGAGGGGGAGACGCCACATGGCGACGCCGACATCGAATTCGGTTCCCGTAACAACTCTCAGCACGTCCGGACTGTCGACCCAAGTCGGGTCGCTAGTATCGGGCACAAAGTGGGGCGGCGGCTGGGGCACCGGTGTGGCCCTGACCTACAGTTTCCCAGGAGCGCCTAGCGCCTGGCACAGCAGTTCCTATGGAACCCACAACCCCGACGAGTGGCACCCATGGTCTGCTATGAACGCCGCCGAGCAAAGCGCGGTGCAGCAGGCGCTGGCGATATGGGCGGCAAGCGCCAATATCACGTTTACGCAGCTGAGCGACGACGAATCCACCGTCGGCGAATTGCGCTTTGCCATCTCGGACGTTGGGAACTCGACCGCGTACGCCCACACCTATCTTCCTGGGTCCACTCCCGATGCCGGCGACGAATGGTTCTCGACGCGCTGGAACACCGCCGCCAAGAGCAGCGCAGCGCAAGGCACTTACGCGTTTTTGACAATTCTGCACGAGACCGGCCACGCGCTCGGGCTTAAACATCCCTTCGAGGATCCGGTTACGCTCGACGCTGCGCACGACAACTATTTCTACACGATCATGAGCTATGACGTGAAGGCAAACACGGCGGCCAGCAGCGTCAGCGCCGACTTCTATCCGACGACACCGATGTATTACGATCTGCTGGCGATCGAGACGCTGTACGGAAACTCGCTGGTCGCCAACACGGGCAACACCAATTATACCTTCTACGGTACCAGCCATTATTGGGAAACGATCAACGACACGTCCGGAAACGACACCATCACCTATGTGTCGTCGACGGGCGGGAAGATCGATCTGTCGAACGCGAGCTTCAGCCAGCTTGGCCTGCCTATCAGCTTTTCCGACGGCACCACATCTCACGACACGGTCGACTTCGGTCCGGGCGTCGTCATCGAGAACGCCACGGGCGGCAGTGGTGCCGACACGATCATCGGTAATTCGGTCAACAACGTCCTGAAAGGCGGCGGCGGCAACGATAATATCAGTGGCGGGTCCGGCAACGACACGCTCTGTGGCGGCACCGGCAACGATACGCTGAACGGCGGCGCCGGAACGGACACGGCGGTTTGCAGCGATGCGACGAGCGGCGTGACGGTCAGTTTGTTGCTGACATCGGCCCAGGCGGTGGGTGGTGGCCTTGGTTCGGATACACTGGCTTCGATAGAGAACCTTACTGGCTCGAATTACGGCGATGTGCTGACGGGCAGCAGCGGCAACAACGTCCTCAACGGAGGCACCGGCAACGACACGCTCAACGCTGGTAATGGGAACGACACGCTCAGTGGCGGGACGGGTGCGGATACGCTGATCGGCGGCGCGGGCAACGATACCTACGTCGTCGACAATTCCGGCGATGTGGTGACGGAAGCGGCCAGTGCCGGCACCGACACCGTCAAAACGACTCTGGCAAGCTACACGCTGGGAACCAATGTCGAGAACCTGACCTATACGGGAACGAGTGCCTTCACGGGAACCGGCAACAGCCTTGTCAACACACTCACCGGCGGCTCCGGCAATGACACGCTCAACGGCGGGACTGGGGCGGATAAGCTGATTGGCGGCGCGGGCAACGATACCTACGTCGTCGACAATTCCGGCGATGTCGTGACGGAAGCCGCCAGTGCCGGCACCGATACGGTTAAGACCACGCTGACAAGCTACACGCTGGGCTCCAATGTCGAGAACCTGACCTATACGGGAACGAGTTCCTTCACGGGAACCGGCAACACACTGGCCAACACGATCACCGGCGGCGCAGGCAACGACACGCTTTCCGGCGGCGCCGGCGACGACACGCTCAATCTCGGCGCCTACCTGACGGCTTCGGACAAGATCGACGGCGGAGCAGGAACCGACACGCTTAATCTCGACGGCAACTACAGCGCCGGCGTCACCTTCAATTCCACGACGGTGAAGAATGTCGAGAAGATCGTGCTCGCGGCGAGCCACAGCTACAAGCTGACGACCAACGACGCGACGGTAGCTTCGGGTCAGACCCTGACGATCAACGGCTCGGCGCTCGGCGCCAGCGACGTACTAACCTTCAACTGTTCGGCGGAGACCAACGGACATTTCGTCATCATCGGCGGCAAGGGCGCGGACCAACTGACCGGCGGAGCGCTATCGGACACCTTCACCTATAGCTCGGCGGCGCAATCGACGAGCACGCATTACGACACGATCACCGGCTTCAATTTCTCTTCCGACATCTTCGATACTCCCGGCGCCGCCGGTACGATCACAGGTATCAACACGAAAGTGGCCAGTGGCGCGCTCTCCACGTCCAGCTTCGACGCCAATATGACTACGGCCATGTCCGGCCATCTGACCGCCCATCATGCCGTGCTGTTCACACCAACGGGCGGAACGCTCTCGGGCCAGACGTTCCTGGTGGTCGATCTCAATGGCGTGGCGGGTTATCAAACGGGCGCCGATCTCGTCATCCGCATGGTGGGCGCCACCGGCACTCTTGCGGCAGGCGGCTTCCACTGAGCGGAGCGCAGACCAATCAACGACGGCCGCGATTGCGACTCCAACTCGTCGTGGCACGTTGTCGCGGTACAGGCAGCTAAGAGCGCACAAAAGCCGTCGACATCCGGCTTGGGAATTTTGCGATCCTAAGAGTGATTTCCACTATTATTATCACGCATCACGCATCTCCTTGTGCGGGATATTCCCGAAGCTGGCGGTTCTGCCGCCGATTTCAAATATGAACACACATGGCACCCAACCGTTCTGTCCTTCATAAGATAATGAGTATCGATGTGGATGCCTGCGTAGATGCGTTCGTGTTCCACAATTGAAGTATTACAATAATAAGTCGCTCCCAATATTGTCGACCAGGATTTTGAAAACACTGTTCTGCCGAGGCGAGACGTATACAAATAGATCATTGATTTATGCGGGGGGCACTGTGGCGCGCGTCAGCGGCACACCGCAAACAACGCAGGGTTCCAAAGGCACGCTCGCTGTCGCCAGACGGCGCTTGGCGACGCTTAGGCCGCAACCATCGAAAACACGTTCAAGCGGCGAACGCTGACGCGCCCAGGGCAGCGACAGAGGGGAGTATTTCCGTGACGACGATCACCGGCACCAGCGGCAACGACACGCTCACCAACTCCGATACGGGCGTAACGATCAACGCCCTAGCCGGGAATGATACGATCACCGACAGTGGCATGGATTCCACGATCGACGGCGGGGCCGGTACCGACACCCTGAACCTCGACCGCAGCGCCGGCAGCGATCCCTTCGTACTCGTCTTCACGCCCGGCTCCGCCACGCCGCAGGTCGCCGCGGACGGCACCTCAATCGTCAACGTCGAAAAACTGAACCTCACGACTGGTTCCGGCGACGACAGTGTTAGTTTCGGCGGTCTGACGTATAGCGGCACCAGCACCTGGGACGGCGGTGCGGGCACCGACACGGCCACGGTGGATCTCTCGGCGGATACAAATGCGATAACCGCGATCAGTTGGTCCGGCGGCTATGCTGTGTGGGACACGGCGTCGGGGGCATTTGACCTTGTGGACTTCACCAATGTCGAAAAATTCAACATCACTGGCGGTTCGGGCGATGACGCGCTTTACGGCGGCGCCGGTGCGGACACGCTCAACGGCGGCGACGGAAACGACTACATCAAGGGCGGCGGCGGCAACGATGTCATCAATGGCGGCAGCGGTTGGAATCGATTTGGCAACTGGGGCTCGTCGAATGGCGTTACCGTCGATTTGAGACTGCAAGGCGCGGCGCAGGATACCGGCAACGGTCACGTCACGCTGACGAACATACAAGACCTCTCCGGCACGCAATATGCCGATACGCTTATCGGCGATGACGGCGACAACTGGTTGTGGGGTAATGGCGGCAACGATACGTTGTTGGGTAACGGCGGCAACGATCTGTTCGAGTTGGGCCCCAGCGGCAATCCGACCGTCGACGGAGGAACTGGCGTCAACACCCTGTCGTTTTATTCAACGGGTACCGGCGCAACGTTCGATCTGAGCAATAGCGGCGCACAAGATACAGGCCTGGGCACCGTGACGGCCACGAACATCCAGAACGTCGAAGGAACTGCTTTTGACGATACGCTGACCGGCGATGCAAACGACAACGTGTTATATGGCGACGCGGGCGATGACACCCTCACCGGAGGCGCAGGCAACGACACGCTTTACGGCGACACGTGGTACGGCCCTAACACCGGGTCGTCCGGCACGGACGGTCCGCGTGAGACTTATGATCTAAGTCTCGCGGACGGCGCTGGCGACGATGTGCTTTATGGCGGCGCCGGCAACGACACGCTCTATGGCGGTGACGGCGACGATATGCTGACCGGCGGCGCCGGCGACGACATACTCGATGGCGGCAATGGCGATGATGTTGCGGATTATCGCGACGCAACGAGCGGTGTGACGGTCGATCTCAACACCACAACCGCACAAGCGGTTGGCGGCGGCGACGGTTCCGATACGCTGATATCCATCGAAAACATCATCGGCTCCAGTTATGATGATGTCCTCACCGGCGATTCGGGCGACAACGCCTTCATGGGCGGCGCGGGAAACGACACGCTGGATGGCGGCGACGGGTCGGATACGGCGTATTACGGGCTCGCAGCCGGCGGCGTGACGGTCGACCTCAGCATCGCAACCGCGCAAGATGTCGGCGGCGGCGACGGTTCCGATACGCTGATATCCATCGAAAACATCATCGGCTCCAGTCATGACGATATTCTCACCGGCGATTCCGGCGACAACGGCTTCAGGGGTGGCGCCGGCATTGACACGCTCATCGGCGGCGACGGATCGGACACGGCGTCTTATGCAGACGCAACCGGCGGCGTGACGGTCGATCTCAGCATCACAGCCGCGCAAGCAATCGGCGGTGAACTTGGTTCCGATACGCTGACATCCATCGAAAATCTCACTGGCTCCGAATATGACGACACGCTCACCGGCGATTCCAGCGCCAACGTCCTCACCGGCGGCGGCGGAAACGACACGCTCAACGGCGGAGACGGCGACGATCGTCTTGTCATCTCGTCGAGCGGCAATAGTTCGGTCGATGGCGGCGCAGGCTTCGACACGGTCGTGCTACCGGTATCAACGTCCGGCAGCATCTTGCCCACCTGGGATGAGGCAGACCCTTCGGCGACCTTCGAGATTGCCGATTCGGAATCTGGCCTTGTCGCCCAAATTCGGAATGCCGAGGCGGTCGAGTTTACAAATGCGACGTTCGGCCTTGCCCTGGGCGGTCCGGGTGATGATGTCCTTACCGCATCTCTACCCCTGCAACGAAACTACATGATTGCCGGCACCGGCAACGACTCTGTGACGGGGGGTGCCGGAGACGATCTTCTGTTCGCCGGTCTCGGAAATGACACCATTTTTGGGCTGGGCGGCGACGACAAGATTGCCGGCGGCAGCGGCACGGACACGGCTGTCTTTTCGGGCAATTACGCCGACTACGCGGTTACGCAGAATGACGATGGGAGCCTGTCGGTTGCGGGGCCCGACGGCAACGACACTCTGACAGGGATCCAGGACCTTCAGTTTGATGACCAGACGGTGTCAGCCCCCAGCCTCACGATCACCGGCACCGGCGGCAACGACAATCTTGACAACACAGGCACCGAGGTAACGATCAACGCCCTTGGCGGCGACGACACCATTACCGACAGCGGATCGGCGTCGATCATCGACGGCGGCGCCGGCGATGATACGCTCAATCTCGATCGCTCGACTCTGTCCGACCCCTTCACGCTGTCGTTCACCGGCGGGTCGAGCACGGTGGAAACCGCGTCCGACGGCACTACGATTCAAAACATCGAATATTTGAACCTAACAACGGGTTCGGGCGACGACAGCATCAGCTTCAGCAACCTGTCTTATGCCAGCCCTAGTTCCTGGGATGGCGGCGCGGGCAACGACACCGTTACGATCGACCTCTCTTCCCTCGACGCCAGCACGACCTATGGCGGGGACCCAAACTATTGGAATTTCTGGACATCCACTACCAATACAGGCGTGACCGCATGTGTAGCGAGCTACGCCGACTGGAGCATTTCCTGGAAAACGCTTCTCACACTGTCCAATGTCGAGAACTACAATATTGTCGGTGCCGATGGTGGGAGTACTATTGAGATTACATCATCCGGTAACAACACGCTCACCGGCGGGACCGACGGCGATTGGTTCGGCATCGGTGGTACCGGAAGTTTTGCGATTGATGGCGGCGACGGCTCGGACTCTTTGTATTTCACATCAGCGGTTACAAGCGGCGTCACAGTCTATCTCAGCCTCACGACGGCGCAAACGGTGGGCGTTGGATTGGGCAGTGCGACGCTGACCTCCATCGAAAATCTCTGGGGCACTCCATACGACGATACGCTCACCGGCGATTCCGGAGACAACACTTTCAACGGCGAAGCCGGCGATGACATAATCAATGGCGGCGCCGGATCGGACACAGCGTCCTATGATTCTGATTCCACAACCGGCGGCGTAACGGTCGATCTCAGCGTCACCACCGCGCAGGCGGTCGGCGGCGGGCAAGGTACCGACACGCTAACAAACATCGAGAATCTCACCGGCTCCGATTATGCCGACACGTTAACCGGCAACTCCGGAGCCAATGTCATCGACGGCGGGACTGGTGCGGATACACTGGTCGGCGGCGCTGGGAACGACACGTACATCGTCGACAACACCGGGGACGTGGTGACGGAAGCCGCCAGTGCCGGCACCGACACCGTCAAGACTACGCTGGCGAGCTACACGCTGGACTCCAATGTCGAGAACCTGACCTATACGGGAACGAGTGCCTTCACGGGAACCGGCAACACGCTGGCCAACACGATCACCGGCGGCGACGGCAACGACGTGCTGAATGGCGGCGCTGGAAACGACACACTCCTTGGCGGTTATGGCGACGATACTCTGATCGGCGGCACTGGAAACGACATACTCGACGGCGGCAACGGAACGAATACGGTGGATTATTCCGCCGCAACCAGCGGTCTGACGGTCGCTCTTGGGACCAATGGCACGGTTGCGCAAGCGGTCGGCGGCGGACAAGGCACGGATACGCTTATTACCATTCAAAATCTCGTCGGCTCCGCTTATGCCGATACCATCACCGGCAGCAACACCGATAACATCCTGACCGGCGGCGCCGGCAACGACATCTTTGAAGGCGGTCGTGGCAATGACACGCTCGCCGGCGGCGACGGAGCAGATACCGCGTCATATGTCGATGCAGAAGGTGGCGTGACGGTTGACCTTCGCATCACAGCCGCACAGGCGGTTGGCGGCGGACTTGGCTCCGACACGCTGACTTCCATCGAAAACCTCATCGGCTCCCAGTATGACGATTCGCTCACAGGCGATTCCGGCGTCAACGTCCTTACAGGTGGCGACGGCAACGATACGCTCAACGGCGGGACGGGTGCGGATACGCTGATCGGCGGCGCGGGCAACGATACCTACGTCGTCGACAATTCCGGCGATGTGGTGACGGAAGCCGCCAGTGCCGGCACCGATACGGTCAAAACGACGCTGGCAAGCTACACGCTGGGAACCAATGTCGAGAACCTGACTTATACGGGAACGAGTGCATTCGCGGGAACCGGCAACACCCTCGCCAACACGATCACCGGCGGCGCTGGCAACGATACGCTCGACGGCGGGACCGGTGCGGATACGCTGATCGGCGGCGCGGGCAATGATACCTATATCGTCGACAATACTGGCGATGTGGTGACGGAAGCGGCCAGTGCCGGCGGCACCGATACGGTCAAAACGACGCTGGCAAGCTACACGCTGGGAACCAATGTCGATAACCTGACTTATACCGGCACGGGCAATTTTTCAGGAACCGGCAACATCATCAACAACACGATCACTGGCGGCGCCGGCAATGACACGCTCAACGGCGGGAGTGGGTCGGATACGCTGATCGGCGGCGCGGGTAACGACATACTCAATGGCGGTGACGGCGGCGGCGACACGCTCAACGGCGGCTCAGGCGACGATACGCTCGACGGCGGGACGGCTGCGGATACGCTGATCGGTGGCGCGGGCAACGATACCTACATCGTCGATAATTCCGGCGATGTGGTGACGGAAGCCGCCAGTGCGGGCACCGACACCGTCAAGACGACGCTGGCGAGCTACACGCTGGGCTCTAATGTCGAGAACCTGACCTATACCGGCACCGGCGCCTTCGCGGGAACCGGCAACACGCTTGCCAACACGATCACCGGCGGCTCCGGCAACGATACGCTCGACGGCGGGACGGGTGCGGATACGTTGATCGGCGGGGCGGGCAACGACACCTACGTCGTCGACAATTCCGGCGACGTGGTGACGGAAGGCTCGAGCGCGGGCACCGACACGGTCAAAACGACTCTGGCAAGCTACACACTGGGTTCCAATGTCGAGAACCTGACCTATACGGGAACGAGTGCCTTCACGGGAACCGGTAACACCCTTGCCAACACGATCACCGGCAGTGCGGGCAACGACTCGCTCGACGGCGGGGCGGGTGCGGATACGCTGAACGGCGGCGCAGGCAACGACACCTATATCGTCGACAATACCGGCGATGTGGTGACGGAAGCCGCCAGCGCCGGCACCGACACGGTCAAGACAACACTCGCGGCCTATACGCTGGGCGCCAATGTCGAGAACCTGACCTATACCGGCACCGGCGCCTTCACGGGAACCGGCAACACCCTCGCCAACACGATCACCGGCGGCGCCGGCAACGACACGCTCAATCTGGGCGCGTACCTGACGGCTTCGGACAAGATCGACGGTGGAGCAGGAACCGACACGCTCAACCTCGACGGCAGCTACAGCGCCGGCGTTACCTTCAATTCCACGACGGTGAAGAATGTCGAGAAGATCGTGCTTGCGGCGAGCCACAGCTACAAACTGACGACCAACGACGCGACGGTGACTGCGGGCCAGACGCTGACGGTGAACGGTTCTGCATTGGGGGCAGGCAACGTTTTGACATTCAACGGTGCGGCGGAGACTAACGGACATTTCATCATCATTGGCGGCAACGGCGCTGATGTTCTCACGGGCGGTGCGTTGTCGGACACATTTTCCTATACGACGGCGGCGCAATCGACGAGTACGCATTACGACACGATCACCGGCTTCAATTTCTCTTCCGACATCTTCGATACTCCCGGCGCCGCCGGTACGATCACAGGTATCAACACGAAAGTGGCAAGCGGCGCTCTCTCCACGTCCACCTTCGACGCCAATCTGACGACGGCCATGTCCGGCCATCTGACCGCCCATCATGCCGTGCTGTTCACACCGACCGGCGGCACACTTTCGGGCCAGACCTTCCTGGTGGTCGATCTCAACGGAACGGCTGGATATCAAGCGAACGCCGATCTCGTCATCCGTATGAACGGCGCCAGCGGGGTCCTCGCAGCGGGGGGGGTCCATTGAATTGATTGCCGCCCAGTGCCACAAAAAAACGCAGCGCGCCCGATAATGGAAGATTCTCGGACAGACTCATGCGCTGGTCCCGGCGAAGAGCTAAAGCTAAGACGTCCAATACGGGGATCTTGGTCGGCTCCAGGATGCAATCTAGGCGGTGCAGCGGGCCAGTCTCGCCGCAGGTTCCGCGAACAGTTCGCCGTTGCGGGCGGCGGTGCCGGCACCACCCTTTACAACAGCCTTTCCCCACTTCTTGCCCTTATGAGTACCTTTAGTTCGACCTTGGGCAATCTGATCGGCCATTCGCTGGACATCGACGCGGTCGAGATCGCGCACTGCGATGGGCCCAATAAGCGGTTTGATATGCCGCGTGACGCGCCCATCATCGATGGCAACAGTCGATTTTCTCTTGGGTTGACGAAAGCGTGTGATCACAAGGCCCGCGCGGGCCTGTTCCATGTATTGGTCGCAAAGTTCGAAAACGGTTAAGGCATCCCGTGCATCACGTTTGGCTCGTTGAGGGTCAACTCCACTGGATGCCGTTCGAATAATCTCTTCGGCAGCGCTACGAGCTTGATCCACTGTGAAGGGGCTGTACTGTCCGATCTTCAGGCGGCGCGTCGCGCGCCCGACGCGAACCTGGGCCGCGAATACCTTCTTGCCGGAGGGGTGAATGCGGACTCCGAAGCCGGAGGTTCCGCCGCACCAGACGAAGTAATCCTTGGATCGAGGCGCTGCGGCATCAACGGTGCGTTTGGTGAGTTTGGCCAACTTGCTGGTCCTTGGGACGGCAAATTTCCGGAAGCATATCGGAAGCAGGCGGCCAACCTTGTTTCTCTTTTGATGCCGCCGCCCCTTGCCAAGGTTAGGGTCGGGCGTTCGATTCGCCTCGCCCACTCCAAGTTTCTCAGAGAAATCATGGTGTTACAGATAAACTCGGACCGTGCCAAACACGGCCGAGCGCGCTGGGTAACACCAGGGTAACATCCGGTGGTTAAGCGCCTGCGCTGTTTTGCTCCGCACGGCCATTGGCGCACTCTGACGTTCCTCGGCGCTCTACGATGCGACTGGCTCACGGCGCCTTGCGTCTTCGACG
>Ga0265339_10003310_pt1 | contig 11287 bp, 9 predicted proteins | sample 4CB219metaG_FD_202085 | JGI IMG/M metagenome (GOLD analysis project Ga0265339, IMG submission 202085) | Rhizosphere microbial communities from Carex aquatilis grown in University of Washington, Seatle, WA, United States - 4-CB2-19 metaG | ecosystem: Host-associated > Plants > Roots > Rhizosphere...
TGCACGTGATGTCGGCGGCGGGGCCCCAGAATTTGAAGAGCGGGAACGTGCCCAGCTCCGTCTGCAGCTCGTCGCGCAGCTCGGGCGGGTGCGTGTGGATGTCCGGCACCTTGCGCCCGTCGGCGGGGTACTGCGGCCGCGGCGTGACGGCGAAGTCCGCCGTCGAGTACATGTTGAACCACCAGAAGAGCTTCGCGCACGTGAAGGTCGGGTCTCGCTTCTTCGCGGCGTCCCAGATCTTCTCGCCCGTGACGAGCGCGTTCGACTGCCGCCACAGCGCGATCTCGGCCGTCTCGCGCGTGTACCAGCCGTTGGCGACGCAGCCGTGGTCGCGCGGCAGGAGCCCGGTCGTGAACGTCGACTGCACCGAGCACGTCACGGCCGGCTCGATCGTGCGCAGCGGCCGCTGCGCGCCCGCGCGCGCGAGCGCCGCGAGGTGCGGCGTGTGCTCGCCCACGAGCTCGGGCGTCAGCCCGACGACGTTCAGGACGAGCGTACGGCGCATGAGCGGCGCTAGCGATCGACGCGGGGTGATTGACCGCGCAGCACGGAGTTGCCCTCGAAGAGCTCGCGCTGGTCGACGACGGGCGCGACCTCGGCGAGATCGAGCCGCCCGCTCTGCCCGAAGAAGCGCACCGGGTTCTTCCAGCAGATGGTCTCGATGTCCGCCTCGGGGATGCCCGCGGCGGCGAACGCGGCCGCCGTCTTCGGCACCTTGAGCGCGTCGGACACGCCCCAGTCGGCGGCGCTGTTGACGAGGATCTTCTCGCCGCCGAACTGCTGCACGAGCGACACCATGCGCGGCTCGTCCATCTTCGTGGCCGGGTAGATCGAGTGACCGGCCCAGCAGCCCGCGTCGAGCACGAGCGGCAGCGTCAGCTCGTTGTTGTGATCGATGAGGGCGAGCTCCGGCGGGAACCCGTGCGCGCGCAGCAGGTCGATCGTCCGCTCGGTGCCGCGCAGCTTGTCCCGGTGGGGCGTGTGGATGAGCACGGGCAGTTTGTGCGCGCGCGCGAGCTCGAGCTGCGCGACGAAGGCCTCGTCCTCGGCGGGCGTCTGGTCGTCGTAGCCGATCTCGCCCACGGCCACGACGCCGTCCTTCTCGAGGTAGCGGGGCAAGAGCGCGAGCACGCCGCCGGCCACCTGGGGGTTGTTGGCCTCCTTCGGGTTGAGCGCGATCGTGCAGTAGTGGCGGATGCCGAACTGCTGTGCGCGGAAGCGCTCCCACCCCACGAGCGACAGGAAGTAGTCCTCGAACGTGCCGACGTGCGTGCGCGGCTGCCCCAGCCAGAAGGCCGGCTCGACGATCGCGGCGATGCCGGCGGCCGCCATGGCCTGGTAGTCGTCGGTCGTGCGCGACGTCATGTGAATGTGAGGATCGAAGAGACGCATGGGCTCTCCTTCGTTCAGCCGAGCACGAGCGCGATGTCGGCGGGCACGGAGCGGCCGGCGGCGCGCCGCTCGCTCGCGTACGCCTCGACCATGCGGCGCAGCTCGGGCGTCACGCGGCGGGCGAGGTCGACGACGCGCGCCAGCGGCACCTCGCAGAAGAGGCACTTGAGCACGAGCTGGTTGAACGCCTCCTCCGGAAAGTGGCGCGCGGGGTAGGCGTTCTCGCAGGCGATCGCCTCGAGCACGGGGACGGCGGAGTTGCGCACCGCCTCGACGCCCACGGCGACGAAGCGCTCGGGCGCCGGCAGGTGCGGCAGCGCGCGCAGCACGGCCTGGCGCTCGCGGAGGTCGCCCGTCACGAAGAGCTCGTTGATCAGCGCGGCGTGCGCCTCGGGCAGGCGCGCGGCGAGCGCGCCCTGAAGCAGCAGCGTGCGCCCGAACTCGTCGGCGCCCCACCCCACCGGGAAGAACGGCAGCTTCTTCTCGTCGTCGCTGGGGGCGCCGATGGGCGCCTGTCCGAGCCGGCGGCTGGCGCCGCTCCACATGATGAGGAACGCGTCGGTCGCCTCGCCCTTGGCCCGCACCTTGTGCAGCGCCTGACGAAACCAGCTCGCCGCCTCCTCGGGGAGACGCGAAGTCAGCGCTGTCTCGAGCGACGCCATGGTCTCGTCGCCGCCCGGCCTCGGGCGGCCTCCGTCGAGCTTTACCCCGCGAACGGCGTTTCCGCTAGGCCTTTCACGCCGGGGCGCAGGGCCAGCAGGCTGCCCGCGAGGGGCTCCTCGGCGAGCTGCGCCTCCGAAAGCGTGGCCCGCATCGTCGTGACGTAGAGGATGTCGAGGTTCGGGCCGCCGAACATCACGCTCGTGCCGCGCGAGACGGGCAGCTCGATCACGCGCTCGAGCTTGCCGTCGGGCGCGTAACGCGCCAGGCGCCCGAACATGGGCTGGGCGCTCCACACGTAGCCCTCGGCGTCGACGGTCATGCCGTCGGGGAAGGCGCTCTCGTGCGGCTCGAGCGAGACGAACACGCGCCGGTTCGAGACGTTCCCCGTCGCGGAGTCGAAGTCGTAGGCGAAGATGCGGTGCCTGAAGCTCTCCGTGAAGTACATCGTCTTGCTGTCCGGGCTCCAGCCCAGCCCGTTCGAGCAGCAGATGCCCTCCTCGATGCGCACCGGCTTGAGGTCGGCGCCGAAGCGGTAGAGGCTGCCGAGGGGCTGGTCCCACTCGACGTCGCCCATCGTCCCGCCCCACATGCGCCCCTGGCGGTCGGTCTTGCCGTCGTTGAAGCGGTTGCTGGGCTTGTCCGGCTCGGGCTCCGCCAGCTTCTCGAGCTTCTGCGTCTTCGGATCGAAGAACGCGAAGCTCGAGCGCAGCGTGAGGATGAGCCCGCCCTTTTTACGGGGCGAGATGGACGTCACGAGCTCGGGCAGGTCGAACACCTGGTTCGACCCGTCCGCCGGGTTGAAGATGTTGAGCTGCTTGCCGACGATGTCCGCCCAGTAGAGCCGCTGCTCGGCGACGGACCACACGGGCCCCTCGCCGATCTGCGCCTTCGCCGACAGCACGCACGTCACCTCGGCGCGCGTCGGCTTCACCCCATGGTCGAGACTGGTCCGGTTCATCGTCGGCTCTCTGGCTCAGATCTTCTCGGGCTTGAAGCCGCCCTTGCGCCGGTCGTTGATGAAGATGAGGCCGAACACCACCAGCAGGATCGCCGGCAGGATCGCGACGGCGCGGAACGACTGCGCGGCCGCGGCGCTGTCGATGGCCGTGGCCGCCGCCTTCGACAGGGCCTTGTACTGGGCCTCGCCGCCCGCGGCCTTGATCTTGGCCGTGTCGAAGATCTTGCCCATCTCCGGCAGCACGAAGTAGATGGCCAGCGACCCGGCCGAGCCGATGAGGCCCATGAGGAACGCGCCGCCCTTGGGGTAGCGCTCGTTGACCGAGGCCAGCATGGTCGGCCACATGTAGCAGACGCCCGTGCCCCAGATGGTCGCCGTGAGCAACCCCGTGACGGGCGAGTTCGCGTTCGAGAGCGCGAACAGGCCGAGCGACGCGAGGAGGCAGGAGACCCACAGCAGGCCCACCGACGAGAGCTTGTGCACCACCGTGCCCGCGAAGTGCCGCATGACGAACATGAGGCCGCCGACGAAGGCGCCGAGGAGGATGCCGCGCATGCCGACGGTGTTGGAGAGCGAGATGTCGACCCACTGACCCGGCGCGAGCTCGGAGGACGCGGTGAGGAACATGGCCAGGAACCACACGATGAAGCCGGGGCGCAGCGCCTCCTTGTACATCTCCTTCGTCGTGATGCCCGCCGTGACCCGCTCGGTCTTGGGGAAGCTCGTGCCCACGCAGAGCGCGAGGATCGCGGCCGCCGGGACCAGCAGCAGGCCGAACATCACGCGCCAGCCGAGCACGGGGCCGGCGAAGCCGCCGATGAGGCTGCCCACGATCATGCCGAAGGGCCACCACGCGTGCAGCACGTTCAGCCGGTGGACCTTGTTGTCGGGGTAGATGGCCGTCGTGAGCGGGTTGATGACGGTCTCCGAACAGCCCCACCCGAAGCCGTTGACGAACATGCCGATGCCGACCACGGTGGTGATGCCCGGACCGGAGGCCAGCTTGTCGGCGCCGATCACGAGCAGCGGCCCCACGATGAACGAGAGCCCGCACATGCCCAGCATGTTGCGCATGCCGATCGAGTCGACGACGGCGCTGCCCAGGAACACCCAGAACGCGAACCCGAGGAAGGCCCAGGAGAGCGCGCCGCCGACCATCGTCGCCGACCGCAGCGAGTCGATCGGATCGAAGAACGTCGTCTTGAGGTCGCTCGCGATGGCGGCGCGTAGCGCGAAGCTCATGCTCGTCGTCGCGAGGCAGAGGCAACACAGCACGAACAGCTTGCGGACGTTGATCCCGGCGTGGGCTTGGGTCGCGACGGGTGCCGCGACGGCTGCGGTATTCGACTCCATGGGGGTCCCCTCTTGGCTGTTGGGAAATACTTCAGGTGACGGACCGGACGCGTGAGCGGGTCCGGCGCAGGCACCCATCCGGAGCGGGAGCGACTGGCGACATTACCGGATCCGCCTTTGGAGGCAACCGTCCTGTTGTTACCGCCCGCGCGGCGCGGCCTTCGGACGGCGCGGCGTCATTTTTTGGGCAGCGGCCACTGCGGAAACTTCGAGATGCAGGCCACGACCTTGGACCTGGCGTCCTGGCAGGCGGTGTCCTTGGGCACGGGCTGGCCGGCCGGGTTGCACTCCCAATCGCCGGCCGGCAGCGAAACGATGCAGGCCTCCCACCCCTTCATCGCGGGAGAGCAGGGCGACTCCTCGTGCAGCTGGTCGCACGTGGCCTTGCAGCCCCGTTCGACCGTCTCCGGGCGGCAGCCGAGGTCCTTCTCGCGCTGCTGGCAGACCGAGAGGCAGCGATCGCGGTGACACGCGCCGAGCGAGACCAGGAAGGTGAAGGCGAGGACGAACCTGGAGGCGGACATCGGGCGCTATTTTAGATCCGACTCCGACTCGTTCATGATCTTCACGCTCGAGATGTTGACGCCGCAGGGCTGGAACTCGTTGGGCGTGAAGAAGTTGTCGGAGAGCTTCGAGTAGTAGTTCTCGCCGTCGTCGAGGGTCGCGTCGTCGGCCGCGGGGATGGGCACGGAGATCTTCTGCGGCAGCACCTTGCCCTGCAGCCCCGCGAGCGTCGCCTTGATGGCGATGGCCGCCACGCCGGGCGAGTCGCCCAGCGACAGGCCCTTGCCGCCCTGCTTGGCCCACTTCGCGATGATCTTGCGCGCGCCGTTCTCGGCCTCGGTGGCGACGGGGATGGGCTTGTGCCCGGCCTCGACGAGGGCGCGCAGCGCGCCCGTCGAGCCGCCCTGCACCATCATGGCGTCGAACTTCTTGTGCGTGGCGAGGGCCTCGGCGACCGCGCGCTGGGCCTTGCTGTCATCCCAGCTGCCGACCACCTCGACGATCTCGTACCTCTTGCCCTTCGCCTCCATCACCGAGCGGAAGGCCTCGTGCCGATCGCGCTCGGTCGAGTTGCCCTCGAGGCCGCGCACCTCGAGCACCTTGCCCTTGCCGCCCAGGATCCGGTCGAGGAACTCGCCCCACTTGCGCCCCATGGCGCTCTGGTCCTCGTTGACCTCGACGGTCTTGTCCGTGTCGAGCACGCCGTCGAAGGGCACGAGCAGCACGTCGTGCTTGTCGGCGAGCTCGATGACGTGATCGAAGCCCTTGGGGCTCACGGCCAGCGTCACGATGCCGTCGAAGCCTTGCTTGATGAAGTCCTCGATGGCGGCGAGCTGCGCGTTCAGGTTCGTGCCCGTCGAGACGACCTTGAACTCCTTGATGAGCGGCGCCACGGCGGGGTCCTTCACGAAGGCCTTGGCGGTCTTCACCATCTGGATGCGCCAGGCGTTGCCGATGAAGCCGTTGACGAGGGCGATGCGATACGGGGGCTCGCGCGCCGTCCACTGGAAGAACTTCGTGTTGCCGGGCCACGGCTTGAAGCACTCGGGCATCGTGCCCGGGCCGGGCACCGTCTTCGGCCCCGTGCCGTCGGCGACGCGCGGACCCTGGGGGGAGCTCGGCCCCGTGGCCGAGCCGCCACCGCCGCCTCCGCCAATGAGATCTTGGATCTGCTTGCATCCGCTCGTCGTCGCGAGCAGAGCGGGAACGGCCAGCGTCAGCGCGAGCGCGCGGACGCCCACATTGCGGATCGGCATGAGTCCCCCTTCGGCGTCAGAGCGCGAACAGGTTCGCAGGGATCCCTTGTACATCGTCGAGCGTGATCGCGTAAAGGGAGCCCGCGTCGGTGTCGGTGCGGTCCTCCTCGGGCGACATGAGGTAGCGCGCCGAGGTCACGAACAGCGTGCGGAGGTCCTTGCCGCCGAAGGCGGGGCAGCTCGGCCGCGTCACGGGCATGGCGACGACGCGATCGACCTCGCCGGTCGGCGCGTAACGCACGACGCGCGACGCGCCCCACTCGGCGTTCCAGAGGTAGCCCGCGCCATCGACGCAGCTGCCGTCGGGGTGCTTCTCGGTCCGCGCGAACGGCCGCCACGCCGTGGGCAGGCCGGCGGCGTCGAGCGTCGTCTCCTCGATGAGCTGCGCCATCGAGTCACCGAAGTACATCCGGTTGCGAGACGGATCGAACGCGATCGAGTTCGAGACGCCGATGTCGTCTCGAACGGCCTGCGCCTTCCCGTCGGCGGTCACACACCAAAGGCGCCCGCGGCGCGCCTTCTCGTCGTGCTGCATCGAGCCCACCCAGAAGCGGCCCGCGCCGTCGGTCCGTCCGTCGTTGAGGCGGTTCGCCGGCCGATCCGCCTCGAGCACGACGAGCTCCTCGAGCGAAGAGAGTCCGCGCGCGGGATCGAACCGGACGATTCGATCCTGCTGCGTCGCGATCAGGCCGCCCGAGCGGCACTCGGCCAGCGAGCCCGTGAAGCGATCGAGCTGCCACGTCTCGAGCGCCGACGCGCGCGCGCCCGGCCGGTGCGCGTGGACGCGGTGGCCGACGATGTCGACGAAGAAGAGCCGCTGCTCGCGCTCGGACCAGAGCGGCCCCTCGCCGAGGGCGCAGGGCGGGACGTCGAGCTTCTCGATGCGCACCAGCGCGCGCGCTACCAGATGTAGTTCAGGCCGGCGCCCGCGAAGTTGAGCGACTGCTTGAAGTGCGAGTAGCCCGCCACGCCGGCCATCGACGGATCGTCCTGCCAGTCCGTGTGCCAGTGCATGTACTCGACGTTGGCGACGATGACGTTGGCGAACTTGTGGCTGATCGTCAGGTGCCCTTCCCACTGGTCCTTGAGGGTGAGGGTCGTCGTGTTCTGCGACAGATCGAGGTCCGTGAGCTTGACGAGCAGCTCGCCGCCGCCGGCGGTGATCGTCGTGCCGCCGAGGTTCGCCTGGAGGTTGCCGTAGAAGCCGAGGAAGTGCCGCAGCGTGCCGGTGTTGTCCCACGCGATCGGGTTGGCCGGATCGCTCGCCTCGAGCGGGATGCGCTCGCCGACGCCCGCGCCCGTCCACGCGCCGCCGCCGGCCGAGAACGGGCCGACGTCGAGCAGGGCCGTGCCCATGAGGCCCCAGACGGTGAGGGCGGTGACGGTCCCGGGCGTCATCCCGGCCGGGGGCGTGCTCTTCTCGATGCGATCCCACATCGACTGGCCGATGAGGCGGATCCGGGCGCCGCCGAACGTCTGGTCGAAGTTGAGCTCGGTGTCGACGCGCGGATAAGGCGACATCTTGGCGATGTTGCCGACGTTGGGGTCGGTGACCGAGACCTGCAGCTGGAACCCGGCGAAGCGCGGCGAGGAGTAGCGGAACGCGGCGTCGAAGCCGGCGTAGAGCGCGCCGGCGCCGACCGAGCCGCAGGCGATCGTCGACGCGTCGACGATGCACGGGTGGCCCACGCCGTACTGGTACGCCATGGCGACGACCGCGGCCGAGCCGGAGGCGAACAGGCCGAACATGCGCCCGAACTTGAGCGTGCCGTACGGGCTCACGATCTGAGCCCAGGCCTCGCGGTAGTCGATGCCCTTGGGCGCCGCGATGTCCTGACCGCGGTTGCTGTTGATGCCGTTCACGCTGCCCGCGAGGAGCGAGTCGATGTGCACCGTCTGGCTGATCTGGCGGCTCAAGCCGAAGCCGATCTGCGTTCCGATGAAGCCCGAACGGATGTTCGACATCGTGAGCGTGGGCGGCGTCTGGCTCTGATCGGCCGCCGAGCCCTCGTCGAGGAGCTTGCCGCCGATGAGGTTCTTGCCGCCGCCCAGCGGGTCGGCGTCGCCGACGATGAGCTGATAGTGCGCCGCGACGAGACCCGTCGTCTGGAAGGTCCAGCCGTCGCTGTCGAACAGGGTGATCGCGGCCTCCGCGCGCGCCGAGCTCAGCCAGATGGCTCCGAGCAGAATGACGGGCGCAAACCTCGAGCACAGTGTCCGGAATCGTCTCATGGGCCTCTCACCTTTCTCGCGAAGCGACAACGGGCGGCGCGGAGCGCAATGACTTACGACCGCGATACACAACGCCACACAACCCCGCACAGACGAAAACGCGCCGCTTATAACACCGGCGTCAGTCCGTTGGTAAAAAATGCGGGCGACCGAGCTTGCGAGGCCCTAGTGGTGGCGTTTACGCGCCAAGTCTGGCGCGCCGACCGAGCCACTTCCGGTCACCAAACGTCTGTAGTATGGTCCGCGGGTTCGGGTGGTCGTTCGGATCTTTCGGAACTTCAGAAGACGCACACACCGCCCCCCGCCCTTCAGGAGGTCCTATGTCCACTTGGGTTAAAGCTCGTCCTGTTCTCGCGGCGTCGCTCGCTTTGTGCGCGCTCGCAATCGGGTCGGCGAACTGCGGCTTCAGCAACAGCAGCAAGCCGGGCACGACTGGCACCGGCGGCTCGACGACGGGCGCGGCTGGCAACGGCAACCCGCAGGGCGCGGCCGGCAACGGCAACCCGCAGGGCGAAGCCGGCAACGGCAACCCGCAGGGCGCGGCCGGCAACGGCAACCCGCAGGGCGCGGCCGGCAACGGCAACCCGCAGGGCGCGGCCGGCTCGACGGGCGTCGCGGGCTCGACGGGCGCCGCGGGCTCCACGGGCGGCTCGACCGGCGCCGCCGGCGTCGGGAACGTCACCGGGACCTGGCAGAACTACGAGGTGACCGCGAGCTTGCCGAAGGCGAAGATCGCCGTCGCGCAGATGCCCGGAAAGCTCAAGTACACGAAGGTCGTCATTCACAGCCAGTTCCTCGCCGAGAGCTGCTCGATCGGCGACTACAACGGCGACGGCGTCCCCGACGTCTCGTCCGGCCGCATCTGGTACCAGGGCCCGGACTTCAAGACCCAGCACCCCTTCCGCGACGGCCATGGCGTGCTCCCGTCGAGCGGCGCCGGCATCGAGCTCAACACGGGCGTCTCGGATGACTGGGCCGACTATCCCTGGGACATGGACGGGGATGGCGACACGGACATCATCAACATCGCCCAGTGCGACGTCCCCGAGGCCAACCCGCCGACGGGTCCCACGGGCGGCCCGAACAACAATCCTCCGGCCGCGGGCACGCCGAACAAGATCGGCACCGTCCAGGTTCACGCGACGGCGTACTGGTACGAGAACCCGGGCAAGGCGGCCCTCGCGGGCGATCCGAAGTGGACGCCGCACCTCATGCACCCCGACGTGCGCATGGAGCAGCACGAGCTCGTCGACTTCAACGGGGACGGCTATCCCGAGGTCCTCGGCGGCTGCCGCGACTGCGGCACGGGCGACACGAAGGGCTACTACCAGGGTGATCCGGCCAAGCCCCTGACGATGTGGACGTACCACCAGGTCAGCGGCCACTTCACCTTCCCGTTCGGCAACCTCGGCTGGATGCACGGCGTGGGCGGCGGCGACATCAACGGCGACGGCAAGGCCGACTGGATGGATCGCTCGGGCGCCTACCTCCAGCAGGCGGACGGCTCGTTCAACCTGACGGTCTGCACGGGCAAGAACACGCCGGCGGGCTGTGGCTGGATCCAGGAGAAGACGTCGCTGCTCATGTCCGGGTTCTACGACGGTCAGCCCGACGGACAGGGCAACAAGGGCGCCTCGCACATGTGGGCCGTGGACATGGACATGGACGGCTGCTCGGACGTCGTGGCCGCCAACTGGGCGCACGGCGTTGGCCTCTACTGGTACAAGCAGGGGAACACCGGCACGGCCGCCGCTCCTGTCTGCACCTACTCGTTCACCAAGTACCAGTTCATGGGCGACAGCCAGGCGGACAGCGCCGCGGACGTCACCAAGTGGGGCGCGGGCTTCACGGAGCCGCACTCGCTCGGCGTCTACGACATGGACGGCGACGGTCGACCTGACGTCGTCGCCGGCAAGATGCGCTTCGCGCACCCGATGGGCCAGGGCGATCCCGACCTGCCCGGCACGCCCTACCTCTACGTGTTCAAGAACACGGCCGCGATGGACGCGCGGACGGGCTCGCCCATCACGCTCACGCCCAACCTCGTCGACGGCAACCCGGCCATGGCGGCGGGCACCCCGGACGGCGGCATGGGCGTCGGCCGCCAGCTGGCGATCGGCCACGTGAACACCGACGGCATCATGGACATCTGCGTCGGCACGAAGGTCGGCCTCGCCGTCTTCCTCGGTCAGTAGGTTGGGTCGGTAAGCTTCACCCGTGGCGCCGCGCGTTCGACGCGCGGCGCCCGCGTTTGTGCTCGTGGAGCCGGTTCACGGGTGCAAGCGGGTCGTGGGAAATGCACATCCTCCCGGCAACGGCCCAACTACGCTCCGTGTTTCCTCGGGAGGTTCGATGTTCAAGACGAGCTTTAGCGTGCGTCCCGGCTTGATCCTGTCGCTCGCGTGTTGCTCGCTGGCAATCGGGTCGATCGATTGCGGCTTCGGCAATAGCGGCAGCAAGACCGGCGCGGCCGGGAGCAACGGCGCAGCCGGGAGCAACGGCGGCGGCGGCGGGAGCAACGGCGCGGCCGGGAGCAACGGCGGCGCAGCCGGGAGCAACGGCGGCGACGCCGGGAGCAACGGCGGCGGCGCCGGCTCCGCGGGCGGCGTGAACGGCGCGGCCGGCTCGACGGGCGGGGCCATCGGCAGCGGGACGGGCGGCAGCACCCCGACGGCGGGCTCGAACGGCGCCGCCGGGTCGAGCAACGGCTGGAAGAACTACGAGGTGAGCGGCGCGTTTCCGACCGCTCCCGTCGCCGTGGCGCAGATGCCCGGCAAGCTCAAGTACACGAAGGTCGTCATCCACAACCAGTTCCTCGCCGAGAGCTGCTCGATCGGCGATTACAACGGCGACGGCGTCCCTGACGTCTCCTCGGGCCGCATCTGGTATCAGGGCCCGGACTTCAAGACCCAGCACCCGTTCCGAGACG
>Ga0265339_10003314_pt1 | contig 11285 bp, 8 predicted proteins | sample 4CB219metaG_FD_202085 | JGI IMG/M metagenome (GOLD analysis project Ga0265339, IMG submission 202085) | Rhizosphere microbial communities from Carex aquatilis grown in University of Washington, Seatle, WA, United States - 4-CB2-19 metaG | ecosystem: Host-associated > Plants > Roots > Rhizosphere...
TTCGAGTCTGTCAGGGTACTTGTTGAGCAATTCCGTCAACACCCTATCAATGTCCTCAGACAATGCCGCCTGCTGGCCCGTCTCCGTCTTGCGGATCGCCCACGGGTTCAGCAGCAGCCCCGGCCGCGTCAGCATGTTGCCGGGGAACTTGATGGCGAACTTCCGTTCCAGGATGTAGCGGTACTCGTCGCCGATGTCCCGTCCGCTGACGTAGAACGACGGCGGATAAAAGCTCGCGGTCGCTGCGGGGCCGGCAATTGGGATGGCCAGGTTGTACTCGATAGCATACGCGGGCATGTACCGCGTAGCCGTCAGGTGCACGCGTGTAAACGCGGTCACGCCGGTGAGCTTGACCTTGACGTTATCCTTGTCGGCCTCGATGGCCACGATCTGCAGCGGCAAGGGGTTCTTCAACTCCAGCTTGCGGAAGTTACCCAGCACGTAGCCATCCGCCACCTTGCCCTGGGCCAGCACGATACGGATTTCCAGGGCGCTGTCCTTTAGCTTGAGGCTGTAATCGCCGGCAGGCAGGCCGTCGGCAGCCAGGTACCCGCCGCCAAGCTTGAGATTCTTAGTCCAGTCTGCGACGAACGTGCCATCGCGGACCTCCAGCAGTGAGAAGCCCGCCGCCTCGGCCTCCTGGAACTTGCCCATGTACGGAATGAATACCGCCTTGCCAGCCACGCCTTGAACCACCGGCATACTGCTGTGGCTGGCCTGGCTGGTCTCCCACGAACGCGTCAGGCCCTCGTGCGTACCGGCAGATATCTGCGTGATTTCAGGCAACTCGCCCAGCTCGATCCGACCGGCCGCGTTGGTCTTCAGCGACACGCGAATGATCTCCTTGAACTGGCGGTGCTTCAGCCCAACGTTCACGCCGCGTCCAGCCAGAGCCTCGCCGGTCTTGCCCAACAGGTCCAGGTAATACTTGCCGTCAATGTGCATGAGGTGCAGGTCGCTGACGTACGCGGTCTGGTCGATCCCATTAAGGCCGAACGACCGTGAGTCGGCCAGGTCCGCCGGCACATTGGTTGCCATGCTCTTGATCTGGGCCCTGAGCGTGAACGTGACGTTCACCACGTTATCGGGCACGCGGAAGATGATCGACGTATCCTTGTCGTCAAACACGGCCAGGTCGTTCACGCGCTTTACGCTGCGGACGCCTTCGCGGTCGACTGTCGCGATCTCCAGGTATACGTTCTCCAGCAGCTTCACGCTGATCGGCGTGCTGTTGATCTGCAACGACGGCCTGACAATCACCACCGCATCACGCCGACGCAGCAGCGTCTCGCGGTCTACGTAGAAGCCCGAGCGGAAGTCGTACGACTCCGCCAGCGGCTGATATACGCTCAGCCGTGAGAATCCGCCCTGGCTGAGGATGATCCGCTGGTCGCCCTGCGGTGCATTGCTGAACGGCACCAGGATCGTGCCGTCCTCATCGGCCTTGTACTCCTGCCCGCCGACGGTGATCGTCGCCCCGGTGACCTTCTCATTATTCTCGTTCCAGACAGTGAACACCTGCCCCGCCGCCGTCGTCCGCACGGTATGGAACAGGTTGCCCTTTTGCACCAGCGCACGGCTGCTCTTGCCGTTGCCGATGAACTCCACGATGTATACGCCGCGGTCCTTGATCTCCTTGAACTCGAAGCTATGCCCGACGCGGCGGATCGGGGCCTCGGTGAACTTCTCGGTCCGCTCAACGTTCGCCACCAGGCCGTCCAGGTCAATGTCCGTGCCGATCGGTGACAGTGTCGTGCGGTAGTAATTCATCGTGTTGATCTGGTAGACCTTCACGATGAGGTCCTTGACGTTCTTAGTGAACACGTCGAGCTTCACCGGCTCGTCGCCGCGGAAGCTGGTCTTGTTTGTGTACGCAAAGTCCACGTCCACGCGGTCCTTGAGGGCCTGCACCTGGGCGGGGTCGAGCAGGCTGAACCACTTCTCGGCGTCGCCAACGCCAGCCAGCAGCTTCGTCTCAGCGAAGACCTTCTTGAGATAGGTGTCGATGATGTACGGCTCGAAGGCCTTGTAATCCTCGGCGTCCACCATGAAGTGCATCAGGTAACTGCGGACAAGCGGCTCGTCCGTGCCGATCGGGCGAACGATGATGAACTTGCTGTAGTCGGCGTTGAGGTCGGCGATAACGTCGCGATTCTCCCTCAGCTCCAGGTACTTGTGCACGATGTACCCGCAAGTCCGCGGCAGCGTGACATACTTCATAAACAGGTCCTTGTCCCACTCGCCCTGCGAGCGATTGAACTCCAGCAGGGTGTACAGGACATTGGCCTTGAGACTGTTAAACGCGGGGGCGAGCGGCTCGACGAACTTCCACAGCCGCTCCAGGTACGCCTTGCGGGCGGCGAGGTCCTGCATCATGTCAACGTCCTCGCTTGGGCGCAGCTTACTCATGTAGGCGTTGACGTAGTTGGCGTCATTAATGAGGTCAGGGCGAAGTTTGACCAGTTCGTCCAACTGCGCCTGCGTGAGCTGGGAGTGAATGCCCAACGAGCCAAACCCGCCGCTGGTACGCACGGAAAGGTCCTCGTCAATGAGCTTGACCAGGCCAGGAAAGTCCGGTCGCGTCAGGCGGCTTAGCAGCGAACGGCGGACCTCCTCGTTGGGGATCTTCCCAGCCAGCAGTTCAAGCCCTGCCGACTCGATGGCCTCGGTGGTGAGCGGCCGATTGGTCAACGCCCGCGCCAGCAGCCTGGCAGGGTCGATCTCCTTGGGGTCGAGCGTGGTCGGCAGCAAGGCCTGGGCGGCGTTGACCTCCGCCTGTCGCTGATGATTGAACTGCACGCCGAGGCGGCCAATCAGGTAAGCAAGTGTGGCCTTGGGCTCCTTGTCGTACTGCAATAGTGCCTGCCTGTGCTCGATCTCAACTACCCGCGCGGTGCGGGTGTATCGCTGGATCCACAGCTTGAGCAGTGGCTGGACCTTGTCCAATTGCCCGGAGTTCTGGTAGTTCAGGCAATGGTAATAGTAATAGTCTTCCGTCCCCGGAATGAGCTGTTTCAGGGCCGCGTCCCGATCCACGGCCAGGCTGAACTCCTCCAGGAACCCAATCTCCCCTGCCGCCGTCGAAAAGGCCAAAGAACCCAATAAACAGCAGGCCGCCACTCGCGTTAGAGTCGAAATAAAGCGTTCCATCGGGCGTTCCTTTCAATAGAGCACAGATCGTCCACGCCTTAGACGCCCAGAGAAAGGAAATAGTTGCAGAAAAACACCCGACGTGTTTGAAAACGCGTTTGGAAGCGAGCGGCTCCTTCGTCTGTGTTTGCGACGCAAAAAGAGCAAGCCGACATCCATGCAGGCCGGGCATGAACGTCGGCTCGCCTTTTTGCGTCGTCTTGAGCAATCCCACACGCGCATCCCACGCGCGGAGCACCACCGAGCATATCACGTTTTGACGATACTTTTATCCGCCTCTTATTTCGCTCACGTAGCAGTCGTCAGTCAGCGACCGCAACGGGCTTTTCGATAAACTCGCCCTTGTAGCCTTCCAGTTCTACCTCGGTGATCTCGTCGTAGGGCATATTGTTCGTCGTGAGCCAATCGACCAGTCGCGTCTTGCTGGGAGCATCGAAGACGCACACGCCCTTGCTCTCCGAGAGGTTCAAAAAGCTGCGATAACCCCGGATCTCCGGATCTGCTTGCGAGGACTTCTGCAGGTTCTCTATATCACTGCGGGTCAGGCCCGGCGGCAACGCATGTATGACCAGAAATCTCATGGTTGAACTCCTAAAAAGAAAGCCACGCGGCGTACCACTTAGCCGCTCACTAATTCTAGGACACCCGCACAGCCTGCCATCTGGGCGCCGCTCGACAGATTGCACCGCCCGGCAGGTTGGCACCGCCCGAGGGTCCCGAGCATGCAACATCGTCTTTTGTGAGTGAATTGAACCGGGTGCCACGGCTAAGCGAGCGTTGTCTGCTCGCGCGGCCGTGCGGAGCGCGGCAAAACGCGAAACACTGCCGCGTCCAAACAACGGGCTTAGCCGTGGCACCCCTCTACGTACAGATTTAACCTGCCGCCAGACAGAACTGCTGGACGTTCTTGACTGTAAGCCGCCCCGCCGCTACTATCGAAGGGCAATTCGCCAGTGTAGCTCAATGGCAGAGCACCGCTTTTGTAAAGCGGATGTTAAGGGTTCGATTCCCTTCACTGGCCCTTGATGTAAGTGCCTGAAAGGCAATCAGTTGAGAATTTCATCTCCAGTGTGTTTTCCGTCAGTTTTACCCCAGATTGCCGTTTTACCATAAGTTCCTGCCGCCTCAGCCCTTAATGGCAACTGGATACAGCACTGGATACAGCCAAAAGTGGATACAAATTGGATACAAGATTGTGTTCCCGAAGGTTCCTGACTCGGGCAGGAGCCATGCCATGGCGTTCAAAGGCTATAGCGGGAAAGGCCACTTGCAGAAGGCGTGAGTTAGACATCGAGGCCGATTTCCGCCTGACCTGAAAGCGTTCCTGAAGACTGCCCTGCCCAGCCGAAGGGTTTCCCGGCTGGCGAGCTGGCGGCTTTGCAACGCTGAAGAAGTGGATGGATTGGCCGCTTGGCGGGCTATCACCAGTTGTACTTTGGCAATTTGCCGACCTTTGGCTGGAACTGAGGGCCAAGCGGCTTCTTGTGAGCCTTTCCTGTGGCCCTGCGTTCGGTCTTCTCGGCACGATCTTTTAACTCCTCGATCAGGTCGCTCGCCTCCTTGCGTGTGTCTGGCTGTGGCCCGTCATAATTCAGCACAGCCAGTCGCCGAAGCTGTGCTTCCGACGGCGGAGGGTCTTCCATATCATGGAACTTGCCCTTCGTCCATTGGTTCGAGTGATTGCGTGCCACTTGAGTCTCCCTTTGGAAGATTCACTGGATCACCTGTCGCTGCTCAAATGCTGCCACGGCAACTCTTTTTCAAACATCTCCTCCAACGTTTGCCGAAACGTCTCAGCCCTCGCCAGATACTCCCGTACTGACATCTCATTTTTCGCTGCGAGTCCCTTGAGCCGAGCTACTTCTACCGTGGCCTGAGCCTTTACAACGTCAGAGAGGCTACGTATTTCCTTGCCATATATTTTGATCACTAGGTGGTCATGAGGGACCGGGTAGCCCTGATTCGCCCAGTCATCAAGCATCTGGTGGCACATATCCCAGAAACCCTTCAGCTTATCCTTCATTCGCTGCGGCGAGTGCCGGTTGAAATCTTTGTCGATGTCAACGCAGCAGTAAATGCGTTCGCCGTCTCGGTAGGAGCGGACGGAATACTTTGGCCCGTTGAAACACATGCGAACGTGAAGGTGGTCGTCGAGCGCGATAACCTCATAGATATCGAGCGGGTATCCGAGATTCTCAGCCTTAGCAAGAGTACGGTGTGGGGACTCATCTCCGCTGATACCCTGCCTAAGCCGATTCGCATTGGCAGATGCGTCCGCTGGCGCGAGATCGAGATTCACGCTTGGGTGGCTGCGGGTTGCCCGCCGGTCAGCAAGTGGGACTTGACTCGCAAGCAAGCAATCAATGAATACGAAACCGCACGTCGAAGAAAGTAGCTATGGTGCCTCCACCCATTGAGTACAAGGTCATTATCAAGCCGTCTCTGGATTACCTCGCCCGGTGCGGCAAGCTGCTCCTCGCGCCAAAGGACATGGCTGATTTTCTTAGCGTCAGCCCGGCCAAGGTCTACCAAATGGCTCACACCAGCAGGCTGCCCGTCCCCATCCGCCTTGGGATTGGACAGTTTCCGCGATGGAGCGTCCTTGAGTTGCTGGACTGGATTGCTGCTGGATGTCCTTGTCGTGACCGTTGGATGGAGCCTTAGAATAGGCCGATGACCCTCGTCCTATTCCTCCCCCGGCATTTGCCCCGTTGCCGGGTCCACCGAGAAGGCCAGCGAGTTCTTTCCCGGTGGCAACGTCCTCTCCTTCAGCCCATCGACCAGTTCCTCAATGGCAGCGATAAATGATGGATGCTGAATGTTCACGCCGTTTCTGGCGGCGCACAAGATGAAGGATTCCAGCACCATGACCTCATGGTTGTACAACTCGTCGGAGTTGCTGAGGTCGATAAGACTTGAGCCAACGACATCGCAGCTACCGTCTGTCCTCAGCCAAACGAAGATGTGATGGCAGGGCAATTCAATCATGACTTTTCCCTTGGGCAACGGCATCTTCCCGTAGAGGATATCCCGCATCCGTCGAATCACCTTGAAGTCGATATCCAGCCAGTAACCCTCGGCGTTCTTCCGTAACTCTCGCCATCGCCGCCTGATTTCAAACGCCAGTCGTTTGGCCGTGGCTTCGTCATGCCCCAAGAAGAACCGCTTGCTCTTGCCGTCCAGTGTCTTCCCAATGTTCTTCTGGAACAGCTTGCCAGCATGTCTCCCGACCTTGACCTTGACGACTTCCTCGGTCATCGGCTGGAACTTCAGGTGCGAGGCAAAGCCGTGGGCTGTTTTCCAGTAATGCTCAAAGAGCTTCTCCCGCAGGGCCTCAACCTTGTCTTGCGGCACGCCCTCCTTGGTGGCATTGGCAACCAGTCGATGAAGAAGCTCAAGTTCTTCCCCGGTTAGCTCATTCCCTTGTGGGGGCCGTTGCTCGTCGGTCATAATCCGTCCTCGGCCTTACTTTCTCATGTGCAGCCACGGGCATGCTACTGCTTTTTGTCAGCAGCAGGCTTATCCACGGGCGAGGGTGTGTTTTCGCCACTTAGCAGGAGTTTCAGCTCGGCGGGAGTAAGCTCTCGATTGATGACGGAAATCTCGAACACAGTTCTTGGAATAACCGCCCCCTGCCAAGAATACCCCTGTCCCATGCTATCCTTGTTGTGGAACCACCCGAAGCCCCATCCCCTTAAACGGAAGCCCACGCACACATCTCCATTCTTCGGAAACCAATCAGTGCAGTAAACCCCAAGGTATGTGTTGCCGTTGGTACTGGCCCCCTTACCATTCCACGAAATCGTCTTGTCGCTAACGCTGTCGCCATTAAGACGCTTTGCGGTCATCCTAATGATTATGGCATGGCCTTGGCCATCCTTCAGCATCAGGTACTTGATGTCATTGGGTGCCTTGGAAAGTGCAACAGCGTAATCATCACGTGCCTTGGCGACATCGCTGTTCCAAATCTTCGGGTTATTGGCACGAAACAGGACGAACTGGCGTGATTCTCTTCAAGATGCTGGCTGGCTTGTAGCGGGCTGACTCGTGCTCGAAGCTGATTTCTTCATTGTCACCACGTCGACAGTTACTTCCTTTATGAGGACGGACTGCTTTGGGTTCCAGCCTTCCACAAAACTGATCATGAATGGTGTCGAAAGATCCTTGTTGGCTTGGCGAATCACGTAAACCTTCGGAGGCGCGCCATCGACCGAAACACTCACATCTAGCCCCTTACGTTCAAGCGTAATGCTCGTGCGGGGCTGCCCCACATCGAACTCCTCATTCCAAATAAACATCTTTACGCCACGTAACGATGCGTCGCAAGCCACACCTAGCGTCATATCACCTGTAAACGACTTGGCGGACTTCAGAGAGCCTCCGCCCGAGAACAGGCGGACACCTTCCTTTTCAAGTTGCCATTTGCCGCCCAAGGTCCAATCGTCTCTTATGACCGCTTCATCATTGAATTGGAAACGCTTTGGCTGTGTGGCTGTCGGAGCCGTGGCTGGTTGTTGGGATGCAGGCGTACCCTGTATTTTGATTCGACTTATGACCAATTCCATCTTCGTACGGTAGAGATTCAGATGATCAAGATGGATGAGCACAGGTGTTCTGGCTGCGGTTTGACTTTCCTTTAGTGTTACAACCTCTGGGGCATTACCTCCGCATTCAAACGTTACTTTATTGCCTCTGCGTTGAAGGATTGCGGTGCATTGCCCCGCCTGCTTGAAGACAAATCGCTCGCCCCAAATGGTCACCCACATCTCTGAGCCATGCGTCATGTCATAGTCGATAGATAGCGTGATGTCGCCCATGAAGAGTTGGGGTGTGCGTAACGTGGCGTCTCCCCCAAAGAGCCTAATTCCGCCTTCTTCTATTCGCCACGTGTTATTCAGCACCCAGTCTTTCAAAATCGTCTTTTCATCTGTAAATTGGAACGTTCGACCAAATGGAGTAGCAAGTTTTGGTTCGTCGCTGCCTTCTAAATCTTCATCCTGCGGCATCCCTTTTAGTAGGAACAACAAGCCAAAGGCGGTATTTACAACGTCACCGTAGCTGTCAGCTACGATTTTGCCGCTACTATCTTGACGCTTCACCAAAGAGGCTGCGCCCCACTTATACCAGTCCACATCCCCAATCCATGTGGTTTGAAGTGCCGTACCGGCTCGTGATAGAGCGAACAGTGCATATGTGTTGGGGCTGTTAGTCTCGGTCAAGTGCCTCTCCAGCCAGTCTACGCCCTTTTTGACCGCATCGGCTTTTAGCGCAGCCGCAGAGTCCGTGCCAAGCTCGTGCATGCAGATGATAGAACTCCCGAGGCCAGCACATGTCATGGTGAGGGAACTGTTTCTTTTCGGGGCACCATCGTACGGCCATCCGCCATCGTTCATCTGGCTCTTAGTCCAGTGAGTCCTCTGCTTTACCCAGAACTCTCTTGGCACCTTGATGTCGCCCCTGCTACCTGCGGAGACCCCGAAGATCGCAAATTGGGTATTGGAATTACACCCGTCCTTGTTCTCGTTCTTGCCCTTGCAATCATAACCGTAGGAACCATCCGCCGTCGACGACCGAAGAAGGGCAACGTCCTTTTTCAGAAGGTCGTTGTAACCTTGACCGGGCAGCAGGCGGTCAGCCATTCGCCACACGTTTGCCCGAATGCCAAGCTCATAAGTCTTTTCAGTGTGCTGTTGAGAGAGCCATCCCAATGCCCTCTTAATGTGTGGGTCCGTGACGCTCACCCCCTTCTCAAGCAAGGCCAGTGTTGCAATCGCCGTCGAGCCTATGTGGTAATCCCTGCTAAACTCCTGCCAGCTTCCGTCGGCCTGTTGGCTCGATAAGAGAAAATTCGCCGCTGATTCTGCCGCCTTTCGAATCTCGGGGGTGGCATCAAATGCCGCGCGCATGCTGTACGGCCATCCGGCTGGAGAAACGACTCGATACTGCATAAGTTCGGACGCCTTTAGCCGTTTAATAACTTTGGCTTTTACTAGAGGAGTTGCGGTCGCAAGAGCCTGTTCATATAGGCTTGCCGCATGCAAGCGTCCAGCTTTCTGCGCAGAAACAGCCTCCTTTTCCGCGAATGTCCACCATCCATCTGCCAACTCTATTAACTTCTCTGCTTCGGTTGTCTTGGACAATTCCTTTTCTGCCAGTGCCTTCAGAGTCGCATCACTGCTCAACGCCAACATCGGCAGACCCTTGTCCCATTTGCCCTTCAAGAAGCAACGGAATCTGCCCACGACAAGATTTGCAGCGGGGTCTTTGGGATTTGTTGTAAGACGCCTCATGGCATCGGTGGCTTTAGCGTAAGCGACTTCACACTCTCGCACCTGCTGCACATTACTGGCGGCCTGCTTGGCCATGTCAGGATCTTTCGCCTGCTTGGCTTCCGATTCCGCAATCGCTGCAAACTGCTTGGCCAAGTCATATTGATCGGCTCCGAGTGCCTTTCTCATAGCCCCAGTGGCTTTTGCAGCTAGTTTTCGGTGAGCTTCAGGCAGTAATGCCGACTTCGCCATAGTGGACACCAAGTCCAGCTTGGATTTCGTCGCATCCACTTCGTATGCATTCACTGTCTCCACCATCGCTGACCACGCAGTATCCACATCGCCAGCGCGAACGGCCATGTCCTTGGCCGCGACAAGCAAAACGTACTTGCCATTCAGGTCCATCTTGGCCTCGCTGGCCGCTTGGAGAAGCTTTCTTGCCAGAGCGACTTTCTCTTCCGGCTTCTTGGCCTTGGCGATGTCGTCCTTGTAGACTTCGTTGATGAGTCCTTGCGCTTCTTTCAGAACGGTGGCGTCCGGGATGGCGGGTAATGATGTCGGCCCAACAGCGGGCCGGGAGGCAGGCACAGAAGCATCGTCGGAGAAGCCTGTAGCGACAAAGAGACAAATCGCTGCCATGGCCAACAAGAATTGCCCAAAAACATTCATCTTCATCGTGCACCCCACGAAGTACATCGTTGTTTTCGGCCCCGGAAAAAGAAATGGGAGCCGCCGATTACTACCCCACTGGAAGGCCCGTGACGGCCCAAAGCAAGGATTCACCAGCGGACTCCCGTACAGGGAGTCCGCCAGCGGTCGCTTGCTTTTGAAGGAAAGTGTCACGGTTTTCCAGTGGGCAAACGCTTGGTCAGACCAAGTTCAAGTTTTGCCGTATTCTACGCTTGGATTCACGACCGTCAAACATCTTCCGGCCATATCACCGGGTCATGCGGTCCGGTAAGGTCAACTGATTTGAACTTCGGTCCCAGCCGCTCAAGTGCCATTGGCTCGGTACTGCCCAGCAGCCAGCACACCCGCGACGCATTAGCCAGATACGCCTTCGTGCAGAGAATGCGTTCCTTGAAATAGACGGATTGAAGCACGTCGCGGAGGGCGAGGTCGGGCAGATGGGCAATGTCGCTGACGCAGATGATCATCGGCGGCAAGATGAAGTGGGTACCTTGGCCCGGCGGCTGAAGGACAAGCTCCATTGAATGTTCTTGCCCATCTCTGGTCGTGACCCTCGTGGTTTCAAGGACTTCGCTGATGCGGACAAGGATGTCGTTTGTCTCCTCGATGTAGCTGCTCAATACCGACACGAACGGAATCATCAACACGCGTGCGAGGGCACGGCCAATTCGTTCACATTGGGCTATTGGACCCAACATGGCAAAATGCTCCTGCATTTGGTGATTGTCTCGCCCCATCCCAGCAGTGGCGGCATCAAAGACAGAACGGATGGCCGGTTCGGCGGCGTTCAAGGCACCGTGCGACATGAGTTCCACCCAGAATCCCCGGATATCCTCTGGCAACATGAAGAAGACTGTTTCGGTTTGGGACTGCGGCATCGCATCACCTCGTCATCGGCCCTTGGCGTTTGCCGGTCAGGTTTTCGGGGTTAGCCTGCACATCAAGCCGTTGCTCAATTTCTTTTAGCGTCCTTTGGACATCCTCAATAGTGGCCCCTGTTTGGGCACGCGGTGCATTGGGTGCCGCCGTCAAGCCACTGGACTCGAATGCTTTCTCTTGAGCCTTGAACCAGCCACGAACTCCGAACGCGAGACCAATTACCGCTGTGACCTTGAGGCCGGTCAACAGGTTGCGAAAGAACCCGTCACTCTTCTCAACGGCTGGTTGTTCGGCAGG
>Ga0265339_10003318_pt1 | contig 11273 bp, 9 predicted proteins | sample 4CB219metaG_FD_202085 | JGI IMG/M metagenome (GOLD analysis project Ga0265339, IMG submission 202085) | Rhizosphere microbial communities from Carex aquatilis grown in University of Washington, Seatle, WA, United States - 4-CB2-19 metaG | ecosystem: Host-associated > Plants > Roots > Rhizosphere...
ACTTGCTGCTCGATCTGCAACGCGGGGGACCGCCGACGTCACCCGTTGCTACTGCTCGCGGCGCGCTGGTCTGCGCTGAAAGCCGCGGACAGTGGCGACTTCGACCGTCTTCCTGAAGTTCGTCGCACGCCGACTCGCTGGAGACGCCGACATCGGCCCTGCGTGCCGAGCGCAGATGCTGCTGCGCTTTGGTGGCATGAATCGCCCCCAAGAATCCCAGCGTGTGCGCGCGTGTTCGCACGCGTTTATTTGATGGATATTTGACGGAATGTCGGAGTTTTCGGCGAAGCCACTGATTTTATGGCGCACCCGACAGGATTCGAACCTGTGGCCTCTGCCTTCGGAGGGCAGCGCTCTATCCAGCTGAGCTACGGGTGCAGGCGCGGCGACGCGCCGCTCCTGATAGACGATTTTTCCTGAATTGAAAATGGCGGGCCGGCGCCTGCTCAGGCGGCGAGCGGCGCAGGGCGGTCCGGGGCGAAATACTCCAGATAGCGCGGCTCGATCTCGGCCACCGGCATCACGGCGAAAACGTCGGTCGCGCCGAAGTCGGCGTCGACCACCGCCTGTGGGCCGAATTTCGCCCCCAGACGCCAATAACCTTTGATCAGCGGCGGCAACGCCCGCAGGGCGGCGCGTGGGTCGAGCGGCGCTTTGGCCGCTTGCCCGAGGTCGGCGGCGCGGCCCTCGACGGCGTCGACGTCCCATTGCGGATCGCCGCCGCCTGTCGCCCGCAGGAAACGCAGCGCCGCGGCGTGGACGCTCGCCTCGGCGCCGGGGAAGCTGGCGCAACCGAAGATCGCGGCGATCCGGTGGTGCCGCGCGTAGGCCCAAATGCCGCGCCACATCAATTCGATTGCACGCTTATTGGAGCGGTAGTCGGAGGCGACGCAGGCGCGACCGAGTTCGAGCAGTCGCTCGCCGGGATGACGGGCGATCAGCGAGGCGACCTTGAACTCGCCGGCGCTGTAGAAGCCGAAGTTGGCCGCCGCAACCTCGTCGCGCAGCAGACGGCAAGCGCCGATCACCTTCGGCTTGCCGTCAATCCGCGCCACCGAATCGTCGACGATGATCAGGTGATCGCAGACGCGGTCGAAGCGACAGATGTCGCGGCGAACGAGACGCGCGGTGGCGTCGGCTTTCGCGCCGCCTTGCTCGAAGAACACACGATAGCGCAGCTTTTGGGCGCGGCGGATTTCCATCTTCGTCGTCGCCAAGCGGACGTCGAGTTCGCCGCTCGTCGCGAGCGTCTTGGGCAGCCCCATCAGGTCGCGCACCTGGCGACGGCGAAACGCCGGCCGGCCAGGCGGCGCGCCGACCAAGATCGCCAAGCTCATCGAACAACCCCCCGATTCGAACCCGTCGAATCGCGTCAGATCATTCTTCGCGCACGGATTTATGACAAGCGGAGTCGCGCTGAGAGCGGCGCGTTCGACTCGAGCAGGCCTTCGATCGTCGCTGCGAGGCGCCCGACCTCGACGGGCTTGGTGAGGAAGGCGTCAAATCCAGCCGCTGTCGCCGCGGCGGCGTCTTCGGTTGTCGCGCTGGCGGTCAGCGCGACGATGGCGGCGCGCGGCGCTTTCGCCTCGGCTTCGGCGCTGCGAATGCGTCGCGCCGCCTCCAGGCCGTCGACGCCCGGCATCTTGATGTCCATCAGCACGACGTCGAAACGCGGCGTCGTCCCGCGCGACGCAGCAAGCGCCAGTTGCGACGCCTGTTCGCCGTCGCGCGCCCGTTCGACCTCGAAGCCGAGGCGACGCAGCGCTTTTTGCGCCACGAGCGCGTTGATGTCGTTGTCCTCGGCGAGCAGCGCGCGCTTGGTTCGGCCGCGGCGCGCCGTCGGAACGGCGGTCAGCGGCGGCGGGGCGGCGGCAGGCGCGAACTCGTTGGCCAGCCGCTCGTAGAGCGACCGCGCGCGAACCGGCTTGACCAGCCAGCCGTCGAAACCGCTGAGCGACACCGGGCCGAAGGCGCGCCGTTCGAAAGGCGAGAACAGCACCAGCGCCTTCGGCGCGCCGATAGCGCGCGCGACGCGGGCGAGGCGGTTGGTCGATTCGACGCCGAGGGCGCAGTCGACGATCACCAAATCGGGTCGCTCCCCGCTCGCCAGCGCGGTGAGGCCCTCGTCGAGCCCATCGGCGCGCTCAACCGTCAGGCCAGCCTCGACCAAGCGGGCGGCGATCGCCGGCGCCTCGAACGGCGAACTGGCGACGATCAACGCGCGGCGGCCGCGCAACGACTTCGGCGCCAATTCTTCAGGCGCGTCGGCGCTTGCCGGCAGCGCGACGGCAAAGGCGAAGATGGAGCCGCCGCCAGGATTGTCGGCGAGCGTCAACTCGCCGCCCATTAACGTGACGATGCGTTTGGCGATGGCGAGGCCGAGCCCAGTGCCCTCGTAATGGCGGGCGTTGGAGCCGTCGCCCTGCTCGAAATCTTCGAAGATCGCGGCGCGCCGATCGGCCGGCACGCCAGGCCCGGTGTCCTTGACCTGGAACTGCACCCGTCCATCGGCGGCGAGCGCCAATTCCACGCCGACGCCGCCGCGCTCTGTGAACTTGACCGCATTGCCGGCAAGATTGGTCAGCGCCTGACGCAGCCGCAGGCTGTCGCCGACGACGAGGCGCGGCGCGTCGGCGGCGATCGAAGCGGAAATCTCCAACCCCTTGCCCTGCGCCTGCGGCGCCAGCAACTCGACAACGCTCTCGACCAGCTTCTTCAAGTCGAAAGTCTCGCTGACCAGCTCAAACCGGCCCGCTTCGATTTTGGAGAAATCGAGAATCTCATCGATCAGCGTGGCGAGCGCGCTGCCGGAGCCGCGGATCGCCTCGACGTAGCTGGCGTGCTCAGGATCTAGCCGCGCGTCACGCAACAGGTCGGCCATGCCGAGAATGCCGGCCAGCGGGGTGCGAATTTCGTGGCTCATCGTCGCCAGGAACCGCGACTTGGCTTCGCTCGCCGCTTCAGCCCGCTCGCGCGCGCCCGCCGCCTCCTTCAGCCGCCAAACTTCGTCGCGCAGGCGCTCGGTCTCCACCTCGGCCTGGGCGCTCCGCGTTTCAGCCTGGCGGCGCGCAGCGGCGATCGCCGCGACAAGCGCCAGCATCAGCGCCAACAGCGGCCCAGCCTCGATGGCCAGCACGCGCAGATCGAATTGCGCGGCGTTCGTCAAAGCGTCGATCATGAGGTTTCCCGACCCGCCGATTCTTTACGATTCGGTCGAGCCGACGATGACAGGGCGCAGTTGAGAAAACCTTGCGCGATGTCCCAGCATTCGAGCGACCGGCGCGCCAGGCGTCACTGGATTACGCGGCGGCGGCGGCGCGTTCCTGCGGGCCGCGGTAGCTCAACGCCTCGGCGAGATGGGCCCGTCCGACCCCTGCGGCGCCGTCGAGATCGGCCAGCGTGCGCGCGAGCTTGAGGACGCGATGGTAGCCGCGCGCCGAGAGGCGCATGCGCTCGGCCGCGTCGCGCAACAGCGACAGCGCCGAGGCGTCCGGGGCGGCGACCGTCTCGACCACATTGGCCGGCGCGGCGGCGTTACAAGCGACCCCCTCGAGCCCAAGCGCGCGGTAACGCTCGGCCTGGATCATTCGCGCCGCCGCCACACGTTCGGCGATCTCAGCCGAGCCTTCGCGCGGCGGCGGCTGAAGCAGATCGGCCGCCGCCACCGCCGGCACGTCAATGGTCAGGTCGAAACGGTCGAGCAACGGACCCGACAGCCGCGCCTGATATTGGGCGACGCAACGCGCGTTGGGGCCGCGGCGGCAGGCGTAGCCCGGTTCGTCGGCGTGGCCGCAACGGCACGGGTTCATCGCCGCCACCAGCTGGAAGCGGGCGGGATAGACGATGCGGTGGTTGGCGCGGGCGATCGCCACTTCGCCGGTTTCCATCGGCTGGCGCAGGCTGTCGAGCGCCTGCGGGTTGAACTCCGGCAATTCGTCGAGGAACAGCACGCCGTGATGGGCCAGCGAGATTTCGCCGGGCCGCGCGCGGACGCCGCCGCCAACCAACGCCGCCATTGACGCCGAATGATGGGGGGCGCGAAACGGCCGGCGATCGGTCAGCGCGCCGCCGGCGAGCTCGCCGGCGACCGAATGGACCATCGAAACTTCGAGCAGCTCGCGCGGCCGCAGCGGCGGCAGAATCGACGGCAACCTTTGCGCCAGCATCGACTTGCCCGATCCCGGCGCGCCGCACATCAGCAGGTTGTGACCGCCGGCGGCGGCGACTTCGAGCGCCCGTTTGGCGCTCTCCTGCCCCTTGATGTCGGCGAGATCGGGCTGCGGCCCGCCCGCCGCGCGTAACGCCGGCGTCGGCCGCGCCAGGATCTGCGAACCCTTGAAGTGATTGGCGAGCTGAATCAGCGAGCGCGGCGCGAGGATGTCGAGCTCGGCCGAGGCCCAAGCCGCCTCTGGACCACAGGCGGCGGGACAGACGAGGCCAAGACCGCGAGCGTTGGCGGCGATCGCCGCCGGCAACACGCCGGCGACCGGGCTGATCGTGCCGTCGAGCGCCAGTTCGCCAATGACCGCGTAGCCGTCGAGCGCGTCAGCGGGGATTGCGCCGATCGCCGCCATCACGGCGAGGGCGACCGGCAGATCGTAGTGACTGCCCTCCTTGGGCAAATCGGCCGGAGCGAGATTGACCGTGATGCGGCGCGCCGGCAGCGCCAGGCCCGAAGCGACGAGGGCGGCGCGGACCCGCTCCCGCGATTCGGTGACCGCCTTGTCGCCGAGGCCGACGATGTTGAAGGCGACCGCGCCGTTGGCGACCTGAACCTGAACGTCGACTGGGCGCGCCTCGACGCCTTCGAACGCCACTGTGGCAACGCGCGCGACCATGTCGCCCCTCGCAGACCGCGAAAGCGGCTGGCTAGGCTGGAACATATGCAGAACGACGACAGTGTGGCAAGAGGCCGTCGGCGCCTCGAGCGTCACTCGGTTGGTTGTTTGACGGCAGCGAGGATCGGCCCGGCCCCCGCCGCCTGGACCAGCACAGCGTCGAGGAGCCGCGGATCGGTCTTGGCTGGCAGGTCGAAGCGCTCGGACTGACCGCCCCAGCGGCCAATCAAGACGAGATCGACGACGATATGGGCATGGGGCAACAAGCGGCCGGCGTTCTCGCCGCGCTTGACGGCGACCTCCCGCGTCGCCGGGTCGTAACGCACCAGCCAGACGTCGGCGCCGCCGGGAGGCGCTTCGCCAGCGCCGATCGCCACCCGCCCCGGCTCGATCGACAGTTCCGGGCCGCCGGCGCCGCGATCCCAACGCTTGGCTAATGCCTGCAGTTCGGCGGCGTCAGCGCCGGTGACGTCGGCGCGGCCATTGACGATCGTTTGCGGCGTGTAGACTTCGCTGTGGCCGAGCGCCTGGGCGTAGGCCCACTGCCGGGCGGTGAACGTCGGCTTGGCGAACGTGTCCTTCCAGCCGAGCGAATCCCAATAGTCGACGGAGAAATTGAGCGCCAGCGCGTCGTCGCGGGCGGCCCAGGTGAAGAGATTGGCGTTGGCGGGCGGGCAGGACGAGCAACCCTGGCTCTGAAACAACTCGATCACCACGGGGTGGCGCGCGTCGGCCGCGACGGCCGGAACGGCGGCGAGCGCCAGCGACAATGTAACGGCGGCGCGAGAAACAGCGTGAGCGTCCAATCGAACCTCCTTGCGCCGCCAGATGCGACGTCGTTCCTCCTCCTTCGCCGGCCCCTAGCCGATCGTTACGCGCTGTCGCGCCGGCGATGCTATACGCGGTCCGACCGGCGCCTTGGCGCGTGCGGCGCGATGAAATCAGGCGAGAGCAGGCGATGAGCGAGGCGCGGATTGTCGAAGCGGGCGTCGAGGATGTCGGCGACATCCTTGGCTTCATCCGTGACCTGGCGCGGTTCGAGAAACTCGAGCACGAGGTCGCGGCGACCGAGCAAAGCCTGCGCGACAGCCTGTTCGGACCGCGGCGATACGCCGAGGTTGTGTTTGTCGAGCAAGACGGCGAACGGGTCGGCTTCGCCATCTTCTTCCACAATTACTCGACCTTCCTCGGTCGGCCCGGCCTGTATCTCGAGGACCTTTACGTTCGCCCGGAGAAGCGCGGTCTGGGCTACGGCAAGCTGCTATTCCGTCATTTGGCGGGCCTCGCCGTCTCGCGCGGTTGCGGCCGCCTGGAATGGTGGGTGCTCGATTGGAACCAGGGCGCGGTCGACTTCTATCGCTTGCTCGGCGCCGAGCCGATGTCCGACTGGACGGTTTATCGGCTCAGCGGGGACGCGCTGCGGCGCTTGGCGACCGTCGATTGACCGTCAGTCAGCGCAAGTCGATTTTTTCGCGCCGCCGCGCCGTGCTAAGCAGCGCCTCGACCTCACCGCTTTGACGCGCGAAATGGCCCGCACTGATTTTTCTACGCCGCGCTTGTGCCTCGATTGCGACCTCAGCGAAGGCGCGACGGCGACGCTGTCGCTCGATGAGGCCAACTACCTTCTTAACGTGTTGCGGCTGACGCGCGGGGCGCGCGTGCTGGTGTTCAACGGACGCGACGGCGAGTTCGCCGCGACGATCGGCGCGGCGACGCGCAAGTCGGCGACGCTGACGATCGGCGAGCGCCTCCGGCCACAGGAATACCCGCCCGACGTCGACTACTTGTTCGCGCCGCTGAAACACGCGCGGCTCGATTACATGGCGCAGAAGGCGGTCGAGATGGGCGCGCGCCGGCTGCAGCCGGTGATCACCCGCCGCACCCAGGCGAGCCGGGTCAATCTCGCCCGCCTCGCCGCCAACGCGCGCGAGGCGGCGGAGCAATGCGGCGTCATCTGGTTGGCCGAAGTCTCGCCGGAGCGACGGCTCGACGACGTTCTTGCCGATTGGCCGGCGGAGCGGCTGCTGGTGTTCTGCGACGAGGACGCGCCGCTCGCCAATCCGCTGGCCGGACTGGCGACGGAAGACGCCAGCGCTGGCGTGTCGCTGTTGATCGGACCCGAGGGTGGATTCGAAGCGAGCGAACGGCAGGCGATCGCGCAACTGCCGCGAACACTGCGCCTGAGTCTGGGTCCGCGCGTGCTGCGCGCCGACACCGCGGCGGTGGCGGCGTTGGCGTTGATTCAGACCCGCTTCGGCGATTGGCGGTGACCATGTGGAAAAGGCGCGCGGCGCGCCTTCATGCCGCCACGTTATCGCCGCAGCTTGCCGCCTTCGATTCGGGTGGCGCTATGAATTTGTCGGCTCAGCGTGCGGTGTTCTGCACGGCTTTCTCTTTTGTCGCGTGTCTGGCGACGGCGGGCGCGCGCGCCGGCGATTCCCCGTCGCCGATCGCGCCTTCGACCGCGCGTTGTCATGCTTACGGCGAAGGCTTCTTTAGCGTCGCCGGCTCTGACGCCTGCATTCGCATCAGCGGTTACGTCGAGGCCGGGGCGGACTTCTCGACTTCGCGCAGCGGGCGCGACACGCTGCTGGCGAATCCGGGGCCGACGACCGGCGTGGCCACAGCGCTCGACAGCCGCTTCGACACGCCGGCCGGGCCGGCCCGCGTCTATATCCAGGTCGGGCGCTCGCGCTTCACGCCCTGAGCGACGGGCGCCGCTTGCCGGGCGCGAGTCAGGCCATGCTCGGTCTTGGCCCAGTAATAGGGTCGGATCGCCAGATCGAACAGCGCCGCCCAGGTCGCAGCGCAGATCAGCGCATAATACAGCGGCAGGGTCGTCAGGATGCTGGGGGGCGCGGCGATGCAGCGCCGCCGCATGGCCGTCAGACCGGGGATCGCCATCGAGATCAGGCCGCTGACGGCGAGCAGATAGATCGCCAGATCGCCGGAGACCTGCCAGACCGTCGCCGCAGCGAGCTGCCCCGAAACCACGCGCCACGCCGCGGCGAAGAACAGCGACGGACCGAATAGGCCGCCAAGCGTCGAGCCGCCGATCAACGCCAGCGCGGCGAGCGCGCGCCAGCGTCCGAGCGCGCGGGTGAAGCGCAGCGGCCGCCGGCTGTGGACGATCAGCGTCTGCATCCACCCCTTCTGCCAGCGCACGCGCTGGCGGAACCAGGCGGGCAGCTCGACCGGCGCTTCTTCCGCCGTCGACGACGCCAAGGCGCCGACGCGCACGCCGGCGAATGCGAGACGCATGCCGAGGTCCGCGTCCTCCGTGACGTTCCACGCGTCCCAGCCGCCGACGCGCCGCAGCGTCCTGACACGGAAATGGTTGGAGGTGCCGCCGAGCGGGATCGGCAGATTGAGCGCGGCGAGACCGGGGGTGATCAGATCGAACAGCGTCGCATATTCGATGGCGAACATTGCGCTGATCCACGAGTCAGCCGCGTTGTCGATCGTCAGCGCCGCTTGCAGGCAGTGGACGGCGGGGTCGGCGGCGAAGCGAGCCGCGGCGAGGCGAAGCTGGTCGGCCTCGGGTTGGTCCTCGGCGTCGTAGACGACGACCAAAGCGCCACGCGCCGCCGGCAGCGCGACGTTGAGCGCGCGCGGCTTGGTCGCCGGCAGACCCGGCGGGACGACGACGACCTCATAGCGGGCCGGCAGGTCGAGCGCGCCGAGCGCCCGCCGCGTCGCGTCGTCGTCGCGTTCGACGACCAGCTTGATGTCGAGCTTGCTCGGCGGATAGTCGAGCGCGTCGAGCCGGCGCACGAGTTTGGCGACCATCCGCGCCTCGCCGCGCAGCGGCGCGACGATCGTGTAGATCGGCAGTTCGGAGTCGTCGAGCGGGCGCGATGGCGATGTGACGCCGGAGGCGGCGACCGCCAGATCACGCAAGACGATCGCCGCGGCGAACAGCGACCACAGAACGGCCGACACGGCCAGAGCGAGACCTTGCGGCGCGATCGCCTCTGCAACGAGCGCGACGATTGCGCCAATAGCGAGCGCGACGCATTGGCCGCGGTTCACGCCAAAGCGCGCGCAGAGAGCCGGGTCACGCTGCGCCAGCCCGCTCGCCGCCGCTCTGGCGACGCGCGCCCCCGCTTGGGCGCGCACTTTTTCGCTCAACAGGCGCGGCGTGGCGATCGACAGGCCGGAGGGCAGCCTGCCCGCTTCGGCGCGATCGAGAAGGTAGCGGATCGCCACGGCGCGCGGCGCGGCGATGACCCGCAAGCCGGCGCGGTTGGGCGCCAGGGGCGCCACGCCGCAGGCGATCGCCGGGTCAGCTTCGACCGACTGGGCGATCGGGATTTCGCCACGGTAAAAGGGCGTCCCAAGATGGCGGGCCAGCGCGCGATAATAAGCCTCTTCGCCGATCAGCCCTTCGCCCAGCAGGGCTTGCTCGGCCGACACGCCGTCGCGGCGCGCGGCCGCTTGCGCCTGCCGCAACGCCTCGGGCGCGCATTCCGTCGGGGCGAGGAAGGCGATCTCCGGCGCAAGTTCGCCGTCGACGCGCGCTTCCGGCCAGGCGAGTTTGCCTCGCCCGTCCGTCGCTCGACCAACAATGGAGTCGCTTCGCGGCCAGCCCGCCCCCCGGGCGGCCGCTTGCATCGGGAAATCGCTCACGCTACCAACTCGCGCAACGCACGCCGCACGACGACTGCGCGCGTCGAGCTCGCCCCCTCAGGCGCTCGCGACGCTCGTGTCCGCAGGACTTGATCGAAACTGACAGGAATATTCCATGTCGGCCGCGCGTTATTTGACGTTCTGCGTGACGTTGGCCGTCAGCGTCGCCGCGACGGCGGCCGACCGTCTTCCGGCGCCGAGCTTCTGGGATCCCAATCTGCATCTCGAGCGGCCAGACCTTTCGGCGCTGCGGGCGATCCGCTTCCTCACCGACGACGACTATCCGCCGCTCGACTTCGCCCTGGCCGACGGTTCGCTAGTCGGCTTCAATGTCGAAATCGCTCGCGCGATCTGCGAGGAGCTGCACATCGGCTGCACCATCCAGGCGCGTCGCTGGGACACGCTGGTCGACTCGCTGGAAACCGGCAAAGGCGACGCGGTGATCGCCTCGATCGCCGCCAACGCGGCGACGCGGGCCCGCATCGATTTCACCCAGCCCTACTACAAGACCCCGGCGCGATTCGCGGTGCGCAAAGACTCGCCGCTCACCGACGTGACGCCGAAGACCGTGGCGGGCAAGACGGTCGGCGTCATCGCCGGCTCGTCGCATCAGTCGTATCTCGCCACCTTCTTCCCGGCGGCGACCAGCAAGGCCTATCCCAATTTCGCCGCGCTGCACGAGGCGCTGCGGAAGGGCGAGGTCGACGCCGCGTTCGCCGACGGCCTGACGCTGGCGATCTGGCTGGCCGGCCAGGAATCGGCCGACTGCTGCATCTTCAAGGGCGAGCCCTACACCGAGAGCCGCTATTTCGGCGAAGGGGTCGGCATCGCCGTGCGCAAGGAGGACGTCGACCTGCGCCGGGCGATGGACTGGGCGCTCGCCCGCCTCGCCGCCCGCGGCGTCTACGCCGAGATCTACACCAAGTATTTTCCGGTCGGGTTCGACTGAAAGGCGCCGTCGCGCGCTGCGCCCAGAGCGGCGCCATTTTCCGGCGCGTCCGTTTATTTTCAGGAGCTTGCGGGGAAAAACGCCGCCGTTCTTGCGCGTCGTCGGCAGGCGGTTGAAGCCCGATCAGCACGACAAGCGATATTACATTATACATATGTAATACATAGCGTCGCCTCAGAACTGCGTGACGACCGAGACGCCGACGGAGGAAAAGGTGTCCATCGCCATCAGCGCGGGGATCGCCGCTTCGAGACTGATCCGTTCGCCGATCAGCCGCTCGGGCTGCAGTTTGCCGGACTGCACCATCGCCAGCATCGCGCCGTAGCGATGCGCCTGCATGCCGTGGCTGCCGAGCAATTCGAGTTCGTTGGCGATCACCCGGCTCATCGGAATCGGCGGCGCGCTCTGATCGCCGAGCAGCAGGCCGACTTGCACATGCTTGCCGCGCTTCCTCAGGCAGCTGACCGAATTGAAGCAGGTCGTCGGATGGCCAAGCGCGTCGATCGACACATGCGCGCCGCCGCGCGTCGCCTCGATCAGCGCTTCGGCGACGTCGGCGACGGCATTGGCGTTGATCGTCGCGACGGCGCCCAGTTGGCGCGCCCGGGCGAGCTTGTCGTCGGCGATGTCGACGCCGATGACGTTGGCGCCGAGGGCGTTGGCGATCATCACCGCCGACAGGCCGACGCCGCCGCAGCCGTGCACCGCCACCCACTGCCCGGCGCTTGTCCTGGCTTGATCGACGACGGCGCGAAACGAGGTGGCGAAGCGGCAGCCGAGGCTCGCCGCGGTGTCGAACGCCAGGGTCTCCGGCAACGCGACCAGGTTGAGATCGGCGCGATGGATCGCGACGTATT
>Ga0265339_10003319_pt1 | contig 11271 bp, 10 predicted proteins | sample 4CB219metaG_FD_202085 | JGI IMG/M metagenome (GOLD analysis project Ga0265339, IMG submission 202085) | Rhizosphere microbial communities from Carex aquatilis grown in University of Washington, Seatle, WA, United States - 4-CB2-19 metaG | ecosystem: Host-associated > Plants > Roots >...
TGCCCTGCTCTTCTCCAATGCGCCCTGAGCCTGCTCGACGGCAGCTTGAAACAAGCCCTTTTCAATCTGGTAGAGCCGAGCGCCCTCCTTGATGGTATCGCCCTCCTTAAACAGCACGGCTTCGAGATACCCGGTCACGCGCGCGTGCACCTCGACGCGATTGATGGCGTCGATCCGGCCGACGAAATCCAGCGTTTCGGCTATCGGCCGACGAACGGCCGCGACGGTACCCACCGGCACCGTCGTCGGTTGGTGTTCTTGGGCATTGACGGCGCTGAGGGATCCGCAGACGAGCAACGCCAAGCACATCGCGCGGCGCATGACAATTCTCCTCCTCGGCCTGCGATAGGTGCCAGGTCGTGTTCTTGTTGCCCGTCGCGCGGGAGATGCAACCGCGGTCGTCATCCGCCGGCCCCATCAGCGCGCCAGTCCGCAGCACGGGGCCTGCAGGTAAGATCCGCCGGAGAAGTATCAAAAGTCTTGTAAAAGAGATGACAGAGTCGCGTCAAAAAATCGCGTCAATTAAAATTTTTATCAAACACGCCGCTTCCACCGTAGAGCCACGCCAGATCCCCATACCAATCCGACGAGGTCTTGTTGCGCAACATGGCATTGCGTAAAGCCGCATGTGGTCCTGCGGGATGGTAGACGTGCTCACCCATCGCGCGCGAGAGCAACTGCACGCGTGCGGTTCGAAGCAACCGCTGCGACCGGTAGATCTCCAGCGCCGTTTCCAAATCGCTGGAATATTCTGCGACGGTTTCGGACAGGCACACGGCATCTTCCATCGCCATGCAGGCGCCCTGTGCCATGTATTGCAACATCGGATGCGCCGCGTCTCCAAGCAGCGCGACCCGGCCATCAACCCAATTCTCAACCGGATCCCGATCGCACAAAACCCACAGCTTCCAGTCAGTGCCGTGCCGAATGATGTCTTGCGCACGCTCATTCACATGCGCGAAGCCCTTCATCACCACGTCCAGACTGACCGGCTTGCCGGCCACCGGCTCCGGGGCGTCATTATGAAAGGTGGCGACGAGATTGAAGACTTTCCAATCGGACAGCGGGTAGTGCACGAGGTGGCACTTCGGTCCCGCCCATAATGTCGCGGCGTTCCAGCGCAGATCTTCCGGCATCCGCTCAGTCGGGATCACCGAGCGATAGGTGGTGTGGCCGGAGACCCGTGGCGCACCATCGCCGACCACTTGCTTGCGAACGTTGGACCAAAGACCGTCGGCGCCGATCAACGCGGCGCCGGTCACCTGCTCACCGGAGCCGAGCCTGGCGGTGACACTGCCATCGTCCTGGTCGTAGGACACGACCTCGCTGTTGACCCTCAGGTCGATCTGCGCGGAATCCCGGCACGCCTTCAGCAGCACGCCGTGCAGGTCGCCGCGATGAACGACCGCGTAGGGATTTTTGAAGCGCTCGCGAAAGCCTTCGCCCAAGTCGATGTGGGTGATCTCCTCACCGGTGATGGCATCCATCAAACGCAGATTGTCAATGTAGACCGCCATCGCCCGCGCCGCCTCGCCGACCCCGAGATAGTCGAAGCAATGAAAGGCGTTCGGTCCGAGCTGGATTCCGGCGCCGATTTCGCCGAGCGCCGGGGCTTTTTCCAGCACCACCACCGACTGACCTTTTTGCGCGAGCCCCAAAGCCGCGGACAGGCCGCCGATGCCGCCGCCGGCAATGAGAATGGGGCGCTGTGATGGTGCGCTGGCCATGAGATCCTCCCGTACGACGCCGGGCGCAATTCTTCGAGCCGACCGGCACTCACACCACAACTAAGGCATTTTGGAAGTATACTGTCAAATGGACCGAAACCGCATGACGCATGCGCGCACGGGCGCGTGACGCAGGACGGTTTCCATCTGTTAGAGCCACTTCTTCCATTTGAAGAAGAAATACGGAAGCACCGCGGCAAACAGCATCAAAACGATCGCAAACGGGTAGCCGTATTGCCACTCGAGTTCCGGGATCGCCTTGAAATTCATCCCATAGATCGACGCGATGAGCGTCGGCGGCATGAACACGACCGCGGCCACGGAAAATAGCTTGATGATATTGTTCTGTTCCAGACTGACCATTCCCAGCATGGCGTCGAGCAGAAATTGGATCTTGGTGGACAAATAGGTTGCGTGGTCGGAGAGCGACTGCACGTCGCGCTGCATGCCCTTGAGCTGCGAGCGCGTCTCCTTGGCCCAGCGCATGCTGTCGGCCTCATTGGCGAGATAGAGCAGCAAACGGTTGATCGAGACCAGGCTTTCGCGAACTTTCGAGGTGAGGTCGCCCTTCTTGCCGATGGTCTTGAGAATATCGTTGTAGGTGCGGGATCGTTGTCGCGCGGACTCGTCGGGCTCGAAAATGTCGTGCGAGACCTGATCCATCTCCGCGCCGATTTTTTCCAGGATGTCGGCGGAGCGATCGATCACCGCGTCGAGCAGATCCATCAACACGGACTCGCCGGATACCGTGGTCGGACACAGCCGCGCCAGCTTGTGGTCGACCATCGTGAATGGACGCGGCTCGTCGTAGCGCACGGTGATGAGGCGATGTCCGGCCAGAATGAATGTGACGGCAGTCGTCTTCGGCGTTGCGCTGTCGGCCTGACACATCAGGGTCGCGGTCATGTAACGCGCGCCGTTCTCGACGTAGAGCCGGCTGGTGACCTCGATCTCCTGCATCTCCTCCCGCGTCGGAACGGCAATGCCGAGCGAGCGCTCGACCAGCTTATCCTCGCCCGCGGTCGGGGTTACCAGATCGAGCCAGACCGAGGTGTCCGGAATTGCCGCGGTGCCTTCGATCGGCAGCCGCTCCAGTGTCGTGCCGCGCGGAACGTAAACCGAGAGCATGCCCCCTCCCCAGCGTGCAGCCCGCGGAGTGCAGCCTGCTGTTTCCCATGACCGTGAAAGCGCATCGGCCGGTCACGGATGATCCGGTCGATCGATCCCTGCGAACGGCAAACGGTAAACCGTTCCGCAGCCGGCTTTGTCACGACGGCGCCAGTCGGGCAACAGTATTTACACGCGTCCATTGCGCCCACGCGACGGCGCGGTACGGCAAGGACGCGCGACAGGCAGGCGGACTGCGATCAGGCGGCCGCGTCAGCGACGAAGCTGGTCGAGCCATCGTTCTGCGGCTCGATCGGCGCATAACGCGGGTTTCTGGCATCACTTTGATACCGCAACGCCGCGGCGACAGCGGAGATCCCGATCTGACGATAGCGACCTTCGAGATCGCGGGGCCAGCGCTGTGCTTCCTCGTAAGTTTTTGGTACCTTTAACGAACTCATAGTCCCCTCCCATGCAGAGGCCAGCTCGTGACATGGGCGCGGACCGCGGCCGAATCGCCGGTTCGTTGACCTTTGGATCAGCCGGCCCACCCCGTCCGAGCGGCTGACGGATTATTGAACACTTCGGCTTAAAAAACGGTTGCGTACCCGGGCGCGAGCGTTGCCTCCTCGCTGGCCAGATTAGAGCACAGGGCCGCTGCAACAGCGTCTTTTCAGCGTTTTACGGCTTCTGCCCGGTCGTTAGCTCTTGGAATACCTGAGACATTCCTGCAACAGGTCCGCGTCATAAAGAGGTATCGGACGGAGAATGCCTGGAAGGTTTAATGACTTTTCGATATGAGAGAAGGACTCAAGGCTAGGCATGGCAAACGGGTGAGGGAAATATGGCGGCGCGTTGGGTCGCACTATTGAGTTTAGGATTCATGCTCGGCGGCTGCATCCAGTCCACACTGGAACCGGCGCCCGAGACCAGCCTGAAGCCGCGTGACAAGCAGTTGCTTGCCAATGCGCCCTACGACACCAAGACTCCCATTCCGGTTCCGTTTCAGCGCCACCTTGTCGATTATCATCGCAAGGAAGCCCCGGGCACGATTGTCATCGATCAAGACAATCACTTCCTTTACTTCGTCCTGAGCGACAACAAGGCGATCCGGTACGGGGTCACTGTTGGCGAAGAGGCGCAGAACTGGTCGGGCGTCGCCAAGATCGGCAACATGACGGAATGGCCGACGTGGACGCCGACCTCGGGCGAGCATCAGCGCCTCGGCAATATTCCGAATTTCGTCACCGGCGGGCCGCATAACCCGATGGGCGCCCGCGCGCTCTATCTGTACGCCGACGGCAAGGACACGCTGTTCCGCATCCACGGCACCAATCAGCCGGAATATATCGGCTTCTCGGTTTCGTCCGGCTGCATTCGCCTGACCAACGAGGACGTCATCGATCTCTACAATCGGGCGAAGCTCGGCACCACGGTGGTCGTCATCGCGCCCGGTCACGGCGATTCGCCGTATAATCCGAAGGTTGCGCTCGGCGGCGCCCGCGAGTAACCGCGCGACAAGTACGCGACAAGCATACGGTTCGAAGGTTTTGGGGGAGTGACGTCAGCGGCGCTAGAGCAACGGCTCTGCGCCGCTGTGCGTTTTGGCTAGCCCGCCGGCCGCTTGCCAGCCGCCATCACGCTCCGATATCGATTCGCACGATCTCCGGTGGAACACCGAGGCGCACCGGCACCTTGCTGGTGCCGAGGCCCCCGGACACGATCATGTGCCGGCCGTCTTCGACGATGTGCCCGTAAGCGAAGCGCGCGCCGTAGACCGACGGCAGAAACGATTCCCAGACCAGCGGCACACGAATTTGTCCGCCATGGGTGTGTCCCGCGAGCGTCAAGGACACCCGGTCCGGCACGGCCGGAAACACGTCGGGCTCATGGGCGAGCAGGATCACCGGATCATCCGTATCGATCGCGGCGAGCGTGCCTGGCAAATCATCGGAGCCGTCGACGTCGCCATGATTCGCATGCCCGATCTGGTCGCCCAAACCGGCCAACCAAAAGCGACGGCCCGAGGTGCCGAGGCGAACCGCATGATTTTCCAACACCGGGATCGCGACATCGGCGAGAGCGCGGCGGACGTGATCAACACCAACCGTCCAATCGTGATTGCCGAGCACCGCCCACACACCGAGCGCGGCCTTAAGGCGCGAGAACTCCGCGGCCCAGATCCGATGCGGCACGCGTTCGGTGACGAAAGGATGCGTGGCGACATAGTCGCCAAGCAACACGATCAGGTCCGATTTCAGCGCGTTGGTGACGTCGACCAAATGTCGAATGTGTCTCACGGTCATGTTAGGACCGCCGGCGTGCAGATCCGCGATGACGCTGATCGACAAGGATTGTCCCGACGGCCAATGCGGAAGCTGCGGACGATAGGACGTCACCACCAGCCCCAACGGCTCGACACCGACGGCATAGGCTGTGGTCGCGCTGCCGAGCAATCCGCCGAAGCCGAGACCACCCAGCACGACGCGACGCGTGACACCGAATGTCGCGGAGCGCTGATCGATATTGGCTTTGGACGGACTATTGGATGGGGCTGACGGCATGCCCGTTTCTAGCGCGCGAGCGGTGAATCCGAGGTTCACGGGACCGGTGATCGGCGTCCCGCAGGCGCACAAAATTCAAGCGTGAATGGATTCGTTGACCACGTTGAGGTTAAGCGGGCGTTAGTGGCGCGCGCTCCAGTCGAGCGTTCGATCAAGCGCACGTGTGAGGCGATCGAACAAGGCGTCGATTTCGGTGCCGGTGATGATCAGCGGCGGACAGATCGTGATGGTGTCACCGATGACCGAGCGCACGATCAAACCCTCCGCTTCGGCGAACCGCACACATTGGGGACCGACGCCCTTCGATGGTTCGAACGCGCGCCTGCTGGCTTTGTCGGCCACGAGTTCCAAGCCGGCAATGAGACCCATGCCGCGGGCCTCGCCGACCAGAGGATGCTGGTCGAGGGCATGTAAACGAGATTGGAATTGCGGAACCTTGGATGCGGCCTTCTCGACGATCCGATCGCGCGCGTAGATCTCCAATGTTTTCACCGCGACGGCGGCCGAGACCGGATGGCCGGAATAGGTGAAGCCGTGGCCAAAGGTTCCGATCTTGCGGCTCTCCGTCAGCATTGCCTCGTACATCATGTCCGGAACCGTAACCGCCGCGATCGGCAGATAGGCGGAGGACAGCGCCTTTGCGATCGACAGGCTGTGCGGCTTGAATCCAAACGCCTCGCATCCGAACGTGTGGCCCAGGCGGCCAAAGCCGCAGATGACCTCGTCGGAAATCACGTAGAGATCGTATCTGCGACACACCGCGGCGATCTTGTCGAAGTAAGTCCTGGGCGGAACGATGACACCGCCCGCGCCCATCACCGGTTCGGCGATGAACGCCGCGACCGTCTCCGGCTCCTCCCTGAGGATCAGCGCTTCAAGTTCGTCGGAGAGACGCGTGGCAAACTCCTCCTCGCTCTCGTCGGCGAGGCCAAAGCGATAATGATGCGGGCAGCTGGTATGCAGGATGTTGGCGATCGGCAGATCGAAATCGATTTGATTGTTGGGAAGACCGGTCAGCGAAGCCGCCGCAACGGTGACGCCGTGATAGGCTCTGGCGCGGCTGATGATCTTCTTTTTCCTTGGTCGGCCGAGAGCATTGTTCATGTACCAGACCAGCTTGATCTGGGTGTCATTGGCTTCCGAACCGGAATTGCAGAACAGAATCTTGGACACCGGTATCGGCGCGATATCCTTGAGTCGTTCGGCAAGCTCGATCGCGGGATCATGACTCTTGCCGTTGAAGAGATGCGCGAACGGCAATTTCCGCATTTGCGCGGCGGCGGCCTCGACCAGTTCCTCGTTGCCGTAGCCAAGCGCCGTGCACCACAAGCCGGCCATGCCGTCGATGTAGCCCTTGCCTTCGGTATCGTAGATGAAGACCCCCTCGCCGCGATCGATGATCATCGGCCCGGTGTCACGAAAGGCGGCAAGATTGCTGTAGGGATGAACCAGCGTTTCAATGTCGCGGACGGCGAGATTGCTCAGGACGGGCATGGATCGGTCTTTCGAGGCGGCGGCTGGTGCCGTGAAGCGCTATTGTGGGCGCGACGGGCCTCGATCGTCAAAGCTTGCGGCCGGCCGGCGACGGACCGGGCGCGTCTTCAACCAACGGCCGCGGCCGCGGCAACGGCACGCCGTCGGCGGTTTCGGCCTCGGGCTTTGCCGGCTCGCGCACGTCCCACTGGCAGATCCGATAGCCGTTGTGGCGTTCGGCAAGGTCGATGTGAATGTGACTTTCATGGTAACCGTCGGAGCCCGGCCCGAGCACCGTCATGAAGCGCGCGCAGGCGCCCTGGCGCATGGCATCGCGAAAATCCTTGGCCACCTTGACATCGGTCAGTCCAAGATTGGTGCCGTCCGCAAGCTTCAGCGATTTGATGTCGAGGGCATTGGCAAGACCGTGTTCGGAGACCTTGGCGCCGACCACGCGGTTGCGGCCGCGACATTCGAAGGAGTCGTAGTTCTCTACCCCCCGCAAGGGCGCGTGGGTTTCGCCGACCAGAGGGGCGACCTCGTCCCGCACCCAGTGCGCGACCGCCTCAGCCATGCTGCAGCGGAGCGTCGCCGCCGGATTGACCACGACCTTGGCGTGGTCCGGCAGTATGATGGACTCCAGCCGGACCACATCGAGCGCGCCGCAATCGCCCGGCCCGATGATCGACGGCAACGGATGAAACACCGCCAGCTCCGAGGAGAGGCGCAGCTGGCAGGCCGAAGGCTCGCCCGGCGACGCGGCGACGGTCGGCGCCGGTTCGGGTAACGAGGCATAGGCCTCCTGCGGCGGGGTGAGCGATGGCGACATCAAGGCCGGTCCCTTGGTTGTGGGCCGCAAGGGAAGCATGGACGCCTGCGATGACGGCACATCAGGGGGCCGCGGGCGCGGCAATGGAATCCCCTCGGCACCGGCGCGACCGTCCGCGACCAACCACGATGCGATTGCGACGAGAATCAGTGACAAGGGAATGGGCTTCACGCGACCAGATTCGGGAAACATTGCGGTTTAATGCGGGCATGACGAACCGTCACCGGCCGCATGCGGTTATCGGTGAGCGAAATCGGGGATAGGCGCGATGGCGGCGGTCGACGTGGTTGTTGTCGGACTCGGCGTGACGGGAAGTGCGACGCTTGAACAACTCGCGCACCGCGGTCAGCGCGTTATCGGCATCGAGCGCGATGTGCCTGGCCACGACCGCGGATCTTCCCATGGCGAAAGCCGGATCATTCGCCTGGGATATTTCGAGCATCCGTCCTACGTCCCTCTGGTCCGCGCGGCTCTGCCGCTGTGGCGGGAGCTGGAGGCGCGTTCCGGCCGATCACTGCTTGCAGTCACCGGCGTGCTCGAGATCGGTTCACCGGAATGCGTCCTGATCCAGGGAACTCTGCTGGCCTCGCGCCAGCATGGCCTCCCACACCAGCAGTTGGACGCCCGCACTTTGATGCAACGGTTCCCGTCGTTCCGGCTCCCCCCGGAGTTCGTCGGCGTGTTTCAACCGGATGGCGGCTATCTGCTGGCGGAGACCGCCATCCAGGTGCAAATCGCATTGGCGCAAACCGCCGGTGCCGAGATCGCCTTGGGAGAAACCGTGCGCGCCATCGCGCCGCGCGCCGGCGGCGTGCGCGTGCAGACCGACCGCCGCTCGATCGACGCCGGCGCGGTCGTGGTCGCCGCAGGCGCCTGGGTCGCGTCGCTGCTGGCCGGGCTGCCCGCCCTGCGCATCACGCGTCAGGTGCTGGCCTGGTTTGCACCGATCACCCCCGCGTTGTTTACCCGCGACCGCTTCCCGGTCTTTCTCATCGAAAGCGCCTACGGCATGCATTACGGCTTTCCCCTGATCGGCGATCGGGGCGTTAAAGTCGCGAAGCACCATCACCTTGAGCAGGCGGTCGATCCCGATGACGAGCGCCGGATCCTGGCCGAGGATGAGGCTGCGATCCGCGATGCTGTCGCGGCCTACCTGCCCGCGGCCGCCGGGCCATTGCTGGCGGCCAAGACCTGCCTCTACACCATGACGTCCGATGGCGATTTCATTCTCGATCACCTGCCGGGCCATCCCCAGATCATTGTGGCCTCGCCATGTTCCGGTCACGGTTTCAAGTTTGCTCCGGTCATCGGAGCGGCCGCGGCCGATCTGGCGACCACGGGGGCGACGTCCTATGACATTACTCGATTTCGATTGGGTCGTTTCGCCGCCGCGCCGGCGTAGTGATTTGGCTCTTGTGTAGCGCTTGGAACGGCTCCGGAGCGGGGCTCGATGAATTGCCCTTGATGGCATGCGCTGCATGGCGCAGATTACCCTTCCCGCAACGTCAATTGTGAAATGTCAGCCATGTATGTCGCCGCCAGCAAGCGCCTCACCAACGAAGGCGCCAAGACAATGATGGCGACCGCCATCGCCAAGGCCCGCGAGGCCGGAATTGCCATTTCGGCCGCCATTGCCGATGCCGGCGGCCATCTCCTGCTGCTTGAACGCATGGACGGCGGACGCTTCCACGCGGTTCATTCCGCCACTACCAAAGCGGTGTGTGCGGCATCGAACAAGCGACCGACGTCGCCGCATGGCGCGCAGGCGCAGCCGCTCGACGTCGCGCACGCTCTGGGTCTTGCGCTTGCCGCCGGGCCGGAACGCTGGACCGCCATGGAAGGCGGCTTTCCCATCATCGTCGACGGCGAGTGCCTCGGCGGCATCGGCGTCAGCGGCGGCGACTGGGCGACCGACGAACGCATCGCGCGCGAAGCGGTGGAGTCGATCGGCGCCACCTGGCGCATCGACGCCAAATAATCACCCGCACTTTCATTCAGTCAACGAGTCGAGCTGAGATGGACCAGGATCCGTTACGCGTTGCGTGCCTCGGGATGGGGTGGTGGTCGGATGTGCTTGCCGACGCCATCCAACGCTCCAACAAGATCAAGATCGTCGCGTGCTACTCGCGCTCCAGGGACAAGCGCGACACGTTCGCTGCGAAATATCGCTGTCAGGCGCTGACAAGCTACGAGGCGATGCTGGCGGAAACCGGCGTCGAGGCGATCATCAACACGACGCCGAACGACGTGCATCTGGAAACCACCAGCGCCGCCGCCGCGGCCGGCAAGCACGTCTTTCTCGACAAGCCGATCGCGAACACGGTGACGGACGGACGCGGGATCACCGACGTCTGTCGAAAGGCCGGCGTTGTGCTCGCGCTGGGTTATCAGCGGCGGCGGGAAAGTCACTTTCGTTGGGTCAAGCGCGAGATCGAGGCCGGAACGTTCGGCAAACTGGTCAACGCCGAAGCCAACATCAGCCGCGACCGCCTCGGCCAGATCGATCTGAATTCGTGGCGCTACACCGCCGCCGGCATGCCGGGCGGTGTCATGTTGCAGATCGGCATCCACTACACCGATGTGCTGACCTACCTGATGGGACCGATCAAGGCGGTAACCGGTCAGTCGGCGCAGCTTGTGCTTCCCGGCGACAATCCGGATGTCGCAAGCCTGATCCTCGAACATGAAGGCGGGGCATTGTCGACGCTCAATGCCAGCTACGCCTCCGCATCCGAATATTATCTGATGAACATCTACGGCAAGGAGGCGACCGCCTTCTACGACATGCACAATGGTTTGCGGATGCAAAGGCGCGGCAGCAAAGCCGTGACCGCGGTCCCCTGTGAAAAGAATGACGCGATCGTCGAGGAACTCGAGGAATTCGCCGCTGCCGTTCGCGGTCACGGCGAACCGGAAATGGACGGCGATCGCTCGACCACGTCGCTGGCGGTGATCCGCGCCGGGCTGCTGTCCGTCAAGGAACGTCGGCGCGTCGAGGTTGCGGAAATCCTGTCCGGGGCTTAAGGCGGTCGACGGCGACACGAGGCCGGGAAGGCCCTCGCCGCAACTCAGGGCAAGGAAACGTTCGTGTCGGCCTCGGAAATCCTCGTTCTCGCGCTCATGGGATTCATCGGAGGCATCGTCAACGCCGTCGCCGGCGGGGGCACGTTTTTTACCTTCGCCGCACTCGTCGCGTTCGGGATGTCGACGCTCGATGCCAACGCGACCAGCGCTGTCGCGCTGGTGCCAAGCAGTTTTGCGACCGGTGCGGCCTATCGGCACGAGACCTCAAAGTACTGGCGCGAGATCTTGCCGTTCGCTGTCATTGCCGTAATCGGCGGTCTCGCCGGAGGTGCGCTGCTGATCGCAATCGGTGACCAGCGGTTTCGACCTTTGGTACCGTGGCTGCTCGCGGGCGCGACCCTGCTGTTTGCGCTCAGCACGCCGATCCGGAACTTGGTGGGAAAGATCGCCGGCAGCGGCGGGATTGGGCCGATCTGGAGCTGCGCGATCATCGCCGCCGTTACGGTCTACGGCGGATTCTTCGGCGCGGGCATGGGCATCATGCTGC
>Ga0265339_10003327_pt1 | contig 11255 bp, 6 predicted proteins | sample 4CB219metaG_FD_202085 | JGI IMG/M metagenome (GOLD analysis project Ga0265339, IMG submission 202085) | Rhizosphere microbial communities from Carex aquatilis grown in University of Washington, Seatle, WA, United States - 4-CB2-19 metaG | ecosystem: Host-associated > Plants > Roots > Rhizosphere...
CGGCGGCATCGAGCGGCAGTGGCACCGCGTGCGACAGCAGCGCCACCGCGCCCGTCAGCGTGCGATCGAGGGACGGGATCGAGATCGAAGCCAGCAGCAGCGGCCGCGCCTCGGATGACGGCCACAGCCGCAGTGCCGCGCCCGCCGGCGGGCCCGGCGGGGGCGCCGGTTGCTTGGCCAGCGCCACGGGCGCGGCCGGCGCAGCGGCTGTCGCGGGTGCGGGCGAAGACGACGTTCCGCAGCCGGCACCAGCCAGCCAGAACGCGCAGGTTACGGCGACCAGCCGGGCGGCGGCAATCCGGGCGTCACCGCTACCGACGGAGCGAGCGGGGACGAGGGATGTCCTCGGGCCATGCGAACGCATGGCGGGAGGATACGCTACATCAGGTCGAGGCCTAAGAACTTCCGGACCGCGAAGTACTCCTCGCTGACCGAGTAGGCGATCAAATCCTTGAGACGCTGTTTGGCGACCAGCGGGCTGGTGGTCGCCGGCTCCGCCGAGATCACGCGCGCCGCTGCCGGCAGGTCGCCACCGAGCACGAAGCCAACCCGCGCCGCCGTCAGATCAGTCGCGCCCATCCACGCTTCCATGTCGATCACCTCGCCACGCGCCGACAGCAGCTGCTGGCCGACGACCGCCATCTGCTCGATCACCGCCCGCGGCACCATCCGGCGCAGCTGATCGGTCAGCTTGTCGACCTCGCCGTTGTAGACACCCGGGCCGATGCCCGCGCCGACCAGCGCCAGCGCCGAGCGCAGCGCGATGTCCAGCGCCGACACCGACGGGACCGCGCAGCGCAGGAAGCGCTCGGGGCGCAGGAACGCCATCCGCTTGCCGAGATCGAAGGCCACGTCGTGCTCGTCGGTGTGCTGGGCATAGCCCTGCCCGATCACGAACGCGGGCGTGAGCATGCCTTTCTCCTGCAGGTTCAAGAGCGACAGGTTCTGGGGATCGACGTCGCGAAAGAACACGTCGGGCGGCGGCAGCTCCAGCGTCTGCGCCACGTAGCGCAGCATCGGCAGCGGGATGCGATCGTCGCGCGCGACGTCGACGCGCTCCTTGCGCCGCAGCCCGACCGCCTGGTGCTGCTGCGCCGCCGTCGCGGCGACGAAGTGCCCGAGCAGCATGAAGACCGCGCCCACGAAACGATCTTCTTCCGGGTGGACGACCTTGGCCCAGATCTCGTCGGTGAAGGTGCCCTTGGCGGTGCGCAGCTCGCGCGGGCGGTGGTGCTCGTAGAACTGCACCAGGTCTGGGTCGGCCTTGCGCAGAAATGACAGCGTCGCGGCCACGCACCACTGCTTGTCCATCGCGCCGGTGTCACGATAGAGCTTGGCCAGCGCGCGGTACGACGCCAGCCGATCCGGGCTGCGCGCGACCAGCAACTGGTGCTCGGCGATCGCCTTGTCGATGCGATCCGGCCCCGCCTGCATGTAGAGATCGGCGAGCGTTTCATGGCGCTGTAGATTTTCGGGATCGAGCGAGCTCGCGACCTCGAACGCGGTGGTCGCCATCTCGCGGTCGTCGAGACGGCGCAAAGAGACCTCACCCAGGCTGCTCCACAGGCGCAGCCGCAGATCGACCGGTCCCTGCGCGGGCAGCCGCTTGATCATCTTGCGGTAGTTGCGCGCCAGCTCCTTCCACGACCCGACCTCGGTCAGCGTGCGCTCAACCGCGTCGAACGCCTTGGTCTCCCCGGGCGCGTCCTCGAGCGCGCGGTTGAGCAGCTCGACTGCCCCCTCGACGTCGTTGAGCTCGTCGCGCCGGATCAGCGCCGCGGTGTAGAGGCATTTCGCGCGCGCGTCGGGCGCGGTCTCCAGCTCGGCCAGCCGCACCAGCGTGTCAGCCGCCTGCCCCCAGAGGCGCGCGCTGGTGAAGAGCTCGAGCAGCTTGTGCAGCGTCTGGCGCCGCCCCGGATCGATCGCCAGCACCGACTGAAAGGCCGCGATCCCCTGCGGCAGGTTGTGCAGCCTATCGAGATAGATCTGGCCGATCTCCTCGTAGAGGCGCACCTTGCCAGCGTCGTCGGCGAGCGCGAGCAACGCGCGCTTGTCCAGCACCAGCGCCGCGTAGTCGCCCTCGTCGGCGTGCAGGTTGGCGATGCCCTCGAGCGCGGTCCGGTTCTGGCCGCTTTGTGCCGACGCCTTTTCGTAGTAGGCGAGCGCCGCCTCCCGATCGCCGAGCTCGGTGGTGGCGCGGCCGAGCCGCACGTAGACGTCGAGCAGCTCCTTCTCCGGCAGCGCCGACTCGTGGTTGGCGAGCAAGGTTCGGTAGAGGCGAGCGACCTCGGGCCAGACCTGCCGCTCGACCTGCAGATCGGCGAGCCCCGCCAGCGCGGGCAGCGACGTCGGCAGCAGCGCCAGCGCGCGCTCGAAGCCCGCGACGGCCTGATCGATCTTGCCGAGCTTGTGCGCCGCGAAGGCGAGCCGGCTCTCCAGATCGGCGACGCGGCCTCGCCCTGGCTCACCTGCGCTGCCGGCTCGGTCGGCGTTCGCGTGCCGCAGCAGCATCTGCAGCACCGGCTCGACCTCCGCGAACTGGCCGCTCTCGAGGTAGATCGGCACCAGCCGCTCGGCGGCCCGCTCGTCTTCGGGGTCCGAGACGAGCGCCTGCGCGAACAGCGTCTGCGCGCGACCGCGGTCATTGAGGTCGTCCTGAAACAGGATCCCCGCTTCGGTGAGAAGGCGCGACTTGTGGCTCGGCCCCGGCGCCAGCGTGGCCGCATCCACGTAGGTGTTGGCGGCGCGCGCGGTCTCACCCTTGCCGCGGTAGATCCCGGCCAGCGCTTCGAGCGTCGAGGGATCGTCGGGCACTGCCGCGAGCGCCCGCGTGTAGCGATCCTCGGCTATCTCACGTTCGCCGAGCTTCTCGGCGTATAACCCACCGGCGCGAAACAGCGCCGTTGCGCGCGCGGGCGGGTCGCCCGCAACCTCGGCCGAGCGATCGAGGGTCTCGGCCGCCTGCTTCCACAGCGTGCGCTGCTCGTAGAGCCGCGCCAGCGCCGCCAGCGTCGGCGCGCGTTGGTCGCCCGCGCGCAGCGCCGCCGCGTAGGCGTCGATCGCCTTGTCGGGATCGTGCAGCTCCTCATCGAGCATGCGCCCGAGGCTGGCGTAGAGATCGCGTACGCCCGGTGTGGCCGCGCTGACCGCGATCTGGCGGTTCAACGCTTCGACCAGCGGTAACCAGCGCCCGGATTGGCGGTAGACGCGGCCGAGCGCGCGGAACGCGTCCTCGTCGCGCGGATCGATTTGCAGGATCTGCTCCAGCGCCTCGGCGGCGCGGTCGACACCCTCGGGGCGCTCGTCCCACTCCGCGGCCAGCCGGCGCAGCAGCATCAGCTTCTCGTCACGGTCGGTGGCGACCTCGGCCAGCCGTTCGAGCGTGCGCAGGTAGTCCTGGTCGCGCCCCTGCTTGTCGTAGAGCTTCTCCAGCGAGCGCAGCGCCGCGCGGTTCGTCGGATCGCTCGTGACCACCGCCTCGAGCGTCGCGATCGACGCATCGACATCGCCCGCGCGCTCCAGCACCTCGGCTCGCTCGCCACGGATGCGCGCCGCCTCCTCGGGCGAGGCGGTTCGCCGCCCCTTCTCCTCGAGCAGCCGTGCCAGATCCGGCCAACGCTCCTTCTTGCGATAAAGCGGCTCCAGCGCCTCCTGCGCCTTGATCGACGAGGCGTCCAGCGCGCGCACCCGTTCATAGGTTTCGAGCGCGGCGTCGACGTCGTTCAGGCGCTGCGACTGGACCTCGCCGAGCTGGAGACGCAGCGCGATCTCGCGCGCCGGGTCGGCGCGCGCGCTCTCGCCCTCGCCGCCGACGTCGTCACCGGCGACCGCCGAGGCCGCATCGCCGAGCACACCCGCTAGCTCCGCCCACGCTTCTTGCTTCGCCAGGAGATCGGCGAGCGCGGCGCGTGCAGACTCGCGCAGCGCCCGGCCCGCCGCGCCCTCGGGGGCAGCCGCCAGGGCGCGCTGGTACTCGGCGATCGCCGGCTCGACCTGGTTCAGCTCCTCGGCGTGGATGCGGCCGAGCTCGAGCAGGTGCCGCGCGCGCGCCGCCGGATCGGTGAGCGCCTTGATGATCTCGGCGTACTCGGTCGCGAGATCGCTCCAGGTGCCGGCCTTGCCCGCGAGCCGCAGCACCTCGTTCTGAAGTCCCGGCGCGTCGCACGCGAGACCGAACGCGGTCAACACCACCGCGAACGCGCGCTCTGGCGCTTCCATCTCGGCGTCGAGGATGCGCCCGACCTCGCGCAGCTGCGTGACCTGCTCGCCCGGCGACGCCGCGAGGCGCTCGACCTGGTTCAGCAAGAGCTCGACCAGCCGCTCCCACTCCTTGCCGGCGCGCAGCCGATCCTCGGCGCGGCGAAGGACAGCGCGCGCCTCCTCGTCGGCGGTGTCGCGGCCCCAGATCTCCAGCCAGGATTCGAGGTCGTCCTCGGGCGGACGCGCCTCCGCGGCCACGGCGTTCCAGGCCTCGCCCAGCGAGTGAACGATCTCTTCGAGCGTCCCGTTGCTCGGCACCGGCGTCAGGCCCTGCTCCGCGCCGACCAGCTGCGCCTCGAACCCGGGGTCGCCGGGATAGATCAGGAAGTGCTCGAGCCCGGCGATGTTGGCGCCGAGCAGGCGCTGCGAAACGAGCCGAAAGTCGGGATCGTCGAGGCCGAAGCCGAGGAACACGAACGACCAGCGCTCGTACAGCTCGTCGACGACGTCGGTGATCCCCGTCGGTGTGACGCGGCGGCGCAGATCCGCAGGCGACAGACAGATCGAATCGGGTGCGGCTACGGTCCCGCACAGTCGCAGCAGGAAGCGCCCGCGATGCCGGCCCAGCGCCTGCGCATCGCTCGGCAGGAACGCGGGCACCGGGCTCTCCGCGTCGGTGTTGAGCAGGCCTTCCCACAAATCGTCGAAGCCCGTCGCGATCACGCCGCGCCACGGAATGCGCGCGATCAGGCCCAGGTCCTTCGCGATGGCGCCTTCCGCGTGCGCGCCCACCGGATAGGCGTCCTTGAGAACCTCGACCACGACCTCGTCCGCGAGGCGCGAACGCAGAAACGTGATCGCGGTGGCAATCCGCCCGGCGGCGAGCAACTCGCGCACGCGTTCGCGCTCGTCCTCACCGTCGAGCCATTCGATCAGCTGCTCCGCGAGCTCAACCCAGCCTGGACGGCCCGCCAGGCGGGAGCAGCCGAGCCCGGCGACCAGGATCGCCTGGCGCGCCTTGATTCGTTCGATGAGCGATGTGGGCCAGTCGTTCATCCTCGGCATCCTTCCCGGAACTGCGCCTAATATCTCGAAAGCGGTGGCCGAAAACAACGACACCTCACCACGGCGTCACACAATCGGTTCCGAATCGGCCCCCGGGCGCTCACGAATCAGGGCCGACAGGACGGCTCGACCGGGGCCCGGCAACCCAAAGAGGAGACGACGAGGAGACGACGAGGAGACGACGACGAGACGACGAGGAGACGACCCAGGCCCGGCGAGGCCCCGAACCGCCCCCCTCCGGCGCGGCACCGATCGTGCAAAGTGTTGCGGAGGCCCCCCCACCTTGCTACCGTGCTTCGCCATGTGGCGTCGCCGAATCCTGCATGGTGTAGTCTTGCTGGGTTCGGCATCGGCCCTCACGATTTCTTGCTCGGGCAGTACGGCGGTCGACATTCACCTTGGAACAGACGCGGGCGTCGGATTCGACGCCCCGGTACGCGAGACCGGCAGCGGCGGTGCTGGCAGCGGCGGCACGAGCGGTGCCGGCGGTGACCAGGGCATGGGAGGATCGGGGGTCGGTGGCAGCGGCGACACCGGCACTGGCGGAGTTGGGGGTTCAGTCGACGCCGGGAGCACCGATTGAGATGAAGCAGGGCACGGGAAGAACGGCGTCGATCATTGTTCGTCACCAACATCCGAACCGAGCACCGCACATGGGTGCGGCGTAAAGGCCGGGAGGCATCGGGATGCAGGTCGTCTGCGGCAACTGTCAGCTGAGTTTTCAGGCCCCCGAGGGGGCCGCCGGGCTCATGTGCCCGATTTGTCGAAGCCCATTGCGCCCGGCGCAGGCCGGCGGCGACAGCGCCGCCAAGGAAAACCTCGTCGAATGGAGCGGAGGCTCGCTCGACGATCTGGTCGCCTACCTGAGCGGCCCGGCAACGGCGGTCCGGATCGAGGTTCTTCCGGCGACCGGCGATACCGCCGTCGGTGAAGTTCACCTGCTGGCGGGCGGCGTCTCGGAGGCGCTGTACGCGGGCAAGTCGACCGACGATGCGCTCGACAAACTACGCGGGGTGCAGAGCCCCCGCTTTCGGCTCGAAACGCGGCTGCCCAATCCGGTCGACGGTGATCTCACCAGCCCGGGCCCCGATTCGGGGACGCTGGATTCGCGGCCGCTCGCGCACCTGATGCGGTACTGCGAGCAGTACGTGATCACGTGCGGCATCGAAGTGTGGCGCGGCAGCGAAACCGCGCGGGTCGAATACCGCAAGGGCGAGATCAGCGGCGTCACCGTCGGCGGCATCGACGCTCCCGAGCGGCTGGCGGAGGTGATGCAGTGGGCGTCGGGCAACTACCGGCTGACCACGCCGAAGCTGACGCTACCCGAGTCGGTGCCCAAGGTCGCCGCCAAGGCGGCGCCCGCACCGGCTCCGGCACCCGCTCCGGCCCCCGCCGCTGCGGCGGGTCCACCGGTACGGCCCCCGGCGACTCCGGCCGCAGCCCGTCCGCCCGCGACGCCACCGACGGCACGCCCGGCCGCGCCCGCGCCCGCTGCGCCGCCGGCTGCGGCGGCGCGCGCGCCCGCTGCGCCGGTCTCGGCGTCGCACGCGACGCGTACGATCTTCGGTATGCCCGCGCTCGACTTGGCCGGGTTGAAAGCGGCCGAGGCGGCGGCGGCAGTCGCGCGCCAGACCGCGGCTCCGGCCGCCCACGCGGCGGCGCCGGCAGCCCCCGTGCCTGCTCCGTCGTCGGCGCCGGCTCCCCTGCCCGCCGCGAGCGTCGCGTCGGGCGCGACCCAGAGCGCGAGCAACCAGAGCGCGACCAAGACGATCTTCGGCGTGCCCACGCCGAAAATCCCTGAGAAGACCGTCGAGAAGCCGGCGGAGAAATCGGTCGACGCCAAGCCCTCCGAGAAGGTCATCGTCGAGAAGGTGCACGAGGAGCCGTCCAAGGCGGGGCGCCCGGCGCCCGCGCCGGAGAGCGCGCCCCAGCGGGTCGAGCGCAAGACCGGCGCGCGCAAGACCGTCGTGCCCGCACCCGCGATCATGCCGCCCGCTGCTTCGGCGGGGTCCTCTCCCGAGGTGGCGGCGCCTCTGGCGGCCTCTGCGGCTGCCGGCGAGAGCGCCGAAGCAAGCCGCACCACCCACCAGGGGTACGGCGGTCAGGCCGCCACAACCGAGGTCGTCCCGGCGCGCGTGACCGCCGCCGACGATCGGACCTCTCCGGTTCGCGCGGTCACGGCGAAGAAGTCCCGCGGGATTCCCGTCTGGACTTACATCGGGGTCGGGTTCCTGTTCGGCCTCGCCCTGCTGGGGATCTACCAGCTGGTCGGCGTCCTCGCGCACTGATGTTTGGTCAGATCGCCGACGTTTACCGGCGGACCCGCAAGCCCAAGGACATCCTTTGGAACCGGCTCGTGGCGCGTCCGCTCGCCGCGGTGCTGCTGGTGCCGCTGCGGGCGACGTCGATCACACCAAACCAGGTGACGCTGCTGACCCTGGTGGTGTTCGCCGCCGGCGCGGCAATGATGGCGCTCTGGCCCGGCTGGCGCGCGCTGGGGATCGCGGCCGGCGTGATCGAGCTGTCGTACGTGCTCGATTGCGTCGACGGCCAGCTCGCGCGGCTCAAGGGGATGTCGTCGCCGGTCGGCGCGCACCTCGACTTTCTGATGGACGAGCTCAAGGCGTTCATGCTCATCGCCGCGGTCGGCATCCGACTGTGGCTCGCCAGCGGGCAGGAACGCTGGCTGCTGGAGGGGCTGCTCGGCCTGGTGATCGTCGCGTCGGCGATCAGCCTCACCACATTCATGCGCCGGCCCGAGTACGCGGCGGCGACCGGCGCCAAAGTGGGCCTGGGCGCCGGTGACTACGGCGGCGGCTTCGGCCAGGCGTCCGACGGCGCGGCGGCGAGCGGGGGCGCGCCGGCGCGGAAATTGTCGCCGTTTCGCCTGCTCGAAGCGGTGGGCAAGTTCATCGTCCACTATCCGAGCTACATTCTGTTCGTGGCGTTCGCCGATCGGATCGATCTCTTTTTGCACGCCTATATCTTGATGAACGGGGCCTATGCGGCGCGCTCGCTTCTCGGGATCAGCCTGCGACTCGGGCGAAGGACGCGCACCCCATGAAAGCGATCATCGTCGCGGCAGGGCGCGGGCGGCGGCTGGGGCCGGAGACCGCGGAGATCCCCAAGTGCATGGTGTCGGTCGGTGGGCGGCCGATCCTGCACCGGCAGCTGGACGCGCTCGGCGCGGCCGGCGCCGTCGACGTCGTGATCGTGCGCGGCTACCTGGGCGATCGGATCGCGCCGGCGGTGGGGACGGCGGGGCAGCAGACCGCACCCGTCCGTTTCGTCGAGAACCCCGACTGGGCGAACAACAACATCCTGACGTCGCTGCTCTACGCCGAGCGCGAGCTGGCGACCGGCTTTCTGTTTTCGTACTCCGACATCGTGTTCGCGACCGAGCACGCGCGGCGCGTGGCGGCGGCCACCGCCGACGTCGCGCTGATTGTCGATCGTCGCTGGCAGGATGCGTACGTCGGCCGCGTGCACCACCCGGTGTCCGAAGCGGAGCTGGTCAAGGTCGAAGAGACCGGCGACGGCCCGCGCGTCCTGCGCGTCGGCAAGCGCGTGGTGCCGGCCGAGCAGGCCGCCGGCGAGTTCATCGGGCTCGCGAAGTTCTCGCCCGCGGGGGCGGCGGCGCTGGCGCGTGTCTGGGCGCGCGCGCACGCGCACGGGATGGAGCAACCATTCGGCCAGGCCGCGACGCTGCGGCAGGCGTATCTTTCGGACGCGCTGAACCAGATGGCCGACGACGGCGTCGTGCTGACGCCGGTCTTCATCGATGGGCGCTGGCGAGAGATCGACACCGAAGAGGACCTCTCGCGCGCGCACGCGCTAGTCGACAGCTGGGGATGAGCGCGCGATGCCTGGGCCCGATCCTGCGCACTGGCTGCACCGGCTGACCGCGGACGAGTGGCTCGCGGCGGCGGCCACCGAGCTCGAGCACTGCAGGGAAACGGTCGAGCGGCGCGCCTTCCGCCCCGGCGTGACGCACGCGCGGCGCGCCGCCGGCATGGCGTGGAACGCGGTGATGGCGCTGGCTGAGGATCCGACGTTTGGGCGCAGTTACATGGAGCACGTGTTGGCGTTGGCGAAGGACGCTGGCGCGCCCGACGAAGTGCGCGCCGCCGCCGAGCTGCTGCGCGACACGCCGCCGCTGGCGCCGCAGCTGATCACGCTCGGCAAGCCCGACCTGCGCGTGCTCGAGGCGGCGCAGAGAATCGCGAGCTACGCGAGCGCGCGCGTGGCCGCGCTACGCGCGCCGGTGGCGTAGCCGCGAGTGGCGGCGCTGCGCGCGCCGCTGGCGCAGCGGATCCCCCTCACCCTAACCCTCTCCCCCAGCGGACTGGAGGAGAGGGGACAAGAAGGATTCTCCAAAAAGGATTCTCCCTCTCCTCCACGTCCGCGTGGAGGAGAGGGTCGGGGTGAGGAGGGTCCGCTCACCGCCTTATGCCACCGGATGCAGGTGGATCTTCTCGGCGGCGATCGTGCGTCCAAGCAGCGCCGCCGCTCGCGCCGCGAACCACTCTGGATCGTCCGTCGTCGCGTAACGGAGGGCCCCGTTCTGCGTGAGCCGCGGTGTCATCTCGGGGTGACGCGCCAGCCACTGCGCCAACCGCGAAGCGACGATCTCTCCCTGATCGAGGATCTCGACGGAAGGATCGCCGAAGCCGTCGACGACATTTCGGATCGCCGGCAGCAACAGCGGGTAGTGCGTGCAGGCGAGCAAGATGCGTTCGGGGCGCGACGGCGACGCGAGGATCGGGTCGAGATATTTGTGCAGGAAGTAGTCGGTGCCGGGACCGGCGAGCTCGCCTTCCTCGACCAGCGGGACCCAGAGCGGGCAGGACTGCTGCACCAGCCGCAGGCGCGGCGCGAGCTTCGCGAGCTCGATGCGATACGAATCCGAGGCGATCGTCCCCGCGGTGCCCAGCACCGCCACCGTGCCCGTCGCCGATTCGCGCGCGGCGGTGCCCGGCAGCGCCTCGGGCGGCAGGCCAGCCAGCGCCTCGGCCGACGGGCGCACGACACCAAGGATGCGGTGGTCCGGGCGGTGCGCCCGCAGGTGGCGCTGCTGCAGCGTCCGCAGCGCGCGCGCCGACGCGGTGTTGCACGCCAGGATCACCAGCGGGCAACCGGCGTCGAACAGGAACTCGACCGCCTCGCGCGTGAACTCATAGATCACGTCCGGGCTCCGCGCACCGTAGGGCGCACGCGCGCTGTCGCCGAGATAGAAGTAATCGAACGCCGGCAGGCGCCGGATCAGCGCGTCGAGCACGGTGAGCCCGCCGAAGCCCGAATCGAAAACGCCGATCATTCAGCGTCGGACGTTACCGTGCCCGAGGGTGGCGGCAAAGCCCCCGCGACGCGCGCGGGTTGCTTTTGCACGATCACCGGCGCCCCGCCCCATGGGCGCAGCACGGCGCGCATCGCGGGGCCGCGCGCGAAGCCGCTCTGGGTGTCCGGGTCAGGCTCGAAGTCGAGCGCGCCACAGATCTCGACGGCGTCGCCGGGCCCCAGCGTCAGCTCGCGCGCGGTCATGCCCAAGAGGCGCGCTGCCCAGCCGTCGGTCGACAGCAGCGCCGAATGTAGCCGGGGCGCGCCGCCAGCGACCTTCAACGTGAGCGGGCCGCACTTGGGCTGCCCGCGCACGCGCTGGCCACGCCCCATGAGCACGGCGTCGCGCGTCGATACGCGCACGCGCGCGCCGCTGGCGAGCCGCACGTCGAAGTCGATCCCGCGCGTCTCGGTGACGCCGGCGCAGTCGCTGGTTGCTAGCACCACCGGGCGTCCGTTGAACAAGCTGGGCACCGTCGCTTGCTCGGCGACGACGCCGGCGAAGCGGACCAGCTTTCCACGGCGGCCGGCGACTGCGGTCGACAGTGACGTCATCTTCACACGGTGATTGAGCCGCGAGCGGGTGATCCCGTCGAGCAACGCCCTCGGCAGCCAGCACGCGAGCGTGGCGAGCGCGGCGACACCGAGCGCGC
>Ga0265339_10003328_pt1 | contig 11253 bp, 8 predicted proteins | sample 4CB219metaG_FD_202085 | JGI IMG/M metagenome (GOLD analysis project Ga0265339, IMG submission 202085) | Rhizosphere microbial communities from Carex aquatilis grown in University of Washington, Seatle, WA, United States - 4-CB2-19 metaG | ecosystem: Host-associated > Plants > Roots > Rhizosphere...
GGGCTGATCGACGTGTGGGGGCGTGCCGGCTGGTTCGGCGCGCTCAATGTTCCGATCTTCGGACTTGGCGGTGTCGTCGCCGCGCACCTCATCCTCGATGGCGCCTTCGCCGCCCGGATTCTGCTCGCGCGCCTCGATGCGGTCCCCGATGCCCGCCTCAAGACCGGCCAGAGCTTGGCGCTCGGCGCCGCGACGCGCTTCGCCGTCATCGACTGGCCGGCGATGCGCGGCGCCCTTCCCGGCCTCGCTGCCATCATCTTCCTTCTCGCCTTCACCAGCTTCCCCATCGTCCTCCTTCTGGGGGGCGGCCCTTCGGTGCAGACCCTCGAGGTCGCGATCTATTCGAAGGTGCGGCTCGACTTCGATCTCGGCGCGGCGGTCGAGCTCGCTTTGCTGCAGATCGCCTTCTGCTCGGCGGTTATCCTGGTCAGCGCCGCCCTCACGCCCGTATCGATCGCCGTCGGCAGGCCTCGACCTCAAGCGTGGTGCGACAGAGGCATCGCGAAATGGGCCCAGATCGCCATCCTTGTCGTCGCCCTGCTCGGCTTCGCCGCCCCCCTGTTGTCGGTCCTCGCCGACGGCATCGAGGGGATCACGGCCATTCTCAGCCAACCGGGCTTCTGGAGCGCGGCGGTGACGAGCATCTGCATCGCCGCAGTGTCGGCGCTACTCGCCGTCGCGCTCGGCCTTGTCGTCGCCGCCGCGCGCGCCGCCACCCGCCTGCGGTCGGCACGAACCGCGCTCGGGGCTCCGGCCTACGCTTACCTCGCCGTTCCGGCCGTGACGCTTTCGCTCGGCGCCTTCCTGCTCGTTCGCGCCCTGGGCCTTGCGCCGGACATCGCCGGACCGCCAATCGTCATCGTCGCAAACGCCCTGCTCTCCCTGCCGTTCGCGCTCGCGACCCTCGGGCCGCCGCTCGATGCCATCGCCCGGACGCGTGGGCGCCTGATCCGTTCGCTGGGAATTCGCGGACCCGCGCAGTTCGCCCTGATCGAGCTGCCACTGATTTCAGTCGATCTGGGTCTGGTGCTGGCCCTCAGCTTCTGCTTCTCGCTCGGCGATCTCGGCGTCATCGCGCTGTTCGGCACGCAGAATTTCGTCACGCTGCCGCTGCTGATGGTGCGCGATCTCGGTGCCTACCGCACCCATGACGCCGCCGCCGTTGCGGCCTTAATGCTGGTCCTGACCGTCGCTGCCTTCACGGTCCTGCCGCGCATCGTGGGGAGGCTCGCCGATGCTCGTCCTTGACGATGTGACGTTCACCTATCCGAACGCGACCTCCGGCTATCGCTTTTCGATGCGCACCGAAGCCGGCGTAGTGACGGCGGTCCGCGGAGCCTCGGGCGCCGGCAAGTCGACCCTGCTCGACCTGATTGCCGGCTTTCTTGTGCCCCGCTCCGGCCGCATCGTGATCGGCGCCGACGACGTCACGTCGTTGCCCCCGGAGCGCCGGCCAGTCTCGATCCTGTTCCAGTCTGAAACGCTGTTCGAGCATCTGAGCGCGGCGCGAAACGTCGCGCTGGGCCTGCCTCACCCTGACGCCGGCAAGGTTGCGGCCGCACTGGCCGAAGTGGGATTGCCGCAGCTTGGAGGGCAGCGCGCCGCCACCCTTTCCGGCGGCCAGAAGCAGCGTGTTGCGCTGGCCCGCACGCTGCTGCGCAACCGGCCTGTCCTGCTGCTCGACGAGCCATTCTCAGCACTCGACGACGAGACTCGCTCTTCTGCCCGTGACCTCGTCCGCGAGCTCACCCGTCGGAACAACTGGAGCACGGTGCTGGTGACCCATCACGCCGATGACATCGCGGCCCTGGCGAGCCGCGTCTATCGTCTTGAGAACGGCGTTCTTGTCGAAGGCTGATCAGCCGGTCTTAGCCGCCGACGCGGCAGCGGCAGGAGCCGCAGGTGTGGCGACTGGCCCCCAGGCGGCAAAGACGTCGCTGAACAGCTTCTGCGCCTTGTCGTCCTTTTCGAGCGTGATGATCGCTCGCTTGCCCGACGCGTAGATCAGCGCGAGGTCGATCCACTTGCGCGTCGTCAGCAGATTGACGTTCGTCGCACTGTCTTCGGGCGCGGCGCTCAGCGCGAACAGGAACGAGTTGCCGACCACGCGGGCCGAGGCGCCCACCAGCGGCGTGCCCTGCACCAGTTCTTCGTTCTTGAGCAGCACGCCCGGCAGGCCGGCGATCGAGCCGCCCACGAAGCTGTCGGCCACCGTGAAGGTGATTTCCATCAAATGGCTCGCGGGCAGGCTCGGATCCGAATTCTTGCGGATGAGCATCTGCACCGACAGGTTGCGCGCCGGAATCTCGGCCTTGCCGACCAGCGTTGGCAGGCCGTTCTCATCGACGCCCTTGCTCCAGTCGACCGTGCCCGAGAAGGGAACGGCACCTGTCTTGCCGGTATCCGATGCCTCGAGCAGCAATGACTGGCTGCCAGCTGTCGTGCTCGGATCAATCGCGGCAACGGTCGCGTCCTGCGCCGACTGCGCCTGCGACGCGCTGTCACCCAGTCGCACCTCGGTCTTGCCATCCGCTGCGGGCGCCTGCAGCGCCAGCGGCGCGGTCGATGATGCGGGCGTAACCGGCGCCGCCTCCGCAATCGCCGGAAGCCTCGCGTTCGATTTGAGCTCGGTCGAGCTGTCCTGCACGGGTGCAGGCGTGTCGGTGTTACCCGGCCCCGTCGAATCCGGCGTCACCACCGCGGGGGCCGATTGCGCCGCAACCACGGTGTTGCCCTTGCCGAACATCGCATCGAGGTTGATGAACCCTTCCTGCCACGCCCAGACGCCGGCGCCACCGGCACCGACCAGCAGCGCGACAAAGATCACCACGAAGATCGTCACCGCGCCCATGCCGCCGCGCTCGGATTGCGCCCGCGGAACATTGGCCGCGCGCTGTGGAGCGCTGCGCCTCGGCTTGGCGAATTCCTTAGCCGGTCGCGATGGGCGAACCTCACGCTCCATCGGCGCTTCGAGCAGCGCGCGGGCGCGTTCGCCGTTGCGGCCATTGGCCTCGCCGCGAGCGTTCATTTCGCGTCGCGTGTCACCACGACCATTGGTCACGGCATTTCGGCGCGGCGGGGCGAGCATCGGTTCGTCCTCATATTCGGGCTCGTCGTCGTAATCGGCCGGCGGCAGGTCACCTCGCGCTTCGCGATCGAGCGCCGCGATGGCGCGATCGATGGTGCGCTGAGGATCGACCGGTTGCGGTTCGACCTCGACCTCGCGCACCGACGACATCGCGAGGTCCTCAGGCGTCTCGTAGTCCTCGAGTTCCGGCTGGCGCGCTGCAGCAATGCTGAGCCGACCGTCGCGGCGCGGCTCGATGGTCGGCCCGCGGCGCGTGTTGTCGACGGCCACGCCGAGCGTCGGCGCCGCGATGGCACGTCCCTTGGCGGCTTCGGCGCGCGCCACGATCGATGGCATCGGGCGGTCGGACCGGCTCGCCGGCCGCGACGCCGCGGGACGCTGTGCCGCGCGCTCCGGCTGCACCTGGGGTTCGGGTTCCGGCTTGGGTTGTAGCGTGCGCAGCGGCTGATCGCTTCTGGCAACCAGCACGGGCTGCGACTTGGTCGGCCTGGGCTTGAGTTCGGGCGGCCGCGGCGGCTGCGGCGCCGGCGGAGGTTCTGCCCGCGCTGCTTTTTCTGCCGCTGCTGCCTTCTCGCGAGCGGCCTTGTCGGCCTGCTGTTTTGCCCGCTCCGCCTTCTCGCGCTCGGCCTTTTCGCGCTCCGCCTTCTCTAGGGCGGCCTTTTCGCGCTCCGGCTTTTCGCGTTCAGCGGCGGCGATGATGGCTTCGATCGAAGTGCTGGGCTTGCCCTTGGACGGATCGGCTTTGCCGCTGGCCTTGCTTGCAGCCCTTGCCGTCTCAGCCGGCTTGGTGGTCTCGATCGCCTTGGCGGGCTTGGCCTTGGCTTCGCTGGCGAATACCGGCGGCAAGGATGGCGGGGTAGCAGCCGCGGGTTCTTGGCCGATGCCCGAAATATTGGCTTCGCTGGCTTCCTGCTCGACCTGGCGGATGCAGTCCTCGAGCTGGAGGCGATGGGTGGTTATGTCACGCGCGGCGAGAGGTGGCGTAATACCCCGAAGCTGCCCGACAAGCGCTGCGCGCGCCTTCTCGTAAACGGCGCGCCGAGCAGCCCCATTGTTTTCGGGCAAAGCTTCGATCGCCCTGCGCAGCAGCTCTTTATAGTCCGCCATTCCCTACATTCGCTCAATTTGCGGGCGAGTTGTAGCCAAAAAACCTCAGTCCTGGAACGGGTCTTGCACGAGGATCGTGTCCAGCCGTTCTGGGCTGGTCGAGAGCATGGCGACCGGCGCACCGATCAGCTCTTCGATATAACGCACGTACTTGACCGCTTGGGCCGGCAATTCCGACCAACTTCTCGCCCCAGCCGTTGTTTCTGACCACCCCTCGAGAGACTCATAGATCGGCTTTACGGCCGCCTGCTCGCTCATAGAGGCTGGCAAATGGTCAATTTTTTGTCCGTCCAGCTCGTATCCGACGCAAACCTTGATCTCTTTGAGGCCGTCGAGCACGTCCAGCTTGGTCAGGGCGATGCCATTGATCCCACAAGTTCTTACCGTTTGCTTAACCAAGACGGCATCGAACCAGCCGCAGCGCCTGGGCCGGCCCGTGTTCACCCCCACCTCGCGGCCGACGCTCGACAGGTGGCGCCCGATCTCGTCGTCGAGCTCGCAGGGGAACGGCCCCTCTCCCACCCGGGTCGTGTAGGCCTTGGTGATTCCCAGCACATAGCCGATGGCCGTGGGGCCGAGCCCCGATCCGGCCGCCGCCTGACCTGCCACGGTGTTGGACGAGGTAACGAACGGATACGTCCCGTGGTCGTTGTCGAGCAGCGCCCCCTGCGCACCCTCGAACAGAATTCGCGCGCCAGACCGCCGCTTCTCGTCGAGCAGCTCCCAGACGCGCCCGACGAACGGCGCGATCTTCTCGGCGACCTCGACGAGCTCGGCGTAGATCGCCTCGACCTGAACCTCGGGCAGTCCCATGCCGCGGCGCAGCGCGTTATGGTGCGCCAGCAGCCGTTCGATCTTGGGCCGCAGCGTCTCGGGCTCGGCCAGGTCGCACACCCGAATGGCGCGGCGCCCGACCTTGTCCTCATACGCCGGACCGATGCCGCGCTTGGTCGTTCCGATCCTGAGGCCCGAATTGGAATTCTCGCGCACCGCATCGAGCTCGCGATGCAGTGACAGGATCAGCGGCGCGTTGTCCGCAACACGCAGGATTTCCGGCGTGACGCGCACGCCCTGCCCGGCCAGCTTTTCGATCTCGCTGAGGAAGAAATGCGGGTCGAACACCACGCCATTGCCGATGACAGAAAACTTGCCGCGCACCACGCCCGACGGCACCAGCGCGATCTTGTAGCTTACTCCGTCAATGACCAGCGTGTGCCCGGCATTGTGGCCGCCCTGGTAGCGCACCACCACATCGGCGCGCTCGCTCAGCCAGTCGACGATCTTGCCCTTGCCCTCATCGCCCCATTGGCTGCCGACGACCACAACGTTCGCCATTTCCGGTCCTCCTCGCCCGAGGCCGGACCTGACCTTGGACGCATGCTGATAAGACCCTCGCTCTGACCCCGCAACCCCTTGGGGCGCGGCATCCTGCGGACTTGTCGGTGCGGGGCTCGCCCCCCGTGAATCTCCAGCCCTTGCCGCAACGCGGGCATCGACATCCGCCGAACCCTCCGCTAGAGGCTAGCCTTCCTCCAGGCCCCCCTCATGCCTATCGGCGTCCTCCTCGCGCTCCTCGCCTACTCGACCTATTCGGTAGGCGACTCGATCATCAAGACCTTTGGCTCCGGCCCGATCTCCGTGTTCGAACTCGGGTTAATCATCAATGTCTTCGCCATGCTGCCGGCCCGGTTTGCACGCGCGACGAATGAACACTGGGCCGATGTGTTCCGGTACCGCAATCCGGTCCTGATGAATGCCCGCGCGTTCCTCTACACGACTGCGACAATCCTCTTCACCTACTCCGTGACCACCATTCCGCTGGCCGAGACCTACTCGCTGGCCTTCCTCGCCCCGCTCTTCATCACCTTCCTTTCCGCGATCGTCCTCAAGGAAAAGGTCGCCGCGATCCGCTGGCTTCTGGTGACGCTCAGTTTCGTCGGCGTCCTCATCGTCGTGCGGCCGGGCTTTCGCGAGATCGGCCTCGGCCACCTGGCGGCCCTCGCCTGCGCGGTGTGTGCGGCCAGCTCGAACACTGTCCTGCGCATCATTGCCAATCGCGAGAGCCAGCTCAGCATCATCGTGCTCAACGGCGTCTACCAGATCGGCGTCAATGCGGGTCTCATGCTGGTCACCGGCGTCGTAGTGCCATCGATCACGAGCGTGCTGCTGCTGGCCATCGTCGGCCTGCTCTACGGGGGCGCGCAGATCGTCTTCATTCGTGGCATGCAGCGCGCGCCGGCAAGCCACATCGGTCCAACGCAATACGTTCAGATCGTCTGGGGCGTTTTGTTCGGCGCGGTCTTTTTCGGCGAAGGCCAGGATCTGGTCGGCTATGGCGGCCTCGCTCTGCTCGTGGTCGCGGGCGTCGCGACGATCTTCTCCGACGGAGCTCAGGCGCGCATCTCGGGTCGCTGGGCGGAGTTTCGCGCCCGGCGCGGCGAGCCCCTCGTCAATCGCGTCGAAGGCCCCGACCTCTAGCCGCCCGAACACCTCACGGCTTGAGCAGGCCCTGCAGCGTCTGCCGGTCGCCCTCCAGGACGTTGAGGTCGACGTCGCCGTCGATCCCATCGACATGGCCGGCGTTGTGATACTGCCAGATCAGCCAGTTCTGGCCGAACGGCGGCCAGATGATGGATCGCACCCAGCGCTGCCGGTCCGGAACGACGCTGCCATACGTCCCCACCGCATCGCCCGCCATGTAGATGATGGCCTGCTGCCCGAACCCCTGCTCTACCGCCGAGAGAAACGCGTCCAACTCGGCTCCGAACGCTTCCGCCGTCGGCCGCGCCGCGCAATTACCGCCGAACTCGATATCGACCACCGGTGGAAGCGTGCCACCATTGTGGGGCGTCGCGGCGATGAAGTTTGCCGCCTGCTCGGCACCGGACTTGCAGAACGTAAAGAAGTGATAGGCGCCCACCGCGATGCCTGCCGCCCTCGCCCCCTCGAAATTGTCCTCGAAATTCTGGTCGACATGCGTGCCACCCTCGGTCGCCTTGAGAAAGGCGAACGTGATCCCCGAACGCGCGACGCGTTGCCAGTCGATCGGCCCTTGATGGTGGGACACATCGATGCCGTGGACCGGATAGCGCATCCCGTCGGGCGAGAAATAGGCGTAGGCAAACGAGCCCGCCGCGAGCAGGCCGACAAGCGCCGCCGTGATGACGCCCATCCGCCCTCGCGTCATCATCCCGCCGGCCAGAACGGCACCAATGCGGGCACGCGCTTGCGATAGGCGCTATAGGCCTCAGCGCCGAGTTCCTGGCTGAGGAACCGCTCTTCGAGCCGATATTTGATCACGAACGAAATCGTCAGCACGATCGCACCGGTCGCGTTGAACAGCCCGGGGAATGCCAGCACCGTCGCATAGAGCGCAATCAGGATGCCGGTATAGATCGGGTGACGAACGATGCCGTAGGGCCCGGTGTCGACGATCCTGTGGTCCTCCTTGCGCGTCACGCGCGCCGACCACAGCGTACCGAGATGGATGCGTGCCCACCAGGCAAAGGCGATCCCGGCAATCGCCGCGACGAAGAACAGCCAGTCGAGCCAAATCGGGTTGAACCACAACAGACCCCAGTCCCGATGCTCTCGGAACTGAACGAACATCAGCACCGCCCCGATCACCGTCAGCACGCGATAGAAGATCTCTTCGCGCACGGGCGGCCGCTTCGCGGCCGAGCTCGCCCATACCGAGGCGATCCACCACGAGACCAGCCAGCCGAGCCACAACACGCCGAAGGCGATGCCCACCACCAGGATCATGTCGGTCCTCCATCGTGCCCGATCATCGGGCCAAGACGCAGAAAAGCAAAGAGCCGCGTCGCCGCGGCTCTCGCAACTTCACTGTAAACCCGGCAGCTAGAAGGCGAGCACCCTCGCCTGCCGCACACCCGGCAACCCGGCGATCTCCTTGAGCTGCTTGTCGTTGACCGACCCGTCGATCGAGAGCAGCGCGATGGCGTCGCCCCCGACATCGGCGCGCCCAAGATTGAAATTGGCAATGTTGATGTTGAGGTTGCCCAGCATCGTGCCGAGCCGGCCGATATGGCCCGGCTTGTCCTCATTGGTCACGTAGAGCATGGACGGCGTGAGCTCCGCCTCCATGTTGATGCCCTTGACCTGGATGACGCGTGGCTTGCCATTGGCGAACACCGTTCCAGCCACGGCCCGTTCCATCTTCTCGGTCACGACCGTAAGGCGGATATATCCCTCATAGGCGCCCTGCTTGTCGCGCGTCGAGACCTCGACATTGATACCGCGATCCTTGGCGATCTGCGGCGCCGAGACCATGTTGATCTCGCCCATCTGCGGCTTCAGCACGCCGTTGAGCGCCGCCGCCGTCATCGGCTTCACATTGAGCTGCGCGACATTGCCCTCATACTCGATGCGGATGCCCTTGATCGCATCCTCGGTCAGTTGCCCGGCGAACGAGCCCAGCATCTCGGCAAGCTTCACCCACGGCGTCAGCCGCGGCGCTTCCTCGGCCGAAATCGAGGGGAAGTTGAGTGCGTTGGTGATTTCGCCGGTCATGAGGTACGCCGAAATCTGCTCCGCCACCTGCAGCGCCACATTCTCCTGCGCTTCGGTCGTCGACGCGCCCAGATGTGGCGTCGCGACGAAGTTCGGGAGCTCGAACAGCGGATTGTTCTCTGCCGGCTCCTCGACGAACACGTCGAACGCCGCACCGGCGACCTTGCCCGATTTGAGCGCCTCGTAGAGCGCCTTCTCGTCGACCAGACCGCCGCGCGCGCAATTGATGATCCGCACACCCGGCTTCATCTTCGCAATGGAGTCGGCATTGATGATGTTGCGCGTGGCATCGATCAGCGGCGTGTGCAGCGTGATGAAGTCGGCGCGCTTGAACAGCTCGTCGAGCTCAACCTTCTCCACGCCCATCGCCACCGCCCGCTCCGGCGTCAGGAACGGGTCATAGGCGATGACCTTCATCTTGAGGCCCTGCGCGCGATCCGCGACGATCGAGCCGATATTGCCGGCGCCGATGATGCCCAGCACCTTGTTGGTCAGCTCGACCCCCATGAAGCGGTTCTTTTCCCACTTGCTGGCCTTGGTCGATGCGTCCGCTTCCGGCAGCTGCCGGGCGAGCGCGAACATCATGGCGATCGCGTGCTCGGCCGTGGTGATCGAGTTGCCGAAGGGGGTGTTCATCACAATGATGCCCTTCTTGGTCGCGGCCGGAATGTCGACATTGTCGACACCGATCCCAGCCCGGCCGATCACCTTGAGATTCTTCGCCGCCGCGATGATCTTTTCGGTGACTTTGGTCGCCGAACGGATGGCGAGGCCGTCATATTGCCCGATCGCCTCGAGCAGCTTGTCCTTGTCCTTGCCGAGGTCCGGCAGATAGTCGACCTCGACGCCATTGTCCTTGAAGATCTGAACCGCGGTCTTCGAAAGCTTGTCCGAAACCAAAACCTTGGGCATCTCGCCCTCCTTCATCCACCGGGTGTCATCCCCGCGAAAGCGGGGACCCATCTCGCCGGTCCATCTGCATTAAGGGAAAGGTCTCGGCATCGCCGAGACCGGGGAACAATCAGGCCGCGGCCTTGAGCGCGGCCTTCTCAGCCGCAAACGCCCAGTCGAGCCAGCCGGTCAGCGCCTTGAGGTCGGACGCTTCGACCGTCGAGCCGCACCAGATGCGGAAGCCCGTCGGAGCATCGCGATAGGCGCCGATGTCATAAGCCGCGCCAGCCTTGTCGAGCCGGCTGACAATCGCTTTCGCGAAGGCCGCCTGACCGTCCTCGTCGAGCGCGGTGATCTGCGCATCTTTGATTACCAGACACACGGATGTGTTAGAACGCTGTTCTGGCACCTTTGCCAGGAACCCGATCCACTGACTCTTGCCGACCCAGTCGTTCAGCACCTTGAAGTTCGCGTCGGCCCGCGCCTGCATACCCTTGAGGCCGCCGACCGACTTGCCCCACTCCATCGCATCCACCGCGTCCTCGATGCACAGCATCGACACGGTGTTGATGGTGGCGCCCTCGAAGATATCCTCCATGAGCTTGCCGCCCGTGGTCATGCGGAAAATCTTCGGCAACGGCCAGGCCGGCTTGTAGGTCTCGAGCCTCTCCACCGCGCGGGGTGACAGGATCAGGATGCCGTGCGCCGCCTCGCCGCCCAGCGCCTTCTGCCAGCTGAACGTGACCACATCGATCTTCTTGAAATCGAGGTTCTGCGCAAATGCCCCTGAGGTCGCGTCGCAGATCGTCAGCCCCTTGCGGTCGGCCGGAATCCAGTCCGCATTTGGCACGCGCACGCCCGATGTCGTTCCGTTCCAGGTGAACACCACGTCATTGTCGAAGTTCACCTGCTTCAAATCCGGCAGCTCGCCATAAGGCGCCGTGAGCGTGCGCACATTCGGCAGCTTCAGCTGCTTCTGCACATCGGTCACCCAGCCTTCGCCGAACGATTCCCACGCCAGCATGTCGACGCCGCGGGCGCCGAGCGCCGACCACAGGAACATCTCGACCGCGCCGGTGTCGGACGCGGGCACGATGCCGATACGATAGTCCGCCGGCACCTCGAGCAGCTCGCGCGTCAGCGCGATGGCCTTCTCGATCCGCGCCTTGGCCGGTTTGGCGCGATGCGAGCGGCCCACAAGGGCCGACTTCAACGCATCGGTCGTCCAGCCTGGACGCTTCGCACACGGACCCGATGAAAAATTGGGGTTTGCCGGTTTAACCGCCGGTGCGGTGGGCATATCAGCCATGGCGACCCTCCCAGGTCGAAAGCCTTGCGTTAGGGCAAGGTGTCCTGAGGCGGGCAAATACTCCCCTTGGTCGGAATCGTCAATGCGTCTCGACGAAGGCCTTCCCCGCCGGCGCCCGCCGCCACAGCGTCGCGACCACGCTCAGCACCGCCGCGGCGGCCAGCACGCCGCCGAACACCAGCAGCTTCTGCTCGGTCGGCCCGTCCTGGCCGAAGACCACGTGGTACATCGTGCGGCCCGGCAGCATCGTCAGCAGCCCGGTCACCACGAGCGCCAGAAAATAGAGATACTGCATCACGCGCTTGTGGCTCTCGATCCTGCCGGC
>Ga0265339_10003330_pt1 | contig 11250 bp, 8 predicted proteins | sample 4CB219metaG_FD_202085 | JGI IMG/M metagenome (GOLD analysis project Ga0265339, IMG submission 202085) | Rhizosphere microbial communities from Carex aquatilis grown in University of Washington, Seatle, WA, United States - 4-CB2-19 metaG | ecosystem: Host-associated > Plants > Roots > Rhizosphere...
GAACATGGACGCCTACCGGAAATACCGCGCGCGCTATTTCAACGGGCCGATGGCTCTCTACAACGCATCGCAGCCTGACCCGGCGCTCGTTCAGGATCCGCTTTACGGCTGGAAAGGCATGGCCGCCTCCTTGAAAGTCCGCGTCATCGCCGGGAACCACGACACGATTTTGCAGGGGCCGCAGGCGAGGCTGCTGGCGGAGGCGATGAGAGCCGACCTGGGCGCCGCGGCCAAACCCATCACATGAGCAACGAAGAAGTCAAAAAGAATTTGTGGCGCAACTCGATCTCCAATTACGGTTGCATGGTCGTGAAGCTGGCGTTGAGCCTCGCGATGTTCCGCATGCTCTATCAGTCGTTGTCCAAGGAGGAATTTGGCTTTTGGTCGCTGTTGTGGAGCGTCTTCGGTTACGGCATCCTGCTCGACTTTGGATTCGGCTTCACCGCCGAAAAGCGCGTGGCTGAGCTTTCTGCCATCGGCGATTGGGACAAGCTGAGCCGCGTGCTCAGTTCGATTGCCCTGCTTTATGTTGGGGTGGGCGCGGTGATCGTCATAGGGTGCTGGGCGGGTTCGAGGCAACTGATCGAGTTCTTTCATGTCAGCGCGCCCAACCGCGAGAATTTCCGGCTGTTGCTGATTGTCTTTTTCGGGGGAATGGGGTTGACGTTTCCCCTTGGAATTTTCCCGGGGATGCTGGTCGGCCAGCAGAGGATTGCGCTGGAGAATACGATTTTTCTTTGCGCGATGATTGGGAACTTCCTCGGCGTTTGGGCTGCCGTGCATTTCCATTGGGGCCTCGGCGCGCTGGTCGTCATTGGCCTGCTTGCCGGGATTCTCCCATGCGTGGTTTGCGCGTGGTATGCCTTGCGGTCGATGCCGGTGCGGCTGCATCCGTCGCTGTTTTCGTTCGACATCGTTCGTGAGACGACCGAATTCTCCGTGTTCGCCTACGTCATCACCGTGAGCAACATTTTAATGGCCAAGACCGGCCAGGTGATCATCAGCGCGGCGCTGAGCGTCGCCGCCGTGGCAATCTATCAGGCGGGCGCGAAAGTCGGAGAGATGTTCAGCGCGTTTGCGCAGTTGTTGCCCAGCTCGTTTTCGCCGGTCGCCGCGCATTTGCACGCCAAGGGCGACACCAGTTTTCTTCGCGAGCTGCTGGTGAACGGCTCACGCCTGACGATCATGATCGCCACGCCCGTTTATTTGATAAGCGCCTTTTACATGGCGGGGCTGCTGCGCATTTTGACTGGCGGCCACGCGTCGCAGGAGACGTTTTGGATTGGCGAAGTCCTTCTCTTCTGGGGATATATCTGCGTGGCGACGCAGAGCGTCACGAAACGCATTTTCGTGATGTGCGGTCACGAGCGCAAGCTCATGTGGTTGACACTGGTCGAAGCCGGCCTGAATCTCGGCCTGGGCATCGCGCTGACGATGTCTCTGCACGCGGTGATCGGCGTCGCGCTTGGGGCGCTGGCCTCGAGCTTTGTGGTGGGCTGGGGCTTTCTCTGGCCCTGGGCGGCCCGCGAGGCGCGCATGAGCGGGTGGCGCCTGGCGCAGACGGTGCTGCTCCCGGTCTGGCTGGCGTGCGCGCCGCTGTTGCTGTTCCTGGTTTGCATCCGCAATTTCCCAATGTTCGATTTTCGCGGCAGCTCGCCGTTGTTTGTTTGCGAATCGCTCCTCGCTTTTGCCGTCGCCGCGACATGCGTTTGGAGGCGCGCGCTGACGGACGCTGAACGGCAGCACCTGGCGGGCAAATTCGGCGGCATGTTCGCCCGTCCTGCGGTATGAGCGATCCACTGGTCAGCATCATCATGCGGTCGTTCAACGAGGGTTGGGCGTTGCGCGAGACGCTCCCGGCCATCGCCGCTCAGGACTACGCGAATTGGGAGTTGCTTGTGTTTGACTCTGGGTCGACCGACGGCTCAATCGAACTGCTTCAACGCGCCGCACCTAAGCGCCTTGTCCAATTCAGGCCGTCTGAATACGTGCCCGGGCGCGTGATGAATCAGGGAATGGAAATGGCAGAGTCGGTGTATTGCATTTTTCTCAATGCCGACGCGACGCCGCAAGGGCCCGACTGGCTGAGACCGCTTGTCCATTCGCTTGCGGACCCGAACACCGCCGCGGTATTCGGCCGCCAAATTCCGCGGCCGGATTGCCGGGCGGTTTATGCGTGCGATTACGAGCGGTGCTTCGGGCCGCGCCGCGAATCGACGCGCTGGGAGCATTTCTTCAGCATGGTCAGCAGCGGCGTGCGCAAGGATATATGGCGCGAGCGGCCCTTTCTCGAAACGGTTCAATACGCCGAGGACCACGAATTCACGTCGTGGCACAAGGCGCGCGGGCGCCGGATTGTTTACTGTCCCGAATCCATGGTCATGCATTCGCACAATTACACGCCGCAGCAGGTTTACAAGCGCAGCTTTGGCGACAACCGCTCGCTCGCGTTGACGTGGCAGCAAAGCCCAAGGTGCTTCAATGCCGTTCGCACCTTGTGGCTTGGATGGATGAATGACGCGCGGCGCGACCTGGCGTTCTGCATGCGGAACCGGCGGCTGCGCGAATGGCCGCACGCGGCGCTTATCCGCTGGCAGCAGCGCCGGGGCTGGCTTGACGGTTTCCGCCAGGGCTGGAAGGACTACAGGCTGTCATGAGAATTCTCGTCATCAGCAATCTTTATCCGCCGCACTGCATCGGCGGGTACGAGACCCATTGCGAGCGCACGGTCAACGGGCTGCGCGCCCTGGGCCACGAAATGCGGGTCCTGACTTCCGATTACGTTTCAGCAAAGGACGAGCCCGGAATCATGCGCCGCCTGCGCATTCACGGGATGTTCGGGCATCCATGGCTGCCGTTCTTTAAGCTCGCCAAACTGGAGCGCCGCAATAACGGCGTTGTTGGCGAAGCGCTGCGTGAATTCAAACCCGACATCGTTTTTGCGTGGAATTGCAGCGGATTGTCGAAGTCCATTCTTTTGACACTCCGCCGGTCCGGTGTTCCGACCGCCTTCTGCGTCTGTGACCATTGGATCGCCCGCAGCGCCGAAGCGGACGTCTGGAGCAAATGGTGGAATGGCGCCAACGCGCCGCTTCGAGTGCGGCTCCTGCGCGCGGCCTTGAAGCTGGCTGGTGTGCGCCGCCGCTGGGACGCGATGGCGCCGACGGGTTCGGTGCGCGAGATCGATCTTCGGCGCGCTTATTTTTGCAGCCGCGCATTGCGGGATTTGACCGCGGCGGCGGGCTTCGCCGTTGCTGGGCGCGGCGTCATCCATTGTTCGATCGATGCCCGGCGATTTTTCAAGCCGGTGAAATCACCCGAAGCGCCGATGCAGCGCTTGTTGTACGCAGGCCGCCTGCATCCTGACAAAGGGCCCATGACGGCGCTGCACGCTATGGCGCGTTTGCGGGATAAACTCGACGGACGCCTGACCGTCTGCGGAAAGGGCGAACCGGCATATGAAGCGGAACTCAAGGAGTTTGTCAACCAGAACAATCTGCCGGTTTCCTTCATGGAAGCGACGGCAGACGGGATGCCTGAGGTGTACGCGGCGCATGACGCGCTCCTCTTCACTTCCGAATGGGCGGAGCCGTTCGCGCTGACGCCGCTGGAAGCGATGGCCTCCGGTCTGCCCGTCATCACGACGATGACCGGCGGGAGCGCCGAGATCTTCCGCAACGGTGAAAATGCGCTTACGTTCGAGACGGGCGACGACGCCGACCTGGCGCGGCAGATCCTGGCTCTGGATCGCGACCGCGCGGCGCGGGCGCGGATCGCGGCGGCGGGTCAGGCGGAAGCGCTCGCCCGGTTTGACGAGCCGATTATTCTGCGCCAGGTGGAGGACTTCCTGCGCGAGACAATCCGGATATGGAGCGCATAAGCCGATTTACAATTGACGGGAGCGATGACCTTGAGCAGAGGCTGGCGGCGCTCTGCGAGATGGCGGCCTCCGGCATTCGCGCCCGCATCCCAAAAACAAAGATCGAGGGCCTTCTGCTCGGCGGCGGCTACGGGCGCGGCGAAGGCGGCGTTTTGCGAACTGCGGAGGGAGACAGGCCTTATAACGACCTCGAATTTTATGCGTTGTTGCGTGGCGACTGCCGCGTCAACGAGAAATTCCATGGCGCCGCTTTGCACAAGCTGGCTTCCGAGTTGAGCGCGGCGGCGGGCCTCGACGTGGAATTCAAGATCCTGTCGCGCCACAAGCTGCAATCGAGCCCATGCACGATGTTTTATCACGATCTCGTGCAGGGGCACAAACGGCTGGTCGGCCCTGAGGCCTTGCTGGATGGCAGCGAGCGCCATCGGCAGGGCGGCAACATCCCGCTTTCGGAGGCGACCCGCCTGTTGATGAACCGTTGTTCCGGCCTGCTATTCGCATGGGCGCGCCTGGCCGCCCCGCAGTTTTCGGCCGAATCGTCGGACTTCGTCGCGCGCAACCAGGCCAAGGCCCAACTGGCGTTTGGCGACGTTGCGCTCACCGTCAACGGCCAATACCATTTTAGCTGCCGCGAGCGTCACGCCCGCCTTCGGCGGCTGCAAGTCGACATTCCCGGCGCGCCTCTCGAGGACTTGGTGGCGCATCACCGCGCAGGGGTTGAATTCAAGCTGCATCCGATTCGTTCAAACGAAACGCGCGCGGCCCTGCTGCGGCGCCAGACGGAGATATCCGATTTCGCCGCATCGATGTGGCTGTGGCTGGAAGGACGGCGGCTGGGCCGGACATTCGCGGACGCCTGGGACTACGCGCGCAGCCCTGTCAACAAATGCGCCGAGACCCACCCATTGCGGAATCTGCTTATCAACGCCGCCATTTTCCGCGGGTCGGGCGTTTCGGGATCGAAACTCTTTCGCTACCCGCGCGAGCGCCTGCTGGAGGCGCTGTCGCTCCTATTGTGGGATCCGCACACGGCGCGCGATCCGGCGCGTCTGCGCGCGGTGCAGCAGCGCGTTCGATCCCGCGCGACGGCATTCCCGGACCTGGTCTCCGCGTACGCCTCGGTGTGGCGGCGCTTCAATTGAGGCGCTCGTGAAAATCCTTGTTCTCTACCCGCACGTGCCGTGGCCGCTGGATCGCGGAACGCATCATCGCACCTTCCATCTGCTCAGGGAGTTGGCCGCGGCGCACGAAGTGTCGCTTGTCGCGCTGGCGGAGGAGGGGGCCGGCGCGGAACACGCGGACCTATTCCGCAAGTTCTGCCGAAGCGTCGAAGTCATTCCGTTTGTTCATCCCCCGTGGCCCAAGCTGTTCCCGAAGCGCCTTCTCAACCCGCTGCCGCCAAATGTGGCGCATTGGACCAGCCCCGCGGTTGCCGCGCGGCTAAACGAGATTTGCGCGCGAGAGAGATTTGACGCCGTGCATGTCTGTGACATCGTGATGGCGCAATACTTCATGGCCAGCGATTATCCGCTGATTATCGACCGGAGCCGCGTCGATTTGCAGTATCAACTGGCGGAGCATTCGCGGATGAACTTTCCCCTGCGGGCGCGGCTGTTGCGCTGCGAAGGTTACGCAAAGCTGTGGCGTTTCGAGCGGCAGATCGCCAGGCGCGCGGCGCTGCAAATCGTGTGCGGACCCGACGACGAGGCATTCTTGCGGCGGTGGGTCAGGCGCGACGCCGCCATCGAAGTGTTGGTAAACGGAGTGGATGCCCATTATTTCGCTCCCGATTCTCCGGGAGCCTGTGGCGCGAAGCCAACCGCGCTGTTTTGTGGCGCGATGGATTATAATCCTAATATTGACGCGCTGCGCTGGTATTTCGCCGAAATGCACGACGCGCTGCGTTGCGCCATCCCGGATTTCCAATTCCTGATCGTCGGCAAGAATCCGACGCCCGAAATTGCGGCATTTGCCGCGCGTCCAGGCGTCACGGTCACCGGCCCGGTGGCGGATGTGCGCCCATATTACCGGCGCGCGTGGCTGCAATTGGTCCCACTGCGGATTGGCGGCGGAACGCGGTTGAAAATTGTCGAATCGCTGTCGATCGGAACGCCGGTCGTATCGACGTCCATTGGCGCGCAAGGGCTCGATCTTGCGGACGGACACGAGATCTTAATTGGCGACACGGCGGCGGCGTTTGTTGGGCAAACGTTACGGGCGCTGAACGATGCTGACTTGCGGAAGCGATTGGCCGGCGCCGGCATCGCCGTCGCGCAGAGCCGATTTGACTGGCCGCGCATCGGCGGACGGTTGCGCGAGATTTACGCCCGCCTGGGTGTCGGCCACGGCGAACACGCGGCGGCCGTCCGGCCACCAGGTCTCAGCCTCAACCCAGCCGGGATTGCGCGCCGGTGAAAACGCTGCGCTGCCGCGCTCAATGACTGGATCGCCGCCCGCTTCCCAAACGCAGCGCGCTAACTTCAAGTCGAGTCCGGGCATATCCACGCTCAAGCGGAACTGCGGCGGCGATTTCGAGATCGCCAGGATGTGCGCCGGCGCGCTGCGCCACGGTTGATGCGCCAGCGGCGTGCGCGCCATTAGAAACGCGGCCGTGGCGAGGCTTCTCCCGATATTGACGGTGACGCTTTCGGTCGCTGTGTTGAAGGCGTCGGACCATCGGTCATAAAAAGGATACGGCTGCTGCTGGTCCCAATCTGTCGGAAACGCGAGGTTGGAAAGTTCTTTCTTGTAGGCGTCGAGGTACATGAAACCTTCCTGAATATTGCCGATCTCAATGCCGGTCGGCGGGAGGAGACGGCGCTCATTTTCGGCGTATTGATTGACGATGTTCCGCTGGCGCCGCCACCCGATTCCCGCGACAAACGGAATATTCACCGGATTGCAGCCCGCTTCGTAATTCAAGTTGGCGAGGATCGCCGAGAAATATTTCGGGCGGGGATCATTCAGCGCGGGGTAATTGAGTTGACAGGCGACGGCCAGGTCGAACGCGCGATCCAGCGAGAAATACCAACCGGCGTTGCGAAATTGCTTGCTGGCCTCCGGGAAACTCGTGCCGTAGGCGTTGTGCGCCGAATCGCGCGCCAGGTCCTCGGCGGCGGCGATGATTTCATCCTCGCATTGGCTGAGCAGAATTGAGTCGAGTTTCTCGGCGGGAAGACGCCCGGAGCGCGCCCCGAACGCGAAACTGCGCGTCGCGCAACCATAGCTCTCAAAGAGCCGCCACCACGTCCAGCGCCGCTGGTTCGGGTCGTCGGGATGCAAGTCGGCGATGACCATCTTCTGAAATGCGGGGTCCCCCGTCGCCAGGAACATCTCGGCCTCCGCCCACGCCAATTCATCGTCGTGCATGAATTCGTTGCCGTAGTGCGTGATTTTCTGATACGCCCCGTCGCGTCCGTATTTGGCGATTGCGCGTTGCAGGAAATCCCAGCCTTTGCGCGCGCTCTGGAAATAGCGCGCGGCGGCGTCCGGGAATTGCTTTTTGAAAAGCGGCGAGGAACTCATTTCGGCGAGGGCGGCGACGGCGGCGGCGGTGGCGCCTGTCGTCTTGGGAAACACGACTTGCGGATCGCCGGTGTCGCGGCCAGACAACGAAACATTGTCCTCGTATTCGCGGTCGCGCGGATAGACCAGAAAATAAAAGCCGCCGTCGGAATCCTGCATCTTTGCCAGGAAATCGGCTTCCCATTTTGCCTCCTCCAGCAAATCGCTCTTGCCGTCGCCGCTTTCGGGAATGCCAAGGTTGTCCAACTCGCCAGCTCCCGGAAACGCGTCAACCGCAAACACCAGCGCGTGGATCAATTGCGCGACGTTGATGGTGTACTTGCTGTAGTCGCCCGCGTCGTGGTGCCCGCCGGAGACGTCGATTTTCCCCGTTCGCACAAAAGGGTAAAGGCTGGCGTCGACATTCTTGAGTTGGGGGGCCGTATGCCGCGGATTGTCATGAAAATCCGCTGTCATATCCGCCAACTCATCGTTCACGGCCTGGAACGCCATCGTTGGCGTTTCGGCCGGCGAGAGATGGCAAGGCGCATGGGTGAAACGCGTGATGGGCAGCTCATTGGCGGCGCCGCACCGTTGATGATACAGCCCAAGCGCGTACGTCCGCGCAAAATCCGCGGCGATCCCCTCGTCAATTCTAAACGGAAACGACACGCCAAGGCCCGGGACATAAAGCCGGTAGACGCCGGGAGTCTTGAACGCGGAGAAATCCGCCTGAAAAACGTTCTGATACGGAAGGGGATTATACGTGTAGCCGACGTCCGGCCGCTGCGTGAGCGGCCCGTGAAACACCTCTTTGTTGCTGGCGTCTAGCAGGTCGAACCCGGCGTTGGTCGGGATTTCCATCTCGCCCATGCTGCCCAGATAATACCCGGCCATTGCCACTTTTGCCCAATCCCTCACATAGCCTTCCTGGTTGACATGAATGGCGTCATTGTGGCGAAGCCGGTCGAATTTCCCGGTGAACCGCTGGGTGGCTGGCCAAAGGCGGCCGTCGGGGTTGCTGACTTCGATCTGCTCGCCCGGGTTGATCGGCGATCCCAGCCGCAAATAAAGCCAGTTGCCGACTCGCAGATCGCGCTTCCTTAGCGGCGCGCATATCGGGCGCCGCTTGAACCCGATGGACGCCACAGGGACGTCGCGTCCAGATGCCCGGACAACAATCTCGGAATTCGGCGGCGCGTGAAATTGAAAACGGCTGTCAATGAAATCCCACTGCGGCGCAGGCGCCGGATCAGGCTCTTTTCGGATGACCAACTCCAGTTCGAGCAAATTCGAGCAGATGACATTGAGCCTCGTGTATCCGGGTTCGGGCAACGCGAGCGGATTGTCGTCGGGCGCGCCTGGCGCCACAGCGCCGCAGAGCAGCAGGCATACGAGGACGAAATTTCGCATTACACGCCCACTAGAGAACCAAAAGCCCGCCCATCGCCACATCCGGGAACCCCCTGTTTGCCGGATCAGCGCAATTCCCGTTGCGCGACGGACAAGCTTGGAGCACGTTTGCCGGAAATAATGCTATGAACACGACGACCACGACGACGAATCAACTCGAACAATTGCGCAAGTTCACACGAATTGTCGCCGACACCAGCGACTTCGCCTTGATCAAAGAGTATTCACCCGAGGACGCCACGACGAACCCGACGCTCATTTTGAAGGCTGCACTGAAGCCCGACTACAAGCAGGTCGTGCAAAAGGCCATTTCCGACGCAAAAAAGGCCGGCCTCTCGCAGCGCGACGAGCTGCGGCTCATTTTGGTGAATTTCGGGCTGGAGATTTTGAAGATTGTGCCGGGGCGAGTTTCGACCGAGACGAGCGCCGAGCTTTCCTTTGACACGCCGGCCCTGGTGGAGGAGGCGCGGTTCTTTATCGCGGCGTACGCCAAACAGGGGATCGGCAAAGAACGCGTGCTCATCAAGCTGGCGTCGACCTGGGAAGGCATCCAGGCGGCCAAGGTCCTGCAGAAGGACGGCGTCAACTGCAATATGACGCTGCTCTTTTCCCTCGCTCAGGCCGTGGCCGCGGCCGAAGCGGGCGCGAAGCTGATCTCGCCCTTCGTGGGCCGTATACTGGATTGGTTTAAGGCCGCCAACAAAAGGGACTATGCGCCGGCGGAAGATCCCGGCGTCGAATCCGTGCGCGAGATTTACGCCTACTACAAGAAATTCGGCCATCCCACCGAGGTGATGGGCGCCAGCTTCCGCAACAAAGGCGAGATTACCGAGCTGGCTGGATGCGACCTTTTAACGATCAGCCCTGAGCTGCTGGGCGAGTTGATGAAGTCCAACGAACCGGTGACGCGCAAGCTGTCGCCGGAAATCGCCAAGCAATCCAGCATCGCCAAAGTGTCGATGGACGAAAAAACATTTCGCTGGCAACTGAACGAAAACGCGATGGCCACGGAGAAACTGGCGCAGGGCATTCGCTCCTTCCGTGCTGACGCGATCAAGCTTGAGGACTTCGTCTCCCGGAATTTCTGAGGCCAAAAAGAGGCAAAACCTCATGGTTGTGTAGTGTGTTGCCTTACAGTTTAGGCTTGTAACGTAAGGCCATGCCCTACATTCTTGCGGCATGGCGATGTCGGATTTCGTGATCTTTGCGCTGCCGCGCACGGGCAGCACGACCTTGATGCAGTTGCTGATTTGTCACGACGATATCAAGTGCGCGCACGAGCCCTTCAACCGCTTCAACCGCCAGTTTCAGCTTTACGACAACGTCTGCGATTTTGCTTCGCTTGACAGAGCCGTGCGCGAGGTGCGCAAGTCGCATAATGGGATCAAGCACGTGTGGCATTCCAATGGTTTCCCGTTCAATTTCAAAAAGGGCGGGGAGCGCTTTAATGAACGGCTGCTGCTGTCGTTCGAGAAGGCGCTCCTGTTGACCCGCGAAAACATCCTTCAGAGAATCGTCTCCTGGCACATGAGCAAGGAAACCGGGGTCTACGCGTTTTCCAGCGAGGAGGAACGAGCGCGGTTTGAGGGGGCGCCGGTGGCCGAAATTGACATGAAATTGCTCGCGAAAGAACTGCGATTTGAGCGGGACTGCGTTCAGCGGTGGCGCCGGCTGCTGCGCAAGCGTCGAATCCAGTTCATGAACGTGTCGTACGAGGACCTGTTTCTGGATTCGGCGGGGCCGGGCTCCCAAATCCGGAAAGTCAACCGGATCATCCAGTTTCTTGGGGGCAGACCCGTGAGCAATCCGGAAACACTCTCCCGGCTGGCCGCGCTCCTGGAGCCGAGCGTCAAGATGAACTCACGCGATTCCTACATGCGCATTCCCAACATCCATGAGGTCGAACGCGTCTTTGGCGCCGACCAAACCGGCTGGGTTTTTGGCGATCAGGTCTGCGTGTAAACGTCGCCGCCATTGTCAACGAATTCCTGCGCCTTTTCCTCCATTCCTCGCCGCAGCGCCTGCTCTTCCGTCAAGCCCTGCTCGGCCGCATACTTGCGGACGTCCTCCGTAATCTTCATCGAGCAAAAATGCGGGCCGCACATCGAGCAGAAATGCGCCGTCTTGGCGCCTTCCTGCGGCAACGTTTCATCGTGGAATTCCCGCGCCGTTTCGGGATCGAGCGCCAGGTTGAACTGGTCTTCCCATCGAAATTCGAAGCGCGCCTTGCTCAGTGCGTTGTCGCGGTATTGGGCTCCCGGATGCCCCTTGGCAAGGTCCGCGGCGTGCGCGGCGATTTTGTAGGCGATTACGCCGTCTTTGACGTCCTTCTTATTTGGCAGGCCGAGGTGCTCCTTGGGCGTGACATAACAGAGCATCGCGCAACCATTCCAGCCGATCATCGCGGCGCCGATCGCGCTGGTGATGTGGTCGTAGCCGGGCGCGATGTCCGT
>Ga0265339_10003331_pt1 | contig 11249 bp, 10 predicted proteins | sample 4CB219metaG_FD_202085 | JGI IMG/M metagenome (GOLD analysis project Ga0265339, IMG submission 202085) | Rhizosphere microbial communities from Carex aquatilis grown in University of Washington, Seatle, WA, United States - 4-CB2-19 metaG | ecosystem: Host-associated > Plants > Roots >...
ACGTTGAGGCCCTGGGAGCCGTTAGCCATCTCGGTGCAGCCCTTTTTCGAAAGTGTCAGACGAAGCCGACGCGCAGCACGGCGTAGACGCAGGCGAGCGCAACGGCGCCGGCGAAGCAGCTATTGGCAACCAGCGCCCATTCGCGCGCATGACCATGGATGTAGTCGAGGATGATCGAGCGCATGCCGATGTGCATGTGGAACGTCGCCACCAGCACGAACAGCAGGGTCAAGATGGCGGGGATCGGGTGGCCGAGCTCGGTGCGGACGCCGTTGTAGTCCTTGTTAAGCAGCGTCAGCAGCATCAGCACGAAGGCGCTCGCCAGAGCGACCAGCGCCGCCGCGCTCACCTGGACCCGCCACGCGTCCTGCGCCCCGCGGCGCGCCGAGCCGAGATAGCGGGCGCGGCTAAGCGCGCTACGCAGGGACCTGTGGGATTCGCTCATCGCCGTCGCTCCCTTATTCCACTGCGAGGACGATCAGCCAGACGACGACCGTCAGCACAAAGCCGCCGATCAGCGTCGCCAGCGCCATCTGCTCGCGCTCGGGGTCGTCCATGCCGTAGCCGGCGTCCATGATCAAATGCCTGACGCCGCCGAGCAGGTGCTGGAACAGCGCCCAGGTAAATCCGAACAGGATCAGCCGGCCGATGAACGACTGGATAAATCCGGTGAAATGGGCGAACGCCGACGCGTCCATCGAGGCGGCGATCAAGAACCAGGCAAGCAGCAGCGTGCCGACATAGAGCCCGGCGCCAGTGATGCGGTGGCCGATCGACATCCCCATCGTCAGCGTGAAGCGATAGATGCCGAGATGGGGAGAGAGAGGCCGGGCGGCGGGTGAAGGCGAGATCGGATCGCTCGATGCCATCGTCGGATGTCCGGTTGCGCGGGGCCCAGCGCCTTTTAGCCGCCCGGTCGGGTCCGCGCAACGCGCTCGCCATACGCCCTTGGTCCGATGTCGCGGCTCAGGCGAAGCCCAGCGCCGCCATCTCGCGCCGGCTCGGCGGGTCGGAACCCTTGCGGGTGCAGGTGTAGGCTGAGGCCGCGGCGGCGAAGGCGAGCCAGGCGGCGAGGCGCTCGCGGCTCGGCTCGGGCGCCCGCGCGCCCAGGGCGCCATCGCTGTCCATCGCCGCCAGCAGCGCCGACATGAAGCTGTCGCCGGCGCCGACAGTGTCGACCACCGCCACCTTGGCTGGCGCGACGCTCAGCCGCTCGCCGTCGATATAGGCGAAGGCGCCGCGCCCTCCCAGCGTTGCAATGCAGAAGCGCGGCCCGAGCGTCGACCACAGCTTCAGCGTTTCCTCGATCGGCCGGCCGGGATACAGCCATTCGAGATCCTCGTCGCTGGCCTTGGCGATGGTGGCGAGCGCCACCTGCCGCTCGACCAGGGCGACGACGCTGGCGCGGTCGGGCGTAACCAGCGGACGGATGTTGGGGTCGAAGCTGGTCGTCAGCTTCCCCTTGGCGCGCGCCAGCGCTTCGACGACGCGTTCGCCATGGCGCGGGTCGACGGCGGAGATCGAGCCGACGTGCAGATGGGTCGCTTCGGTCGGCCAAGTCGCCGGAAATGGCCACGCGCCGTCGAAACTGGTGGCGTCGAGATAGAACGAGTAGCGAGAACCCGTCTTGGCGGTGCCGCGCATCACAAAGGCGAGGGTCGTCGGCTGCTTGTCGCGCTCGGCGAAAGTTAGATCGACGCCGTCGGCGGCGAGCGCCGCAGCGAGGGCCTCGCCATTGGCGTCGGCGGAAATCCGTGAAACGAACGCCGCCGGCGCGCCGAGACGCGCCAGCCCGATCGCGACGTTATAGGGCGAGCCGCCGCGCACCGCATCGTAGCGGCCGTCCTCGTCGGCGACCGGAATGAGGTCGATCAGCGCCTCGCCAGATACCAATATCATTTTTGCGTTTCCCCCCAGCGCCCATCCTCCCGCTTACGCGGGGGTATAGGCGGTCTTGACCGTCGTGTAGAATTCGACGGCATAGCGCCCTTGCTCGCGCGAGCCAAGGCTCGACGCTTTCCGCCCGCCGAATGGCGCGTGAAAATCGACCCCGGCCGTCGGCAGATTGACCATCGCCATCCCGACTTCAGCGTTGCGCTTGAAGTGCTGCGCGTATTTGAGGCTGGTGGTGACGATTCCGCCGCACAGGCCGAACGGGGTGTCATTGGCGATCGCCAGCGCATGCTCATAGTCGCGCGCCGGCATCATCGTCGCGACCGGGCCGAAGATCTCCTCGCGCGCAATGCGCATGCCATTGTCGGCGTCGACGAACAGAGCCGGCGCCATGTAGTGGCCGGGCGTCGCGCGGTTCAGCCGCTCGCCGCCGAGCTTGAGCTTGGCGCCTTCGTCCTTGCCGATCTTCACATAAGAGAGATCCTGGTCGAGCTGGTTCTGGTCGACGGCCGGTCCGAGATCGACGCCTGCCTTACGGGCGTCGTCGACGACGAGGCTGCGCATCCGCTCGGCCATCGCCTCAGCGAAGCGGCCGTAGATTCCTTCGGTGACGATGAGCCGCGACGAAGCCGTGCAGCGCTGGCCGGTGGAGAAGAAGGCGCCATTGACGGCGCAATCGACCGCCGTCTTCATGTCGGCGTCGTCGAGCACGATCAGCGGATTCTTGCCGCCCATTTCGAGCTGGAATTTGCGCATCTGCGCCGCGCAGGCGCTGGCGACTTTGCGCCCGACGTCGACCGAGCCGGTGAAGGTGACGGCGTCGATCTTGGGGTGGTCGAGCAGCGCCTGGCCGACCGTCGAACCGCGGCCCATCACGAGGTTGAAGACCCCGGCAGGTAGGCCGGCCCCGGCGATGATTTCGGCCAGCGCGTGAGCCGAGGCGGTGGCGAGATCGGCTGGCTTGAACACCACCGTGTTGCCGAAAGCCAGCGCCGGCGCGGTCTTCCACGCCGGGATCTGCAGCGGGTAGTTCCACGGCGAAATGATGCCGACGACGCCCATGCCCTCGCGCGTCACCTCGACCTCGACGCCGGGGCGTATGCTGGGGAAGCGGTCGCCGGGAACGCGCAACGCCTCGGCGGCGAAGAATTCGAAGATCTGCGAAGTGCGCGTCGCCTCGAGCAGCGCCTCGGGCAGCGTCTTGCCTTCCTCGCGCGCCAGCAGGTCGCCGAGCGCGTCGCGCTGGGCGGCGATCGCCGCCGAAATGCGCATCAGCGCGTCGTGGCGCGCCAGCGGATTGGCGTGCGACCAGGCCGGGAAAGCGGCGCGCGCCGCGGCGACGGCGGCGTCGAGCTGGGCGGCGGTCGCCTGGGCGTAGAGGCCGACCACGTCGTCGGTGTTCGAGGGGTTGATGTTGCGCGAGACGCTCTCGCCATCCAGCCATTCGCCGCCGATGTAGTTCTTGTGCGTGTCGCTCATCGACTGATCATCCTGTTGGGGCGCGATGCTGTGCGCTGCGCCGGTTCAAATCAAGCCTCGCCGCGCCAGATTGCGCATCAGCGCGCCGACGCCAAAGTCCCACGGCGCGCAGTCCTGGCTGTGTCGCATGCGGTTGACCAGTCGCCCGAGCTTTTCGGCGCTGACGGTGACGACGTCGCCCGGTTTGTGGGTGAACCCCTTGCCCGGCGCGTCGCGATCGGCCACCGGCGCGAACATCGTGCCGAGAAAAAGCGCCGCGCCGTCGGGATACCGTCGCCCGGCGTCGAACAATTGGCGCACCAGTTCGGCGGGGTCGCGGCTGATCGCAGCCATCGATGATCCGCCCTCGAGCGCAAAGCCGTCGTCGCCTTCGACGCGCAACGCCACTTCGGCGCGGTGGATATCGTCGAGCGTAAAGGTTGCGTCGAACAGCCGCAGGAAAGGTCCGATCGCGCAGCTCGCGTTCTGATCCTTGGCCTTGCCGAGCAGCAGCGCCGAGCGACCCTCGAAATCGCGCAGATTGACGTCGTTGCCGAGCGTCGCGCCGACGATCGCGGCCCGCGAATTGACCACCAGTACGATTTCCGGCTCGGGATTGTTCCAGGCCGAGGCGGCGTGGAAGCCGGCGTCGGCGCCGGTTCCCACCGCTGACATCGGCTGGCTTTTGGTGAAGATCTCGGCGTCGGGGCCGATGCCGACCTCAAGATATTGTGACCACATGCCGGCTTCGACCAGCGCCTGCTTCAGCCGTTCGGCCGCTGGCGAGCCAGGCTTGATCGAAGCGAGCTCGGCGCCGATGCGCCGGGCGAACTCGGCGCGAATCGACTCGGCGGCGGCGCGCTCGCCGCGCGCCCGTTCCTCGATTACCCGTTCGATCAGCGAGGCCGCGAAGGTGACGCCGGAAGCCTTGATCGCCTGCAGGTCGATCGGCGCAATGAGCCATGGCCGCTGCGGATCGCGGCGATCGGGCGGCGTATTGGCGAGAATCTCGTCGATCGCGTCGAGCCGCTCGCCTGTCGCCGCGCGGGCGGCGGCCACTGGGTCGGTCGCCTCGGCGAGGTCGCGCGTCGTGGCGAAGGCGGCGCTGATATCGAAAAGCGCGCCATCGCGCGCCACAACTACCGACGGGCCGCCGACGTCAGGCCGCCACACCCGGCCGACGAGCGCGCCAGCGAGGCCGTCGGCGGGTAGCGTCGTCGCGGCGATCAATTCCACAGTCGGCATCGTATTTCCGTCGCCTTCCCGCCGGTCATTGACGGCGCGTCGTGGCGTCACTACCTTCTAACATGCCAGTTCGAAAAGAGGGCGTCTTCGGCAGGGCCCGGAGTCGATAAATGCGAATGGGGGAGCGCGTCAACACCAAGGCCGATCAGGTCTACGACGAGCTCAAGGAAGCGATTCTGGCGGGCAAAGTCGAGCCCGGCGAGCTGATCGACAAGTCGGCGCTGTGTGAACGGCTCGGCGTGTCGCGGTTCCCCGTTTCGGCGGCGGTCAGCCGGCTGGCGTTTGAGAACCTGGTGGTGATCGAGCCGCAGCACGGCTCGTTCGTGGCGCGGATATCGGTCGCCGACGTGCGCGAACGGATGTTCATACGCCGCGCGCTGGAAATTGAAATCGCCGCGGAGGCGGCGCGTCGCCTGCCGCGCGAGGGGCTCGAGGCGCTGGAGGAAAATCTGGCGCGTGAGCGCAAGGCCGTGGAAGCAGGTGATCGAGTGAGTTTCTACACCCACGACGTCGCGTTTCATCAGCTGCTGACGACGCATCTCGCGCTGCCGCGCACCGCCGAAATTCTCGACAGCGTGCGCGCGCATCTGGAGCGGGTGAGGCGCCTGCTCATGCTGACGCCAGGACGCATCCGCAACACGCTCGCCGAGCACGCGGCGGTCGTCGGGGCGATTGCCGCCGGCGACATCGAATCGGCGCGCGTCGCCATGGATCGACATCTGACGGAGACGACGGGGCAGTTCGAGTCGTTCGCGCGCGAGCGGCCTGAGTTGATTTCGGCCTGACGGGCCAGCAAGGACTTCGGACACCATGAGCGCGCCGCGCGCCCTTCGCCTGCATCCGCAGGACAACGTCATGGTCGCCGTGGACGAGATCCGTCCCGGCGATGCGCCGGTCGGCGCGCCGGTCGCCGTCGAGCGCATTCCCAAGGGCCACAAGATCGCCACCGGGCCGATCGCCGAAGGCGAGCCGTTGCGCAAGTTTGGCCAAATCATCGGCTTCGCCTCGACCGCGATTGCACCGGGCCAATGGGTGCACATCCATAATTGCGTGATCGGCGACTTCGAGCGCGACTATGGATTCTGTGAGGATGCGCGGCCCGAGACGATCCTGCCGGTTGAAAACCGGGCGACCTTCCAAGGCTACCGCCGCGCCGGCGGCCGGGCGGGCACGCGCAACTATCTCGGCATCCTCACCTCGGTGAACTGCTCGGCGACGGTGGCGCGCTTGATCGCGCGCGAAGTCGAGAAGTCGGGCATGCTCGACGACTATCCCAACGTCGACGGCGTCATCGCCCTGGTCCATGGCGCCGGCTGCGGCATGGCGAGCAAGGGCGAAGGCTTCGACGTGCTGGCGCGCACGCAATGGGGCTACGCCGCCAATCCCAACATGGGCGGCGTGGTGATGATCGGCCTCGGCTGCGAGGTGTTCCAGATCGGTCGGATGAAGGAAGAGCGTCATCTCGCGGAGAGCGATCTCTTTAACACCCTGACGATTCAGGCGACTGGCGGCACGCGCAAGTCGATTGAGGCAGGCCTGGAGCGGGTCAAGGCGATGCTGCCGATCCTCAACGCCGCCAAGCGCGAAACGCTGCCGGCGAGCGAGCTGGTGTTGGCGCTGCAATGCGGCGGTTCGGATGGCTATTCCGGCATAACCGCCAACCCGGCGCTCGGCGCTGCGGCCGACATCCTGGTGCGCAACGGCGGAACCGCGATGCTCTCAGAGACTTCGGAAATCTACGGCGCCGAGCATCTGCTGACCCGCCGCGCGGCGACGCCGGCGATCGGCCAGAAGCTCGTCGACCTCATCCACTGGTGGGAAGACTACGCGGCGCGCAACGACGGCGAACTCAACAACAATCCATCGCCCGGCAACAAGGCGGGCGGGCTGACGACGATCCTGGAGAAGTCGCTCGGCGCGGCGGCTAAGGGCGGCACGACGGTCCTCAATGCGGTTTATCGCTACGCCGAACCGGTGACCGCCAAGGGCTTTGTCTTCATGGACACGCCCGGCTACGATCCGGTTTCGGCGACCGGCCAGGTGGCGGGCGGCGCTAACGTCATCGCGTTCACCACCGGCCGCGGCTCGGCGTTCGGCTGCAAGCCGACGCCGTCGATCAAGCTGGCCACCAACAGTGATATGTATCGCCGCATGGAAGAAGACATGGACATCAACTGCGGCGACGTGCTCGACGGCGTGACGATCGAGCAGAAGGGCCAGGAGATCTTCGACAAGGTGCTGGCGGTGGCGTCCGGCGAGCGCAGCAAGTCGGAAGCGCTGGGTTACGGCGACGCCGAATTCGTGCCTTGGCAAATCGGCGCGGTGATGTGACGCGACTGACGTGACCGCAGCGCTACTCTTCGATCTTGATGGAACGTTGGTCGACAGCGATGCCGCGCATCTGCGCGCGTTTCAGCGCGTCTTCGCCGCGCACGGCGTCGCGGTCGACGAGCAGAGTTACTTCAAGCGCATTCACGGCTCAGCCAACGCCGCAATCGGCCGCGATTTCTTGCCGCATCTGAGCGAGGCCGAGCAGGCGGCGACGCTGGCGGCCAAGGAAGCACGTTATCGCGAGGACCTTGGCGCGATCGAGGCGGTCCCCGGAATTGATGCACTGCTCGATTTCGCCGCGGCGCGGGGTTTGCGCTCCGCTGTCGTCACCAATGCGCCGCGCGCCAATGTCGCGGCGGTGCTCGGCGCGCTGGGGCTCGCTGCGCGCTTGCCGTTGTGGGTGATTGGCGTCGAGTTGCCGCGCGCCAAGCCAGATCCTTTGCCTTACCAGACCGCGCTGCTGCGCCTCGGCGCCGAGGCCGACCGCTCGGTTGCGTTCGAGGACTCGCTCTCCGGCCTCAGGGCGGCGAAGGGCGCAGGGCTCGCCGTCGTCGGGCTGACGACGACGCTTGCGGCGGATAAACTGCTTGCAGCTGGAGCGCAGATCGCCGTCGCAGACTTTGCCGATCCGCGCATCCTGCCGCTGATCGAAGCACGGGCGGCGGCACGGGGAAAGACAGCATGAGACTGACTCAGATCGTCGACGACAACGACAAGCGCGCTTTGGTCGTCACCGTGCGCGGCGAAAGTCGCCTGGTCAAAGGCCTGCGGACGATGCGCGATCTCGCGGCGGAGGCGCTGGGCGAGGGCGCGCCGTTGCGCAAGATCATCGCCGATCGCGGCATCGGCAAGCCGGTCAATCTCGCCGCGGCGCTGAAGGAGAAGCGGGTGCTGATCCCGCTCGACCACGACGATCCGGCGCATGTCCACGTCACCGGCACCGGCCTCACCCACCTTGGCTCCGCCGAGGGCCGCGACAAAATGCACCGCGCGCTCGCCGACGTAACGACGCTGACCGACTCGATGAAGATGTTCAAGCTCGGCCTGGAGGGCGGCAAGCCGGCGCCCGGCGCGGTCGGCGTGCAACCGGAATGGTTCTACAAGGGCGACGGCTCGACGCTGGTTGCGCCCGGCGGCGACCTGGTTAGCCCGAGCTTCGCCCTCGACGGCGGCGAGGAGCCGGAGATCGTCGGCCTCTATCTCATCGACGACAACCGCCAGCCCGTCCGCCTCGGCTTCGCCCTCGGCAACGAATTCTCCGACCACGTCCTCGAGCGGCAGAACTATCTCTATCTCGCCCATTCGAAACTGCGGCCGGCGAGCGTCGGTCCCGAGCTATTGGTCGGCGACCTGCCGGTCGACGTGCGCGGCGCCTCGCGAATCCGTCGCGGCAAGGCGGTGGTGTGGGAACAGCCGTTCGCGTCGGGCGAAAGCAACATGTCGCACACGATCGCCAATCTCGAGGCGCACCATTTCAAATATGCGCTGTTCCGCCAGCCGGGCGACGTCCACGTCCATTTCTTCGGCACCGCGACGCTGTCCTTCGCCGACGGCTTCCGCGCCGAAAAGGGCGACGTGTTCGAGATTGAGTCCGAGCCCTTCGGCCTGCCGCTGCGCAACCGCTTGATGACCGGCAAGCCGGACAGGGTGAAGCTGCGGGTGCTGTAGGGGCGGCTGACCGCCGCCTGTTCAACAAAGCTTGAAGTTGGCGCCGGGCTCGGTTAGTCGCGCTATAGCGGTCTGGTTCATCGCGCGTCCCCCGCGCGGTCCGAGGGCGCTGGAGAGCCGAAACTGATCCGCATCGTTCATCCCGACGGCCTTCCCATTCCGCTGCGCTACTGGTCGATGCTGGCGATCGCCATTGGCATCGCCATGTCGGTGCTCGACGGGGCGGTCGCCAACATCGCGCTGCCGGCGATCGCCGCCGAGTTCCACGCCAGCCCGGCCGAATCGATCTGGGTGGTCAACGCCTACCAGCTCGCGGTGGTGATGGCGCTGCTGCCGCTCGCCTCGCTCGGCGAGCGCGTCGGCTACCGCCGTGTCTATCTCTGGGGCCTGGCGGTCTTCACGCTTGGCTCGGTCGCCTGCGCGTTGTCGCAGAACATGTCGACGCTGATCGCCGCGCGGGTCGGGCAGGGCGTCGGCGCCGCCGGGGTGTTCGCGGTCAACGGCGCGCTGGTGCGCTTCACCTATCCCGGAGCGTTGCTCGGGCGCGGCGTCGGCCTCAACGCCTTTGTCGTCTCCGTCGCCGCGGCGGTCGGGCCGAGCGTCGCCGCGGCGATCCTCGCCGTCGGGCCGTGGCAATGGCTGTTCGCCATCAACGCGCCGTTCGGCGTCGTCAATTTCATCATCGGCTATCGCGCGCTACCGCATTCGGACCACGGCAGTCGGCCGTTCGACCTGGTCAGCGCGTCGCTCAACGCGCTCGCTTTCGGCCTGTTCTTCGTCGGCGCCGACGCCGTGACGCACGGCGAGGGGACGACGACGCTGGCGCTCGCGGAGGTCGTCGCGGCGTTTCTCGCGCTCGCCGCCTTGGTCAGGCGCGAGTCGAAGCTCGACGCGCCGCTGATTCCGGTCGACCTGATGCGCATCCCGATCTTCGCGCTGTCGGTGGCGACGTCGATCTGCTCGTTCACCGCCCAGTCGCTGGCGTTGGTGGCGATGCCGTTCTACTTCGAACTCGAGCTCGGCCGCAGCCAGGTCGAGACCGGACTGCTGATGACGCCATGGCCCGTGGCGGTCGGCATTTCCGCGCCGATCGCCGGCCGGCTGTCGGATCGCGTGCCGGCGGCGATCCTCGGCTTCGTCGGGCTCGCCGGACTGGCGATCGGCATGGTGTTGATGGCGCGCCTGCCGCTCGACGCCCGATTTGTCGACATCGCCTGGCCGATGGCCTTGTGCGGCGCGGGTTTCGGCTTCTTCCAGGCACCGAACAACCGCACGCTGCTCTCTGCGGCGCCGCGTCAGCGCGCCGGCGCGGCGGGCGGCATGCTGGCGACCGCGCGCGTGACCGGCCTCGCCGCCGGCGCGACGCTGGTCGCGCTGTTGTTCCGCGTCGCGCCGACGCGCGCCGAGCCGATCGCGTTGATGGTTGGCGCCGGTTTCGCCCTCGTCGCCGCCTTGGCCAGCCTGACCAAGCTGGCGAAGCGGTAGAGGCAGCCGAGCGGTCGCGGGCGCGATGAAGCGCGCCAGTGGCGCGGGCCTCCGCGCCCGCGTGGCCGCTTCACCGGATCTCCGGCAGCGCCTCTTCGCGGGCGAGATTGCCGAAGCGGGTGAGCGACGCCTCGAACTGCAGCTCCACCGTGCCGGTCGGGCCGTGGCGCTGCTTGCCGATGATCACTTCCGCCTTGCCGTGCATCTCGTCCATCTTCCGCTGCCACTCGGGGAATTCTTCGGTTCCCTCGCGCGGCTTCCGGTTTTCGAGGTAGTACTCCTCGCGATAGACGAACATCACAACGTCGGCGTCCTGTTCGATCGACCCCGATTCGCGCAAGTCCGAAAGCTGTGGGCGCTTGTCGTCGCGCTGCTCGACTTGGCGCGACAACTGCGACAGCGCCATGATCGGCACGTTGAGCTCTTTGGCCAGCGCCTTGAGCCCGGTGGTGATCTCGGTCAACTCCTGCACGCGGTTGTCGTTGCGCCCGGAGCGCGAGCCGGCGAGCAGTTGCAGATAGTCGACGACCAGCAGATCGAGGCCGCGCTGGCGCTTGAGGCGTCGGGCCCGCGCCGTGAGCTGGGCGATCGAAATGCCGCCGGTCTGGTCGATGTAGAACGGGATCGCCTGCATCTCGCGCACCGCCTCGGCGACCTGCTGGAAGTCGTTCTCGGTGATGTCGCCGCGACGGATCTTATACGAGGGCACGCCCGACTGCTCGGCGATGATGCGGGTGGCGAGCTGTTCGGCCGACATTTCGAGCGAGAAGAAGCCGACCCGGCCGCCGTCGATCGGCGCTGTGGTCCCGTCCGCCCGGGTCTCGCCGCGAAAGGCCTTGGCGATGTTGAAGGCGATGTTGGTCGCCAGCGCCGTCTTGCCCATGCCAGGGCGGCCGGCGACGATGACCAAGTCGGAGGCCTGCAAGCCGCCCAACTTGTGATCGAGTTCGGTCAGTCCGGTGGCGAGGCCGCTGAGATGCCCATCGCGCTCGTAAGCCTTGGCCGCCATGTCGACGGCGGTCTTGAGCGCGTCGGAGAAGCGTTGGAAGCCGCCGTCGTAACGGCCGCCCTCGGCGACGGCGTAGAGGCGGCGCTCCGCTTCCTCGATCTGCTCGCGCGGGCTCGAATCGACCGGCGCGTCATAGGCGACGTTGACCACATCCTCGCCG
>Ga0265339_10003332_pt1:0-2500 | contig 11248 bp, 13 predicted proteins | sample 4CB219metaG_FD_202085 | JGI IMG/M metagenome (GOLD analysis project Ga0265339, IMG submission 202085) | Rhizosphere microbial communities from Carex aquatilis grown in University of Washington, Seatle, WA, United States - 4-CB2-19 metaG | ecosystem: Host-associated > Plants > Roots >...
TCAGTGGTGTGCCACAGGTGTGCCAGAGTGTTATGGGGCATGGTGAGCACCCGACCGAGGCCGGGGTGCCTGCAGGAGGGTGGTGTGCCACTGCTGAGGGCGAACCACCGAGCAGGACAAGGGATGGCACGAGCCGGTGACGTCTCCATGTGCTCTCGGTCCATTTAAATTGGGTGCCAAGTGGTGCGGCCTGCAGTGAGTGCACATGTGAGCCTGCCCTGCAGCGGGTGAGTGAGTACCAGAGCACACTCTGCTAGCAACCCACAGCTGTCGGCTTCGTTGCTAGAGGTGAAAACGGCAAACATGCCGGGCATTGGGCTCTGGTGTGATGCTTGACATGGCCGTTCACCAGAAACCAAGAACAAAGGTCAGGGGATCGAAAACGATCACACGCCGTTTGTGGGCCGTCAACCATTAGGATCATCAGGTTTACGGGTATAAACACACGGCATCGAGACGGAACCGGGAATGTGTTGCCCCCTCCAGCAGAAAGCTTATCCTGCAAGTGGTTCATGAGTCCAGTTGCTTGGACTTTTGCGCCATGCGGACCACATCTTTAGTTGCACCCCAGTGTTGACCTACCCTGAAGCAACACCATGTGCGCTCCTGAACACTGCCGGTACATACTACCTGGGAAAGCCGGCCCTGCAGTGACCCAACACAAGGCACCACCATCGTCCTAACCCACACCACGTCCGTTCTCTGACCTAACCCAACCCAAGCGCATTTTATTTCCTAACCTAACATAACCCACATCGCCTGACCCAACCTTAGCCTAACACAACCCGCGTCTAACCTAACCTAAGGTCTAACCTAACCCACGTCTAACCTAACCTAACGCCTAACCCAACCCGCGTCTAACCTAACCTAACGCCCTGCCGGGCGAGGGTTAGGTTGCTATCGGTTAAGACATCACCTGACTTGCAGCGTATCGCATCAATTCCGTACCATCCCCCATATTTCCTTTTCCTTCTCGCTCGCTCGCAACCCAATCCATCGGCCTGCCCTATCGCAGCCTCGAGCAGGACTTCTCCTGCCCGCGAAGCAGAGCACGCGTCTCGCGCCCCGCCCCCTCGGGGAAGAGCGCATCATGCGCACTCTGCCCCGTCGGGGGGAGTGCACTTCATGCGTGCTCTCGCCCCCCACGGCAGGGGTGCGCTCATGCACCCCCCGCCACCCCGTGCGCTGCTCCCGCAGAGCGCACCACACCGCACCACCGCAACACACCCCTCTGACCAAGCCCACAATGACTCTGACACAACACGTTTACCGCCTTTGCGCCCCAGGCCACATGCCTTCGCTCCTTCCCAATAAGGGAAATCCAGGTCGGAGTTTCAACCACCCCTCCGGGACATTTCCGGGCGCAACGGGCCCGAAATCGCATCTGCCTGCCCTGCGGCGCGGCACATAAGAAAAACCATCACCTCGCCGCAAAGGTGTAGTCTTCACAGAGTCTATTTTATTTTCCTAACCTAACCTAACCCAAGCGACATTTTATTTCCTAACCTAACCTAACCCAAGCCCATTTTCCCAACCTAACCTAACCCAACACCGGTCTGTTTTATCGTGTCGCGTCTTAGTCACACCTCTGACGCGCAAAAACCACAGCACCCAGGATTCCCGCGTGGTCCCCCACCGTGGTACTAACTGGGCGGCACCTTGGTTAACTGCGCAGATCGGACGGGATGCGGTGCTTTCAAGGTCCTATGGCCGTGGATGCAACTTGATGTTCGGCACCGGCCATGTGAGCTCGGCGACCCGGCGCTGGCCTGTGCTCGTCATGGTTTGTCCCCACCGCCAACGCCGCAGAGCGGACGGGCGGAAGGCGCAGGAATATGACTCGGCCGCGGGGGAGGCGGTCACCTGCCTCGACCCCGCGTCGCTCTCGTGAGCGCCCCCCTAGAGGGGCGCCTCGCTCCGCCATTAGGAAGTGACGCCATCCGGCCGCTAGGCCGTGCAACGGGTGCGGGCGCTTCTCTGGTAATGGGCGGACACGTGAACTCTCGACGACGACCTTAACCGACCGACCCCTCTTTATTACAATCATCTAATTACAAGCACTTGTCGGACCGCGTCGGCCCCCCACCGCGAAGCCGGCGACCGTCATGGGTCACCAAGTTTCCATCGAAGCCTCGGAGCCGCCGGCCTCGCGTCGCTCAGAGGCCGTCTGTTTCTGCAATCGACCCATCTCTGTCGGGGACGGGAACGCGGGCTTGGCCACGGGAGCAGACCGGCCCGAACTTTTGTGTCCCCCACTTTGCTTACTTACTTACTTACATTCCTGCGAGACGGTCAGCGCACGTCGTCGCTACAGCCAGACAGGACCGGGCCCCTCAGACCTCCAAGGAAGGTCTGTTTGCCGTCACCGAGCCGGCTCCGACTTAGCGAGGCCCACCGCTGGTCCGGTCGAGCGCCCAGAATTGGGTTCAAGGACGCCCGGCCGGGGGTGGGGCCTCATCGGAGCACGCTAGGGCCCTACGGTGGAAACTGCGAATTAAGG
>Ga0265339_10003335_pt1 | contig 11241 bp, 6 predicted proteins | sample 4CB219metaG_FD_202085 | JGI IMG/M metagenome (GOLD analysis project Ga0265339, IMG submission 202085) | Rhizosphere microbial communities from Carex aquatilis grown in University of Washington, Seatle, WA, United States - 4-CB2-19 metaG | ecosystem: Host-associated > Plants > Roots > Rhizosphere...
CGCCCTCGTAGGACACCAGATAGGTGCAGGTCGCGTCGGCGGGCGCGGTCTGGGGTTCGCTGACGGCAAAGGACCGCGCCAGCATCGCCTGCTGCACGATCTCCGCGCCGGCAAGGCCCGGAAACAGCTCCGGCGAGGAGAGTGCGCTCAACCGGCCGCGGGGTGCGAGCGCGGCTTCGAGCTCGGGGAGTTCGGCGAAGTAGAGCTGCAACACCAAAGGCGGCGGCGGCCCGTCGTCGAGGAAGGGGTCATGGGCGCGAGCGGCGGTGTGCACCAGGGCCCGCGCGAGATGTGGGACGGCGCGCAGGACGCCATCGATCGCGGCGACTTCGCCGACCGACACGGAGGCGCCGGGGCGCGGCTGCAGGCTCAGAAACAGGCACATGCGCATCGGGGTGATTTCCTGACTGCTGTCCTGCCTCGCCGGCGGCAGGGGAGGTTGCCGGACGTGCGGGCGAAAGCGGTTGTCGAAACGGCAGGTGTTTTCCGCTCGAGAGTTCACTACCATTGCGTCGCGACGCTTTTCAAATGGCCGGGGCTTCGAGCGGAGGCAGGTGCGTGCAGCTGGCGAGCGTGACCTTGGACGACAAGTACGTCCTGCCATCGGGCCGGGTCTATCTGTCGGGCATCCAGGCGCTGGTGCGCCTTCCGATCATGCAGCGCCAGCGCGACCGTGCGGCGGGGCTCAATACGGCGGGGTTCATTTCGGGCTACCGGGGCTCGCCGCTCGGTGGCTACGACAACACCCTCTGGCAGGCGCGCACCCTGCTCGAACAGCACGACATTCGCTTTCAGCCGGGGCTGAATGAAGACCTGGCCGCAACCGCGGTCTGGGGGACCCAGCAGGTCGGCCTGTTTGCCGGCGCCAAAGTCGATGGCGTGTTCGGTATCTGGTACGGCAAGGGCCCGGGCGTCGACCGTTCGCTCGACGTCTTGCGGCACGCCAATTGGGCCGGGACCTCGCCTCAAGGCGGCGTGCTGGCGATCGCCGGCGACGACCACGGCGCGCAATCTTCGACCACCGCACATCAAAGCGAGCAGGTATTCGAGGCCGCGATGATGCCGATGCTCAATCCGGCGACGGTGCAGGACTATCTGGATTTCGGACTGCTGGGTTTTGCGCTGTCGCGCTATTCCGGATGCTGGGTCGGCTTCAAGGCGACCAGCGAGGCGGTCGACAGTTCGGCGTCGGTCAGTGTCGATCCGCAACGCATCCAAGTGCTGATGCCGACGGATTTCGAGCCGCCGCCCGGCGGCCTGCACATCCGCTGGCCGCGCGGCGCCATGGACTGGGGCATCGAGCAGGAACGCCGGCTGCACGGCCCCAAGATGGCGGCGGTGCGGGCGTTTGCGCGGGTCAACCGCATCGACCGCGTGGTGATCGAACCGCCGCAGCCGCGGCTCGGCATCATTGCGACCGGCAAGGGCTATCTCGACCTGCGGCAGGCGCTGTCCGATCTCGGAATCTCCGACGCGGCGGCGTCAGCGCTCGGCATCCGGGTCTACAAGGTCGGCCTCAGCTGGCCGCTGGCGCCCGACGGGGCGCGAGCGTTCGCCGAGGGATTGAGCGACATCCTGGTGGTGGAGGAAAAGCGCGGCTTCATCGAGCCGCAACTGGTGCAGATCCTCTACAACATGGACGCCGCGCGCCGGCCCAGCATCGTCGGCAAGACCGACGAGGCCGGCGCCCCGTTGCTGCGCAGCACCGGCGAGCTGACGCCCACCCTGGTGGCGCGGGCGATCGTCGCGCGGTTGGCGCGCCTGGGGGAGGATGCGCCATTCGCGCAGCGCCTGGCGTGGATGGAATCCTTCGAGCGGCCGAATGCTGCGCCGGCCAAGATCCAACGCACGCCGTTTCTCTGTTCCGGCTGTCCGCACAATACTTCGACGCAGGTGCCCGAGGGCAGCCGCGCCATGGCCGGCATCGGATGCCACAGCATGGCGCTGTTCATGCCCGATCGGAACACCGCGACGATGACGCAGATGGGCGGCGAAGGCGCCAACTGGATCGGACAGGCGCCGTTCACGACGGAAAACCACGTGTTCCAGAACCTGGGCGACGGCACCTATGCCCATAGCGGGCTGACCGCCATCCGCGCGGCATCGGCCGCCGGCGTCAACATCACCTACAAGATTCTCTATAACGATGCGGTGGCGATGACCGGCGGTCAACCGGTCGAAGGCGCGCTCACGGTGCCGCAGATCACCCATCAGGTTTTGGCCGAGGGCGCCAAGCGCGTCGTGGTCATGACCGACGAGCCGGGAAAATATCCGGCGAGCGCCGGTTTCCCGCCCGGAACCGAGATCCGCCATCGCGACGATCTCGATGTGGTGCAGCGCGAATTGCGCGCAACGCCCGGCCTCACGGTGCTGATCTACGACCAGACCTGCGCAGCGGAGAAGCGCCGGCGGCGCAAGCGCGGGACCTATCCCGATCCGCCCAAGCGCGTGTTCATCAACGACGCGGTCTGCGAGGGCTGCGGCGATTGCTCGACCAAGTCCAACTGCATGTCGGTGACGCCGCTGGAGACCGAATTCGGTCGCAAGCGACAGATCGACCAGTCGAGTTGCAACAAGGATTTCTCCTGCCTCAACGGCTTCTGCCCAAGCTTCGTCACCGTCCATGGCGGCACGCTGCGTAAACGCGGAGGATTGTCGACCGTCAGCGGCGATCCGTTGGCGTCATTGCTGCAGCCGGACACGCCGTCGCTGAACCAGCCCTACAATATCGTCATCACCGGAATCGGTGGCACCGGCATCATCACGCTCAGCGCCATTCTGGGCATGGCGGCGCATCTCGAAGGCAAGGGCTGCACCGTGCTCGACATCACCGGCCTGGCGCAAAAGAACGGCGCGGTGATGAGCCACGTGCGCCTCGCGCCGCGGCCGGACGATCTTCATGCGGTGCGGGTGGCGGCCGGCGGCGCCGACCTGCTGCTCGGGTGCGATGTGGTGGTGGCGGCGAGGCCGGCGGCGCTGCTGCGCGTGCAGTCCGGCGTTACCCGGGCGGTGATCAACAGCCACCTGCAACCAACCGCCGCCTTCGTTTTCAATCCGGATATCGATTTCGCCACCGCAACCATGGTGCAGGCGATCACGGAAGCGGCCGGCGATGCCGGAGCTGAGTTCGTCGATGCGACGGCGCTCGCGACCGCGCTGATGGGGGATTCCATCGCCGCCAATCTGTTCATGCTCGGCTATGCCTGGCAGAAGGGATTGGTGCCGCTGAGCCTTGCGGCGATCGAGCGTGCCATCACGCTGAATGGGGTGTCGGTCGAGGTCAACAAGCGCACCTTGGCCTGGGGGCGGCTTGCCGCGCACGATCGCAAGCAGGTCGAGGCGCAGGTCGTCGGTGGGCACGTTGCGGGAGAGGGACGGTCGGCGCGTCCCGGCGATGCGCCGCCGCAGACGGGCGCCGCTTTGGTCGAGCGGCGGGCCGCCTTGCTCACCGATTATCAGGATGCCGCCTACGCGCAACGCTACCGCGAGACGGTCGCGGCGATCGCAACGGCGGAGATCGCGCGGGCGCGCGGCCGCACCGGACTGGCCGATGCGGTGGCGCGCAACCTGTTCAAGCTGATGGCCTACAAGGACGAGTACGAGGTGGCGCGGCTCTATACCGACGGCGCGTTCATGGCGAAGCTGCGCCGGCAATTCGAGGGCGACTTTAAGCTTGAATATCATCTGGCGCCGCCGATTCTCGCCGCCCGCAATCCGACGACCGGCGAATTGCGCAAGCGCGCCTTCGGCCCGTGGATGTTGGGCGCTTTCAAGGTGCTGGCGCGGCTGCGCCATTTGCGCGGCACGCCGTTCGACATTTTCGGCTACACCGAGGAGCGCCGCATGGAGCGTCAACTGATCGTCGACTACGCGGCGATCGTTGGCGAATTGGCGAGCGTGCTGCGCCCCGACAATCACGCGCTGGCGGTGGAGATCGCCGGCCTGCCCGAACAGATCCGCGGCTTTGGTCCGATCAAGCAGTGCAATGTCGAACGGGTCAAGGTGCGCGAGGCCGAGCTGCTGGCGATGCTGCGCGGCGCGACGGCGACGCCATCGGCGGCGTGATCCGGCAACCCGTGATGAGCGGCGAGGGACTAGTTTGAATTCGTCACGCCATTCGGCGTCGTGGCCTTCAGTAACGGCCACGCACCGGGCTCGTCCGGCGGCACCGCCGCCAACAGCGCGCGGGTGTGCGGGTGCTGCGGATCGGCAAAGACGGACTCAACGGGTCCCTGTTCGACGATGTCGCCGCGATACATCACCAGGACCCGGCTGCAGAGATGCCGCACCACCGAGAGGTCGTGGGAAATGAACAGCATGGCGAAGCCGAGCTCTGAGCGCAGCCGCGCCAGCAGGTTGAGCAGCTGGGCCTGGATCGAGACATCGAGACCGGACACGATCTCGTCGGCGACCAGGAGCCTCGGCAGGCTGCAAAGCGCGCGGGCGATATTGATGCGCTGGCGCTGGCCGCCGGATAATTGCGCGGGAAAGCGGGTGGCGAAATCCGGGGACAGGCCGACCTCCGACAGCAGTGCGAGGGCCCGCGCGTTGCGTTCATCGGCTGTCGCGTGCCGAAGTCCGGCCTCCATCGCCTGGGTGATAATGCCGGCCACGCGCCGTCGCGGGTTGAGCGCCGATTGCGGATCCTGGAACACCATCTGGATGGATTGCACGCGGAGCGCGCGGGTCTGCGCCGACGCGTCAGTCAGGTCGTGGCCGTCCAGCAGGATCCTGCCGCCCGAGGGCGGTTCGAGGCCGACCAGCAGCTTGGCGATGGTGCTCTTGCCGCTGCCGCTTTCGCCGACCAGCGCGACGAACTCGTTGCTGCCGATGCTGAAGGAGACATTGTTGACCGCGGCCACAGCGCGGGAGCGGAACCATTGGCGGTCGGTGTCGTAGCGCTTGAGGAGATTTTCGACCTGCAGCAGAGGCCGCTCGACCAGGTCGGGCGCGAGGCCCACTGAATGCAACATGCTGATCTGCGGCGTGGCTTCGGCGCGGACGCAGGCGACGACGTGATCGGGTGCGACGGTCACGTTCGGCGGCTCGGTGCGGCGGCAATGCTCCGCGACCACGGGACAGCGTGGCGCAAAATGGCAGCCGGACATCTGCTGCAACTGGCGCAGGCCCGGCATCTGGTCGGGGATCACGTAGAGCGAACGGCGTTCGGTCATCGACGGGTTGGCGAGGTGCAGGCAGCGTGTGTAGGGATGCGCGGGGGTCGAGAGCACGCGGCGCGCGGGACCGCGTTCGATCGCGCGGCCGGCATACATCACGATGATCTCGTCGCACACTTGCGCGGCGAGGCGCAGGTCGTGGGTGATGAAGATTACCGCGGTGCCGTGGTCCTTCTGCATGTCGGCGATCAGCCGGATGATCTGCGGATGCATGGTGACGTCGAGCGCGGTGGTCGGTTCATCGGCAACGACGAGCCGCGGGTTGCTCGCAAAGGCCATGGCGATCAGCACGCGCTGGCACATTCCGCCAGAGAGCTGATGCGGATAGCGATCGAGCAGGGCCGCGGCATCCGGCAATTGGGCCGCGGCCAGCATTGCGATGGCGCTGGTCCGGCGTTGCGCCCGATCAAAGCCGCCGATGCGCGCGAGGTGTTCGTCGAATTGCCGGCCGATGGTCATGACCGGGTTGAGCGCGGTCAGCGGCGCCTGGGGGATGAAGGCGATGGCGCGGCCGAGCAGGGCGCGCCGGCGACCCGGCGCCATGGCGAGGAAATCCTGGCCTTCGAACGCCAACGACCCGCCGGTGATGGCGAAGCCCGGCGGCAGCAGCTGAGCGATGGCGCGCCCGATCATCGATTTGCCGGCGCCGGATTCCCCGACCAGGCCGAGGATCTTGCCGGGCGCAAGATCGAACGACAGCGCGCGGATGACCGGGACGATGGCGTCGTCGAGGCTTGCGGTGACGGCGAGGTCGCGGGCACGCAGCACGGATTTTGGCGCTGTTGCAACCGGCGTCGAGGTCGTGGATGTTGACGTCATCGCCGTCAGCGCCCGATTTCCGCAAGCCGCACATCGAGGGTGCGCCGCAATCCGTCGCCGAGCAGATTGAATGCCGCGACGGCGACGAAGATCGCCAGGATCGGCAGCAACAGGTTCGACGGCGATTGATAGACGTATTGCCGGGCGTCGGCGATCATCTGACCCCAGGCCGCCTGGTCGGATCTGACCCCAAGTCCGACGAACGACAGGATCGCCTCGACCACCACTGCAATCGCCATTTCCAGGCTCACCAGGGTGATCAGCAGCGGCACGGTCGCCGGGAGCACCTCGCGGATCAAGGTCTGCCGATGGGTGAAGCCGAGCAGGCGGGCGGCGGCAACATAATCCCGCCGGGTGACGATCATGACCTCGCTGCGCAGCACCCGGCAGAAGCGCGTCCAGTCGACCAGGATGATGGCGAGGACGACCTTGTCCAATCCGGTACCGAGCCCGAACATCAGGATGAGCGAGAGAATGACCGGCGGAAACGACATCCAGACGTCGACGGCGCGGCCGATGATCCAGTCGATGGCGCCGCCGAAATAGCCGGAGATCAGCGCGAGGAAAGACCCGATCAGCATGGCGCCAAGCGATGCGAACACGGCGACCGTCATTGCGGTGCGTGCGCCGTAGATCAGACGCGAGAGCACGCAGCGACCGAGGCTGTCGGTGCCGAGCGGAAACGCCGGGTCGCCGCCGCTCGCCCACGCCGGCGGCAGCAGGATGGAGAGGAGATTTTGATCGGCGGGATCGTGGGGAGCGATCAACGGGGCGAATGCCGCGCAGCACGCGATGCAGAGGATCAGGCCGAGCGCGACGAGAACACGCGGAGAGCGGAGCGAGCGGGACACCGCACCCGGCATCAGCGCACCCGTAATTTCGGGTTGAGCAGAACGTAGAGACTGTCGACCACGGTGTTGATCAGCAGCACCACGATGCAATAGGTGAGCCCGACGGTCTGGATCAGCGGCAGGTCGGCGTTGCGGACAGCATCGACCATCAGATTGCCCATGCCGGGATAGGAATAGATCACCTCCACCAGCAGGGTGCCGCTGAAGAGAAATCCGAACTGGACGCCGGCAAGGGTGAGCGTCGGCAGCGCCGCATTCTTGAGCGCGTGACCAAGCAGAATGCGGCCCTCGGACAATCCGCGCAGCCGGGCCTGTTCGATGTAGTCCTCGTGATAGGCTTCGAACAGACTCGAGCGCAGCACGCGCATGATGGCGGGCGAGAACGCGAGCCCGAGCGCGGCCGCCGGCAGGATCAGGTGCTGCCAGGCGCTGATGAAAATGTCGGCGCGGCCGGCCAGCAGCGAATCGAGCAACAGAAAGCCTGTGATGTGCGGCTGCGACAGGCCGGGGGCGAGCCGTCCGGTGAAGGGGAGCACATGCAGCAGCACGCCGAACACGAACAGCAGGATCAGTCCCCAGAGAAATTCGGGGATCGAGAGCAGCAGGATCGACGCCATGTCGGTGATGAACTCGAACACCGAGCCGCGGACGCGAAACAGCAGCAGTCCTCCGCCAAATCCGAGGATGGTCGCGGCGACCATGGCGCAGATTGCGAGCTCGATGGTGGCAGGAAGAGTGTCCGCCACCAAGGATCCGGCGCCGCGCCGAAACTGGATCGAGGATCCGAAGTCGCCATGCAAGGCGTCGCGGAGCCAAATCAGATATTGCCGTGGCAACGGCTGATCGAGACCCATGTCACGGCGCTTGGCCTCGACCTCGGCGATCGTCGCGGTCGGCGGCAACGACATCGCGGCGGGGTCGACGGGCAAGACGCGCAGCACGCAGAACAGCAGCGCCGACACCACCAGCAGAATCGGAACCGCCGCGAGCAGACGCCGCCCGAACAGCGTGACGACCGAGGTGATCATGCGCTCCAATGCATCGACTGCGGCAGAACCCAGCCGTTGGCGTATTTGGTGTAGGCGAGGTCCTTGCGGCGGATCATCGTCAGCACGCTCTGCAGCAGCGGCATGGTCGCGCCGCTTTCGACCGCGAAGCGGTTGAGGTCGCGGTAGCCGGCGATGCGCTTGTCGTAATCGGCGACGCTGAAAAGATCGAGTACCTTCTGGCCGACCGCCATGTCCTTCCACGCGGAAAACGGCATTTTCGGATTGAGCAGATAGCCGCCGAAGATCTCCGGATCGCCGGTGGCGTTGTCCCAGCTGTAGAGCGTCGCCTCCGGCAATTTGGCGGCGCGGTTGAGCTCGAAATACTTGGCGTATTCGATGACCTCGAGGTTGGCCTCGATGCCGACTTTCTTCCACATCTGCACGATCGCGCGGGCAATGTCGTAGTCGCTGGGGAATTGTCCGTTGGTCGCAGCGAAGCCGATCTTGACCGGGTTGTCGGCGCTGTAATTCGATTTGGCGAGATATTGCGCGGCGAGCTTCGGATCGTAGGGGAATTGGAAATCGCTGAGATAGGCCGGCGTGCCGGGGGTCGCGACCGCGGCGAGCGGCACCGCGGCGCCGCCATAGAAGGCCTTGGACAGTGCGGTCTTGTCGATGGCGTGGTGGGCGGCGAGGCGGACGTTTTCATCGGCGAAGGCGAGGTCGTTGCGCACCTGCAGCAGGATCACGCGGGTGATCGGATTGAGCTCGGCGGCAAAATCAGCCTCCTTGCCGAAGCGCTCGACTTCGCGCACCGGGACATTGACGGTGCAATCGACCTGGCCCGATTGAATGGCGGCGACGCGCGCCGAGGGATCCTTGACGATCTGGATGGTGACGCGGGCGATTTTCGGCTTCGGTCCCCAATAGGCATCGTTGCGTTCGAGCACGATACGGGAATTCAGCTCATAGTCGGCGAGCTTGTAGGGCCCGGTCCCGATCGGCTTCTTGAGGAAATTGTCGAGGCCCTGGGTCTCGATATATTGCTTCGGCACGATGAAACTGCCGAGGAAGGCCATCCATTGCGGCGCGGTCGGCGCCGGGGATGAGAACTTCATTGTCGCCCTGGTCGGCGATTTGACCACGATGTCCTCGACCTTCTTCCACGAATTGGCGGTGTCGAGTTTGACGCCCGCCTTGATGCGCTCGAGGAAGGTGTAGCGGAAATCCTCGGTGGTCATCTTGTCGCCGTTGTGAAAGGTGACGTCGTCGCGCAGCTCGACCGCCATGGTGAGGCCGTCCGCCGCCAAATCCCATTGTTTGAGCAGATGCGGAACCAGCTTCAGGCTCGGATCCTGATCGATCGGCTGATCGAACACCGCTTTGAAAATCGGCTGCGCGTCCGGTGTGAAACGTTGATTGGGGTCCCACGAGGGAATGTCGTTCGGCCATCCGATGGTGACCGCATCGCGGCCCTCGGCGCTGGCGATCGGTCCAAACGCGCCGGCGCCGGCGGTCCCGAGAACCAATTGAAGGAATGTCCTTCGCGGCAGCTTCCATGCCATGGCGTACTCCTGGCGTTGGCTCGAGGTCGTTTCACAATCCCGGCGTCCCGGCATCGACCCCCTATGCAAGGACTATACCCAAGTATTCCTCGATCCAGCGCGGCTCAGCGCCTCAATTTGTAGCCCACCGCCTCCCGATCCCAGGTTCGCGGCGAGATCCCCTGCTGGCGCAATTTGTATTTCTGCACCTTGCCGTTTTCGGTGGTGGGAAGATCCGACACCAGCTCGATGAACCGCGGCACCGCGAAATACGGCAGCCGCGGCTCGCAGAACTGCACCAGATCGAGCTCGGTTGCGGATTGTCCGGGCTGCAACACGATGGCGGCCATGACGTCGTCTTCGGCAAGCTCGGAATTGACGGCAAACACCGCGACGTTGGCCACCGCCGGATGACCGAGCAGGACCTGCTCGACCTCGAAGGCCGACACGTTCTCGCCGCGGCGACGGATCGCGTCCTTGAGGCGATCGATGAAGCGAAACTGTCCGTCTGCTTCGCGCACCACGCGATCGCCGGTGTGGAACCACAGATTGCGCCAGGCTTCGACGGTTTTCTCCGACATGGCAAAATAGCCTGTGGCAAAGGCGAACGGAGCGTCTGCGCGCAGCACGAGTTCACCGGGTTCTCCGTCCGGCACGTCATTGTCGTCGTCGTCGACGACGCGGGCCTGGAAGCCCTCGAACACCGGACCCATGCAACCCGGCCGCTGATGCTCGATCGTGGTGCCGATGACGAAGTTGGTTTCGGTCGAGCCGAAGCCGTCGAGCAGGCGAATGCCTGATCGCGCGGTGAATTCGGCGTGAAACCGCGCCGGCACTCCGGGGGCAAGCGCGATGCGGGTGTTATGAGCGCGCTCGATCGGATCCGGCTTCTGCGCCAGCAGGATCGGCACCATGGCGCCCAGCAGATAGGTCACCGTGGCGTTGTGCTCGCGCAGCGCGCGGAAGAAATTGGAGGCGGAAAAGCGCTTGCCATAGACGACGTGCTCGCCCAGCAACAACGCCTGAAAGAACGTATTGAGGGCATTGGTGTGAAACAAGGGCAGGGTGGTGTGGAGCACGTCACCGGCGCGCAATGCCAGCAGATGGCTGGTGTTGAGGCCCCACCAGAAATATTGCGCGTGCGGGCAGCAGACGCCCTTTGACGGTCCGGTGGTGCCGGAGGTGTAGAGGATCGCCAGCAGATCGCTTGGCCGCAACATTGCCGCGGGACGCGCTTCACCGAGGGGCGGCAGAGGCTGGGTTGCGAGCGCGCCGATCGAACGCTCAGGAGCGCCGTCGATCAGCCAGATTGTCTGCAGCGGCAGGGCCGCCAGGTCGACGTGGCTCAAGTGATCGACGAGGTCGCGTTCGATGATCAGCAGACGGGCGCCGGAATTGGCCAGGATGTGTTGAAGCTGCGCGCCGCGCGAGGCGACGTTGATCGGCACGATGACGGCGCCGAGCCAGGCGCAGCCGAGAAAGGCCTGCATGAACTCGATCCGATTCGAACACAGCAGGGCGACGCGATCGCCGGTGGCGATGCCGGCGTCCGCCAAGGTGCCGGCAAATCGCGCCGCGACATCGCGGGCCTGCGCATAGGTCCAGGTCTCACCGCCGATGGTGACGAGGGGACGCGCGCCGAATGCCTCGGCCCGCCGGGTCAGCATCGTCGGCAGCGTCCGATCGGACGGCGCGAACAGTCGCGATGCGTTCAGAGGTTCCATCACGCTAGCGCTTCCGATGAAATTGAAGCAGCACACTGTCCTTCACCTCTCCCCGTCGGGGAGAGGTCGGCGCGCTCGCGCGCCGGGTGAGGGGGGCTCGCCCCAAGTGAGACCGAAGCCCCTCACCCCCCCTCGCT
>Ga0265339_10003337_pt1 | contig 11238 bp, 10 predicted proteins | sample 4CB219metaG_FD_202085 | JGI IMG/M metagenome (GOLD analysis project Ga0265339, IMG submission 202085) | Rhizosphere microbial communities from Carex aquatilis grown in University of Washington, Seatle, WA, United States - 4-CB2-19 metaG | ecosystem: Host-associated > Plants > Roots >...
CCTGGAGGATCCGCCCCTCGAGCGACCACGATCCTGCCGCCCGATCGTAGACCGACCACACCACCCACAGCCGGTCTCCCTGAACGGCGGCCGTGGGATCGCGATCGCCGCTGTCGCGGTAGACGAGCGGGCGGCTGGGCCCGAACACCGACCCGGGGGCCGTCGGCCGCTGCTTGAGCCAGATCGTCGAGCGGCTGTCCTCGACGACCTGATAGAAGAGCCAAAATGTGCCGTCGGCCGTTTGGGCCAGCGCGGGACGGCCGTCGAAGGCGGAGTCCAGCGAGATGGGCGTGTCCCCGGACGACCAGACGCCGCCAGCGTCGCGCGTCTTCTGCCACAGGTTGAGCCGCTCGGGGCGGTTCGACGTCAGGACGTTGTGAACCATCTCCTTCGAGCGGCTCTCGGACCCCACCAGCCGTTTGACCGTCGCCTCCGCCGTGGGGACGATCCCGATGGTCTGGTACAGTGCCGTCGAAACGCGCAGGTCGCGCCGCTGCGCCGCGAAGTCGAGCGTGAAGTCTGTCGGCCACCCCAGCCAGGCGGCCAGCGCCGGCAGCAGGCGGCCGTCGACGTGCGCGGGATCGTGCGCGTCCTGCAACGCCCTGAGGGCGCTCGCGAACAGATCGAGCTGTCCCCCTGGCAGATCGAGGAAGCGGCGGAGTTGCCCCTTATCGGCGTCCTCTGGTGCGCCGGGCGACGCCAGCAAGAACGTGTCGTACCGGTGGTAGATGCGCGGCAGGAGCGCGAACATCCGATCGGCCACGCCTGAGGGACCGCTGGCGAGCGCGGCCGCCCGGTTCCGACGGTCGATCTGGAAGACCCGCGGGCTCCCCGAGAAGGGGAACAGACCATAGTAGTAGACCACCCCGTCGCGCAGTTCCTGATCGACCGCCTCGGTGATGGCGAGGCCGTCGGCGACCAGCGTCCCGTCGGAGGGCGAGGCCGGGTGGCTCCCATTGGCGCGCATGACGCGGACGCCGTCTGCCCCGCCGGGCGGATACGACCAGGCCAGACGGATCTGGCGCGCGCCCGGGACCGTCGCGGCCGTGATGCCGATCAGTGGCACGCTCAGAATCCTCCCTCCGCGATCAGCTGCACGCCCGCGAGGTAGGCGGTGTCGGCGATGGGATCGTCGGGCACCTTGGCGATCTCGTTGACGGCGAGCTCGAGCTTCCCGAGCGCGTTCACCGTTCCGGCCGGGTCTCGCTCGCTTCTGAACTCGGTGACGTTGACGAAGTCGATGCCGTCGATGGCCTCCAGCGCCTCGTAGAACTTGCTGAGGTAGGTGGTGCGCCCGAAGTCGACGGTGTCGAACGCCAGCAGGCCGGCAGCGGCGGCCATGGCCTGGTTGCTGATCTCGACGCTTGAGAAGTACGCCCCGATCTGGATCTGCGCCGTGACGTAGATGCGCAGATAGTCGGGGTTGCGGACCTCGATCAGCGTCGTGGCGGGCCGCTTGTCCTCGAAGTACGAGAGGAGATTGGACCTCAAGATGTCGCTCACCTGTCCCCCGCCCGCGGGCGCCACGTAAAGGCGGACCACGTTGCTGTTGGCGCCCTCGGCGCGCACCTTCCCCACGCCAGGGAAGGCCAGGGCCAGCGCCCGGTAGTCGTCGGTAGTCACCGCACGGCGCAGGGAACGAAACACCGACGGCGCCTGGGAGACCGCGTGATCGATGCTCTCGCGGTCCGCGCCGCCCGTGGCCGGCGCGGCGTTCGTGACCCGCGCGCCGAGCAGCGCCAGGGGCGGCGAATCGACGATGCTCTGGATCGAGCCGGCGACCACGTTGCCGGCGGTTCCGCCTCCGAAGCGGTAAGTGGCGCGCACCTGGCTGCCGAGCGGCGGGATCGCGCCGAAAGCGCCGTCGCCGAACAAGACGGTCGCCTGGTCGTCCTCGTCGATCTCGACGGTGTAGTCCGTCTGGTCGGCGCGGCTGAACGCCAGCGAGTCCTGTCGCGTCCACGGGGTCAGGGCCGGTCCCAGCTGGCTGACGACGTCTAGATCTAGGGCGACGCCGGCCGCGGGGCCCGCCCCGCGCAGGATGACCCGAGGGTGGCTCAGCTGGAACCGCTGTTGAGGCTGGCCGTTCGAGATCCCCAGCACTTCGTTCTTCACCAGGCGCCCCTCCTCGATCGGGATCGCGTCGGCGATGGTCTTCCTGCCGGTAGTCGGATCGACCGCGATCGCGGCGAAGTCGAGCTGAAGGTCGCTGGCGCCGTTGTACTCGAAGCGGACGCTTGGGACCTGCGGGCGGCTCTTGGTGGCAAAGGCGTCGCCGCGCTTGACCGTGACGACGCCGACAAACGTGCCGGGCATGGTCAGGGCCAGCCGCGCGGCGGCGGGGCTCGCGGTCGAGAGGACGTAGCCGATCAACCGGAGGTGCTGGATGACGCTGCGACGGCTGGTGGCGGTGGTGAGGAAGCTCTCGGTGGCGACGCGGTCCTGGTAGTAGCTGAGGATGTCGCCCATGTGGGAGAAGAGCTGCAACAGCACCTGGCCGAAGTCGGCCTGCGACGCGAATCCCGTCCACTCGGGAAGCTTGAGCGGGATGAGGTCCATCATCGCTTTGAGCAAGCTGTTGTAGTCACGCGCGAGGTAGTCCACTTGAGGCAGGGGCGTGTTCGGCGGCGGGTTCGTCTGCTGTGGATCGGCCATGGGCTTGCTCGCTCCTCGGTTACCGGAAGTGGACCCGCACCGTTTGGCGGGTCAGGTCGGCGCGCTTCACGTAGGCCACCTCGATGGTGATCGTCTCGTCCTGGGCCGAGACCCCCACGTCGGAGACCACGATCTCGTCGCCCAGCCAGCGCATCAGCGCCTGCCCGACGGTGAACTTGATGGAGGCGGCCAGGATCTCGTCGTTGGGGTCGAACACCCGATCGAAGAGGCCGCAGCCGAAGTCGGGGAGGTTGACCCGCTCACCGGGTGCGGTGAATAGCACCTGGATCACCCGGCCGCGCAGGTCGGCGTCGGTATCGCCGCCCTGTGCGATGTGGCCGCCGTCGTCGACGGCCATCGGGAACGGGAAGTCCCTCACTCCGAGCACGACACGAAGTCCTGCTGGCTGGAGGTCACGGTGGAGTTGCCGGGGATGTTGAGCCCATCGCAGGTGTCGATGGCGTCGCCATCGAGGAGAACCTTGACCCCGTCGATGGTGACGAACCCGCTGCCGGCTGCCGAGCCCGGCACGCCGGTGCCGACGGGGTCGGTGATGTTGATGGTCGTGGGTATGGGCGTGGGCGTGGGCGGTGTGAAGTTGCTGCCGTTCAGCCCCGCGTGCTTCCCGGTCGGCGGCGCCGTCTCGCCGGGATCGAGCGAGCTCTTGCTGCTGACGATGGCCGCCGCCTTGCCGTCGATCTTGACGAAGTCGCTGAGCGCATTGGTCATCTTGCCGGCGTAGTCGAAGTCGGCGATGCCCGAGTAGGGAGCGGTGCCCGGCGGGCCCGAGATGGTCCCGGTGCCGGCCACGTTGTGCTTGTCGGTCCCCTTCACCTTGTCGCCGTCGACGACGATGTGCTTGCCCATGCCCTCACCCCTTCTTGAAATCGATGGTCTTGCCGGTGATGACGACGGCCTGCCCCGAGGCGTCGATGGTGAGATCGGCCTTCGCGGTCAGGGTCACGGCGTCCGAGCTCATCACCAGCGCGTTGCCGGCGGCGTCCTGGACGGTGATGCCGTCCTTGTTCATGAGGACGAAGTGCCCCTTCTGCCCTTCGACCACCAGGACCGACTCCTCGCCGTCCTTGTCCTCGAACTGGACGGTGTGACCCTTGGCGGTCTTGATGATCTTCTTGGTGGGGGGATCCTGCGCCTCACCGGCCTCCGTCCCGTCTTCGCCGTTGGGCTTCGGGATCTCCGTGGTGCCGGATGGCTTCGACCAGTAGGTCCCGACCCAGATCGGGAATTCGAGATCTCCCTCCTCGAACTCGACCCAGACGCCGGCGTCGACGTCGGGGATCATCAAGATCCCCTGGTCGTCGGCGCCGCCGTAGGGGACGCAGGGGAGCGCCCACCCCGTCACGACGTCCTGGCCGAGCACGCTCGGGACACGCAGCTTGAGCCGGCCGATCTTCTGGGGATCGGCGTTGTCGACCACCAGGCCGCGGTACTTGCCGAAGAAGCTGCTCTCCACGCGCCGGACCAGGTCGGCCACCACCCTGTCGATGCCGCCCGGACCGCTGCCGCCGCCCGCGCCGATCACGGCAGCCCTCCCAAGAGGCCCGCGCCGCCGCCGCCGAAGTCCTCGCTGCCCGTCGGCTTGAGGCCGTTGCGGACCACCTTGAACTGCTGCTTGTAGCCCTGCTGCGAGAAGCTGTGGGTGACGTGGGTGACGTAGTAGACGCCGCTGTACCCCTCGCCGACGCCCTTGATCGTGACCGTGCCGCGCGGCTTGAGGACGTGGCCGTAGGCGTTGCCCGCCACCTCGCCGCTGCCACTAACGAACCAATCTCCTTCATCGAAGAGCCCCTGGCAGAGCGCGGTCATCTCGTCCGCGCCGGTGGTCACCGATCGCGCGACGAAGACCTGCGCCGCCGAGATCCCGCCACTGAGGAGCCCCGCGGCCGTGACCTGGCCCAGCGCCTGGCGGTCACTGCCCTCCGCGGCGACCGAGAGCAGCTCCTTGCTGCTGCGGTCTATCTGGGTCATGGCGACGTTGGCGGGGGCCAGCGCGTTGACCTCGAATGAGATGCTCGTCAGGTTAGTGTCGTCGCCGAAGTGGGCAGCCAGCACGGGCTGCGCATCCGTGTCGAGCTGCGGCGCGCGGAAGTAGCCGACGTCGCCGTCCACGTAGCACTCGAACCCGTTGCGCAGAGCCAGTCGCCGGAGGAACTGCATGTCGGTCTCGCGCTGCAAGATGGTCGAGACGTCGCTGTCGTGGGTGATGTCGGTTTCGTCGACGGTCGGCGTGAGGCCATAGCTCTGGAAGATCTCGGACGCGATGTCGCTGTCCTTCTTGTCGGGCCAGTCCTTGAGCTTGTCCTCGCGGTCGAGGAGCACGGTGGCGTCGAGCCCGAAGACCTCCAGCCGGCACGCGTTGACGTCGGCCGGGAACTCGGGGCGGACCTGGACGATATAGCCGCTGAAGAGATCCTGCAGGTCGTCGCCGAAGCCCGCTTGGATCGTGACCTTCTTCCAGATCTGCAGGCGCTCGTCGTCGAGGAAGCTCCAGGTCCCGTCGGCGCTCTGCTGCAGGGGCAGCGCCAGGCGGAACATCGACGCCAGATCGTCGTCGAGCTCCAGGTCGAGGCTCATCTGATCGTAGAGGTCGCTGACCTCCCGTCCGTCGATCGTGACCGTGACCCTCTCACCCTGGAACGTCGCCATCATGGGCCTCCGCCGGGAGGGATGACGATCGGTTGGCCGACCTGCGAGATCGTCTCGCGGCCAGCCACAATGAACCCGAGCGATGTGAAGATCGCGAGCAGCGCCGCCGGATCGAGGACGAGCCCGTTGTAGGTCACCAGTACCGCTTCGTCGATTTGCTCCGTCACTATCTCGATCGGCTCGCCGAGAACGATCTGGACCTCGATCTCGAGGCGAGGGGTCTGCTGGCGCAGAAGGCCGATCACGCCCGGCAGCGCCGCGCCGGCCGCGAGCGCCTGAGCCCAGGGCGCAGGTGCCGTGGGGGCGACTAAAGCGATCAGCTCGGTGATCAGCGGCGACTGCCCGAGCAGCTGTTCGGGGGTCGAGAAGGCGGGGTTGGCGTCCGTGATGCGCCACCACTGCCGCGGGTCGCGATAGAACTTGTGAGCCAGGCCGTCGATGCGCTCTCCTTCCTCGACGGCGTGGAGGAAGCTCCCGGCCGTGGGAGGCGGGAGGCGGAGCTCCGCCGCCTGGATGGGCTGGCCGGCGCGGTTCGCCGCGGTCACGACCCTCGAGCGCCGATAGCGTGAGTCCGAGGTGAACATGCGCTTAGCCCGGGATCACGACGTCGGTGACGTCGCCGAGGTTGGCCAGGTTAAGGACCGACATGACCTCCTTGGCCGCTTTGGAGTAGAGGTAAAAGGGGCTCTTCCCCTCGATGACGGTCAAATTGACACTTACCGTTGCGCGCACGGGATTGAGAACCGCGCTGAACTCGGTCTCGGTGATGTTCATGCTGTTGATGTTCACGGGCAGCACGCGCGTCCGCCCCCAGATGAACAGAATCAGAGGCGGGTTCGCGGCACGCGTGAAGCTGAACCCACCCGACGAGCCGAGGAGCGCCCCCAGGGCCTGCCCGAGCAAGCTCTCATCCTTCGGGTAGACCATGGCCTCGAGGGTGGCCAGGCGAGGGAGGATCCCGAACTGCTCCGTGATGCCGTCGCCTTCCTCGAGCTTGTCGCTGGCGTCGAGCCGCAGCTCGAACCCGATGCTTTCCTCGCCGACAGTGACCTGCTGGGCGGCGCGCAACTCGGTGAGATCGTCGTAGCGCTGGTGGAAAGCCCGCAGCGTCGCGGCCGCTCCCCCGCCGGCCGTTCCTCCTGGCGGGGCGGGTGCCGTGAAGGTGAGGCTGCGGTTCCGCGTCAATTGCAGCGGGTTGAACTGGAAGACCACGATGGCTGGAGGAAGGGTCAGCCCGTACTCGATGAACGCTCCCCGCAGCGTCTTCGGCTGGTTGGGAAATCCGTCGCTCATGGCAACACCCAGCTCTTTCCAATCTTCTCGAACTCCTCGCGCGCGGCGTTGACGAGGTCGTCCATCCGGATTGCCGTACCGTGCTCGGCGGCCAGCAACGCCCCGCGCAGCGCCATGTTTCGAATGCTGCCGCCCGAGACCGCGAATCGCTTCGCCAGACGGGGCAGGTCGACGCCGTCGTCGAGGGGGGCCGCCGGCGGCAGGTGGCGCTTCCAGATTTGGAGGCGCGCGGCCTCGTCGGGGGAAGGGAACTCGACGATGAAACGCAGGCGCCGGGTGAAGGCCTCGTCCATGTTGTCGCGCAGGTTGCTGGCCAGGACGACGATGCCTTCGTACTCCTCGATCTTCTGCAGCAGGTACGAGGTTTCGATGTTGGCGTAGCGGTCGCGCGCGTCGGTGATCTCCGTGCGCTTGCCGAACAGGGCGTCGGCCTCGTCGAAGAAGAGGACCGCGTTCGCGGTCCAGGCCTCGCGAAACACCACCGAGAGCCGTTGCTCGGTCTCGCCGATGTACTTGCTGACCACGCCGGACAGGTCGACCTTGCAGACGTCGAGGCCGAGCGCGCTCGCGATGATCTCGACGGCCATGGTCTTGCCCGTGCCCGAGGGACCGACCAGGAGCGCGCTCACAGCCCGCCCGTGATGGATGGTCCGCCCGAAACCCCAGCGCCCGAAGACCGCCTCGTGGTGGCGCACGCACTGGCAGATGGCCTCGAGCTGGGCGCGCTGGCGATCGGCCAGCACCAGGTCGGACCAGCCGTAGCGCGGCCCGAAGATCCGCCCGATCTCGCCCAGACGAGGCGCCGCCTGGGCCCGGCACGAGCGGAAGCAATCGGCCAGTGTGAGCGGACTGTCGCTCTCGGCGCTCTGGAGCGCGAGGATCTCGGCGGTCTCGCTGATCTGTTCGGGCTCGAAGCGGAAGCGGCTGGCCAGCTGCGCCGACCATCCTTCCGCGTCCGCCCCGGCCCACGGCGCGAGCGCGCGCCTCCATTGCCGGGCGCGCTCGATGTGATCCGTCGGCGGTATGTCCACGCCGTGCCAGATCGATCCCTTCCGCGCCGAGGCCGGAGGAGGCGCGCCGCCATCCAGCAGCACTAGCCACCTGAACCGCTCCGCCGCACGCATCACGCGCGCCACCAAGGTCGCGCTCCGATCGGCAGGCAACCCGTCCAGCCCCTGCAGCAGCAGCGGCGCCCGCCAGAAAAAGCCGTCGCGCAGGGCGAGCGTGACCAGGAGGCTGAGATCCCCCTCGCGCCGATCGAGGGCGGCGGCGTCCACGCGCAGGAGCGGGCAGCCGAGGTCGGCCGAGACGCGTCGGACTCCGTCCAGTGCTGCACCTCGCCCGTCGCTGGCGAGGTGCAGGGCCATGGCCCGCTCGGGGTGCCGCGACGATCGGGTATACGCGCCGACGAAGCGGGCAACGGCGGCCCACGCGGGGGCCATGGCACCGTCGTCGGGATCGGCCGGTGCGCCGGCCGGCTCTAACTGGGCCACGTCCACGAGCCGGGGATCCGGGCGGCCTGTCCCACACAAGAACTGGGCCGTGCCTGGATCGATCCGCAGCGGATCGGCGAGCCCACTCCCGTGGCTCTCGGAGGTTCGCTCCAGGAATCGCCAGCGCAGGAGCGAGGCGCCGGCGTCGAGCAACGCGCGCGCGTGCCAGCGTTCGGCCCACGAGCCACAGAGGAGATCCAGCACCAGTGCCACGGTTGGTCCTCCCGCATGCCCCCCGCCGGCGAGCTCGCGGTAGGCGGCGGCGTACTTGAGGTCTAGCTCGGGCGCCAGGCAAACCAGGACCGCTTCCTGCTCGAAAGGGGACATACCGAGCCGGCGCCGCAGACACGGGAGGGGTGGCAGGGTCCCGACGAGGCGGCTGCTCTCCAGGCGGCGATCGATCGTCTGCTGCCACCGCTCCACGACGGCGATCTGCTTGCCGACCTCGTCCGCGGCGGTCCCGGCCTTTGCCTCCAGCGCGCGCAGCGCCAGCAGCGCATCCAGCTTCGTGAGCTCGTCGCCGAAATACTCCATCTGGCCGCGATAAGGCTCGACGTCCAGGCTGGCGGCCAGCGCGGGCTCGGCGCTCAAGGGGTCACCTCGAAGAAGAACGTTTTGCGCAGGATGTGAGAGATGTCGATGCGCAGCTCGTAGAAGCCGGTTGCGAGATCGGCCGGCAAGGTCAGCGTGAACGTGTCACCCGAGATCGCCAGCCCGTCGGCGATCACGCGTCCCGAGGTGCTGGCGTAGGCCCGCCAGCCATCCAGCGCCGTTCCCGTCACGGTGACCGCGGTCCCGGCGGGACCGGCCGAGGGCGCGATGCCGCTGATGTCGGGGGGCACGAAGGGGGCGCGCACGTCCGGCACGCCGACTGTTCGCACCCGGTTGGGAAGCGGCCGCTCGCTCGCCGACGATGGATCGATCTGAACGACGGTGACCCGGTAGATGACCGACAGCCGGTACGGTTGCGAGAACGTCGTCCACAGCGTTCCTACCTCTTGCAGGTCGGGATCCTCCAGGATGATCTGGATCTTCTCGCGTGCGCCCTGCAGGCCGTCCGCCAGGTAGGCGGCGGGCACCTCCGGGAACTGGTGGAAGACCCGCATGGCGTCCCCCATCAGCTCCTGGGCGGTCGATTGTCCGGTGACCGCATCGTTGGGCGCGATGGCCGTCATCATGTAAGTGAGATTGATGGACAGCGGCGGGGCGACGAGGCGCGTGCTGTCGCCGGGCTTGAGCTCCCAGTCGAGGTTTCGCAGCGCCGCGTTGATCGTCGTTTTGTAGAGAAAGAGGTTCACGCGCCGGTTCGGGCCGCTGTCGTCGGGCGCGAGCAAGGTCACCGGAACCTCCGGCACGATCGCCAGCTCCCCGACGAGCAGGCCGCGTAGCGACTCGCTCACCATGGCTATGGCCGCCGAGGAGCTCATGCTAGCGGGCCACCCTGAAGCGCATCTGGCCGAGGTGCCTGCGCGCCCAGAACACGGAGGAGGGCGTGGGCGCCGTTCGAGGCGGATCGCTCGCCGGACCCGCTCCAGGCCCGGAGGGAGGCGGCGCGGGCGGTGGCGCCGCGGGCGCCGTGGGGCCAAGCCGGCGGATCGTGGCCAGCTCGCGCTCGAGCTCCGCGACGCGCTCCCGCAACCTCGGGCTCGGAGAAGCTGCGAGTGGTGTTGCGCCGGCCGGCCGGCGGCGGCCATCGTCGACGGGCGTCTGGGTCGCGCGCGGAGCCGGGACGGGGCGCGTCGCCGCGGCTCGGAGACTTGCGGGCGCGTAGGTCGCGACCGTCGGCGCGGCGACGCCGCTCCATCCCTGCGCCGCCGGGTTACGCTCGCCAGTGGCGGCGGGCTCGGCGGGGCGGACGCGGAGCTCGGTCCGGGTCGGCGCGGCCGACCGCGCGCTCGAGGCGCCGGCCCTCGGCAGCCCGGCTGCCACTGTCGCCACCGACTGTGAGACCGACGGCTCCGGCACGCGCGTGCCGATCGCGGGGCGCGTGGGAGCGGACGCGGTGGGCGTCTGCTGCGTGGGCCCCGGTTCGGGTCCCGCGGCCTGCGATGAGGGCGTAGGCGGCGCGAGGCTGGCCGGCGCCTTCGATGGCGCGTCGCCGGACGGGCCGGCGTGCGCCTTACCGGCACGCGGCGCCGTTCCGATCGCGGCGGGCCGAGCGACTGGCAGCACCGGCAGGGCGGGCGGGATCCGCTCGATCGCGGGTGGAGCAGCGACCGCCGTCGAGGCGGGCGCCGCTGCCGGAGCCGGCGGCGCCTCGACTGACGACGCGGCTCGCCTCGCCGCCGACCGGGCCGGGGGAAGGACGGACGTATCAGAGGCGCGAGCGGCCGGACCCGATTGGGCGAGCGGCTCGTACGCCGCCGCCCCGGGCCCAGCGAGCGCTTGCGACTGGCGGTAGACCAGCGCCACCGGCACGCGCCCGCCGGGGGGCGCAATGATTGGCTGGTCGGGACAAGCGATCCCGAGCAGGCGGTAGACGGCGGTCCGGTAGCGGAACGGCCGCCGCGCGTCGCGGACGAGGGAGGCAACGAGGCCGGGGCCGCCGTCAGCCGTCTCACGCGCCGGCATTCAGCTCCTCCAGCTGATCGGACAGGATGGCGATGTAGCGCTCGCGCTTGGTCCTGCTGAGGGCCAGGATCTCCTGCTCGCCCCAGTGGTAGTGGAAGGCCAGGTAGTGCACCTCCTTGTAGAGCTGTTCGGCGCTGGTGACGAGCTCTCCGAAGAAGAAGTCCTGGATGTCGAGCTGCGCCGTGAACTCACGGCGGCATTCGGCGCAGGAGAGCCGGACGTCGAGATCCACCATTGGCGCCGTCGCGGCCAGGAACCGCTCGATCTCGAGCAGCGCATGCGGGGACAGATCCTCGACCACGAGGGGCGGGTCCGGATCGCCGCGGTCCCCCGCACCGTCGCGTACCAGGCAGCGCTGCACAAGCAAGCGCAACGCCTGCGCGGCGCTGCCGCCTGCCGCGACGAGGTGGGCGAGCGCCTCCTGGTCCGCGCCCGTCGGCAGACGCAGCGCCAGGGCCCGGTCCAGCCCCTCGGGCAGCGACAGCCGGAGCTCGTAGGCGGGGCGCTTATCGCCCAGCGCCTTGATGGGTATGTCCGCCGTCGAGAAGCTGAGGCTCAC
>Ga0265339_10003338_pt1 | contig 11235 bp, 8 predicted proteins | sample 4CB219metaG_FD_202085 | JGI IMG/M metagenome (GOLD analysis project Ga0265339, IMG submission 202085) | Rhizosphere microbial communities from Carex aquatilis grown in University of Washington, Seatle, WA, United States - 4-CB2-19 metaG | ecosystem: Host-associated > Plants > Roots > Rhizosphere...
AGCCTGCGGACGACCAGCGTCAGCGAATGTGCCGGCGCGGGCACCGGATCCCGGCGCACCTGCGTGACGACGCCCGACCAGGGCTGCGGCTCGCCCGGTGCGCCGTCGAGGCGTACCTGCCAGCCTCGGTTCCACGGGTCGGCGCACGTGCCAGTATCGACCGAGACCACCAGCGTCTCGTAGCCGGCCTCGACGTGTCGTCCGAGCACGCGCGCGGCGCGCACCGGCGGATCTGCCGCGAAGGCGGCCACCGAAAGCACGAGCCCCGCGACAAGCGCCAGCACCGACGGTGCGCGCATGCGACGCGGGGGGATCTTCATGCATTGCATTGTACTTCTCGCCGGGATTCCGCGCGCGCGGGGGCGCCCGATAGCCCTCTCCTCCACGTCTGCGTGGAGGGAGGACATGGAGGAGAGGGACAGACCTCAGACCAGCCAGATCAGCGCGACCGCCGTGATCGCCACGCGCCCGAGCTCGAGCGGACGCGCCCAGCGCCGGCCGTCGACCAGGCCGCCGAACGACAGCAGCGCGAGCAGGATCAGCCCCGCGCCACACAGCAGCGTGCGCCGGGGCAGGCTTTCGCTCCACATCATGAGGACGAACGTAGCGGCGATGACCAGCGCGAAGTTCACCCAGATGTAGCGCTGCAGCCGGGGTGCCACCCGCACGGTGAACTTGGCGGCGTCGAGCGGCGGAGGGCCCGCCGGCGCGCCCTCCCAGGAGAAGGTCCGTTCCGGGGGCGCCAGCCACACGCGCAGGCGCTCACCCAGGCGCGGCGCGCGCAACGACGTCGCAACCACCTCGATGACCGGCTGCAGCTGCGCGCGGATCGAATTGAAGCTGCGAAACGGCCTGGTGATGCCGAACACCGGCCGCGCCTGCTCGGGCGCGAACGTCCCGAACAGACGATCCCAGATGATCAGGATCGCGCCGTAGTTGCGATCGATGTACTCGGGATTGCGCGCATGGTGCACGCGGTGGTGAGACGGCGTGTTCAGCACCGCCTCGAGGGGGCCCAACCGGCCCACGAGCTCGGTGTGAATCCAGAACTGGTAGAGGGTGCTGACCGAATCGGCGACCACGAACACCAGCGGCGGGATACCGATCAGCGCCAGCGGCAGCGAGAACGGCAAGCTGGTGAACGGCGTCAGCACGGCCTGGCGCAGCGCGACCGCCAGGTTGTAGTCCTCGCTCTGGTGGTGCACCGCGTGCGCGGCCCACAACAGATTCACCCGGTGCGACGTGCGGTGCCACCAGTAGTAGATGAAATCGACGCCGAAGAGCGCGACGACCCACGCGGCGGCCGGGTGCTTTCCCAGATCGACGAGGCGCGCGTGATTGTAGATCCACAAGTAGATCCCGAAGAGCGCGCCGTTGGCGAACAGGACGATGATCTGCTGGGTCACGCCGCAGCTGACGTCGGTGAGCGCGTCCTCGAATCGATACACCACGCGCCTGCGCCGACGTGCGACCAGCAGCTCGATGCCCATGAGGAGGAAGAAGAAGGGCACCGCCAGGGCGATGTAATTGGGACCCACGCCCCATTACCGTAGCACGCGGCGGGACGGCCGATGCCGCACGGATCAGCGCAAAGGCGGCAGCAGGCGCGGGCCTCCCGACCCCGCGCCGACCGGGCGTGCGAGCACGATCTTGCGGCCAGCAGCGCGTCCCTGCTCGTAGGCCTGCGTCTGCTCGATGGCGCCGCCCCCGCGGCTCGTCTGGCGCGGATAGCGCCGGCGCAGGTAGGCCTCACGTTGCGCGTCCGCATGGACCACGAGCCCCTCCTGACGGCTCTGCCGCGCGCCCGCATCGAGCTTTTCGTCGAAGCCCATCATCACACCGGCGATGAAGCGCCGGCGCTCGCGATCGGCCGTTATGCCGGCCGTGCGCTTGTGCGCGCGCCAGAGCCGCTCGCCGGTCGCCAGAAGAAAGGCGTGAACGTAGACCGCGACCTCGAGGTTGGCCGGCGTCCCACACAGCTCGAGCACGCGGCCTCGACGGCCCTCCAGCGGCAGGTAAGCGGGGACCCAGATCACGCTCACGAAGAAGTGTCGCGACAGGATGCCGGCGAGCACCTTCTCGGCGACGTCGTTGCGCGCCTTCACGTCGCCCACGTGGCGAAAGGCATAGCCCGGTGCCTCGGGCGAGGCGCTGGCGTCGATGTTGTGCAGCAGCATCAGGCGCCGCGCCTCGTTCATCGCGGCCGCCGCTTCGTGGGCGTTGGGGCTCTCGGCGAGCGCGAGCAGCCGCGCGATCCGGCGCAGCACCGCCGCCATCGGGCTGGCCGCGTCACCGGCCGGCGGAGGCGTGCCCGCCGCGGTCGCGTCGAAGCCGTGCGCTTCGCAGACGCGGCGAAACGCCGGCCCGTGCGCGGTCTCGTCGTGGATGCGCAGCACCTCGTCGACGTACTGGTGCGCCATCTCGTGCTTGAGCACCTCGCGCACCGCGCCCCACGGCTGCGTCACCACCAGCCGCCGCGAGATCGCAATGGTCCGCTGCGCACGGATCCACTCGCCCAGACGGCGTTCGTGGTCCGACAGCGCCAGCACCGGGCGGCGCAGCTGCGAGTCGCGTGGGGCGCAGGCGGGTCCCCCGCCGGAGCCCATCGCGGGAGGGTCCGCGAACCCTTTGAGGGTTCCCGGTCTATTGAAATGGTTGTGCGCGATCTCGTCCCAGGTCTCGGCGAGCTCGCGCAGCAGCGCGGCCTCGAGCGCGCTCCGCTCAGCGATGAAGCGCTCTTGCTCCACCGTTTTCTCGGGCCCGCGGCTCACCGGCGCAGGAACCCCAACAAGATCTCGAAGCCGATCAAGATGACGATCGTCACCTCGAGCGAGACCAGCCGGCGGTCGCGCGCGACGTCGAGGATCAGCTCTAACGACTCCTGCATGGTGCGCAGCTTGGTCTCCATGGCCTGATAGCGGTCGACGAGGTCGAACTCCGCGCGCAGCTCGTCGTAGATGCGGTCCATGCCGGGGTCGTCCCAGGCCTCGTCGGGCTTGTCGAACAGGTGCAGCACCGAGAGCACCTCGCTTCGCGTGGCGACTGCGCCGCCGATGAACCGGTGCAGCGGCTTCGTGCGGAATGAGACCGTGCCTCGATCCTCGAGCCGCTCGACCCGGCGTCCGGTCTGCTCGAACATCAGCTCGACGGCGCCCTCGTAGTACTCCATCGCCGCGCTCTGGGCGATGGTCAGCGCCACGACGCTGGCGCGCTCGGGCGTCAACTGGTCCAGCGTGAGCACGCCGTCGTGGACGTCGGCGATCTTGCCCGGATCCTCGCGCACGAAGAACTCCTCGGCGCCACCCGGCGTCATGGTCAGCGACGGGCGCGAGCGCCGCAGGCGCGTGAGCTCGCTCTCCCGGTCGGCGTGCGAGACGTCGTGGAAGACCATTGCGCCGAACGGATAGATGAAGACCCGGCCGCGCCCGGCGGGCAACGAGTAGCGCAGCTCGTGAGGGGTGCGGCGCGCGTTCTCGAACGCCCCGGCCAGATCTTTGAGCGGCAGGTTCTCGACGAAGGCGACCGCGTGGAATGTGTGTCGGGGAGCAGGCTCGGACAAAGCGCCCTACTATCGCGCACCGCGGACGCGCGCGCCATGCGGACCATCGCGGAGGTCGCCGCTCGCCGGCACCGGCGGCCGGGCGGAAATCGACACGCGCCCAGGCTGCCGATAAAGTCGCGAAAATGGGAGACGCGCGCGACATCTGGGGCAAAGCAGAGGTGGTCATCGGTGGTGTGGCGGCGCTGGGCAGCATCGCCATCCCGGTGGCGCTGTTCATCGTCGGCAACGGGCTGTCGGCGCGCCAGCAGGACGCGAGCGCCAAGCAGCTGGAGGCCGACCGGGTCGAGCGCATGCTCGGTCACCTGACCAGTGACAAACCCGACGAGAAGAAGCTGGCGGTGCGCGTGCTGGAGTTCTTCGTCACCGAGAACCAGTTCCCGGCCGAGCTCCTGCCCGCGGTGGTCGAGATCGCCGCCTCCGACACGCACGAGGACGTCGCCGACACCGCGAGCGAGGTGTTGCAAAAGGTCGCCTCACAGACCCAGGACAAGCAGACGGCGTCGGCAGCCGAGAAAGGGCTGGCGGGGCTGCCGCCGCGCGTGAACTTCCATCCCGCGGAGGCGGCCGACAAGAACACGGCCGCAGCGGTCGCTGACCTGAACCACAGCGGCGTCGTGGTCGCGCCGCAGGCCGCCAGCGCGGTGGCGGCGCCCGCCACCACCGAGCTGCGCTACTTCCGCAAGGAGGACGCAGCGTCGGCGCAGCAGATGATCGGTCGGCTGGCCGCGCGCGGCATCCGGGCCCAGCTGCGCGACCTGTCCCAGTCGGCGGGGAACCGCGCCGTGCGGCCGCGCAGCTTCGATCTGGTCATGGGCCAGAACAACAACTGACGTTTCCGCCGGGTCAAGAGCGGCAGGCCATGGGCACCTCCCCCGTTGGAGAGCTTGACAACCGACGTGCCGCAGACCTATCACCCTATCTAGAGAAACGACATGAGCAATATGAAGCTGTCTCCTGGGGTCATCACCGGCAACGCGCTCAAGGACTTGTTCGCCTACTGCAAGGAGGTTGACTGCGCCCTGCCGGCGGTCAACGTCATCGGCTCGAACACGGCCAACTCCGCCATGGCGGCCGCCAAGGAAGCCAAGGCGCCGATCATCGTGCAGCTGTCGCAGACCGGCTCGCAGTTCTACGCCGGCAAGACGCTCGACAACTCGCAGCAGCTGGCGTCGATCGCCGGCTCGATCGCCGGCGCGTATCACGTGCGGACGCTGGCCAAGGCCTACGGCGTGCCGGTCGTGCTGCACACCGACCACTGTGCCAAGAAGCTCCTGCCCTGGGTCGACGGCGTGATCGCCGCCGGCGAGGAATACTTCGCGAAGAACGGTGAGTCGCTCTTCAGCTCGCACATGCTCGACCTGTCGGAGCAGTCACTGGCCGAGAACATCGAGATCAGCAAGCGCTACCTCACGCGCATCGCCAAGATGAACATGACGCTGGAGATCGAGCTCGGCGTCACCGGCGGCGAGGAGGACGGCGTCGACAACTCCGACATCTCGCACGACAAGCTCTACACCCAGCCGTCGGACGTTCTTCAAGCTTACGACGCGCTCCAGCCGGTCGGCAGCTTCACCGTCGCGGCGTCGTTCGGCAACACGCACGGCGTCTACGCGCCCGGCAACGTGAAGCTGAAGCCGACCATCCTGCGCGATTCGCAGCGCGCGATCCGCGAGGCGCGCAAGACCGGCCCCGAGCCGGTGAGCTTCGTGTTCCACGGCGGGTCGGGCTCGACCGAGGCCGAGATCCGCGAGGCGGTCTCCTACGGCGTGGTGAAGATGAACATCGACACCGACACGCAGTGGGCGTTCACGCAGCCGATCAAGAAGTACATGGACGAGAAGAGCGCATATCTACAAGCCCAGCTCGGCAACCCCGAGGGGCCCGACAAGCCCAACAAGAAGGTGATCGACCCGCGCGGCTGGCTCCACGTCGGCGAAAAGGGCATGTCGGCGCGGTTGATCCAGGCGTACAAGGACCTCGGCTCGTTCGGGCGTTTCGAGTTTTAGGCAATCAACCGCCAAGGCGCCAAGGACGCCAAGTCCGGATTTTCAATGGTTCGGATCTTGGCGTTCTTTCTTGGCGTTCTTGGCGCCTTGGCGGTTCCTTATCTGATGACTGAGAACCGCTGCCAGGCGCGGTTCTCGAAGATCGGTTCCACAACGTCCCCGTGCAGGATCTCCGCGAGAATTCGCACGCTGTCGAAGACGCTGGGGCCCGAGCGGTTGAAGTAGAGGTTGCCGTCGGCGACGAAGACGCGGCCCGCGCGCACCGCGCGCAGATCGCTCCACCCCGGCCGCGCGGTCAACGCCGGCATCTCGCGCACCGTGCGTTCGATGTCGAAGCCGCACGGCGCGATGACCAGGACTTCCGGATCGGCGCGCCGCACCTCGTCCCAGGTCCCGGTCGTCGAGTGCGCACCCGCGACACCCAGCCGATTGTCACCACCCGCGCGCGCGACCAGCTCTGGACCCCAGTTACCCATGCAGAAGATCGGGTCGATCCACTCGAGGCAGACCACGCTCGGCCGCGGGCGGCCGGCGACCGCGAGCTCGACGGCGCGCACGCGCTCCTCCAGCTCCCCCACCAGCCGCGCGCCCGCCTCGGCCAGGCCCAGCACCTGCGCGACCCCGCGGAAACCGTCGAGGATCCCCTCGAGCGTGCCGGCCGAGAGCGCGACCACCTGTTGCCGTTCCAGCCGCGGCGCCGCATGCGCCAGGTCCCCGGGCGTCACGGCACAGACCTCGCAATGGGTCTGCGTGATGAGGACGTCGGGCGCAAGCCGCGCCAGCATCTCCTCGTCGACGCGATAGAGCGGCTCGCCGGCGCGCAGCTTCTCCCGCACGCGACGGTCGATGTCGGCGCTCGAGCCGGTGATGTCGAACGTCGGCTGGCTCACCGCCGGCAGCGACCCGACCCAGGCCGGGTGGTCGCACTCGTGCGAGCGTCCGACCAACTGATCGCCCGCGCCCAGCGCGCAGCAAAGCTCGGTCCCGCTGGCCAGCAATGAGACGATGCGCATCGGCGCCGACCATACCGCGGCGCCGGCGGGGCGTGTAGGGCGTAGGCGGGTCCCCCGCCGGAGCCCATCCCCTTCGGGGACTTCGGCACGGACCCCCACACCCCACACCCCGCCGGGACGGCGTCCTCGTCGCGGGAGGTTCGGAACCCTTTGAGGGTTCCGAGCTCGATGACCCGACGGTTGGAACCACCGCGGCGGCGCAGTAAATTCCCGCCCATGGCTCGGGCCTCCCGCTGGTCGATCGACTGGAAGCGCGCGACGGAGACGCTGCGCGTTCTCGAGCCCGACGAGGCGCAGGTCCTGGCGCTCGCGCCGCAGCTCGCGAGCTACTACAACGACCCGCACAACCGCGCGATGATGGCGCACACCCAGGAGATGTCGATCGCCGACGTCGTCGAGCACTACGCGGTGTTGCGCGCCGAACAAGGCCGACCGCTCATGCTGTTCGCCGCCGGCCGCCTGGTGGGCGACGCTGACCTTCGCGGCATCGGCGGCGGCCGCGCCGAACTGGCGATCATGATCGGTGACCGCGCACTGCAGGGGCGCGGCCTCGGCACCGCGTTTGGCGTCATGGCGCACGCCCTCGCCTTCCAGAGGCTCGGCCTCGCGCGCACGTGCGTCTCGATCCTGCCCGAGAACACCGCCTCGCGCCGGCTGTTCGAGCGCCTCGGCTACGTCCTCGACGACAGCCCGGCCGCGCGCGCCATCGCCGACGAGCCGACCGACATCACCATGTCACTCGACCGCGCGCGCTTCACGAAAACCTTCGCCGCCAGCTTGGCCGAGCTCGCGTTCTACGACACGTCCGGGTCGGGCTCTTTGGGCCGGTAGCCGAGGAAGCGCCGGTTCTTGATCACCGTCGCGACCTCGGGCGGCACCATCGCCTCCCAGCTTGGGTCCCCGGCGCGGATCCGATTCAGCGCATCGCGCGAGAAGATGTGCAGGTAGTCGCGGTTGACGTTCTCGAGCTGCCTGATGAGTCCGTTGTCGACCAGGTGGCCATAGAGCTTGCGCAGCTTGGCCGGCACCTCGAGGTTGTCGACGGTGACCAGGTTGCCGCTCGCCTTCTCCAGCAGCGGGTAGATATAGAGGCGCAGGTCGTTCTTGAACAGGCGCCCGAACGATTCGAGGATGCCGCCCTCGAGCGCCGTGTAGTACTTCTCCTCGAAGAGATCGCGCAGGCTGGAGGCGCCCATGACGATCGCGATGCGGTCCTTGGTGTGCTGGCCGAGATACGCCGCCAGCCGGTAATACTCGAAGTAGTCGGAGATGAGCACGGTTTTTCCCGACGCCGCCAGCATGTCGGCGCGCGCCAGGAAGTCGGCGCGATCGACCTGCCCGCCCTCCTCGCGCAGGTTGCGCATGGTCAGCTCCATCAGCTCGACGACGCCGGTGTCGGCGTGCGGGTCCGCGGCCTGCTCGGCCTTGAGGTCGCGCCCGAAGTTCTCACGCGCGCAGCGGAGCATGTCCATGTTGACGTGGCAGACCGGCTTGAAGCTGCCCCGCTCGACGAGGACGTTCTTCCTGCGCAGCGCCTCCGACGGCTGCAGCACGGTGCCGTCGGAACCGAACATCGCCGCGCCCGACAGGCCGACCTGGACCAGCTTCATGCTCATCAAGCGGTTGTCGACCTGACGGAACTCGATGCCCGAGAACTCGATCATGTCGACCTCGATCCGCTTGGTCGTCAGGCCGTCGACCAGCGACTCGATCAGCAACTCCGGCTCGGACGAGAGAAAGAAGGCGCCGTAGAGCAGGTTGACGCCGACGATGCCCAGCGCCTCCTGCTGGAGGGCGTTCTCGTTGTCGAGCATGCGCACGTGGATGATGATCTGGCTGTCGTTGTCGCGCGGGCGTGACTGGAAGCGCACGCCCATCCAGCCGTGACACTCGTTGCCGCCGCGAAACGAACGCGCCGAGACCGTGTCGGCGAACGCGAAGAAGGACGTCGTCGCCCCGCGCTGCTCGCTGAGGCGGCTCAGGTTCAGCTTGTGCTCGTGATCGAGCATGGCTTCCAGGCGCGGGCGGCAGACATAGCGCTCGGCCTTGCCGTAGATCGCATCGCTGACCGCCATATCGTAGGCAGACATGCTCTTTGCAATCGTGCCGGCGGCGCCGCCGGCGCGAAAGAACCACCGCACCACCTCTTGCCCCGCGCCGATCTCGGCGAAGGTGCCGTAGCGCCGCTGATCGAGGTTGATCTGCAACGCCTTGGCGTGGGTATCCAGAGCTCGCTCACCCGGTTGATGACCACCAAACATGATGAGCAGGACTCTATCGAAGATGAAGCGCGATGGAAGCGTCAGATGCGACTGTTTCGGAGGCGTAACGCGTTCCCGATCACCGAGACCGAGCTCAACGACATCGCCGCGGCGGCGAGCATGGGCGACAACGACCACCCCAGCGCCGGATAGAGCACACCAGCGGCCACCGGGATCGCGACCGCATTGTAGAAAAAGGCCAGGAACAGGTTCTGACGGATGTTGGCCAACGTGGCGCGGCTCAGCGCCCGCGCGCGCGCGAGGCCGCGCAGATCGCCCCCGATCAGCGTGACCCCCGCGCTGGCGATCGCGACATCGGTGCCGGTTCCCATGGCGATGCCCACCTGGGCCTGCGCCAGCGCCGGAGCATCGTTGATCCCGTCGCCGGCCATGGCGACCACGCGGCCGGCTGCCTGCATCCGCTTCACCCGCTCGGCTTTTTCGGCCGGCAGGACATCGGCGACGATCTCCGTGATCCCCAGCGCGCGACCGACAGCCTCGGCAGTAGGATGGGTATCGCCGGTGATCATGGTGATCCGCACGCCGTCGGCGCGCAGGCGCGCCAATGCGTCGGCGGCGGAGGCCTTGATCGGATCGGCGATGCCGATCATTCCGAGCACGCGACCGTCGCGCGCGACGTGGACCAGGGTCTGCCCCTCGCCGGCCAGCGCCAGCGCGCGCGCCGCCCAGGCGGCGGTACCGCCGGTATTTCCACCGTCCTCCATGAGGCGCGCGTTGCCGGCCGCGATCGACCGACCGTCGATGGTGCCGGTGACGCCTCGCCCGGGGATCGACCGCACGTCTCGCGCCGCGGGGATGGCCAGACCGCGCTCCTGCGCACGCGCCACGATCGCGGCGCCCAGAGGATGCTCGCTGGCGCGCTCGAGCCCGGCGCAGAGCCGCAGGAGCTCGTCCTCGTCGACGCCTTCGCTGGGCACGACCGATACCACGCGCGGCTTGCCCTCGGTCAGCGTGCCGGTCTTGTCGAGCACCAGCGTGTCGACGCGCTGGAGGAGCTCCAGCGCCTCGGCGTTCTTGAACAGCACGCCCGCGTGAGCCCCCTTTCCCATCGCCACCATGATCGACATCGGCGTCGCCAGCCCCAGCGCACAGGGGCAGGCGATGATCAGCACCGCGATCGCGTTCACCAGCGCGTGCGGCAATCGCGGCGAGGGCCCGACGAGCGCCCAGACCGCGAACGTCGCGACCGCCACGACGATCACCGCGGGGACGAAGCGGGCCGAGACCCGGTCGGCCAGCTGCTGGATCGGCGCGCGGCTGCGCTGCGCCTCGGCGACCAGCGCCACGATGCGCGCGAGCATGGTCTCCGACCCGACGCGCTCCGCGCGCATCACCAGCGCACCGGTTCCGTTCACGGTCGCACCGATCACCGCGGCGCCCGGCGCCTTGGCGATCGGCAGCGCCTCGCCGGTGATCATCGATTCGTCGACGGCGCTCCGCCCTTCGATCACCATCCCGTCGACGGGGATCTTCTCGCCGGGGCGCACACGCAGGCGATCGCCGGGGCGGATCGCGTCGAGCGACACGTCCTCCTCGGCGCCGCCCTCACCGGTGGGCAACCGCCGCGCCGTCTTGGGAGCCAGGCCCAAGAGCGCGCGGATCGCGGCTCCGGTGCGCCCACGCGCGCGCAGCTCCAGCACCTGCCCGACCAAGACCAGCGTGACGATCGCCGACGCCGCCTCGAAGTAGACCCCGACCGCGCCGTCGTGCTCGCGAAGGCTCGACGGAAACAGCCCGGGGGCGAGCGCCGCGACGATGCTGAAGGCATATGCGATCGCCACACCGAGCCCGATCAGCGTGAACATGTTGAGACTGCGCGCGCGGACGGACGCCACCGCGCGCGCGAGGAACGGCAACCCTCCCCACAGCACGACCGGCGTCGCCAGCACCAGCTCGACGATCGCTCGCGCACCCGCCGGAATCAGCCCGGTCATCGCGATGACGACCAATGGCGCGGTCAGCACCGCCGATACGCGCAGGCGCCGGGTCATGTCGACGAGCTCGGGGTTCGGCTCTTCGACGGCCGAGGGATGGCGGGGCTCGAGCGCCATTCCGCAGAGGGGGCAGCTGCCGGGGTTGGCGGAGAGAACCTCGGGGTGCATGGGGCAGGTCCACTGGGCGGGGGGGGCGGGAGGCGGAGGTCGGATCGGGGACGAGGACGATGGGCGGCGGATCGAGGTCAAGGGCGAGGCCATCCCGCGGGGGCCGGCGGCCAGCACGCCTGCGGGGTCGGACTTGAACCGGGTGAGGCAGCCGGTGCTGCAGAAGTAATAAGTTTGGCCGCCGTGCGCGAAGCTCCCAGCCGCGGAGGTGGGGTCGACGGTCATGTCACAGATAGGGTCCTTGTGAACCGCGCTCATCGCGAACGATCG
>Ga0265339_10003339_pt1 | contig 11235 bp, 9 predicted proteins | sample 4CB219metaG_FD_202085 | JGI IMG/M metagenome (GOLD analysis project Ga0265339, IMG submission 202085) | Rhizosphere microbial communities from Carex aquatilis grown in University of Washington, Seatle, WA, United States - 4-CB2-19 metaG | ecosystem: Host-associated > Plants > Roots > Rhizosphere...
GAGGCCGGACGCGCGGAACGCCAGGACCCATGCCCCTACCAATACCGCCGACACGACGGCGCTGAGAAGTCCTTGCGCGAAGAAGCCCGGCGCGCGCGCCCCCGTGGCGGCGATCGCCGTCCCGGCCGCCACGCCCACGCCGAGGCCGAAGAGGTGCGCGGCGAAGTCGGCGTTCGCGCCCGTCCCGGTCATCGCGAACAGCGCCAGCCCCGCGCCGAGCGGCAGCCAGAAGTAGCGCCGGCGCTCGTCGTAGCGCCACCGCCGCCAGAGCTGCAGGCCCGCGACGAGGCCGAGCGAGGCGAACGTCGCCGTCGACGCGCCCAGCGAGACGAAGGGCCCGTCGTGGCGGTGCCACAGCGCCGTGAGGAGGTTGGCGATCATGCCGCAGCCCACGATCGTGGCCGCCCCCAGCCCGGCGCCGAGCCAGCGCCCGACCGCCGAGACGAAGATGAGCGCCGCGAGCATGTTGCCGACGAGGTGCCCGATGTCCTGGTGAAGCGTCATCGCCGTGACCGCGCGCCACCACTGGCCGTGCAGGATCTTCACCGAGTCCGCGGCGCCGACGAGGAACCACGACGTGGGCGCGCGCGCGTCGCCGGGCCCCGTGACGAGCAACATCGCGAGCAGCGCCACGCTGAACATGATCCCGAGCGGGCTCGGCCCGAGGTCCGGCAGCGGCGGCGCGGACTGGGAAGCGCTCTCGGCGTCATAGGCCGCGAGGGCCGCCGACGCCGCGCTCGCGTCGTGCGACGCGACACAGAGGGAGAACGCGCCGCCCCCCTCGAGGACGCGGTGCCCGATCCCCGCCGAGGCGAGCACGAGCGACCAGTCACTGGCGAGCGTCGGGCTGGCGGTCGCGCGCAGCACCAGCATGGCGTCCGGCGCCGACTCGTCCATCGGGCGAGCATAGCGCGTTGCTGTTATGCTGCCGCCCACGCCATGCTGAAACACAACACGTACTTCGACGGCAACGTGCAGAGCATCGCCTTCGAGCGCCACGGCCGTCGCATGACCGCCGGCGTGATCGCGCCCGGCGAATATCACTTCGGCACGGACGCTCCCGAGCGCATGACCGTCACGAGCGGCGAGCTCTTCGCGCGCTTCGCGCCGAGCGCCGAGTGGCGCGCTTATCCGGCCGGCACCGTCTTCGAGATCGCGGGCAAGAGCGGGTTCGACGTGCGCGCCTCTGAGCCCTCCGCCTACCTCTGCGAATTTCTCTAGGCGCTGCGGCTTTTTGTCGCGTTGTTGCCGCTCCTACGGGCGCGGTTGCGCTTCGAACAACAAGATCACGCGGCGCGCCACGACCGGCTCGTGGCGAAGTACCCGGAAATACACGGTCCTCAGTTTGCGACTACTAATAACGTAACCGAGCACACCGATTGCAGTGGTTGGTTCTTACCCCAACCCTGTCGTCCCTTAGAAAGGCTCGGTCGTTCCAATGAAGTCGAAGCTCGGATGGCTCGCAACGCGAGCGGTGTCGTCGATCGCCCTGTTCACGCCCCTCGTGGGGTGTGCCGATCTCGGTTCGCCGCCTGCGGACCAGACGGAGGATCCGCTGCTCAACGCCACCGACAACGGCCTCGGCACGTCGAACGGCCTCGGCACCTCGAACGGCCTCGGCACGTCGAACGGCCTCGGCACCTCGAACGGCCTCGGCACCTCGAACGGCCTCGGCACCTCGAACGGCCTCGCGACCTCGAACGGCCTCATGACGTCGGCGACGTCGCGCGTGCTGGTGAAGTACCTCGCGAAGTGCGCGCTCCCCTCGGGCGTCAACCTCGTGAAGGCCGACCAGTACGGCACGAACTACACGTTCCTCGGCAGCCTCGGCCTCGGCTCCATGTGGCTCAACGGCGCGTGCGACTCGGGCTGCCAGCAGCGCGTGACCTCCTGCCTCATCGCGATGGCGAACCGCGACGGCAAGCACGTGTCGATCGAGCTGGTCTCGGCCGGCGCGGGCATGAGCACGATCGGCGCCACCGGCGACGACGTGAACTACCCGAACCAGGAAGGGTCGGTCTTCGGAAACCTGTTCCCGTCACCGCCGCAGATCTACACGAGCGCGGGCACCGACGGCGACCACGCCGCCCAGGTGAAGCGCTTCTGCGTGGACGGCACGGGCTGCGGCAACATCTTCACGCAGGCCGCGCCGGCCGCGACCGCTTGCACGCAGACCTGCTCGACGGGCCCGGGCGGCAAGAAGATCTGCGCGGCCAGCTCGTGCAAGTCGCCGAACGGCACGTCGTGGGCCTCGCCCATCACGATCTACCTGCGCAACAAGATGGAGGCCGGCAACTTCGACGCGACCGGCGGCAGCACCTTCGGCAACGGCGTCACCGTGTACCCGATGGTCGGCGGCACGCAGGGCATCTCGGGCATCGACGATCAGGACTGGGTCCAGATGAACGACGTCCAGTTCGGCGCCGCCGGCAGCGCGAAGACGTTCACGGCGTACCTCTCGACCGTCAACGCGGGCAACGCCATCGAGCTGCGGCTCGACTCGGTCACGGGGCCTGTCATCTCGAGCATCACGACGGCCTCGACGGGCAGCCTCGCCACCGAGGTCGCCCAGAGCGCGGCGATCTCGTCGGCGGGCGTCACGGGCGCGCACACCGTCTTCGTGACGTTCAACGGCGCGGCGAACCGCGCCAGCGGCGCGAACGGCGGCGGCAAGGCGTTCGGCAACATCTCGTTCCTCGAGGTGAAGTAGCGCTCGCGCAATCGCAGGTGCCGCGGTCCCGAATGAACTAAGCTCGCGCCGCGGTGGCGCTCACGCTCACGTTCTCGTCCGGCACGCTCGAGCTGCGGGGGCTCCCGCCCGCCACAGCCGCGCCGCTCGAGGGCTGCGTCTGGGATCCGCGCACCGCCTGCCACCGCGCGCCGGCCGTCGCGTACGCGGCGCTGCGGCGCGCGCTCGCGCGCGCGGCCCTCGAGGTGGAGGATCGCGCGCGCCGCTACGACGAGCTGCCCGCGGGCGCGCGCGTCCGCCGCGAGCCGCGCCCCTACCAGGCCGAGGCGCTCGAGGCCTGGCGCGCGCACCAGGGCCGAGGCGTCGTCGTGCTCCCGACGGGCGCGGGCAAGACCTGGCTCGCCTGCCTCGCCATCGAGGACCGCCGCCGCAGCGCGCTGGTCCTCGCGCCGACGCTCGACCTCGTGCGCCAGTGGTACGACGTGCTGCGCACGACCTTCGGCACGGCCGTCGGGGTCATCGGCGGCGGCGAGTACGACGTGCAGGCGCTCACCGTGTGCACCTACGACTCGGCGCACCTGCACATGGATCACCTCGGCGATCGCTTCGGCCTCGTCGTGTTCGACGAGTGCCATCACCTGCCTGGCCCCGCCTACGCGCTGGCCGCGCGCGCGGCGGTCGCGCCCTTCCGCCTGGGGCTCACCGCGACGCTCGAGCGTGCCGACGGCCGTCACGCCGAGCTCGACGAGCTCGTCGGGCCCGTCGTCTACAGGAAGGACATCGTCGATCTCTCGGGCGCGTACCTCTCGGACTACGAGACGGTGCGCCTCACCGTCGAGCTGTCGCCCGCTGACCGCGCCGAGCACGACGCCGAGCGCGCGCTCTACCGGGCCTTCGTCGCCGCGAACGGCATCCGCATGTCCAGCCCCACGGGCTGGTCGGACTTCATCATCCGCTCGTCGCGCTCGGAGACCGGCCGCCGCGCCATGCAGGCGTACCGGCGCCAGCGCGAGATCGCGTTCGCCGCGCCCGCGAAGCTGGACTACGTCTCGCTGCTCCTCGATCGCCACCGCGCCGATCGCGTGCTGCTCTTCACCCAGGACAACGCGACGGCCTACGAGGTCTCGCGCCGCTTCCTCGTCCCCGTGATCACGCACGAGACGAAGGTGAAGGAGCGCAGCGAGATCCTCTCGGGCCTCGCCGAGGGCTCGTACGGCGCCGTCGTCACCTCGAAGGTCCTCAACGAGGGCGTCGACATCCCGTCGGCGAACGTCGCCGTCGTGATCTCGGGCAGCGCCTCCGTCCGCGAGCACGTCCAGCGCCTCGGCCGCATCCTGCGCCCGCAGGACGGCAAGCACGCCGTGCTGTACGAGCTCGTCACCGCGGGGACGAGCGAGACCTCGACGAGCGCACGGCGCCGGGAGCACAGTGCTTACCGCTGATCTCGCGAACGTGCGCCGGCGCGGCGAGGAGCTGCGCCTCGTTCCCCTCGACGAGAGCGCGCGCGCCCGCGTCGAGGCCCTCGCGACCGCCTACCGCGAGATCGCGCGCGCCGGCGTCGGCCAGCCTCGCGAGGACGTCGAGGCGAGCCTGCGCGACCTCGAGGTCCCGCCCGCCGAGCGCCGGCTCGCCGCCGCGGTCCTCAAGCTCGTGCGAGACGGCTGCGTCTTCGAGGAGGCGAACGCCGTGGACGCCGCGGCGCTGCGCCGCGCGCTCTTCCGCCGCGCGAGCGCCGCGCGCCGCGCCGGCGCCTTCGATCGTGCCGCCCTCCTCGCGGCCACCGCCACCGAGCGGGAGCTCCCCGTCGCCGACGTCGAGCGCGGTCTCTTCGCCGACCGCGCGGGCGCCCTCCGCCTCGTCGCCGTAGAGGCGCCCGCCCCCGCCACCCTCGCCGCCGGCTTCGAGCTCGCGCAGGCGCAGGCCGTCCTCCTCCGCGCCGTGAGCCTCACGGCCACCGTGCGGGCGCGCGACGCCGCGACCTACCGGCGGCTGTTCCACCGGCTCAAGTTCCTGCGGCTCCTGCCCACGATCACGCCGCTCGCCGAAGGCGGCTATCGCCTCGACATCGACGGCCCCTTCAGCTTGTTCCAGGCCGTCACGAAGTACGGTCTGCAGCTCGGCCTCGCCCTGCCCGCGATCGCGGAGTGCGACGCGTGGACGCTGGACGCCGACGTCCGCTGGGGGGTCGAGCGACGTCCCGCCCGCTTCCGGCTCGAAGGCCGCGCGGCCGCGCGCGCCGATGACCTCGATCGGCCCGCCCTGCCGCCCGAGCTCGCGGCGTTCGTCGCCGCCTTCGAGAAGCTGGGGAGCGCCTGGCGTGTCGATCGCAACCCGGCGGTGCTCGACCTGCCCGGCGCCGGCCTCTGCGTCCCCGACCTCGCCTTCGAGCGCGCCGACGGCGTGCGGGTCCACCTGGAGGTGCTCGGGTTCTGGAGCCGCGAGGCCGTGTGGCGGCGGGTCGATCTCGTCCGGGCGGGCCTGCCCCAGCGGATCCTCTTCGCCGTCAGTCGCGACCTTCGCGTCAGCGAGGAGGTCCTCGACGCGGCCGAGACCGCCGCCCTCTACGTCTTCACGCGTGTGCTCGGCGCGCGCGCCGTCCTCGGCCGCCTCGACGCGCTCGCCGCGTGACCGACAGCGGCACAAGTTCCCTTGACGCATAGGGAAATCTCCGCCTGTTACCTGTCAGGCAACACCGGAGTTGTTTCTCCATCCACGTCGCGGGCGGTGGGCGTTGCGCAACCCCATGATTTACTTCACAGACAGGATTCGTAATTCCTCGCACACTTATTGCTCAGTGAATATTCACCATGCGACGCGCTCCGCTGCTCTTCCTCTCCTGCGCGCTGGCGTCGGCCTCCCTGGCCTGCACGGACGCGTCCGAGCCTGGCATCGTGAACGACGAGGATCCCCTGACGTCGTCGAACGGCCTGTCGTCGAACGGCCTGTCGTCGAACGGTCTCAGCAGCAACGGCCTGTCGAGCAACGCGCTGTCGAGCAACGCGCTGTCGAGCAACGCCCTCTCCAGCAACGCCCTCGTGATGCAGGCGCTCCAGGACAAGACCGCGACGGGCGACCTCACGCGCATGTTCTTCCGCTACCTCATCTCCTGCGCCCTGGCCCCGAATCACTCGGTCACTTACACGTGGACCGACTCGACGGGCATGAAGCACACGGAGACGAACCCGGGCGGCCTCGGCCTCGCGCCCAACTGGGAGACGGCGCCCTCGACCCAGACCGACAAAGAGGTCATCTCCGCCTGCCTCGGCGCGCGGACCAACTCCAAGGGCATCCCGGTGCCGCTGTCGCTCCGCGGGAAGAGCATCAGCGGGCTCTCGGTCACGTCGGCGGAACGCTCGAGCTACACCTACGGCGAGGGCGCCTTCTGGGGCAACATCTTCGGCTCGAGCCCGTACCTCTATTCGTGCTCGCGGGTCGCCTTCAGCTACGGGGCCAGCACCTCCCAGTACCTGAGCCAGGGCCGCACGTGCACGACGGCGGGCTGCGGGATCATCACGCCCGTCGGCCCGTGCTACACGTCCGACGCGGCCATCCTGGGTGGCCAGGCGTGCTTCGACCGCGATGGCGCCAAGGACTGGGTCAGCGAGTGCAACTCACAGAAGAACCCGCTGGCCGCGAAGACGGACAACGCCCTCACGACCTGGCTGATGCCCTGACCTAGCTCTGGGGCTTGGCGTTCGGGTCCGCGCTCGGAGCTTCGGGCTCCTTCGGCGGCGTCGAAGGCGCGGCGACGACCGTCGAGGTCGCACCCGGCTCCGCGATTGGCCAGCCCTTCTCGTCCCGTCGCGGGCCGCCAGGGCCGCCCGGGCCGCCAGGGCCGCGCCCGCCGCCGCCAGGGCCACGGCCGAATCTCGGACCGCGTCCGCCACCAGGACCACCGCCGCCGGGACCGGCGCGGAAGCCACCAGGACCACCGCCGCCGGGACCGGCGCGGAAGCCACCAGGACCGCCGGGACCACCGCCGCCAGGGCCGCCCCCGGGACCACGCCGGTTGCGTCCGCGGTCACCGCCGGGGCCGCCGCCCGGCCGGTCACCGCCGGGCCCCGGCCTGCCGCCACGAGGCGGACGCCGACCCCGGTCACCGCCAGGGCCACCGCCGCCCGGGGCTCGCGTCACCATCCAGCCCTCGCCCGCCGTCGGGGTGGGACCAGAGGGTCCGCGGTCGTCGCGGTCACGCGGACCACCACCGGGCCCGCCGCGGAAGCCGCCAGGACCGCCGCCACCGGGCCCACCACGGAAGCCGCCAGGACCGCCGCCGCCACCCGGGCGGTCGCCGCGGCCGCGACCGCGATCGCCACCGCCACCGTCGCGACGCCCGCCACGGCCGTCGCGATCGCGTGAGCGACCCTCGGCCCGGGGCATGAGATCGACGACGTAGTGAAAGTCGCCCTGCTTCTTCGCGTTCGCAGGCGGATCCTCGCCCGACAGGACGCGGACGAGACGAACGTTGTCGGCGCGATCGCGGACGACCTCGAGCGCCTCCATGAGCCGGGCGAGACGATCGCCCTTGATGCCCATCTTCTCCTCGATCTCGGCGGCGGCCACCGCGGCGCCGGGATCCTCGGCCGGGGCCGGCGGCTCGGAGGGAGCGACCCCTTCGGCGGCCGGAGCCGCCTCGGCCTCGGCGGCGCCTTCGGCTGCACCCTCGGCCTCAGCGCCGGCTTCGACCGCACCCTCGGCGGGGCTCGCGTCCGCAGACGCCTCGGTCTCGGCCGCCTCGGAGACGGCCGCGGCGTGGGACGGCTCGACCGCGGCGGCTTCCGCCGGAGCGGCGGCCGGAGCCTCGGGCTCCGTCGAGGCTGCCTGGCCTGCTTCGACCTCGGGAGCGGCGGCCTCGGGAGCGGGCGGCTCGGCGGCGGGCGCGGGCTTCGCCGGACGATGGGCGCGGCGAATGACTGCCGCCTCGCGCAGGACGGTGCCGGAGAACTCGGTAACGGTCTTCATGGGGCCTCGATCTAGCAGAAAATAGCGCGCGCTCCTTCGGGAGCGCGCGCCCAGCGCGAGTCGCGCTACTTCTTGGCGACGACGGCTTCGAGCTTCTTGTAGTCGTCGTTCGCGTTCTTCGTGAGCTCGTAGTTGTCGAGGTCCTTGTGGCAACCGTCGCAGGTGAACTTCTCACCCTTGGCCTTCGCCTGCTTGACCATGTCCTTCATGAGCTTCGTCGCCGCGTCCCGCCCGCCCTGCGTACACGCCTTTGCCGTGGGGGAGTCGCCCTTTGTGGCGATCTTGCAGGGACCCTTGTCGCCGGCGTTGGCGATGCCCGAGGCGCTGAGTCCGAGGACGAAAACGGCAGCTAGGACGTGGGTGAAACGAGAGCTCATGGCGACTCCTTGTGAGGGGCGGGTGGGGATCGGCTTATAACAAAGACGCCCGCCTCAGCACAAACATTCGCGGCTCAGACCCCCGGCTGCCGATTTCCCCGACGTCGGCTTTCAAGAGACCCGACCGAAAAGCCGAGAGAGGTTCCATTGGAACGACACGCCAAAGTGGGGATATAGTGCCGCGCACAATGTATTGGACCCTCGGGAGGACCATGCGTTCGGTGGTGGCCGCAGCCCTCGGATTGGCCGCCCTCGGGGTGGCCGGTCCCGCGCGAGCGGACGGCGACTTCATCGACAACCTCAAGTTCGAGGTCGGCGCCTTCGGTGGCGGCCACTTCTTCGCGCACGACCTCGAGCTGGGCGTCGCTGACGATCCAAACTACCCGTCCGGTTTCGGCGCCGGCCTGACGACGCCCAACAACGGGGGCATGTTCGGCCTCCGTCTCGGGCTCGTCCTGCACCCGATGTTCACGATCGAGGCCGAAGGCGGCCTCATTCCGACGTCCGATCGCCACCACGACTATCGCGCCTGGATCACGGCCGAGCGCATCCAGCTGCGCTTCGACATCCCGTTCACCGCGATCGACGGCAAGCTCCAGCCCTTCGTCCTCGGCGGCGTCGGCGGCCTCAGCATCGTGTCGACGCAGGGCACGGCCTACGACGAGCTCAAGAAGGACACGGACTTCGTCTTCCACTTCGGCGTGGGCACGAAGTACGCGATCAACGACCTCGTGCACCTGCGCATCGACGGGCGCTTCCTCGAGGTCCCCAACCAGAAGAACAACGGCGTCTCGCCCGACTGGGAGGTCCTGGGAGGCGTCGGCCTCACCTTCGGCGGCGCGCCGCCGCCGCCCCCGCCGCCCCCGCCGCCCGTGGTCACCGACCGCGACAAGGACGGCATCCCGGACGCCGTGGACAAGTGCCCCTCCGAGGCCGGTCCGCCCGAGAACGGCGGCTGCCCGGACAAGGACCGCGACAAGGACGGGGTCATCGACCGCAAGGACAAGTGCCCCGACGAGCCCGGGCCCAAGGAGAAGGACGGCTGCCCGATCGGCGACAAGGACAAGGACGGCATCGCCGACGACAAGGACAAGTGCCCCGACGAGGCCGAGGACAAGGACGGCTTCGAGGACGAGGACGGTTGCCCGGATCCGGACAACGACAAGGACGGCATCGCCGACGCGAACGACAAGTGCCCGAACGAGCCGGAGACGAAGAACGGCTACCAGGACGAGGACGGCTGCCCCGACGAGGTGCCGGCCGCGGTCAAGAAGTTCACGGGCGTCGTCAAGGGCATCACGTTCCGCCGCAACTCGGCCGACATCAAGGCGTCTTCGTTCCCGCTGCTCAAGGAAGCGATCAAGACGTTCAAGGACTACCCGCAGCTGCGCGTCGAGATCTCGGGCCACACCTCGAACGAGGGCCGGCGCGAGTTCAACGTGAAGCTGTCGAAGAAGCGCGCCGAGGCGGTGAAGGCGTTCCTCACGTCGGCCGGCATCGACGAGAGCCGCGTCTTCACGGTGGGCTACGGCCCCGACAAGCCCATCGAGGACAACTCGACCAAGGCCGGCCAGGAGAAGAACCGCCGCATCGAGTTCCGCCTCCTCTCGCCCGACGAGACGTCGCCCACCTCCGTGCCGGAGACGGCGCCCGGCGGCGACGAGCCCAAGGGCAAGAAGGCCAAAGGCAAGAAGGCCAAGGGCGACGACGCGCTCGGCCCGACGCCCGACAAGCCGGCCAAGGGCGAGAAGGCCAGCAAGAAGGGCAAGAAGGGCAAGAAGGCGGCGGCCGAGCCCGAGGGCGACCCGGATCTCTCGCCCGGCAAGAAGAAGTAGCTCGCTCGAGCTCCTTCGCGGAGCTCGCCCGCTCGCGCTACTTCGCGAGCGAAGGGAACACCGGGCACCCGCGCGGGAACGGCCGCGCGTGCTCGGGGCCCGCGTCGGCGGGCGCGGGATCGCGGCAGCTCTCGCTCTCGGCGCACGAGACGAGGCGATCGATGGCCTCGTTGCGGGTCGCCTCGACGCTCCGCTTGAAGTGCGGGCAGTAGACGGCGATCTTGAGCAAGATCGAGCGGCGCATGGCTACACCATGGGGATGTCGGTCTCGATCGGCGCAACGTAGTCCACGCCGGGGACCTCGAAGCCGAACAGCGATCGGAACTCCTGCTTGAAGCCGGCGTAGTCGGTGAGCGAGAAGAGGTTCTCCGTCGTCACCTGGTCCCACAGCTCGGAGATGCGCTTCTGCACGGCCGGCTGCATCTCGAGGTCGTCGACGCGGATGCGGCCGCCGGCGTCGAGCGTGGGCGCGCGGCCGGGCGCGAGGTGGTCGCGGAAGAGGCGCGCGATCTGCTCGCCCGTGCCCTCGTGCGTGCCCTCGGCCTTCATGATCTTGTAGAGCAGGCTGATGTAGAGCGGCACGACGGGGATCGCGCTCGAGGCCTGCGTCACGAGCGCCTTGTTGACGCTGACGTAGGCCGCGCCGCCCAGGCGGGGGCCGAGCTCCTTCGTGAGAGCGCGCGCTGTCTCCTCGAGGTGCTCCTTAGCCTTGCCGATCGTACCCGAACGGTAGATCGGGTAGGTCAGCTCGGGGCCGATGTAGCTGTAGGCGACGGTGCGGCAGCCCTTCGCGAGCAGATCGGCCTCGAGGAGCGGGCGCATCCACAGCTCCCAGTCCTCGCCGCCCATGACCTTGCGCGTGGCCTCGACGTCCGCGTCGGTGGCGGGCGCGAGCTCGACGGTCTGGACCTGGTCGTTGCCGAGGCCGATGCTCTTGCTGACGAACGGCGCGCCGAGGGGCTTGAGCACCGACGAGTGTGTCACGCCGGTCTTCGGGTCGGTGCGCTTGGGGCTGGCGAGGCTGTAGACGACGCTGTCGAGCTTGGCGCCGCGCTTCTTCAAGAGCGCGATGGTTTGCGCCTTGACCTCGTCGGTGTAGGCGTCGCCGTTGACGAAGGCGACGTCGTGGCCCGTTTCGCGGGCGAGCCGGCCGAGCGCCGCGAGATTGTACCAGCCGGCCGAGGCCGTCTTGTCGCCCTGCGGGGCGCGCTCCAGGCACACGCCGACGGCGCGCGCGCCATAGCCGAAGACCGTGGTCGCCAGGCTCGAGAGGCCGTAGCCAGTGCTCGCGCCGACGACGAGCGCGTGGCCCAGGCCGGCGCCGGGCGCTCCGCGCCGCGCGATCTCGACCTGCGCGCGGACGTTCTCCGCG
>Ga0265339_10003343_pt1 | contig 11232 bp, 11 predicted proteins | sample 4CB219metaG_FD_202085 | JGI IMG/M metagenome (GOLD analysis project Ga0265339, IMG submission 202085) | Rhizosphere microbial communities from Carex aquatilis grown in University of Washington, Seatle, WA, United States - 4-CB2-19 metaG | ecosystem: Host-associated > Plants > Roots >...
CCTCGGTCACGCCGGCGATCGGCTCGGACGCCAGCGCGCGGTCGAGCGCCAGCACCCGCTGGTTGGCGGCATCGTCGATGCTGCGGCTGAATTCCACCGTGATGGCGCTGTCGCCACTGGGCAAAAGGCGGGGCGGGGAGAGCGTTGCAGCCATAGCCTCCAGCTCCTAACCTGTTTTGTGTCGACGTGGAATCCGCTTCACGGAAATCTTCTCGCAAGTTCAATAGATTAATGCGATGAGAGGCGAAAAGGCCAAAAAAATCGCCGGCGTTGGTCAGATCGGCGGTCCCACTTGACGCGATTGTCCCGCCCCGCAAGATGCACCGCCTAATCCCAGCGAACCGGAGCGCATGTGTCGATGCCCCTGACCCCCGATGCGATCGCAACCCTTTCGGGCGTATCCACCGCCACCATCACCACCGTTCTCCTGAAAAAGGGTTTGCGAAACGTCTGGATGCGCGGCGCGCGTCCGCTCCGGCCGGGGCAAAAGCGTTTGGTGGGACCGGCCTTCACCTTGCGCTTCGTGCCCGCGCGTGAGGACCTGGCGACCCCGGAGTCCTGGTCGTCGCCGATTTCGACCAGGACCGCGATCGAGGCCATGCCGCAAGGGTGCATCGCCGTGGTCGATGCAATGGGCATCACCGACGCCGGCATTTTCGGCGACATCCTTTGCGCGCGCATGGTCAAACGCGGCGTGACCGCGCTCATCACCGACGGCGTGGTGCGCGATGTCGAGGGGGTACTCGGGACCGCTCTGCCGGTGTGGTGCGACGGCTATGCGGCGCCTCCGTCGGTTGCCGGGTTGACATTCGTCGGTTGGGGCGAGCCGATCGGCTGCGGCGGCGTCGCGGTGTTTCCCAACGATATCGTCGTCGCGGATCAGGACGGTGCGGTGCTGATCCCGCAGGCGCTGCTCGATCATGTTCTGGCCGAAGGTCCCGAGCAGGAGCGAATGGAAGCCTGGATCGTCGACGAGGTGAACAAAGGCGCGGCGCTGCCGGGTCTCTATCCAATGAATGCCGACACCAAGGCGCGCTATGCGGCGTCGAAGAAGTAAGTCCGGATCAACCAGGCTGACAACACAGGGAGGTGACATCAATGGACATCCATCTCGCCGGCTCCCGGCCGACCCGCCGCGCGCCAAAGGAAAGTTTCACCGGCACGGTCTGGCAGGATCCGATCATCACGCCACAGGCACCGGCGCGCATTGTCTCCAGCCGCGTTGCCTTCGAGCCCGGTGCGCGGACCGCGTGGCATACCCATCCGCTCGGCCAGACGCTGTATGTGATTTCAGGGGTCGGTCGGGTTCAGACCAAAGGTGGGCCGATCCGCGAGATCAAGGCCGGCGATGTCGTCTGGATTCCGCCCGGCGAGAAGCATTGGCATGGCGGCGCCCCGACCACGGGGATGGTCCACATCGCAATGCAGGAATCGCTGAATGGAAACCACGTGACCTGGATGGAGCACGTCACCGACGCGGAATATTCCGCCGCCCTCGGCTGACGCGATGCCATCGCTCCGGTTTGAGCCCGCCAGCTCTTGTTTGCGCGCGTCCGGGTCACCGGCAGCTTCAGCCAAGCCTCATTCAAACCAGTTGGCATAGATCTTCTTGAAGCTGCCGTCCTCCATGCTGATGTGTAGCCACTGATTGACGAAATCCTTCAGCGCTTCGTCGCGCTGCAGCCAATAAGCCTTCTCGGCAAAGTCGAACGGCTGGTCGGGATGCACCGCGCAGAGCACGCCCGGGTGAAGCTTCTGCTGGTAGCGCGTCTCCGAGGCATCCGTCATCATCAGATCGGCGTCGCCCTTGGCGATCTCGTCGAAAATCGTGACGTTGTCGCCGTAGACCTTGATCTCTGCATTTTTGATATGGGCGCGGGCAAACCGTTCGTTGGTGCCGCCGGGATTGACGATCACGCGCGTGCCCGCCTTGTCGATTTGGGCAAGCGTCTGGAATTTGTCCTTGTCGGTGCAGCGCGCGATCGGCGTCTTGCCCTCGCGCATGATCGGAGTCGAGAAGAAGCCCTTCTTCTGCCGTTCCAGCGTAATGGAGACGCCGCCCATCGCAATGTCGAAATTGCCGGCCTCGAAATCCTTGTTCAGTTGCGGCCAGGTGGTCTTGACATACTCGATCCTGACGCCGAGGGCCTTGCCGAGAGCTTCCGCCATGTCGACGTCGAAGCCGCGGAATTTTTGCGTCTCCTTGTCGAGAGAGGTAAAGGGCAAGTAGTCGCCGGTCATGCCGACGCGCAACGTGCCGCGTTTAATGATGTCGTCGAGGCTGGAGGTCTGCTGGGCATGGGCCGGACTTGCCGCCACGATAAACGCGGCGACGAGGCAAGACAGGATTCGAAGCATCGGGCTCTCTTTCACGGAAAAAACGAATATAGACACCGGTATAGAGCAGTTGCCGACATTCACAAACCGCGCCGGCTGCTACCCGAAGGTCCGCCGGCTAGTCGTCGTCGCCCCTGCGCACCGCCTCGAGCCCGGTACTCGTCCGATCATCTCGCTCCTGATCTCCTCGTAGCGCCTTCGCGCGTGGCCCTCGCGCTCATCCACGAGTTTGACCGCGGCTTCCCTGGTCATGGGACCGACCACGACGCGCGTCAAATTCTCCCCGATTGTCTCGTCCACAAAATATTCGCCGTTTTCGGCGCGGCGGACGGTCCATTTGATACGGATCGCCTCCATGGGTCCGGGGCCAATTTTCGCGTAGCCGTCGGCTTCGGCCGGCGCTGTCGGCGGGGCGGCTTCCCCGCCGGCAACCTTGTCCGTTTCACGGCGGAGAGCCGGAGCCAATGGATGCTCGAGGATGCTCGCGATCGTCGCGAGTGCCTCATCTGTTGGATCGTTTTCTGTCAAATCCCCCTCCGGGCAGACTGTGCAGCTGGCGCAAATGTTCCGGCGCGGCCGCTGCTCTCTACAACTTGACCGCGAATACGGCCGAGTTTGGGCCATTCATGCGCAAATCGGCGGCAGTTTCGCCTTCCAGGGCCGCTCCTGCTCGAGTTGTGCGGCCAGCCGAAACAGCGTCGCCTCGTCGCCGAAGCGGCCAGCGAACATCATGCCGAGCGGCAGGCCCGCGCTGTTCCAGGCCAGAGGCACCGACATTGCCGGCTGGCCGGACATGTTGAACATGCTGGTGCCGGGCATGTAGCGGCGCAGCGTCGGCCCAATCTGCGACAGATCCGGCGACATCGTGTTGAGCTCACCGAGACGCAACGGTGGCGCACATAGCGTCGGGCAGAGGAATACGTCGCAGGTCGCTAGGAATTCTGCGAGCGCACGGGAAATCTGGAACGCCATGAGCTGAGCGGCGACATAATCGGCCGACGTCGCGCTTTGTGCTTTGTGAGCGCTCGCCAGCGTCAAGATCTCGAAATCCTTGTCGGTCATGGTGCGGCCAAACTGCTGTTCCGCCAGGCGCACACTCATGGCGGTATTGGCTCCCACGATGGTCGCCATCACCGCCGCTGGATCGGCAGGCAGCACGGGTGCGCGTTCCTCGACGTGATGGCCGAGCCTGTCCAGGAGGGAGGCGACATCGCGCACGGCAGATGCGATTTCAGGATCGACCGCGTCGCCATGGGGCGACTTGTCGGTAAACGCGACACGCAAGCGCCCGGGCTCGCGCTTGACCTCTTCGGCGAAGGGCCGCTCCGGCGGCGGCGCCCAATAGGGGCTCGTCAGTTCCGGCCCGCAAAGGGCGTCGAGCATCGCCGCGCTGTCGCGTACGCTGATGCTGAGCACATGGCCACAGGAAAAACCGCCCCAGCCTTCGCCGCGATCGGGGCCGAGCGGATTGCGCGCGCGGGTCGGTTTCAGGCCGAACACGCCGCAAGCAGACGCCGGAATCCTGATCGAGCCGCCGCCGTCGCTGGCATGCGCCACGGGAAGTATGCGGGCGGCAACGGCGGCTGCCGCGCCGCCTGAGGAGCCGCCCGAGGAATGCGCGAGATTCCAGGGATTGCGCGTCGGGCCATGCAGGCGAGACTCCGTCGTCGGCATCAATCCGAATTCGGGGCTCGAGCTCTTTCCGAAGATCGCGAGACCGGCCTTGAGGAAGCGCTGCGCCAGCGTGCCGCTGTGATTGGCGACCGCATCCTTGTAGACGCTGGCGCCGAAAGTCGTCCGAGTGCCCTCGAGCAGATCAAGATCCTTCAACAGAAACGGAACGCCGGTGAATGGGCCGTCAGGAAGTCCATTCGCGATTTGTCGCTCGGCATAGTCGTAATGTTTGACTACGACCGCGTTGATCTGCGGGTCGAGCCTGCTGGTTCGCGTAATTGCTTCGTCCAGAAGCTCCTTAGGCGCGATCTGCCTGTTGCGGATGAGCTTGGCGAGCCCAACCCCGTCATAGCTGCCATATTCCTTGAAAGCCATCGGTTAACCCACTGATAGGACGCGTTGAATGCGGCTCGTAAAGGCGGCCGAAATAACTATCGGTCAGAGCACAATTCAGAGCACGTCTTGATTGATCACGTTTTGGCGGATCGGTTCGCCGTCCAGCGCGCTCAGGATATTGAGCGCGGTCTGTTCGCTCATGCGATCGACCGCTTCGCGGGTGACGCCGGCGACATGCGGCGCCATGATCACATTCGGCAGGTCATGCAGCGCCTGTCCAACCGTCGGCGGTTCCTGCTCGAACACGTCGAGGCCGGCGCCTGCGAGCTTGGCAGATACCAGCGCCTCGTACAGCGCCTTCTCGTCGACAAGGCCGCCGCGCGCAGTGTTGATGAGGTAGGCTGTCGGCCTCATCAGTTTCAGCCGCGCCGCGTTGAACATGCCCACCGTCTCCGGCGTCTTCGGGCAATGGATACTGACGAAATCCGCATGCGGCAATGCCGCGTCGAGATCGGTGACCTGCCTGCAACCAGCAGAGGCGATCTCCGCCGCCGACTTATAGGGATCGTAGACCAGGACCTGCATCTCCATGGCGAGGCAGCGCTTGGCGGTGCGAGTGCCGATGCGCCCAAAACCGACGATCAGGAGCGTCTTGCCGTAGAGATCGAAGGGCAGCTTACCGAGACGGGAAGCCCAGGTGCCATCCTTGACGAGGGCGTGCATTTCCGTTGCCCGCTTGGCGAGTGCCAGCATCATGAACAGCGCCTGCTCGGCGACCGAGGGGGAATTGGCAGTGCCCGCTACCATCAGGGGGACCTTGCGACGGCTGAGCGCGGGTACATCCACGGCGTCGTAACCGACGCCGATCCGGGTCACCACTTTGATGTCGGCGGAGGCTGCGAGCTCCGGCTCGCCGAAGCGTGTCGGCCCCAGTGCTACGCCATGCACCGGCGCCTGCGCCTTGAGCATGGCCTCGAAATCCCTGGCCGAAATCATGTTGGGAAATTCGACCATTTCGATGTCGTCGCGCTCGCGCAACAGCGCCCGGCCTTTTTGCGAAAACGACTCTGTGACGAGGATTTTCTTCTTGTTGGTCGCCATTTCCTGCCCTTGGGACTTATTCTGGCACCGTTAAAGGACGATGCCGGTCCCCTCGTTTAGCAGGTGCATGTTGTTGAGGTCCACTGCCAATCGGAACGGCGCGCCCTCGCGCGCGCCTGCTCCCGGATTAGCCCGCCCACAAACCTGCGTGCCCTCGAGCGTGAAGTAGATCAGTGTCTCCATCCCCATGGGCTCGGTCACATCGATCACGGTGTCGAAGGTCTCGACGCCAGGCCCCAGATGCGGCCTCGCCTCGGTGATGTGCTCGGGTCGTATTCCGAACAGCAATTTTTCGCTGCGCGGCACGTTTTGGTACCTCGCCGCACACGGCAGAGGTAGCGGGAAGGCAATGCGGTCGGTCAGGCGGATATTGAGCTTGCCGTCAGCCTCTTCGAGTTGGCAAGGCACGAAATTCATGGCGGGCGAACCGATGAAGCCCGCCACGAACCGCGTCGCCGGCTTGTGGTAGAGCTCGTTGGGAGTGCCGATCTGCTCGATGCGTCCCCGGTTCATCACCACCACGCGGTCGGCGAGCGTCATCGCCTCGACCTGGTCGTGGGTCACATAGACCGTCGTGGTGCGAACCTTCTGGTGCACCTTCTTGATTTCGATCCGCATCTGAACCCGAAGTTTGGCATCCAGGTTGGAGAGCGGCTCATCGAACAGGAACACCTTGGGGTTGCGGACGATGGCGCGGCCCATCGCCACCCGCTGGCGCTGGCCGCCGGACAGCTGCTTCGGCTTGCGGTCGATCAGGTCGGTGATGTCGAGCATGCGGGCCGCCTCCGCAACCCGGCTCTTGATCTCGGCCTTCGGATAACGCTTCAGCCGCAGGCCGAACGACATGTTCTCCGCCACCGTCATATGCGGGTAAAGCGCATAGTTCTGGAACACCATGGCGATGTCGCGATCCTTCGGCGGTACGTCGTTGACGACATCGCCTCCGATCATGATGTCGCCGTCGCTGATGTCCTCCAGACCCGCTATCATCCGCAGTGTCGTGGATTTGCCGCAGCCCGACGGCCCGACCAGCACGACGAATTCATGGTCGGCGATATCGAGATCGATGCCGCGCACCGCTTCCACGTCGTCGTATCGCTTGACCACCTTGCGCAAACTGACGTCGGCCATCGTCTCTTAACCCTTCGTCGCGCCGGCTGTCAGGCCGGCAATGTAATAGTCCATTAGGAAAGCGTAGATGATGAGCGGCGGCGCGGCACCGAGCAGGGCGCCGGTCATGATCTGTCCCCAGTTGAACACGTCGCCTTTGATCAGCGTGGTGACAATTCCAACCGGCAGCACCAGCTGATCGGTCGACGTCGTGAACACCATCGGATAGAGGAACTGCGCCCAGGAGACCGTGAAGGCGAAAATGGTGGCGGCGATCAGGCCGGGCAGGGCGACCGGAATGAAGATGCGCGTCAATGTCTGCAGCCACGACGCCCCGTCGATGATGGCGGCCTCGTCCAGTTCCTTCGGGATCGAGGCAAAATAGCCGATCATGATCCAGGTGCAGAACGGGACCGTCAGCGTCGGATAGAGGAAGATCAACACATACCATCGATTGATCAGCTGGATCCCGGTCCAGTCGCTAAACAGCGCAAACATCTTGAACAGCGGAATGAACAACAGTGAATCGGGGATCAGGTAGGTCAGGAAGACGCCCGTTGCGAGCGTCGCAGAACCCCAGAATTTCATCCGCGCCAGCGCAAAGGCCGCAGGTATGCTGACGAGCATGGTGATGGTGACCACGATGATCGCAACCATCGCCGAGTTCCAGAAGAACCGCAGGAACTGGTTCGAGGTCAGCAGCGTGATGTAGTTGACGAGGGTTGGGTGAAACACCCACCATGGGTTGGTCGCCGCTGAAATCTCCGCGCTGCTCTTGAGCGAGGTGATGATCATGTAGATCGGCGGCACCAGCGAAAAGACCGCGAACAACGTGAGAAAGAAATAGGACCAGCGCAGCGCCCAGGCGCGTTCGCGACTCATGCTGCCATATTTGACCTTGCGCCGGGGTCCGGACTTGTCGATCGCGAGCGTGCTCATCAGGCCTCGTTGCCGCGTTTGGAGATGTCTCGCAGGATGAAGATCGCCGCAATTGCCAGGATCGGGAACATGAAGAGCGAGACGCTGGCGCCGAGCGGAATGTCGCTGCCTTCAATGCCGATGCGGAACGCCCACGTTGCGAAGAGATGGGTCCGGTCCAACGGACCGCCGTTGGTCAGAATTCTGACGATATCGAAATTCGCGAAGGTGACGATCAGGGAGAACAGCGTCGTGATCGCGATGATGTTGCGCATCATCGGCAGCGTCACGTACCAGATGCGCTGCCACCAATTGGCGCCGTCGATGGCGGCCGCTTCGTAGAGCTGTTCGGGCACCGATTTCAACGCGGCCAGGTACATGATCATGAAGAACGGCGCCCCATACCAGACATTGACCAGAATGACCGAGAAGCGCGCCCAAATGGCGTCGCCGAGCCACGGGATAGGTCCGATGCCGAACAAGGCCAGCGTATAGTTGAAGGCGCTGTAGGATGGATCGAAAAGCCACAACCAGGCCAGCGTGCTCATGGCTGGCGGGATCACCCAGGGCACCAGCAGCATACCGCGCCACTTGCGCTGGCCCTTGGTTGGAACGTTGTGGACGAAATGGGCGACGATGAAACCCGTCAGCGCCTTGAAGATGACGGCGGTGATCGCGAAGATGCAGGACTGCTCGACCACCATCCAGAACGTATCGCGCTTGAACAGGAACTGGAAATTGCCGAGGCCGACGAACTTCGTCATGGATTTGTTGAGCGTCGCCAGGTGCAGGGCATAGAAGGCGGGATAGATCACGAGCAGGGCGATCAGAACGATCAGCGGCAGCGTCATCAGAAAAGCAACGGTCGACTTCCGCTGCAGCGCCGCCTTCAGACCGGAACGCCTCCGCGTCTGCCCGGCTTCTGCAAGGCGCGCTCGCTGGAATGCGACGTCAACCATGGTGCACCATCCCTTGCAGGATCATCGCCCCTGCGGGCGCGCGGGCCGCGCAGCGTCTGATCGGGTCAAGTAGCGCGTGATGCGGCCGGCGGCCCGCCATCCGGCGGACCGCTGGCGCCAATCTTCAAGTCTCAGCTCCGCATGAAGCCTTCACACTCACCTTCGGCCCAGGCGAGTGTCTTCTCCATGGCCTCGCCTTGAGCATAGCGCAGGCACATCTTCGTCATCGTGGCCTGCGAGTAGATCTGCTGCGCGATCTTTGGCGGTGCCGGCGAAGCCGCGATCGATAGGACCTGGTGGTTGTAGGGGTTGGGATAGTGATAAAGCGTGCCCTTCGGCGGCTCCGCCTCGGCCCAGACCTTCAGCGTCGTGAGCTTCTCGAATGCCGGCAGATCATAACCGCCGCTCGCCTCGACCAGTCTCTCGATCGATGCGGGCTGCGACAGATGCGTCAACAGACTCTTCGCCGCTTCCTTGTTCTTGGAGAAACTCCAGAGGGTCAGGAAGTAGGGAAGGAAGGGAGCAAAGCGCCCCTTCGGTCCCACCGGGAAGCCATGGGTCCAGCACTGTTCGGCCACCTGCGGCGCGTCGCGCTTGGCGACCGCCCAGGCGCTCGGCGGGTTCATGATCATGGCCCCCTTGCCCGACACCAGCCATTTATTGTTGGAGGCATCGTCCCAGGCCGCGACATCGGGTGGCAGGAAGGCGATCAGCTTCTTGTAGAATTCAAGCGCCTGCCGGACGGTGTCCGTCTTGACGGTCAGGTTGCCCTTGGGGTCGACCAGTTCCGCACCGAAGGCCTGGAAGAACGCCCCCGCGGTATCAACCGAGTCGGCTGTCTGGCCGAGCCCGATGCCGAAGGGATAGCCGCCTTTGAAGCAGGCTTCCGCCGCTTTCAGGAATGTGTCCGTTGTCCAGTTGTCGGCCTTCGGCGGAGCGCCCGCCGGATAGATCGCCTGCACGTCGATGTCGGCAAGCTTCTTCATCAGGTCGATACGGGAGCAGGGGCCCTTGATCTGGCTGCCGAGGCAGGTGGGAACGCCGAGCCATTTGCCCTCGAGCTGTCCGAGATATTGCACCGTGCCGTTGACCGCGCCGCTCTGTTTGATCAGCGGCTCCATCACGTCGTTGACGGGTTCGAGCAGATCGGAGTTCGCGTGCGGCCACCACGTCGGCATCGCCAGGATGTCATGGCCCGACTTCGCCTGGTATTCCGCCGCGATCGTCACGAGGTTCTTGAAGCCCTGGCTCGTGATGTAGTCGATGGACACATCGACCTTTTCTTTTGCCGCCCATTCATTGACCACGTCGGTCGAGGTCTTGTTGGCGCCGGGAACCCAGTGATCCCAGAAGCCGATGGACAGCTTGCCCGCCGCATGCGCTGAGCGAACATAGGGCGCGGCGATCAACGCGGCGGATGAAACGGCGGTGGTGGCAACGAATTGGCGGCGAGTAAGCCTTCTCCCTGACATGATGTTCCCTCCTGGTGAGCCAATCGGATACGACTGGAAATCTCGTTTTATTTTTTATTCGCCGCCCGACGGGCTTGGCGGAGATTTCACCTGTCACGATCAGAGCAGAATTGATCGCTTCTGTCGAGAAATCAGGTGGCTGATATCCTAGAACTAACGTTGCGCTTGAAATACCCGCGGTCGAAACCCGGACCGCGCCTGATGGAAAAAGGCAATTCCGAGTTTTGCGCCGCACACGGCGGGCACGAGAGGCGAGCGCCGACGTCTCGATCGCTCCCGCAATATATCTATGGCTTTGCCTAAACGGCTCGCGCGGCAAGCCTTTCTTGATCTCGGAACGACACACGCGGAGCGCTGGACGAGTTCGGCGCGAGAACGCTAAGGCGCGATGGCATCGCGCTTTAGCTTGCCGTTTGCGCGTGATCTCCGCGCAAACGCGTCGCGTTTGTCGCGAGGGAAAACCGCCGCACACTTTTCCGGATCATGCGCTAGGATCGCGGCATAAGGCCCGAAGTCCTGCCGCTCCGTACTCCCTGACCTTGTTCGATCCGGATCGACCATGGAGAGCAAACGATGACCTGCCGTGCACGGTTTATCCTGTGCGTCGCACTTGGGCTCGCCGCAATCACACTTGTTAACGCGCCGCAATTGGTCGGCGCACAAGGATTGGTCAAGGGTGTGCAGCAAGGGGCACGCGAGGGCAACAAGGCTGCCGGCCCCGTCGGCGGCGTCCTGGGCGGTGCAATCGGCGGGGTCGTTGGCGTCGTCACCGGGGTGGCCGGTGCGCTGGGCGGCACCAGCGAGCCGTCAGCAGGTCAGACCAGACAGGGGAATTCCAGGGCGACCAAGTCAAACCCGCCCAGGGCGTCCAAGGCCAAGCAGGTCACGGTGCTCACGCAGGAGGGTGAGCCGCAGCTGACCGCGGAGCAGATCGTCGCCAATAACGACGCCGACATCGAGCGGATCAAGAAGGAGCTAAACCTCACTCCGGAGCAGGAGAAGAATTGGGGCGGCTTCTCCAGTGCGATGCACTACCTGGGCCACAACGGCGCCGATCGCCTCAACCTCAGAGTTGCCCGGGCCAAGCGGGATCCGCCGGACGACATCATCGAGCAGATGCGCAACGAGGCCCAGTTCCTCACGGACCGCGCCGCCGATCAGCGCAACGTGGCGGACGCCGCCGAGCCGCTTTATGGGAGCCTGGACGACAGGCAGAAGCGGACCTTCATCGAGGAAATGGTGCGCCTGAGCCACGAGCGCGGGCTGGACTAGGCATGCTTCTCTAAATTGCTTTTCGACCGAACCGGCGGCCGACCCCGCCATCA
>Ga0265339_10003345_pt1 | contig 11229 bp, 6 predicted proteins | sample 4CB219metaG_FD_202085 | JGI IMG/M metagenome (GOLD analysis project Ga0265339, IMG submission 202085) | Rhizosphere microbial communities from Carex aquatilis grown in University of Washington, Seatle, WA, United States - 4-CB2-19 metaG | ecosystem: Host-associated > Plants > Roots > Rhizosphere...
AAGCGGCTGCTGCGATGGAATTACGGCCTGGGCGGAATTGAAAAGAACGGGCTGCAGGGCGTCGAACGCGTTATTGCGAATGAATTCAAAAGCGCTGCCGTGGTACCGGTTGGTGCCGGAGGGCGAGGTTACGGCTAACTGACCTCCTCCTGTTCCTCCCGCTTCCGCAGTCGCCAACGCCGAGTCGACGCGAAACTCCTGGATGGAGTCGAGCGGAATTGCCAGCCGGACGTAGGCCTGTTGGCCCTGATTAATCACGTTGGTTGCGTCGATGCCATCGTAGGTAAAGTTATTGTCATCGCGTCCCCGGCCTGCGAACCGGACCGAGCGCTGGTTGCTACCTCCCGTATCGACCGCGCCGGGCACGAGAGCCGTGAGGTTCGCCCAATTACGCCCGTTCAGCGGCAGCTTTTCGACCTGTGTGCGCCCAGTGCGGCTTCCCAGCGCGGCTGACGTTTCGTCGATTTGTTCCGAACTGGCTGCGACTTCGATGCGCACCTGGCCGCCCGATACCGGCAGAGCTGCATTCAGGGTGCGCGTGTGCTGCACAACTTGTTCCACATTCTCAAACGTGAGAGCTTTGAAACCGTCGTGGGTAAAGGTGATGGTATAGACCCCGACTGGCAATTCAGGAATCACATAGGTGCCGCTGGAAGAAGAAATTGTGTCTCGCCGGAGGCCAGTATCATTTTGTACCGCCTCAACATGTGTCTTTGGCAGAACGCGACCCGCGGCGTCCGTCACAGTGCCGTTCAATCCCGCGCGATCCACTTGCGCCAGCGACGACGACACAAGGCCCAAGATGATGCCCGCGAGGAAGAGTTGACTAGATCGGCGCAAATCCATGGTCTTCTGCCGTGTAGTAGGAGCGGTTGCGAAACAATTCCGCGAAAGGCCGTATCGTGATTTGTTCGTTCTCATCGATGTTGTCCCTGGGCACGAATGAAATTATCGTTTCCGAAATAGTGATGCAACCTCACGTCAGATCCGAAAAAGCAACCGCGGACAAAACAGCCGCGACCTCCTGAGAACTGCGTATCGCGAAGGAGAGGAGGGTAGTCGGGAATTGTTAATGCGTCTTGGCATTCAAGTTAATGTTTGAAGAAACGTCAATTGAATCAACCTATTACAGCCGATCATTGATCGGGCGGCGTTCTACTTTACGTTCATTGTTGCGCCACGATGAATTTTGATGTGCTGTTATTGACTCCTTCGCACCCGAACTTTAAGCTTCGGCTTTCAGATCGCAGTGGACCATCCAATAATGGATCCTTTTCTCCCGATTTTCGGCACTGCCCCCTCGGCGCAGCTCGGACCGCTGGAGAGACAGGTCCTTCAGGCCGTGTGGGCGCGAGGCACCGCGACCGTTCGAGAAGTTCGCGAGGAGGGCACGATCTGGCAGACCTATCCCACCATCATGACCACGATGGACCGTCTTTTCAAGAAGGGGCTTCTGGATCGAGTTCCCGACGGAAGAGCCTTTCGCTATTCGCCACGCTATACGCCGGAACAATTAGAGCGGACAGCCGCAGTCAATGGCATCCGACAACTCTTGGGGTCGGAGTATGCCTCGCTGCACCTTTCCTATCTTGTGGAGGCGGTCAGCACACAAGATGGGAAGTTGCTGGATGAGTTGCAGGCGATGGTGGAGAGCCAGCGTGCTGCGCTAAGAAAGGGATCTCCAGAATGATGTTTGTGGCGCGGGGACTCCTCGTTTCCCTTGCTTTTTTCGCGGCGGTATATTGTCCGCTCTCTTTGCTTGTTTTGTTGGCTTGGCGTGGCGTGAAGCATATTGGCCATGCGACTGCCGGGAGCAACGCCAATCTGTGGTTCGGATTGCGGATTCTCCCGTTTACAGTTTCTGCCGCAATTACGGTGTTCTTCACATTCCCATCATTTTGGTTGCTGGAGAGGCGGGCGCTCGACGAGGACACCGGAACGTTCGCCCTTGCTCTTTGTTCGCTGATCATTCTCGGAGCTGGATTGTTCCGCGTATTCAAGCTACAGGCGAGAACGACGCGCACGGTCCGTCAGTGGTTGCTTGCACCAACGATCGCCGAAGGTGCCGATTCGGTCGTACTGAGTGCTTCCCATGGCGCTCCGGCGCTGATCGTGGTTGGCGTTCGGAGGCCCAGAGTAATGGTCTCGGACAGGGCGTCGAATGTGCTCAGCGAGGATGAGTTGCGAGTGGCCCTCCGCCACGAACTCGGGCATGTGCGCTCACGGGACAATCTGAAGAAGGTTCTCATCAGTGCGACCCCCTTTCCAGGAATGGGCGACATCGAGCGCGCATGGCAGGAAGCAGGGGAATTGGCTGCAGATGAAGCCGCCGTAGGGAATCGACGGGAAGCGCTGGATCTCGCGTCGGCGCTGATCAAACTTTCCCGATACTCTAAGCCGTGGCCCGAGCCATTGTCTGCGATCGGACTCGTCAGCGCTTCCTGTTCGATTGATAGTCGAGTCAGACGTTTGCTCCAGTGGCGCGCGCCTGAACGTCGCGGAGAACATGCCCGTCATTGGATACTTCTCGTGCTGTTCATTGTGATCCTCGTGGTAGGCAGCAACTACGGTGCGACGTTGATGCTGACGCATCGCCTGACCGAAGTCCTGGTGCCCTAGTCAAACTTCCAGAAAGTCACAACCCAATCCAGGTTCGCCCCAATGTCCCCATCTCCAAATTCAGCCGCGTCGCAAGAGGCGGGACCTCTACTTACTTTAGCCACTCAGTTACTGAAGGCAGGGCGGCCCGCTGATGCGATCGCGCCATTGCGCGATGCAGCACTGCTCGCGCCCTCCAATGCCATCATCCAGCACGACCTCGGCCTCGCCTGCCTCGAGGTCGGACGTGTACCAGATGCCATTGCAGCATTGCAGCGGGCCATAGCCAGCAATCCGCAGTATGGCGATGCGTATTTCCGGTTGGGAATTGCCTTGGAGAAACTTGGCTGCATCCGCGAGGCTATCGCTGCGTATGACCGCGCCACCAAACTGCTCCCAAACTTAGCCGAAGCGTGGTTCCGCGCCGGCGCGCTCGTCTACACGGTGGGCCATCGCCAGGAGGCGATCGGCTGTTTTCGGCGCGCGGCTGCGACCGCCGGTAAGACCAGTTACGGTCGCCTGGGAAAGGCGCGGGCTCTGCTTATTGAGGATCGCAATCGGGAAGCTGAACAGGTCTTACGAGAGGCGCTTGCGGCCGACCCGCAGAATGCCATGGCGTACGATCTGTTGGGCAATCTGCTCTCTGACTTCGGACGCTTCGACGAGGCGCGCGCATGCTTCGAACGCGCGATCGCAATCGCGCCGCTCCTGGCAGGGAGCTACTACGATCTTGTCCGGTGCCGTCACGTCACCAGTAATGAAGGCGGGTTGCTGCAAGAGATGCAAGCCGCTCTGCGCACTCCAGGGCTGGAAACAGGACAACGGCTGCGCCTTCACCTTGCGATTGGTAAGGCGGCGGACGATCTCGGCGATTACGCCTTGGCCATGCAGCATTTCGACGCCGCGGATGCGGTGCGCCGCGGTGATGCACCCTTCGACTCGGCCGCGTTCTCTACCGAGATTGAAAGCCTGATCGCCCGCTGCACGCCCGAATTGATCGCGAGGGCCCCCGAACTCGGCAGCACGGATCCAACTCCGGTACTGATTATCGGTATGCCACGGTCGGGCACAACTCTGGTCGAACAGATTGTTTCCATGCATCCCGAGGTCGGAGCCGGCGACGAGCTGAATTTCTGGAACGAGCGCGGGGCGGCCTGGCACCGGTCCGATGCGATGGGGAACGAGAGGGCGTTTCTCGCAACGGCGGGGAGAGACTATCTACGTGTGCTGCGCGAGATTGCGCCAAAAGCGGCACGAGTCACTGACAAGATGCCGTTCAACTTCCTCTGGGCCGGTCTGATTCATTTGGCGTTTCCGCGCGCAATCATGATTCATTGCCGCCGCGAGGCGGTCGACACGGCCCTGTCAATCCATCAAACCCATTTCCATCCGAGCCTCGCGTTTCCGACTGGCGGTGCCGAACTGGTCGCGTATTTCCATAGCTACCAGCGGCTCGCCGACCATTGGCGAAACGTGCTACCGGCGGATCGATTCATCGAGGTCGATTATGCGGAACTGACCCGCGCGCCGGAGCCAGTCATCCGACGGATCATCGCAGCCTGCGGCCTGCCGTGGGATGACGCGTGCCTGCGGCCTGAATCGAATCCGCGCGCGGTGCGGACTCCCAGTAAATGGCAGACGCGTCAGCCGATCTATCGCACATCCGTCGCACGCTGGCAGCGCTACGAACCTTGGCTGGGACCTCTGCGCGCACTCGTGGACCACGCGCCAGCCCTCAATCCGGACCCCGCCTGATTGATCATTCTGAACTGGCCACCTCACCCACAGTCTCGAAGACAAATCCGCAAAACAGATTTTGCTTAAACAACGCCGCTGAAAACCAAGCGCGCGCAAAATTCAGCGAGCGTTGACCGAAGTTTCACCTGATCTTCATCGAACCTTCACATCGTTCGCGAGGTTCCGCTCTATTATCGGCGATCAGAGATCCATCCCATGTTGAGTTTCCGACACACTTGCACGACGAAAAAATAAGAGGAGAAAGTACATGTCTGGAAAAGCGTCTCGAAACAGACCTCAAAAGAGGTCTCGAAATAAATCACGGATGAACCATCTGCGTCCGCTCGCTGGCCTGCTAGCGGCGGGTCTGAGCCTGCCGGGGCTCGCCGCCGGTCAGTCCAAGGAATTTCCGAAGTATGTCACCGGCCCACAGAAGAACGGCTCATGGGTCGTAGGAAATGGCCAGGTCATCAACCCAGCTGGCACGCAGGTAAACCTCGGCATCCGGGTGCGCGCCAAGGCGATCGCACTGAACCCCAATACCAAGACTCATACCGCCGCCGTCCTCACACTGGGCGCGTCGGAGGCGGTCGAGGTGTTCGACACCTACACGGGCGACGTGCTCCAGGACTACGTACCGTTGGGATCCGATCCGCGCGGCAGTTTCAACGGCATCGCTTATTCGGCGGATGGGCAATACCTCGTGTTCAGCCAGGACAGCAGCAATGTCACGATCGCCAAGGTCACTGCCGATGGCCTGCTGCAAGACGACGCGCAGATCAGCGTGCCGCCGAACAACTCCTTCATCTCGTGCTTTCCAAACAGTCCCGCGGGCTCGTATGACACCCCTTGCGGCACCTTCTACACTCCGAGCACATCTTATCCGGGCGGCGTAGCCATCTCAAAAGACGGCAAGAGCGCCTACGCCCTGCTGAACCAGAACGACACGCTCACCCAGCTCGACCTCGTCGGGAAGGCGCAGGGCCAGCAGATTCGCGTCGGCAACGCGCCGCACAGCATCCTCATCAACAGCGCAGGCAACACCGCCTATGTCAGCAACGAGGGCGGCCGGGCGGCCACGCAGTCAGACTTCCAGATCTATTCTGCCGGGACAAATATCGTCGCCGACGCAGTGGTGGGTGCCGCCATCACCGGTACCGTTTCGGTGGTCGATCTGCCCTCGATGACTGTTACAGCGACCATCTCAACCGGCCTACACCCGACCGGCTTGGCGTTCTACGGCAAGAGTCTGCTCGTCGCCAACACCTACAGCGACAGTATCTCCGTCATTGACACGACCAAGAACGTGGTGACGCAGACGATCAACCTTGCGCTGCCCATCGCAATACCCGGCCAGGGTCAGGCGGCTTATGGCGCGGCTCCCGACTCGATTACGGTCGATGCCAAGAACGGCATCGCCTACGTGGCACTGTACAATGCCAATGCCATCGCGGTGGTGAACCTCGCCAAGGGCGCGCCAAACCCGGTCATGGGCATGATCCCGGTAGCCTATGCGCCGAGCTCGGTCGTATTGAACTCTGCCACCAACTCGCTCATCGTCGCCAATGACAAGGGCGTCGGAGCGCGCAATTCTTTCGAGTGTGACTATGGCGTCTGCGACTACAACACCCACCAGGACAATGGCACCGTCAGTATCGTTGCCGTGCCCGACAGCGCCACCCTACAGACGATGACTCATCAGGTCTTTGTAAACAACCACTGGGATCTGACAGAAAATATTCTTTCGGCCAGCGGCGGAAGCCCCAAAACTAAGCCGGTGGCGATCCCGAAGAAGATCGGCGATCCGTCGCTCATCAAGCACGTGTTCGTGATCGTTCGTGAGAACCGCACCTATGATCAGATCCTCGGCGACGTAGCTGCCGGCAATGGCGACGCTACGCTCGCTGTCTTTGGCGGCCAGGACACTCCGAACGCGCACGCACTGATTCAGCGCTTCCCGCTCCTCGACAACTTTTACGATCCAAGCCGGCAGTCAGCTGACGGTCATCAGTGGATCACTGAAGCTATGGCGCCCTATGCGGACGACATCCAGTCGCCGGATTGGGTCCGCAGCTATCCTGGCGGCAACGCCGGCGATGCCATGGCCTACCAAAATAAGGGCTTCGTATTCTCCGAAGCGGCCGCCGCTGGCCTTTCGGTGAAGATGTACGGCGAATATGTCGAGTACGATACGTTCCTGCAACCGAACGGGTCGACTCAGGAGCCCAGCTGGAGCGACTTCTACGCCGACTCGCAGAAATTCGAGGCGGGGCAGGAGAGCACGCTCTATTATCAGAACACGGTTCAGGCACATTCTTCGGTCCCCGCCGTGTATCAACACCTGATTACAAACTTCCCAATCTTCGATCTGAACATACCAGATCAGTTCCGCGTCGATCTGTGGGCGCAGGACTTCAACAACGACGTCAAGAACGGGACGGTGCCCAATTTGAGTTTCCTGTGGATCATGGATGACCATACGGGCGGCCCCCCAACTCCGGATGCCGAGCAGGCGGATAACGACCTGGCTGTTGGCCGCATCATCGACTACATCAGCCACAGCCCGATCTGGTCATCGTCGGCGATCTTCATCGAAGAGGACGACGCGCAGAACGGTGTTGACCACGTCGACGGTCACCGCAGCCCTGGTTATATCGTCAGCCCCTATGCCGTTCAGGGCGGACCGACGGACCACACTTACTACACACAGGTCAACATGACGCGGACGATCGAGCAGATCCTCGGTTTGCCGCCCATGAATCAGTTCGACCTCGTGGCGTCACCGATGCGGACAGCGTTCGTCAAAGGCACGCCACCCCCGAACAACTTCCAACCCTGGACCCACCTTCCCAACCAGGTTCCGCTGGATCAGGGCGTTGGACAGAACGAAGACCACTCCAAGGAAAGCCGCAAGATTCAGGCACTCCGAGCGGCATGGATGAAAAAGAAAGCGGCAGTCTTTGCCGGAAAGCTGAGCAGGCCTGACTCGGAAGATCCGGACACCGTGAACCATTTCAACTGGTACATGTCGACCGGGTTTACTCGGCCCTATCCTGGTGAGAAAACGGTTCGCTCGCCAAGCGAATTTAACAACCCGGCACCCGCCGGCGAGGACTCGGACGACTGAGACGTCCGACTGCAACGGCCCTCTCCCTGATGTTTTGGGGAGAGGGTTCGTTTTTGCCCCTGAGGCTAAGGTTCCTCCAACCTGGACACAACAGAAATACCAACTGGCCGAAAGTCTTATCCCACAGCGATCCAGTGCAACTGGAAAAAAGTCTAACGGTAGCCATTGATGGAACCGTTTCCCGCGGAGAACCAAGAATCCTTGGCACAGGTAATGAAAGTCGGACCTGGGAACTGGTCTGGGAGAAAAGCCGCCACGAACGGCCTGTCGCTTTTCGAAGGCCGGTTTTCTCCGCTCGGGTTTTCAAAGAAACCATCGCAGAATGCGGCAATTTTTTTGATTTTTGCGTGGATAGCGAGCAAATTCTCTAATGTGAGACTGTTTGGTAGCGCTACCGGGAATCGAACCCGGGTTTGAAGATTGAGAATCTTCCGTCCTAACCCCTAGACGATAGCGCCACTCGGGCGAAGGCGACGAATAAGGATTATAACAAAGCGCGCCCGGAGTGAGTCTGGCGGAGTCGGGTTCTTTAAAATTAAGCGAGTCGTTGCAGTCTGAGTCTTCCTAACTGGCTGTGAATCTGCCAGTTGCAGTGCCAATAAAAGATATCGTCTCGACTCTTGACAACCTCTGGGCTCAAAACGATAATCCTCGAAGGCGAATAAAAAGCGAAAATACAAAAGAATCGCCCGGGCTGGTTCTGCCCACTGTTCCCTGAAAATTTGTGAGGGTTTATGTCTGCCTCTCCGGTATTTTCATCGGCGGCCTTGGGCCGCCCTTTTATTTTTTCTCCATACTCAAGCGCCGAATTCATCACTCGGGTGCGCACTCTCCCCAAACTTGCGGCTGTGGTTCCCGCATCGCGTCTCGAAGTGCGTCCTGCTCCGGAAATGGTGTCGAGCGGCATCCCGCAACTGGACTCGCTTGCCGGGGGATTTGCCCGCGGTTGTCTCACCGAAGTCTGCGGCACGGCTTCCTCGGGCAGGACCAGCGTGCTGCTCCTGGCTCTGGCGCGCGCCACGCAGCGTGGAGAAGTTTGCGCCCTGGTCGATGCCAGCGATGCTTTCGATCCCGCCTCCGCGGAAGCCGCCGGCATGCAGATGACTCGCTTGTTGTGGGTCCGGTGCGGAAAAAAAGCAGACGAAAAAATTCCTCTCACCTCAGGGGAGCGCTCGGCGGATACCGCAACAGTTTCGAAATTTATTCCTCCTTCGAGAATTACGCATCGCAGCTTAACTCCTGTAAACGCCTCCCGCAGATTCCGTTGTGCCGGAAAACAATCGAGCTTCCGTCGCTGGGAAACGCAACTGGCGCAGATGCTCAAGGTCACTGACCTGCTCTTGCAGAGCAACGGTTTTGGAATGATCGTTCTCGATCTCGGCGATATTCCCACGCAAAGTGCGCGCCGGATTTCTTTGGCCTCATGGTTCCGCTTCCGCCGCGCCATTGAACACACGCCAACTGTACTGCTCGTTTTGGAGCAGCAACCGATTGCGGGAAGTTGTTCCTCGGTGCAGATAAAGGTCACTGGCCAGCGGTCCCAGGTCTCAGGGAGAAAGCTCCCAACGGTCAGCTGTCAGTTCGCTGAGAATCGCGCGTCGCATACGGAGTTGCTGGATGAAATCAACATCACCGCCGAGTTGCTACGCTCGCGCCTGGAGCGCAAGTCGCCGCAGTCGGCTGTGAGCTTTGTCAGTCGAGCCAAGTGGGCCGGTTAAGCCCGTACGTCCAGGATCGAGCGAAGTGATGAGCTTTTCCAGAGACCTGTGACCTGATACCTGTGACCGATTTTCCATGTTTGCCTGCATCTTCATTCCCGATTTCTCCGTCGAAGCGCTCCTCTGCTCTGAGCCGGAACTGCGGAACCGTCCGGTTGTCGTGCTGGCGGGACGGTCTCCTCTCGAGAAAGTGGTGGCACTCAATGAAAATGCGCGGCAAGTAGGAGTGGAAATAGGTGCGACCAAGGCGCAACTGGAGGCCTGGGAACAACTCGTGCTGCGTGCGCGCTCGGAGTCGCGGGAAAAATCGGCGCACGCGGCGCTGCTCGATTGCGCGCAGTCGTTTTCTCCGGAGGTGGAAGATACGGCGCCAGACGCGGTGCTGCTGAACCTCGACGGCCTAGAGCCGCTGCTGGGCCCGTTACCGAAGCTGGCCCGCGATTTGGCGAGACAGGTTTCGAGGATTGGGCTGGCGGCGAATATCGCATTGGCTGCGAATCCTGATGCGGCGTTGCTGGCAGCCCGTGGTTTTTCCGGCGTGACCCTGGTCCCGGAAGGACGCGAGGCGCAATGGCTCGGTGATCTCCTGCTGGATGTTTTGCTCGAAACTTTTTCATCCGATGCGGCGGAGACCGCTCGCTGGGCTGAGACGTTTGACCGCTGGGGGATCCGCAAGCTGCGAGCGCTGGCTGCGCTTCCGGAAGTCCCGCTCACGGAGCGGCTCGGGCAGGACGGAATCCGGCTGCAAAAACTGGCGCGGGGTGCTGTGTCGCGTGATCTGGTTGCGCTGCAAGCACCGCTGATTTTTGCCGAGAGCGTGGAACTGGAATATCCCATTGTGCTGCTGGAGCCGCTGGCATTTTTGCTGAACCGCATGCTCGAGCAGGTATGCGGCCGGCTGAGTGACCGTGCCCTGGCTGTGCAGGAATTGCGCCTGCAACTGGATCTGTCAGCCACGGAAGAAGGTGGCTGCACAACGTTTACGCGGACACTGCAGCTTCCGGTTCCCATGCTCAACGCAAAAGTATTTCTGAAATTGTTGCAGCTTGATTTGCAAGCGCATCCTCCGGGAGCGCCCATCGTGAAAATTCATTTGTCGGCGACCCCGGCGCGGCCACGGGCCTTACAGAGTGGATTGTTTCTCCCGGTTTTTCCCGAGCCAGAAAAACTTGAGCTCACTCTGGCGCGCATCGCCGGCATTGTCGGTGAGGGAAGAGTGGGAGCCGCGGAATTGCTGGATCAGCATCGCGCCGGCGCGTTTGAAGTACGACACTTCTCGCCCATGACGGTGGAACCCAAAACAAGACTGGCTGGAAATCGAAAGAAGGGTGTGTCGATGCAGAACAACAATAGCGCGTATGGCGTCGAAGAGAATGCGGCAGAAAGAATGAGCACAGTCATCGCGTTGCGGTTGTTCCGGCCGCCACTGGGCGCAACCGTTACCGTGCGAGAGAGCAAGCCGGTGCGATTGCAGTGTGTCGAACGGGCTGATGTTTCCGGCGAAATCATCTGGACGGCCGGCCCCTGGCGCTCTTCCGGCGATTGGTCCGAGCATGAAGGATGGTCGCGCGAAGAGTGGGACATCGCTGTGCAGTCAGAGACCGGGCTTGTGTTGTACCGGTTAGTACATGACATGTTCGCCGGCAATTGGTTCGTGGAAGGAATGTATGACTGAGAGAACCGCAGGCTGCTGACCGCGAATTGCTGATAGAGACTGCCTGAATTGTTGGCCTGATGTACATCGAGCTTCATTCCCGATCGGCATTTAGTTTCCTGGAGGGGGCTTCGCTTCCGGAGGAGTTGATTGGAGTGTGTTCGCGATTGGGGATGCCGGCGATGGCATTGCTCGATCGCGATGGGGTGTATGGCTCGCCGCGCTTTCATCTGGCGGCCCAGAAAGCCGGGATCAAGGCGCACATCGGGGCGGAAGTCAGCGTAAGTCCTTTCTTGGTGCATTCTTTTCGTCCCAATGTTCCACGTGGAACACTCTTTGAAAATGAAAATCAATTTCAGTCAGATCAATCGCCGGCGATTTTTTGCCGTCTTCCC
>Ga0265339_10003348_pt1 | contig 11226 bp, 9 predicted proteins | sample 4CB219metaG_FD_202085 | JGI IMG/M metagenome (GOLD analysis project Ga0265339, IMG submission 202085) | Rhizosphere microbial communities from Carex aquatilis grown in University of Washington, Seatle, WA, United States - 4-CB2-19 metaG | ecosystem: Host-associated > Plants > Roots > Rhizosphere...
ACAAAGCTCACACGCATCGCACGACTCCGCGTGGCGTAGCCGATTGCCGTGCAAAAACGAGGGTTTGTTCGTAACACTTTGGTGCGCACTTTCGGACTCTTTACTTCAATTTGTGCCGATGTAATAGTGTCGCTAACAATATAAGGCAAATTGCGAAAGTCTATTCCGATGCCGAGCTCAAATTGTCGCTCAGTCCGGAGTCCTCAGTGGCGTGCGCCCAGAAAGCGGCACATGGGTCGCTGAGATGGAGCATTGTCCTCTTCTCATCGGCGCGCCAGAAGTGATTCTGCGCGGCATTGGAAGCGCCACAGTGACTCCGAGAGCGCGATAGCCGTGTCGCAGGTTAACACCGCAGGCCAACAATGAGAGTCGTCGGGTCGCATTTCTTATATTGGCTCCCGTCTCCCGCTTAAGAACGATCACACGCGTGATGAGATTCCCTCCACCTGGGCGGGAAGTCTCTCTGGAAGAAAGAGCATTACCCCGGCAATGTCTATAGATAATGGCCGCAAATTCCTACAGTCTTTGGAGGGTATCCGCGCATACGGCTTCCTCCTTGTGTTTCTCACGCACTACCTGCCGCAGCGGTTCTTCGAAAGTGGACACACCCCGGGTTTGGCGTTCGCAGCGCGCTTCCTGAGCATGACATGGATTGGCGTTTCGATGTTCTTCGTATTGTCCGGCTATCTTATCGGCGGCATTCTTTTCGAAACACGCAACCGAGATGGCTATTTTAAGGTCTTTTACAGTCGGCGCGCTCTGCGCGTTCTTCCCCTCTATTATTTGGCTCTTCTTCTTGTCGCCCTCGCAAACTCGCGACTGGGCCACTCGATTGACCCTCGCTACTGGTGGCACTTTCTCTATATTCAGAACCTTATTCCGGGATACGAATTTAGCGCGATAGCACCTCCGCCGTCGCAAATCGGTCATCTCTGGTCGCTCGGCATTGAGGAGCAGTTCTATCTTTTCTGGCCCCTTGTCGTTTGGTTCGTCCCTGACCGGAAAGCCCTTCTCAAAGTCACCGCCTTGCTCATCGCGTTGTGTTGCTTCGCCCGTATCATGGCTCCGCTAGGCCATCTTTCTCTAACTGACCTCTACGTCTCGACTCCAACTCGGGTAGACGCCATCCTGCTTGGCGTCATGCTGGCGCTCATTCGCGGCGAGAAAATCTATCAACGGTTGGAGCCTTTTGCCAAGTACGCAGCGCTTGCCGGCATCGGCGGAGTGATTCTGTTGATCATTGCGACGGGGTCCGCGTGGCCAAGAAGCTTCTTCCGTGGGGCATTGCTGATTCCATGGACGAACTTGACGGCTGCGGCGATTGTTGTGGCCGCGATGGAAACGAATAGCGTGCTGTGCAGACTCTGCAGCTTCCGTTGGGCGTGCTGGCTGGGCAAGATGACTTACGGCCTCTATGTCTTTCACTTCACGTATGCGGATTGGTTTCTCAATTATCTGGTACCCCATTTGAGCCAATATGTCCCGGTCGTTTTGGCGTCTGCTATATCCGCGCTTCTTGCTTTTGGTCTTACCCTCCTGCTGGCGATGGCAAGTTTCCGCTTTATAGAGAGTCCCGCAATGAACCTCAAAGATCATCTGAAGTACGGCACCCGGAAAGAGCCGAGACGTCACTTCGTCGCCGCGTGGATCGGCCAGCACTGAATTGCACCTAAACCCGAGATCGGACAATTGGGAAGCCAGGGTGGGGCGGGATTGACGTAATTCCCGCCGCCTCCAAACCGTTCTCCACTACGAAATCAAGAGGTCTCGCAGCCAGATTCACCTGCGCTCCACGATTCCATTCTTCATTACAAAGCTCACATGCTCCACAACCGAGATGTCGTCGAGCGGGTTGCCCTGAACAGCGATGTCAATACGCCCCGATCCCGGTCAGATTCTGCCCCAGGATCAGCGTATGAATATCGTGCGTTCCTTCGTACGTCTTCACTGATTCCAGATTCATACTGTGCCGCATGATCGGGTAGTCCTCGGTCACTCCGTTCGCGCCCAGAATGTCACGCGCCAGCCGCGCGCATTCGAGCGCCATCCACACGTTGTTTCGTTTCGCCATCGAAATGTGCTGATGGCCTGCCTTGCCCGCATCCTTGAGCCGCCCCACGTGCAGTGAAAGCAACTGCGCCTTTGAGATCTCGCTCGCCATCCAAACCAGCTTCTCCTGCACAAGTTGATGACTCGCGATCGGCTGATCGTGAAACTGCTTCCTCGTCTTGGAGTAGCTGAGTGCCGTCGAATAGCAATCCATCGCCGCGCCAATCGCGCCCCAACTGATGCCGTAGCGCGCCTGGTTCAGGCACATCAGCGCAGCCTTCATGCTGTCCGCGCCCGGCAGTAGATTCGCCGCGGGCACCCGCACGTCCTCAAGCGAAAGGGAGCTCGTAACCGAAGCGCGCAGCGACCATTTGCCGTGAATGTCGCTGGACTTGAATCCCGGACGATCGGCTTCAACGAGGAATCCTCGAACACTGCCAACCCCGCCATCACCTTCGCCTTCGAGCTTCGCCCACACAACGGCCACATCGGCAATCGATCCCGAAGTGATCCACATCTTCTCGCCGTTCAGGATGTATTCGTCGCCTGACTTCCGCGCGCGCGTCGTCATGCCCGCCGGATTCGACCCGAATCCGGGCTCAGTCAACCCGAAGCATCCGAGCTTTTGGCCCGTGGCAAGCGCAGGTAGCCACCTATTCTTCTGTTCCTCTGACCCGAAGGTGAAGATCGGATACATCACCAGCGCCGACTGCACGCTGACAAAGCTGCGCAGCCCCGAGTCGCCGCGCTCCAGCTCTTGCAGCACCAGCCCGTACTCGACGTTGGACATGCCGGCGCAACCGTAACCTTCAAGGTTGGCGCCGTAGAAGCCCAGCTCGCCCATTAGCGGGACGATCTCGCGTGGAAAGCGCCCCTCTCGAAAGCACTCTTCGATGATCGGAACTACGTTCGCGTCAACGAAGTCGCGCGCTGTCCTGCGAACAAGGAGTTCCTCTTCCGTCAGGCTCGCATCGAGCCCAAGAAAATCGAAACCCTGAAACTTGAAGGCCATAGTCGTACCTGCTGTCTCGGCGCTTCACCGGGACAGATGAGAGTAGCAGCCTATGGCCTTCTTTTCAACGCGGTTCCGATCGGCCTTCAGTTTGGCCGCTGCATCGGCTTTTCGTGAATCACCATCCAGTTCACGCCAAACTTGTCGCGGAACTGCCCAAAGCGATGCGCGAAAAACTGCTCGCCCATGGGCATAAAGATCTCACCGCCCTCACTGAGTGCGGCATAGATACGTTCGGCCTCTTCGTTGCTATCCACTGCAAGCGTGAGATAAGCGCTGCGCATCGGCTCAACCTTGGGGCCGTCGCTCGCCATCACCGTGGTGTCGCCAAGCGTGAATCGCGCGTGCAGAATGCCATCCCGATTCAGGCCCGGCGGCATATGCTGTGGGGCCCCGGATGCGCTCATTTCCGCGAAGGTCGATTTCATAAGGATCTTCGCGCCCAGATGTTTCTCGTAGAACTTCATGGCTTCCAGGCAGTTGCCGGGAAAGTTCAGATAGGTGTTTACTTTCATCGCTTCGGTTTTCCTTTCGGGGAATTGGATTTTGATTTCAAACTTGAAGTAAACGGCGGAATGAGCGGCGTTGCGTCTCGCTGCTCCCAACGGCGATAGGCCTCGGCGATGACCGCGGCACGGTTTTGCTCCATCCCTTCAATCACCGCGCAGGGAGCGTCCGTCTCCTCATGGTGCGCGCCCCAGATTAGGATTTCGAGAAGGACCGGAGCGAGCGCAATGCCCTTCGGCGTGAGCCGGTAATTGCTGCTGCGTCCATCCTCCTTCGCGGTTTCGCGCACCACGATGCCGCCGGCTTCGAGCCTGTGCAGCCGGTCGGTCAAGATGTTGGTCGCAATGCCTTCGCCCGCGCGTTGGAACTCGCGAAAAGTGCGGTAACCGCGCACCACCATGTCGCGAACCAGCAGCAGCGACCAGCGATCGCCCAGCAGGTCAAGAGAGATGCTGACCGGGCAACCGGAACGACGTTTTGGCCGGGAGATTCTTGCCACAACGGCATCCTACGAAAATCACTTGCATTTTGCAATCGACTAGTGATGCAATGGAAATCGGCTGAACGCCCGCCGGTCTCACAATCCAACGCCAACCAGGTGAACTGATGAGCGCACTTGAATATCCATCGCGGATTACGCCGTTCTTGTGGTTCCAATCGAATGCAGAAGAAGCCGTCGATTTCTACTGCACCATCTTTCCCAACTCGCGCAAGATAAGCGAGTTCAGGAGCCCAGCCGACACACCGAGCGGACCGAAGGGATCAGTGCTCACCGTCTCTTTCGAACTCGACGGCCTCCACTTTACGGCACTCAACGGGGGCCAGGCCCACCCATTTACCGATGCCATTTCATTCGTCGTTCGCTGCGAGACGCAGGCCGAGATTGATTCCTACTGGTCGAAGCTTACGGCCGGCGGCAGTGAGGTTGCCTGTGGATGGCTCAAAGACAAGTTCGGCCTCAGTTGGCAAATCGTTCCTGCGCGATTGGGAGAGCACTTGAAGAATCCCAAAGCCATGCAGGCAATGATGAAGATGAAAAAGCTCGACATCGCCGAGCTTGAGCGCGCTGCGCAAAGCTGACGTGAAAATGGATTTGTCATCCCGAGCGTAGCGAAGGATCTGCGGTTGTTCTTCGTTGCTTTGAAAGGGCACGACCGGGGTACCCACGCAGTGCGTGGGTCGCGTGCCGTAAAAGCCGCACAAACATTGAGGCTTTAGCTCCTGAAGGAAGTTTCTTCATCGCCTCGGACCATATGCAACCAGCTCCAGGGCCCAAGCCGTCAGTTCCGTCCGATTGCCTCGTCGTGATCCAATGTCTGAGTTACGGGAGGATTCCGCTGTGGGTACCCGCAGAGATTTCGTGAAAGGGTCGGCGCTTGCGGCCACCAGTTGTCTCTTGCCGGCAGGCGCGGAGAAAAGCCTGCTCGCGCCGGCAACCACCGCCGAGGCACCGCAATCCACAACCGAAGCAGTCAGCTGGTATGACCGGCCCATGCGCTGGGCGCAGCTTGCCTTTGTCGAAGACGATCCCGGCAACTACGACAAACAGTTCTGGCTTGACTATTTCCGCAGCGTTCATGCCGACGCGGCCTGCCTCAGTGCAGGCGGCGTTGTGGCGTTCTACCCCACACAAATTGCGTTGCAGCAACGCAGCGCCTGGCTCGGCGATCACGATAGCTTTGGCGAGCTGCTGGCCGGCTGCCGCGCCATGAATATGAATGTAATTGCGCGAACCGACGCCCACGCTTGCTGGCAGAAGGTCTACGACGCGCATCCTGACTGGATCCGAGTGGACGCCAGCGGCCAGCCCGTGCGCCATCCATCCGATCCTCGCTACTGGGAAACTTGCGCTCTCGGCCCTTACAACTTCGACTTCATGACCTCGGTTCATGAAGAAATCATGCGCATGTACAAGCCGGATGGCATCTTCACCAATCGCTGGGCCGGCAGCGGCATGTGTTACTGCCAGCATTGCCGCGAGAATTTCCGAGCCTTCTCTGGCTTGGATCTGCCGCGCACCAACAACCCGCAGGATCAGGCGCGAAAGCAATACATTGTCTGGCGGCAGCAGCGCCTCTTCGACCTCTGGCGCTTGTGGAACGAAAAAATCAAGGCGATCAATCCCGGCGCAAGCTACATAGCGAATGCCGGCGGCGGCGCGCTCAGCGATCTCGACATGAAAACGATCAACGATCTCGCGCCCACGATGGTCGCCGATCGCCAGGGGCGCCGCGGTCTCATGGCTCCGTGGGCCAACGGCAAAAACGGCAAGGAATACCGCGCCACCATGGGCAACAAAGCCATCGCAGGCATGTTCAGCGTGGGCATTGAAGACGAGCATCGCTGGAAAGATTCCGTGCAGAATGGCGACGAGATTCGCATGTGGGTTGCTGACGGCATCGCGCAGGGCCTGCGACCGTGGTTCATCAAATTCAACGCCAAACCCAACGACAAGCGCTGGCTTCCGGTTGTGAATGAGATCTTCACCTGGCACTACGCCAACGAGAAATACCTGCGCAATCTCCATCCCCTGGCGCGCGTGGGTCTCGTCTACTCGCAGCAAAGCGCTTTGTTCTATGGCGGCGAGCAGGCTCGCGAGAAGATCGACGAGCCTGCCCTCGGATTTTACGAGGCACTTGTCGAAGCGCGCATTCCGTTCGAAATGGTTCATGATCGTTGCTTCGACGCCGAGCATCTCGCGCCATTCCGTACGCTGATCCTGCCCAACATTGCCGCGCTATCCGATGAGCAGTGCGCCAGCCTGCGCGCTTTCGTTGAGCGCGGAGGCGGTCTCGTCGCAACCTTCGAGACATCGCTTTACGACGAGTGGGGCGTCCAGCGCAAGGACTTCGGCCTGGCCTCGCTCTTCGGCGCGTCCTACGCCGGCAAGCTCCGTGAAAACATGCTCAATTCCTACCTGAGCCTGGAAAGTGATCCGTCAACCAACGCAATCCATCCGCTTCTTCGTGGCTTTGAAGACGCGGGCCGCATCGTCAACGCGGTGAACCAGGTCGACGTCACGCCGTCCGCACCCGAAACATTTGCTCCGCTCCGCATCATCCCGTCTTACCCTGACCTGCCCATGGAGTCGGTCTTCACCCGTCCCGGCATCGCGCATTCTCCCGGAGTTTTCGTCCAACAGGTTGGCAAAGGCCGCGTGGTTTATTTTCCCGGCGACATCGATCGCACCTTCTGGCAGGTGCTCAATTTCGATCACGCCAATCTTCTGCGCAACGCGGTCGAGTGGGCGACGAACGAACCGCCATCTGTGACCGTCGAGGGCAAAGGCATTCTGGATATCGCCGTCTGGGAACAAAAAAATTCCATGACTCTCCACCTCGTTAACCTCACCAATCCGATGATGTTGAAGGGCCCCGTCCGAGAAATTGTTCCGATTTCCGGGCAAAGGATCTCTCTGCGGATTCCGGCAGGCAGGGGAGTCAGCCGGGTTCATCTGCTTGTCGCCGCCAGAGACGTCCCATACCGCGCCGAGCGTGACACGATCTTCTTCGAGACGCCATCGATCAAGCTCCACGAAGTAGTCGCAATCGATTTCTCAGCGTAAAGCACCACCCCTCCCGCTCAAGTTTCGCCTCTGTTATTCTGATGGGTCTACTTGGGCCTTGAAGCGTCCTCACGGACCCGCTTTCGTCCAACAGAATGGAGGAGCGAGCTATGCCGGAGCACCGAGCAAGGAAGCATCATCAGGACCGTGTGACCGAAGCGCTGAAAGATGAGATCGGCGCCATGATCGAAGGCGAGCTCTCCGACCCGCGCATTGACTTCTGTCACGTGAGCGAGGTTGCTCTGAATCCCGGCGGAAAGTCAGCGCGTGTCTACGTTGCCCTCGACACCAACTCGAAGGATATCGACAAGGCTGAGGAAGAGACCATCGCGGGTCTTGAAGCTGCTAAGGGCTATATTCGGCGCGAGTTGAAGGACCGGATGGGTGTGCGCCACGTGCCCGAACTGACTTTCCTGGCCGATCGGTCGGGGCGCTTCCAGGCGCGCATCGAACAGTTGATGAGCCGGGGACGCAAATCCGCTGCGGCCAAGTCGGCTGTGCCCGGTCCCGGCGGCCCCCAGTCGAGCCCCACCGACGCAAATCCATCCCAGGAGAAGGAAGCACCGGTACGCTGAAGCCTTGAATCGTCAAACGCTCGCCACATTCTCCGTGAGATTCACAATGCTCCTGCTCAATTCGCCCGAGCGTCCTGAGCAGCTTGAGATTCCGCCTGAATCTGTTAGCCTTGTCCACTGAAGGATTTCCGCGCTTTTTCTTGAGCGCGGAAGGCGAGCAGGCCTGGCCTGAATTCCCCTCCGCCTTGCATCGAACCGCGACCTATGTCCTGCGCATTGCAGGCTGCTGCGCTTTGGAGTATTGCCGGAGATGGAGAACCCCGTGGTACCGTCGGTTCCGGAAGTAGCTGCACGCCGGCCATGGCGGATGCCGCGCGGGGCCACCTTATTTGAAGCGATCGTTTTTCTCGCATTCAGCGTCTTTTTCATCGTGTACGGGGTCACGCCCCTCCTGGGCGGTGATGGCCTGGGCCTGGTGGGTGCCGACGAACCGCGTTATGCGCAGATCGCGCACGAGATGCTGGTGCGTTTTGACGCTGCGCCCACGCTCAAAGGCAGGTTAAGCGCTTGCGTCACGCCCTACCTCTATGGGCACCCATGGCTCGAGAAGCCCGCGCTTTACTATTGGCGGGCGATGTTCGTTTTCCAGGACTTTGGAGTCCACGACTGGGCTGCGCGTCTTCCCTCAGCCACCTTCGCCTTTATCATGGCGGCGCTGATCTACCTCCACATGAAGCGCTTTCGGCCCGGCGGGCATCTCGATGCCGCGCTCATCACTGTGTCCTGCGCGGGCATGATGGCCTTCGCGCGCGGAGCATCTACCGATATGCAGATGGCCGCTCCGCTGGCCATCGGGTTGCTCGGCTGGTATGCGTGGTATGAGACCAACTCCAAATTCTGGCTCTACGATATCTATTTCTTTACCGGCTTGGCCACGCTTGCCAAGGGACCGGTGGCGCCTCTTCTCGCATTCCTCATCATTGCCGCATTTGCTTTCCTGCGCCGCGAGTGGGACATCATTCGCCGCTCATTCTGGTGGCCGGGAGTGGTGCTCTACTTTGCCATGGTGTTGCCTTGGTTCATTGCCGTGCAGCATCAGAATCCCACCTTCTTCCGGGAATTCTTTCTCGAACACAACTTGCAGCGCTTCGCTACCGACCGCTACCAGCACAATCAGCCATTTTGGTACTACTTTTTGGTTGTGCTCCTTGGCCTCATGCCTTGGACCGTCATTGCGGTTCGCGCGCTGATCGACGGCATTCTCACCTCCGTCGCGGAGTGGAGGCTCCGCCGTTCCCGGGCCGGAAAGCCTCTGCCGGCGCGTCCCGGCGACGCATTCCCCGAGTTCCTGGTGCTATGGGCGCTCATTCCGGTTGTCTTCTTTTCCTTCTCGCAATCCAAGCTGCCCGGCTACATTCTTCCCGCTCTCCCGCCCATCACCATTCTCACCGGAGATTTCCTCTATCGGCGCAGGCAACCAGGACTCAACCGATGGATACTCCTTGGCCATGCCCTGGTTTGTGGCGCCATGACCTTGGTCGCGCTGCTCTTGCCCTGGTTTGTGGTTCATGGCGCAGCCGTGCAGCTCGCCAATGGCGCAGCCTTGCCGCCCGCTCATGCGCTGGTCGCTGTCGCTTTGGCCGCAACCGGTGCGGCGTTGCTCATCCTGGTTGTTACCAAGGGCTATGGTGTGGCCCGGCTCCGGCCGGCTACCTGCTGGATTCTCGTGGTGCTTGTGCTCTTTGTATACGGCGTGGGCCCGTTCTTGGGCATTCCCGGAGCCGATTCCACCAAGCGCGTCATTCACCTCCTCGACCGTACTTATTCCGCGCGGCCACTCGCGCTGCGAATTGCGGATCTGGTTCCTGCGAATGAGACGATTGCGGTGTTCCGCGTTCGCCGTGACGCCGAGTATGGACTCTCGTTTTATCGCAACCATGAGGTAGTGAACTACGACGAGAACGGCGTGCCCGATGAGCAGCATGTCCTTGTAGCGCGCATTCAGGGCCGCGGCGTGGATCTCGATACGCAGCTCGTGCTGAGCGAACTTCTTGAAGGCCGCCAGTACCAGCCGCTCTTCGCTTGGCCGGAGCAAGGGCTTGAAGTTTATCTCGTAGGCGGCAAATAGATGCTCGCCAACTTGCGGCGGAGCGCGAACTCGTGTCAAAGTTGCCGGAAGGGCTTTTCCGTGCGCGCCATGTTTTTGAAGTGGTGTCGTCCAGCGTCTTCTTGATTCGAATCGCCGAAAACCGGCGCGCACCACGCAATTCGTACATGGTTCCGCAAGTCAAAGACCGCAAACACACTCATCGGTCTTGAGCGAACGAAACCGGGCAATCTATAGAGGACGAATGCTGACTTCGGGTGGTTCCATCGAGATACTCGACCTTCGGCACTTCGCGGCCCCGGTCCTTCGGCCGGTGCTGGAGGCTGAGGGTGAGTTGTGGGTGGCTCGCCTCCACTGGGACTACCAGGCGTCGGCGCGTCTGCTCATGCAATATCTTGACAACCACATGCTCCCCGGCTACGCGGCGCTTGCTTCCGGTCGCGTGATGGGCTACGTATTCTGCGTCTACGAGGAAACCAAGGCCGTCATCGGCGATGTATTTGCGTTGTCAAGTGACACGAACGCAGAGGCGTCAACGACCGAGGAGACTCTGCTCCGCCATCTCTTCGAATTGCTCCTTAATTCACCACACGTCGAGCGCATTGAGGCGCAATTGCTTTTGCATCCCTCCGGCACGTTCGGCGCGATCTTTGGCGACGCCGGGTTTGAGATCTTTCGCAGGCTGTTTTTGGTGCGTCAATTGACAGGGCATTTGAAGCCGCCGGAAATGGACCTGCCCGCCAACCTGGAGTTCCGATCATGGCGCGAAGCAGATCTGGCGCCGGCGGCGCGCCTCATCTGTGAAGCTTACCGCGACCATCCCGACAGCCTCATCAACGACCAATACCGCTCTGTGCACGGCTCCATGCGCTTCCTGAACAACATCGTGCATTACGCCGGCTGCGGCAGTTTTTCCCAGCAGGCGTCCTATGTGGTGGTCGAAAAGACCAGCCGCGAACTCGCCGCACTCGTCCTCGGCTCGCGCGTCAGCGGGCAGAGCGGACACCTGACCCAGGTCTGCGTTCACCCATCCTTCCGCCGCCGCGGACTGGCTCGAATGTTGCTCTCTCAGGCCGCGCACAGCTTCATGCGCCTTGGCGCAGCGGAGATTTCTCTCACCGTGACGGAGGCCAACGCCGAGGCTATCGAACTTTATAAGGACGAAGGCTACACCTGCGCGCATAGCTTCGACGCGGCCGTTTGGCAAAGGCACTTACACGCATGAAGTGTTCGCGAGAGCCCGGATGGACTTCCTCTGTTGTCGAGTAGACGGTGAGCAGTGCCGCCAGACCAATGGCCGGCTCTTTCCAAGTGTTTACGCCTTAGCGCTCGTTAGCGCTCCCAGATCGGCGGCCAGCTTCTCCGTGCTGAACGCCTCGATAAGGTCGCCTTCCTTCACGTCCGTGAAGTTGGCAATGCCGATGCCGCACTCCATGCCGTTGGTCACTTCGCGGGCATCGTCCTTGAAGCG
>Ga0265339_10003349_pt1 | contig 11224 bp, 5 predicted proteins | sample 4CB219metaG_FD_202085 | JGI IMG/M metagenome (GOLD analysis project Ga0265339, IMG submission 202085) | Rhizosphere microbial communities from Carex aquatilis grown in University of Washington, Seatle, WA, United States - 4-CB2-19 metaG | ecosystem: Host-associated > Plants > Roots > Rhizosphere...
CGGGGCACGCGTGATCATTCAATTCATCGGATTCAGCCCTCGGCTGCAAGCGCCGCTACCACATTTGCATAGTCACGCATCGCCTCCGCGATAGTGTATTGACGCCTTGTTGGAACTGTGGGATACTCGAACCATAGCACATGCCGGGGACTTCAATTGGGGCAAGGACTTGTGCCAAATCCTCGGCTTGGTTAAGGAGGCAGAATATGACCAACGGCCCAGTCTTTTCCCGACGCAAACCGACCCCTTCGCAGTCCCCAGTGGCCTCTTTCGAATCCATGGAACCCCGGTTAATGATGTCGGGCAGTGTCTGGGCCAGCGTCGTCCGCGGCAGCTTGGTTGTTCGTGGCGATGCAGCGTCCAATCACGTCGTCATCGATCAGTCAGGTCTCGCCCCAGGCCAGTTCCGCATCACCGGGCAGGATGGAACCACGATCAACGGCCAAGCCGCGGTCGTGCTGTCCAGCGTGACGCGAGATGTCAACGTGCGGCTGGGCGAAGGGATCGACGTGATCGAGATGACCGACGTGGCCGTTTCCCACGACCTGATTGTCCACGGCGGCCACAGCGGCGACACCCTCAGCATCACCGATGGTGCCGTCGGGCGAAATGTCATCGTTGACGCCGGCCAGGGCGATAACACGCTTAACATCGACGGTACGGCCATCAGTGGTCGGCTGACTTTCTCCGCCACGTGGGGAGTGGACACGCTCAACATGTCGAACGACGCGAGCGTGGCCGGCCAAGTGAATTTCCAGCCGGGCCGTGGCGAGAATACTTGCTCGGTTAACGGCGTCTCTATTGGCAGCCTGACGATCGATGGCCGACACGGACCATCTCACGTCGGAGTGGTGCAGAGCACGATTCAGGGGCGGATGTCAGTTGTCACAGGCAGTGACGTCGACAATATCCGCATAGATCACGGCACTCTAAAGGGGAATCTGAAGATAGATACCCATGCAGGCGCAGATCGCGTGGAGATTGAAAACTCATCCTTCGAGAACAATGCACTTTTCAACACGGGAAGTGGGAATGACCAGATGTACGTTGAGACTGAGGCTTCGGGAGATCCGGGGACCGTGTTTTCGGGATACACACGCATGCTTCTGGGAGCGGGGACGGACAGTGTTGTGCTGAGCCCCAACAACCTGCAGGACCCCATAACCTTTGGACGGACGTTCATAGATGGCGGCCGCGGGCGGAACCAAGCCTTCACTGGGTCTGGGGCACACTGGACGGGCGATCATGGCCAGAAGATGTCGCACATGGAGTACGGCGGCGATAGTGTTATAGTTACGCCAGGGCAGCTACCTCATATGCCCACGTTGCCATCCCATTGCCTGTATGACGGCCCTCTCACCGGCCCGTCCGATGACCTGCCGATTAACATAGTTATGGACTATCTGAAATCTCACGCCTCGCAGTTTGGTGCAGTATCTGCAGACTTTGATGATATGGTGGTTACCTCCCAATACACTTCTGGTGGAACGACTCACATCTATCTGCGGCAAGCGTATAACGGCAACGAGGTAGCCAATACCGATCTTTCCATATCGCTGGACAGCGATGGCCGGATTCAGTCTATTGCTGGGAGGGTCGTTCCGCACGTGGCCTCGGCGGAAGGCGGCACGGATGCACTACTGACTCCCGAGCAAGCCATCTTATTTGCTGCCGCTACGCTTGGTGTCACACCGGTTTACTCGGCGGACGAGATCTCGATTGACGCGACTGGCTATTACGCCCCGAAGCTGGAGTACATCGCGAGCCCGCAAGGAAAGCTCACACTTGTCTGGTATGTACACTTTGGAACTGGAACAGGCCTTTTCCAGCCTCAGTACGACGCCTACGTTGATGCGGTTACCGGGACGTTGATTGCGGCCTATGATAACTTGATTGAGGGGTAAGGTTTGTCATGGCTCCGTCTGGATACGGAACGGGCTTGCCGTTCGGCATCGTTCACGCCGGTGAAGCGAAGCCGATAGGCAAGCCCGATTCTTATCTAGGCAGAATCGTCTGGCTGGAAACGATCATCTTCAACATAACGCTGTGCAGAAGCAGCAGACTTCTTCTCTTGGCCGCCATATCCTTGCCACTTGCACTATCCATTTTCCGGCGAGTGTCGTTAGAATCACCTGTGTGAACCCTGACGACACGATCGTGGCCATCTCTACCGCCGCCGGCGATGCGGCGCGGGCGATTGTGCGCCTGTCAGGGCCTGAGGCGATTGCGCTCGCGGGGCGGGTGTTCGCCGGTTCCGACGGCGCCGATATCCAAACACTGCCGGGCTTCCGACGAGTGGATGGCATCGTGAGTTTTGGCGGCGGGGAGAATCATATCTCTGATCTCTCTGTGTCCTCTGTGGCCGTCGTTCTTCCTTCCGCGGCGTACGTGTTTCGCGGGCCGCGGAGTTTTACGCGGCAGGACGTTGTCGAGCTGCACATTCCCGGGTCCTCGGTGGCGGCGGGGGCGTTGCAGGCGGCATTGGAGTCGCTTGGCGCACGTCGGGCACAGGCGGGAGAGTTCACCGCGAGGGCGTTCTTCAGTGGGCGGCTGGACCTGTCGGCCGCCGAGGCGGTTGCAGACGTGATCGACGCTGCCGACGACGCCCAGTTGCGGTGTGCGACGGCAGCCTTGGGGGGCCGCGTTGCCAGGCTCTGTGCGGACGCCGCCGGCGAGGCCACCGACGTGCTGGCACTGGTGGAGGCGTCCATCGACTTCGCGGAGGAGGGGATCGAGTTGGCCCAGCCTGCTGATGCCGGCGGGCGGCTGACCGCGCTGGCGGGGCGGCTGGAAGAATTGGCCGTCGCGGCCGCTGACATGCCCGAGAACTTCCGTACGCCCCACGTGGTGATGTGCGGGCTGCCCAACGCCGGCAAGAGCTCCCTGCTGAACGCACTGGCAGGGAGTGAACGTGCTATTGTCTCACCCATCGCCGGAACCACACGTGATGTGCTCTCGGCCCAGATCGTGCTCGAAGGCGTGGGGCTGGTCACGCTCCAGGACGCGGCCGGCTTTACCGCCGACGACGACACGATGTCCCAGGCCGCCAACGCCGCCGCCCAAGCAGCCGTTCGGGCCGCGGATGTGGTCCTGCTTGTGGGGGATGTCCAAGACGTTCTATCCGCAGATTACGCAGATTGCCGAGATTTTAAGACTTTGCTCGCACGGGTCCGTGAAACAAACCCGCGGGCGTGCACTTTAGTATTGTGGAACAAGGCAGACCTGCTCGCCGGCGGGGTCGCGACGGGAGGTCAAGCGGCCGACTCTCGCCTTGACGTGACTGAGGCTTGCCTGTCGGCGCTGTTCGAAGACGAACAGACGATGGGCAATGCGTCCGTACTGCTGACCTCCGCGGTGACGGGGCAGGGGCTTGACGAGTTGCGGAAGGAGTTGGCCAAGCGGCTGGGGCTGGAGGTCTCCCGCAGCGGTCAGGCGCTGGGGCTGCATCGCCGCCAGAAGGATAGTTTCCTGCAGGCCGCCCAGGCCGCCCGCCGGGGGGCTACCTTATTATTAGAGTCCACCACCCTCGCCGACGCCGCCGAACTGGTCGCCATCGAACTCCGCGACACGCTCGCCCACCTGGGCCAAGTCTCCGGCCAAGCGGTCACCGAGGACGTCTTGGGCCGAATCTTCAGCCGATTCTGCGTGGGGAAGTGAAGTCCGCTGATGTGATCTTGCGGGTGCCACGGGTAAGGCCCAAGTCTGGGTGCCACGGCTAAGCGTTGTTTGCGCGGCCGTGCGCCGACTACGGCCAGACACTGTTTTCGCGGCCGTGCCTTTGCGAAATCGCAAGCGATTCACGTCGCCGCGCGGGCAAACGTCGCCCGCTTAGCAGTGGCACCTTACAGGCACACCCAGCAGGCCATCCTTATATAGGTCACGAATCTCGAACCGCATGACGTGGCCGGTGAGGCGTTTGTCTGGGCTGGCCTGGAAATAGATCGTCATGTGCCGGTCCGTCATCGCCTGGCGGTATCCCTTGGGGGTGGAGGCGGTCGGCCTTTCCACGATTCCCTCGAATTCCTCGCCGACGAACTGGCGACAGAATTGCTCGGCGAGGCTTAGCCGCAGGGCCTCCAGGCGCTCAAGCCTTTGCCTTACAATGGCGTCAGGCGGGCATTGATGTCTCAAGACCCACGCCGCTGTCCCCTCGATCGCGCTGAACGCGAACGCGTGGATGTCTGCAAGGCCTGTATTTGCAGTCACTTGCAATGTCTGCTCAAAATCCCATTCGCTTTCGCCTGGAAAGCCTACAATAAGGTCGGTTGTGACGGCAGGACGGTCGAGAGTTTGATTAAGCCATTGCACGCGTTGGAGATAAGTGCGGACATCATACTGGCGATTCATGCGGGCCAGCACGGTGTCGCTGCCGGACTGCAGCGGCAGGTGGAAGTGTGGGGCCACGGTCGGGCATGTACGGATGGCGTCCAGCAGGTCGTCGTTCAAGTCGCCTGGCTCGAGGCTCGACAGCCGCACTCGCCACAGGCCCTCCAGTGCCGCCACCGCCCGCACGAGCTGCGGAAGTTGCGACGGCTGGCTGTCCCAATGCCGCCGCAAAGTCGTCGCCCGACCGTAGGCGCCCAGGAAGACGCCCGCCAGGACGATCTCCTTGTGCCCGCCGGCCAGCAGGGTGCGGCATTCCTCCACTACGGTGGGGATGGGCCTGGACCACAGGACGCTGCGGGCGTAGGGCACCACGCAGTAGGAGCAAAAGGCGTCGCAGCCGTCCTGGACCTTGACGAAAGCTCGCTGATGCTGGTCGAAATGAGAGATGCTCGGCAGGGCGGCGTCGGATGGGCTATTCCTCCGGACGCTGGCCAGCCGCCGCGATTTGATACGCCCGGAACGCGATACCGTGGCGAGACTGTCATCGCCAGAATCCGCACTCATACTTGTAAGTTCATTCCTGACCAGGGCGGGTGGCACGGCTGCGGTGTCTGCAGCCGTTGACAGACGGCCAAGACTGGTGATCTGCCGCAGGACTGCGGGCAGGTCGTCCTGGTGGCCTGCGACGTAGATGTCGCACCCCGGCGGCGCGTCAGCGGCAAGCAGACTGCGTAAGGCCGGTCCGTCGTAGTCGCTGTAGCAGCCGCATACCAGGACGGCCGCCGGCTCCCTCCGCAGTGCCCGCCTGACGGCCAGCCGACTCTTTCGCATGGCCATGGTCGTGACGCAGCAGGTGTTGATGACCGCCAGGTCGGGCCGTTGCCCCGCGACAGGGGGGCTAAAGCCGGCGTTGGCCAATGCCTGTGCGATGGCAGAGCCGTCGTACTGGTTGACCTTGCAGCCAAGGGTCGTGATGGAATAGGTTGGCGCCACTGGACCTGGATAGTACCAGAAGGCGAGGTGATTAGTTAACCAGTTAATCAGTTGAACAGTTACCCAGTGGGTCTGTTACCATGGGGACGCATGGAGCAACGTCAGGGCAAGAACTGGTTAACTGATCAACCGATCAACGGTCGATTTCGCGTGAAGCACACAAAATGGGTTTGTGACGCCTTGCCCCCATGGTAGATTACCACTATAGTAGCCGTGCCGCCGCCCCGGTTGTGTTCGTGGCGTTTGGTGGCGGCGTGGCCCTTTGGGGCCTTTGTGCATCGGGTTTTGGCGTGCATAAACGTTGCGCTACGCACCGGCTTATGGGCGGACCTTCGCGTTTCTCAAAGGTCTGCCGGCAGCCAAGGAGTTAGTATGGCGACACCAAAAACTGTCTGGGGCATCGATATCGGGCAAGTGGCCCTCAAGGCGCTAAAGCTCCGCAATGTCGACGGTGAGCTTCAGGTCGAGGCCTTCGACATCATCGAGCACCCGAAGATTCTCTCCCAGCCCGACGCCGACCGTCGGCAGCTCATCCGAAATGCCCTGGAGCAGTTCCTGGCCCGCAACGACCTGACCGACAGCACGATCGTTGTCGCCGTCCCGGGACAGAGCAGTTTCACCCGTTTCGTCAAGCTGCCGCCCGTGGATCCCAAGAAGATCCCCGATATCGTCCGCTTCGAAGCCGAGCAGCAGATCCCCTTCGCTATTGACGAAGTCCAGTGGCGATACCAGACCTTCCGCGACCCAGACAGCCCCGACGTGGAAGTCGGCATCTTCGCCGTTAAGCAGGGCGATATTGACGAGCTGATGGACCGCTTTGTCGAAGTGGAGATGAAGGTCGACGTCATCCAGATGCCGGCCATGGCACTGTACAACTTCATGACCTACGACAACCAGTTGGCCGCCGATGGGGCGACGCTGCTGGTGGATATCGGCGCCGACAAGACCGACCTAGTCGTAGCCGACGGCCCGCGAATGTGGGTCCGTACGATCCAGATCGGCGGCAACAGCTTCACCGAGAGCCTGGTCAAGGCCTTCAAGTATCCCTTCGCCAAGGCCGAAAAACTCAAGCGCACCGCAGTCAGCCACAAGTACGCCCGCCAGATCTTCCAGGCAATGAGGCCGGTCTTTGCGGACCTTGTTCAGGAGATTCACCGCTCGATCGGCGCGTACACGGCGACCCACCGCGAGACCCGGTTCAAGAAACTCGTGGGTATGGGCAACGGCTTCCGCATGCCGGGCCTGCAGAAGTATCTCGAGCAGAACCTCAGTATTCCAGTCGTACCTATCGACAACTTCAACAAGCTGACGCCTTCGTCTACCATTAACGCCCCGACGTTTACGCAGAACATGCTGTCGTTTGGCGTGGCGTACGGCCTGGCGCTGCAGGGGATGGGCGAGACGGTGATCTCGACCAACCTTCTGCCTGAGAAGATACAAGAAGCACTCAAGTGGAAGCAGCGGCAGTGGTGGTTCGCCGGTGCTGCTGCCGCCTTGCTGGTGGCGATGACGCTGCCGGTAATCAGCACGTACAGCGCCACGCGCAAACTCAGTACCGGCGCCGAGAAGGCCGAACAGGCCAAGGCTATCCTTGCCGATGGCAAACGGGCTGAACAGGCGTACAACCAGCAAAGGACCGCCCTGCAGCAAGAGCAGCAGAGTGTTGCCCATCTGATGGACCCGCTGAAGTATCGCGAGTTCTGGCCGGCCGCCCAGGCGGTTGTCCTCAACAGCTTCAGCGACCCGTCGGTCGCGCCAGGCGCCAAGCTGTACATGAATTATTGCCTGGCCGCCGATTCCACGCAGCGTGACCTGCTGCTGCCGGCGATTCGCAAGGCCGGCTGGAGGCGTGACGCTTCCGGCAAGCCGATGCTGTATCGTACCGGGCGTGAGGTCTTCTTCATCACGGATATGACGGCGACCTACTCGACGGACCTGATGGCCATGGGCGATCAGTCCGCCGCCGGCGGTGCGCCCGGCGCCTCCCCGGCTCCGGCCCCGTCCGCAACGCCTGGCCAGACTGTCCGCGGGTTTTACATCGTGATCAAGGGCTACACGCCCATGGACACGGGTACGTTCTACTACCGCATCCTTGGCAATCCCAACAGTCCGCAGAGCGGCAGCATCAAGTCTGTGATGGAAGCACTGGCTACGCAGATGACCGACTCTGCCGGCCACACCAAGCTGTTGGAACTCAAGGAAATCAAGCCGCTGAAGTATGTCACTCGCAAGGAGGCCGGTGGGGCTACCGTCGCGCCGCCGGCAGGCGGGACCTCGACCCAGCCGGTCGTCCTGATGCCAGACCCGCTTTTTCCCGACGAGGACACAATCAATGATACGGTCTTTGAGATCGGCGTGAAGATAGCCATTACAGTGGATGATCCCAGTTCGTCCGTAGCGACCGCCGGCGCCGCTGGCCGTTCCAAAGGCATGTAACGCAGGAGTAACCCATGCAATTCATACGCGACAACCTGTTCCTGGTCGGCGTGGGCGCGGTTCTGGTCATCGGTATGGTGATCCTGGGGGCGTTGTACTTCAACGCCAGCAGCGCCTACAGCGATGCCCTGACCCCGCTTGAAAAGCTCAGTGGCGAAATCGCCAACTTCAAGCCGGTGGAGTTCGCCAACGAGCCCCATGCTGCAATCGAGGGGCACCGGGCCCAACTTGACGCGATTCGCAAGAACATCGTGAAGAAGATCGCCGAACGCACCGGAAGATACGAGGTGCTCAAGGTCGCCGGCCAACCTGCCTTCCCCGTTGCCGATAATTTCACCAAGAATCCGAGCCTGTACCGCAGCTTCAGCGAGGCATACCTGGCCGAGTTGAACAAGAGCCTGGCACTGCTCCAGCCCGCCACGTTGGCCACCAAGACGCAGTATGACCAATGTATTGTCGATAAGAATGTTGTCGTGACGGATTACCTGGCCCAGAAGGCCAAGGAAGCCGCTGCCGCCTCCGAAGGCAACAACGCCGCGCCGGCCGCGCCCCGCGGTCCCGCTGGCGGCCCAATGGGCGGCCCAATGGGCGGCCCAATGGGCGGCCCGATGGGAGGCCCGATGGGCGGTGGCCCAATGGGTGGGGGCGGCGGAGGCACAACCACCGACGCCAACACGTTGACGGCACAGAGCGTGACCTATGACCTGCAGATGCAGCAGGCTAACAGTGGGCGGATATACGCCACGATCGCCAACTTCGACCGTTACTGGGATGCACCGGTGGGCACCAATCAGCCTACCCCCCAGCAACTGTGGCAGGCCCAGCTAAACCTATGGGTCCAGAGAGATATCGTCGACGCCATCAACGTCGTGAACCAGGCCGTCCTGGACACCAACAAGAAGAACAAGGCTGATCCCGACAGCGTCCTCATCAGCGGCATCCGAGGCCTGGAGAAGATCCAGGTCGCAAAGCAATACACCACCGGGACGGCAACCAGCGGCACGCCAGCCGCAGGCCAGCCCGCGGCACCGGCGGCCGTCCAGAAGCGGCCCATGGGCCCGATGGGTGGCCCCATGGGCGGCCCGATGGGTGGTCCAATGGGTGGTCCGAGGGGCGGCCCCATGGGTGGCGGCGGACCTATGGGTGGCGGCGGACCTATGGGTGGAGGCTACATGCCCCCCATTGCCCAGCCCCAGCAAAATAGTCCCGTCGACACCGATCCGGCTAGCATGACCAGCCCGGGCTTTACCGACCGCGCCTCGTGCAAGGACTACGACGTCCTGCAGTATAACTTCACCGTAGTCATGCCCGCTTACCTGGTGCTGGACCTGCAAAAGGCCCTTTACAGCCTGAGCTACCACACTGTGCTCAAGGTGGAGATGACTTCGGTGGACGATCCCAAGGCGGGAACGCCCGTTATGGCCCCGGTCGGCCCCGATGGTCAGCAGTTGGCCGGCATCCCGCTGTATTATGGGCCCGGCTCGTTCCTGAAGGTGACCATCTACGGCGAGTTCCTGATGCCCTCCCCCTGGCAGCGTGGAACCTTTGACCGCACGCAGGCCAAGTGGATAGCCAGTCCGCTTGTGCCCTACGAGGTACTGGCCGATCTGGCCACCAAGAGCGCCGATGCCCTTCGCCAGGAGGACCAGCAGCGCGTGACCGAGAAGAACAACATGCAGCCAATGCCCTCGGCCGCCGCGTCGCCGAAGGGCCGGTAATTGAGGAGAACCACCATGGCAAAGTCCAGCCAGAGCTTCCTCACGAAACATATGGAAAAGATTGCACTGGGCGTTGGCCTGGGCGTTTTGGCCATTGTTGCCCTATGCCAGTGGGCCGGTAGCGACCCCACTGCGCAGTTGGGACAGAAGCAAGTGCCCGTCCAGGAGGCCAACAAGGAACTGCTGGATCAGGTCAACTTCAAGTTGCACCACCCGACCACGATCGATCCTAAGACGGATCTGGGTGACGTCCCGCCGCTGGACAAGGATTTCGAGAATGCTTTGAAAGCAATTCTGCCCCAGCAGATCACCCAGCCAGTTGCCATGAGCACCCCGTTCACCGCGATTGCCGACCCACTGCCCCCGAGGCGCCCGCGCCGGACATTCGAGATTGCAGATGTGCAGGCAGTCATACCGGCCCCTGAGAAGCCCATTGCCGTGGGCGGCCCGGAGCTGCGGCAGACCGGGGAGACCCCCAGCGACCACTTGGTGATCCATGTCCTGGGGGCCGTCAAGAGCGAGGCCGTCTATAAGAGCTGCGCGAAACTCCTGGATGGTTACCTGGTGCCACAGTTGACTTATCTTGGCATCGAGGTAGAGGCCCAGGAACTGCGCGAGGACGGCACGGCATGGGATGAGGCCACGATGGTCAAGGGTGTTTCCATGCCCGATACCGCCGTCGGTGCCGGTGGTGCTGAGCCGGCGGAACTGCCGACCGTTCCTGACTGGGACGGCACTAACTGGGATACGAGGGTCTCTCCCGCCATCCAGGCGGTCCAGAACGCCGAAGAGCGGCTCGTGCAGCCGGCATACTGGCCCATTCTCAACAATAATCGGCAGTTCGTGAACTGGACAATCCGCATCCCGGACTGGCTGGTGAAATACCAGTATGACTGCATGAACCAGGCCCAGCCCGCCACCGGCCGGCCGACGACCCCCAATCCGGTCCGTCCTGCGGGTGTCCCAATGGGCGGCCCAATGGGAGGCCCGATGGGTGGTCCGATGGGTGGTCCGATGGGTGGTCCGATGGGTGGTCCGATGGGTGGGCCAATGGGCGGGCCGATGCGTGGAGGTCCAATGGGCGGCGGCCCGACGCGTACGACGGTCACGCCAGCGCAGCCCTCAGCCGGGCAGCCCGTGCCCAATATACAGGAGCAGCTCCCGCCGGTATTGCCGGCCTTTGCTAGCCAAAAGACGTCACTGACGCTTCTGTGGCTGCACGATGAGTCGGCCACGTACAACAAGGTATATCGCTACCGTGTCCGCATGGTGCTGCTCAACCCGCTCCTGGGCATGGAAAAACTGGCCAAGACAAAGTCCGACGCCGCCCAGGCGAAGATCTACTCGCCCTGGAGTGAGTGGTCCGACCGCGTGGTTGTCCCCCGGCAGACTGAGGCCTTCCTCGTCGGGGCCAGCGCGGGCATGAACGAAGTGACATTCCGCGTCTTTGCCCGCAGCCTGGGCCAGACCGTCGAGGAACGGTTCAGCGGCCACATCGGCGAGGTGATCGGCAGCAACCGTGAGAAGAACGTGGTCAGCCCGCTGCCGCCGAACCAGCCGGTCAAGCAGAAGGTGGACTTCTCCACCGGGCTCGTGGTGCTGGCTGTCGACTGGAAGAAGAAGCTCGCCGGCGGCAGAGAAACCGCGGAGGTCATCCTGATGGATGAGCAGGGTCACGTCCAGACCCGCTTCCTGCAGGCCGACGATGACAATCCTCGCCTCAGGAAGCTTGGCGAGGAGGCCAAGACCGC
>Ga0265339_10003353_pt1 | contig 11210 bp, 14 predicted proteins | sample 4CB219metaG_FD_202085 | JGI IMG/M metagenome (GOLD analysis project Ga0265339, IMG submission 202085) | Rhizosphere microbial communities from Carex aquatilis grown in University of Washington, Seatle, WA, United States - 4-CB2-19 metaG | ecosystem: Host-associated > Plants > Roots >...
CCACTCAGTTTTGGGTCGGCCATGACGGCTAAGTCTGCCACGCAGCGAATATCGACTTCATCCCGAACGGAGGAGCAGTGAAAGACCCATACGAAGTCTTAGGGGTAGCACGCACCGCCTCACCGGAAGATGTTCAAAAGGCATACCGGCGGTTGGCCAAGAAGCTGCATCCGGACCTCAACCCCGGAAACAGAGAATCTGAGGAGCGGTTCAAAGAAGTCTCAGGAGCAAACGATCTCCTTTCGGATCCCGATAAGCGGAAACGGTTCGACAACGGAGAGATCGACGCTTCGGGCACCGAGCGACAGCAGCAGCGATATTATAAAGACTATGCAGCGGAGGCCGCCGCAGGTCATCCCTATGAGAACCGTTCCGGCTATGCGGATTTTGTCGACACGGACGACATTTTTGCGGAGTTACTCAGGCGGCAAGAACAACAGGCGAGGCGTGCTCCCGGGCCGGACTTGCATTACCGCCTTTCAATCGAGTTCCTCGATGCCGTCAACGGCGCAGCCAAGAGACTGACATTGCCGGATGGCGGAACTCTTGACGTGACAATTCCGCCTGGGATTCAGGAGGGACAGATTCTACGCCTTCGTGGAAAGGGTGCCCCATCCAAAGGTGAGGGCAACGCCGGTGACGCGCTCGTCGAGCTTTCGATTGTGCCGCATCGATTTTTTTCCCGGCAGGGTGATGACATACACATCGAGTTGCCGGTTACCTTGGCCGAGGCAGCCCTTGGAGGGCGCATCAAGGTTCCGACACCGACGGGCCCCGTTCTGCTGACAGTGCCAAAAGGATCGAACACCGGCTCCACTCTCCGGCTGAAGGGAAAGGGCGTTCCACGACGCGGCGGCCATGGCGACGAGTTCGTTAAGCTAAAGGTCATGCTGCCAACTGAGCCGAACCCTGAGTTGGAGGCTTTTCTTTCCAATTGGACGCCGGGAGCGGACTACGACCCTCGTAGGGATATGCAGCTATGATCATCACTAAACTGGAATTTCTAGATCGTGCGCAGATCGATCGTGACACCCTGGAAGTGTGGATCCAGGAGGAGTGGTTGGTACCCAGTGGATCAGCGACTGAACCCGTATTTTCTGAGGCGGACTTGGCGCGCGCGGACTTGATCCGAGATCTAATTCACGACTTGGGCGTGAATGCCGAGGGAGTGGGCCCAATTTTAAGCCTTTTGGATCAGTTGCATGGCTTACGAAGAGTACTTGCCGAAGTTCTGCAGTCTATGCGTCAGAGATCCGTTCCACCTGAAGCTGGTAGGTCGATGGGCCGGGATCCGGAGAGAAGCTGAATTCGTACCGGCCCGTGTAACACCGGCTCCTGAATTCAGACAATCCGATTTGTTCGACTAGGACTGTTCACCGTGTTCCGGTGCTTTCGGGAAGCGAGCTCGCGAAGCAAATCTGAACTGGACGCTGAGCGCAGCGCCGATCATCTTTGCGGTGCACAAAGTGGCTCAATTGAGCATGAAGTCAGCGTCATTGTCCCGCCTTAAAGAGGCTGCCAGCGATGTCGCCCAGCTCGCTCTCGAGGCCGCCCCCGTGGTTTAGGATTTCCTGAATCGTTGCAACAGAAACGCCATGTTGCGCTGCTGTTGCTTCGATTGCGGCAAGCGGATTCCCGTCGGAGCTGGTCAGGTTTGCTTGAAACGTATTGGAAATCTCCCTCACCTGATCAGAGGATAGGCCAACTTTTCCAGCGATTGAGTCGAGGCTATTTTCTATGTTGTCGAATAAACCCATGAGTAGCTCCTCGTTGCTAGTGCCCTCCCGTAAAACTAGCATGACACGAGGCTGACGCGGCAAAAAACGACCTTAGGCGCACCCTTCGAACCATAGCCCAAAAGGCGCCGCACCTTGTTGCGTCCAGCACAAGACGCTTTCGACAAAAGCGACCACGAACGGTGATTATTCATATCCCCGCGTCACTGGTGATGCTCGCCATTGAGCACAAGCGATTTGTCCTGCAATTTATGCTAAAGACGAGTTCAGCTTCGCAATAGAGACAATTCTCGACAGAGAGTCTCAAACGATGGCACGGGCAAACCCATGATCTACCACGCCGCATTTTACAATATTCAGGGGTTTCACAATCCGTTCGTGCAGTTCCGCTCCGCTACGCCATTCCACTCGGTCGCAGTTGGACAACATGTGAGTCTTCCAGATTTTCCCCGCTTCCAGGTTGACGATGTGACTCACGCCTTCACCCGCGATGCCGACGGGGAAGATCACTGCATGATTATGCTTTTGGTGTCCCCGGCACTTGGTTCTGAGGGAGGCGAGTCTAATCCCGTGCCTTGGCCGTGGTGATCTAAACAGCGGATTCGCCGACGCCTTTTGAAGAGTGACGACTTACACGACTTTGCTCTCAGCCATTCTTGCTGGGATGGCTCTTCGCTTTAGGCCGCAAACAATTTGTCAACGAGAACCTTAGCTTCTTCTATCACCGTGCGGCGATCCGACCCCTTCGGAACGGTCACCTCGTGTAAGGGTGAGCTGGGACGGTAGACCAATGCCTCCCAGCCATTCCCGCGTGACATCACGTCGATGCGCCATCCTTTGTAGTGAATTTCGTCGCCCATCGCTCTTCATTGCCTCCTCGTTAGCAAGTTGAACTTGACTGGCAGTATTCTCCGAAACTCTACCGCCGATCTTGTCCGCCATCGCTACGGAATTTTACTTTCTGGCCGGCGTTCCTGTGTCGCATAGACTAGTTATCGGCGAACTGCGGTTTGGTCCACGTTCGCCACACCGCCGAGAAGATTACGATGGCTTCGTGTATCGCCTGGCCAAAACGTGATAGAGACCCTCCCGATTTATCGGGCGCGCGCAGGCGTCAGCGATCAAAGCTGTCGCCATGAGTGCCACCAGCATTCCATGATCTCCAGACATTTCCGACACGATCACAAAGCCTGTGATGGGTGCTCTGACGACGCCTGTAAAGTAAGCAACCATACCTAAGAGTACGATGGGACCAGGTGCGGCGTGATGAAAGAAGTGCGAGATGTCTGAGCCGATGCCTGCACCGATGGAGAGCGATGGCGAAAACAATCCGCCCGGAATCCCGCTAACTGAAGAGAGCGCAGTTGCCAGGAGTTTCAGGGGTGCATAGTCAAGCGGAACAGTACCCGTATGATGCAGCACGGCCCTAGCATGCTCGTATCCAGTCCCGTAAATCGTTCCGTCACTCGCAAAGCCGCAAAGCGCAACACCGATTCCGCACCCGGTGGCAAACACGACGGGATTGGTTTGAACCCATAGCTTGGCTCTCTGTGGAAGCGCGTCGGGAATCATCACGAGGATACGACTGAACAGGGCGCCGGAGAACCCGCCAATGACTCCGCACAGTGGAACCGCCATCCATGCCGTACCGATCGGGAGTGAGGCGGTGGAGTATCCAAAGTAGGTGTAGTTCCCGAGAAGTGACTGAGCAGTGAGACCCGCGAGTATGACTGCTGCTATGATCAGCCCGCTCGCGCGGACTTCAAAGCTTCGACTCATTTCCTCGATGGCGAACACAATGCCTGCCAAGGGCGTGTTGAACGCAGCAGCGACCCCAGCCGCCGCGCCTGCCAAAATGAGGCCAGGCTGTCGGCGCGGCGTAAGACGGCCGATGAGAAACATGACGGACGCGCCGACCTGAACGGTCGGCCCCTCTCGTCCTGTCGAAGCACCGACGAAAAGACCAAGCAATGTGAGCATCACTTTGCCTAGGGCGACACGAAAGCCAACCAGACGCTCCCGATCGTCCGTTTCCCTGAGCGCACGGGCAGCAATAGTTTGGGGAATGCCCGACCCCTGAGCATTGGGAAAAAACCGGGTGGTCAAAAAGACCGCAAGCCCGAATCCGAGTGGCGTTAACGCCAGCGGCGACCATGGCCAACGTTCAACAATTTTGTGGAACGCGATTTGAGCGGAATCCGATGCAATGGCAAGACCGACCGCGATGAGACCGACGAGCAGGCCGCCCGCGATAAAAATCAAGCGACGCTGCCAGCGTCGCGAATGAACGAGCAGTGTACGCAATCGACGCGGCGTAAAAATTGAGGTCATCTGCTGCCTAGTAGCCGGACAATGGCGCGAGGGCCAATCTCCAATTTGACGATGTCGAAGCGAAGCTTTTCGAGTAAGCTTTGCGAAGCACCTAGGGACCAAGCCAGGAAAGAGAGCGCCGCAGGAAGGCGTCGCCGTTGGTTCGTTGCCACTCTCCGTGGGCCATGACCACCCGAGCACACGGCAAGCCAAACAACTTTGCACGAGCCGCGCGTGCTTGCTTTCGAGTAACAAAGGTTAGTCGCCAATCGAGTGGCGCGCCTGGGTTCGCCGAAGTGATGCCACCCAAGTAAGCGAGTTGCCGCCGCCACCCCAGCCAGTATTTTCGAAGGAAATGATCACCAAACGCTTCGATCAGGTCTGCGACAATCACCGTGCGCGACGCTCGGTGGTAGAACACAACTTCGTCCATGACGAATGAGCCTCTGAACCAGACTAGGTCCAGATCAGCCTGCCACTCAGCCGGCACGGTGTCGCCGAGCGGCGCGCAAAAGTGTAGATCGGGACGCTTCCTGATCGTCGAGGCCGGTCCCCAAATCTTGGCGTCGGGGTATGCGGCCGCCCACTCATGTAGATACAGGTGGTGTATCTTGTTTGGGCTCACGAGGTGCGCTATCGGACCGATGCGAGCTAGCTCCGCGCGGAGCTCATGTCGAAGCTTGACCGGCGACCACACCCAGACGTCACCATTGCTCAGTCGCACGACGACAGAGCGCGTTGGATATGGAAATCCGTAGAAATTGACCATCTCTCCTTTCGCGAGCCAGACAGAATCATCAATTTGTTCCAACAGTGTCAAAATCAGTTCTCCAGAATTCGGCTGAAATCTGCTTAAGGTGACATGGCAACTAATGCGACGGCCGCTTCTCACCCTTCTGTAATTCTGCAATTGCTGAACCAACTAGAGCCCACATCGCCGAACGCTCATAGTCATCGGCGTTCAGGCTCTCGATGGCCATCTCAAACACGATTTTGGCCGCCAGCTCAGAGTGCTTGTCGAGCAGAAGAGCAGCCAATTCCCAGATGTCTGAATCAAATTCAGACTGGAAAGTTCGCGCGACAGTCATATTTCACCCGCAAGCTGTTTCACAAATTCAAAACTCTCAGACCTCGAATGAGCATGATCTACGTCAGCGAGCAGCGGGTGTCTTCGAAGCCGCCACCATTCATACCGATTGACCTGAGATCTCGTCGGCGCGGATCCATCATTTTAAATCAACGCCCCCTTTACATGACACGAATGCCGAACTCGTCGCGAAGATCGGCGAGTGTTCGGTTCAGGAATGAGACTGGCGGTAGCCACGGCCAGCGCTTTTCCATTCGCCAGGCCTCACGCACGGCACTGCAGATTCGTGGGAGCGCCAAAATGGTCACCCAGGCGCTCTTCAGATACCCAAGCTTCTTGAAGAGGGCCTTGGCCTGCTTGTCCTGAGACAAATAGATTGCGTATCGACGTACTCCCACGTCGCACGAGAGAAGCGTGCGCGCGTCGACCAGCGCTTCATCATCTAGAGTCACGCTCAATCCGAAGATCACGTGGCAAATGTCGTGACTGACGAAAAGTGACGCACTCTCCAGTGGGAGATCACTAGGCCGCGTGACGGTGCCTACATTGGCTGCGTAATATTCTTGGAGGCCTTCGCAGAGAGTTTGCGCACTATCCTGCTCTAGATAGGCTAGATGCGCGTCGGAGCTTGAAGTGCCGCGCCACATGGCCCGAACTTTGGTTCAATAGAGTTCCCGGCGCAAGTCAATAAAGCGGCCGGAACGTTCTTCTGGGGCTCAGCGTCTTGAGCGCAAAGTCTCACCTGACGTTTGAAGAATTTCTGCTTCTACCGGACTTCGCTGACGGCAACGACTACTAAAACACAGCCAGAGAAGAGCGGCTTCATCGGCTCTCGTCACTGCATTACAGTCGAGCAGTCGAAGGGAGCTACTATGTGGCACCCCTCGGCGGACGCAGGCTCAGGGCTCGACTGCGTGAGCACCGTTCGCTTGGTCGACGTATCACACAACGGCGCCCGCGGGACCTGACATCACATGGAGTTCGATATGATCGCGCACAATGGGTCTGGCTCAGCTGACAGATCGTAGATCAGATCGAGGCTTGTACTCTTTCAATATCACCGTGTGGGACGCTGCACGATGTCACCGGTCTTGCACAGTCGCCCGCCGCGTCCATTGTCGCCTCGAGTTGTCCTCCAGAAGGGCTCCAACCAAGCCCCCGCAGAAGCCGGATATTAGGTTTCCCTTTCAGGCCCAGGCTCGTGAGACGCCATTACCGGTCGCCAAACCCGCCCCCCATCATGCATCAGGAGTTCATCTGCCTCCTTTGGACCGTCGGTGCCAGAGTCGTATTCGATGATTTCCCCCATTTTTTTAGACCATGCGTCGAGGACCGGCTGCACGATGCGCCAAGCTTCTTCCACCATGTCAGCGCGCATGAACAAAGTCTGGTCGCCAGTCATGACGTCATGGATCAGAGTCTCATAACCGACATTCAACTCGCGCGGGAACCAATCATCGTAGCGGAAATTCATTTTCACGGCCGTAAGGTCCACCACCGGCCCTGGACGCTTGACCTCGAACTGCAAGGAGATTCCCTCGTTCGGCGCAATGCGCAGCACTAGCCAATTCGGACGCAACGTTTCGACCAGTGTGTGCTGGAAGGCAGCGTAAGGCGCCTGCTTGAAGCAAATGGCGATCTCGGTATTTCGGGCAGACATGTGTTTGCCGGTGCGGAAATAGAACGGCACTCCGGCCCAACGCCAATTGTCGATCTCGAGCTTCATCGCGACATAGGTCTCGACGTTCGAGTCGGCCGCAACGTTAGGCTCGCTTCTATACGCTCTTACCGGCGTGCCCAGAATCGAGCCGGCACCATACTGACCTCGCACAGCCTGCGCTGCTTCGATGGCCGGCATCGCAGCGAACACTTCAGCTTTCTTCGTCCGAATCGAGGCGGCGTCAAATCCAACGGGCGGTTCCATGGCCACCATCGAGAGCAACGTGAACGCGTGGTTCGGAACCATGTCGCGCAGAGCTCCAGTTGCCTCGTAGAACTTCCCGCGTTGCTCTACCCCTACGGTTTCCGCGACCATGATCTGGACATGATCGATTCTGTCGCGATTCCAGATCGGCTCGAATAGGCCATTGGCGAAGCGAAACGCCATAATGCTCTGGACTGTATCCTTTCCCAAAAAATGGTCGATGCGAAAGATCTGGTCCTCCTGCAATGATCGCAGGATGCTGGCATTTAGTTCGCGCGCGGAGTTCAAGTCATGACCAAAGGGTTTCTCGATCACGACGCGGCGCCAGAAATGATGCAACGCGTCACTGTTCTTGTCCTGATCGGTGAGTTTTGCCTGAGCAAGACGCTCCACCACTGTGGCAAAAAACCTCCCCGCAACAGCGAGGTGAAAGATCACGTTGCCCTGAGCGCCCTTGACTTTCTCAGTTCGGTCTAGGACAGCGCGGACTTCCTCGTAAAGTTCGGGCTTAGTGATGTCGCCCTGAATGTACGTCATGCTGTCCGCCAGTCGCTTCCACGCGCCCACGTCAATGTCGTCGATATGAAACCCCGCAGCTGCGCCGCCGACAAAACTCTTCAACATCTCATAAAGATGGTTGCGCCAGGTTTCAGTGGTCGATTGCGCCAGATCTGCTCCAATCAACGAAAACTTCTCTGGAAGCATCTTGGTGCGCGAAAGATTGTACAGCGCAGGCACGAGGAGCCGCTTGGTCATGTCGCCGTCCGCACCGAAAATTACCAGCGCGCAGGGATCTGCCGGGGCTACCTGGCGTGGCGCCTTCAAATCAAACGAGGGTGCACCCTCGCCAGTCGCTTCGGGTTGATTGTTGGCCGTCGTGCTACCGCTCGGCATCGTGCGCCAACAAATGAGCTTGAACGCCTGTCGGTTCCAGTTCCGGGTCTATTGGTTCGCGACCCTCAATATGTCCTCCAAAACCAAAGCGCATGGCCGAGAGCATTTTCTCGCCAAAGGTACTCTCCTTCCTGGAACGGAACCGCGCGTATAGCGCCGAGGTCAGGACATTCGCCGGCACAGCTTCCTCGATCGCGGCTTCGACCGTCCACCGACCCTCGCCTGAATCCTGGACGTAGCCCGAAAAGTTCGTCAGCAGAGGATCCTTGGCAAGTGCGGCAGCGCTGAGATCCAGCAGCCAAGAAGAAATCACACTGCCGCGCCTCCACACTTCGGCGATATCGGGCAGATTTAGTACGAAGCGCTCATCCTCGGGGAGATCCTTTGAGTCCTTGTTGCGCAGTATATCGAAGCCCTCTGCATAGGCCTGCATCAACCCATACTCGATGCCGTTGTGAACCATTTTGACGAAGTGGCCCGAGCCAGAAGGTCCGGCATGGATGTAACCGCGCTCTGCGCGGGCGTCGCCATTCGCTCTATCCGGTGTGCGCGGAATGATGCCTAACCCGGGGGCAAGCGCCGCGAAGATCGGGTCAAGATGGTCGACGGCTTCTTTCGGACCGCCAATCATCATGCAATAGCCGCGATCGATTCCCCAAACGCCTCCCGATGTACCGCAATCGACATAGTGTATTTTTCTCTCGCGCAATTTTCCAGCGCGGCGGATGTCGTCCTTGTAGAAGGAATTACCACCATCGATGACGATGTCATCTGGATCAAGCAGGCGGCCGAGATCTTCGACTGTTTCTTCTGTGATCTGTCCAGCTGGCAGCATCACCCAGACTGCACGAGGTTTGCTACTGAGCGCCTTCACCAGGTCTTCGAGCGAGCCAGCCTCTATTGCACCTTCCTGTGCAAGTGCATCGCGCGGCTTGATGTTTGTGTCGAATACCACGCATTCATGCCCAGCATGTATCAGTCGGCGAGCAATGTTGCCGCCCATTCGGCCAAGCCCGATCACACCGATCTGCATCTTCTGAACTCCCGATCCCTACAGCGACGTTGCAGCGCCGCATCCAATGCGGGGCTACCCGAAATGAGAACGAGTTTCTTCGCAGATTGTTCCAGGTTCGCGTGATCTGCACGAGAAAAGACTGAACTCGTTGGTCTGCCGCGCGTTGACCTTATGTGAAGGTCGTCGCTTTTGGCGTGGAGAGTGCGTGTTCAGTTCAGTTTTCGTCGGACCAAGCGACCCAGCCTACTCGCAACCGCAAGGAAACAAACTAGTGACACAGACGACCCGAGAAGCTGTCGCTGTATTCAACGATGTCGAGGGCCTCGATAGTGCGGTTTACGCTCTTGAAAGGCGTGGTTTTGACCGCGCCGCATTCTCCCTTCTCGCCAGCGAGAAGGCTGTCGCGGAAAAGCTTGGTCACCGGTACCAGCAGATCAAGGACGTCGAGGACGATCCGAAGGTTCCACGAGACACATTCTTTTCGCGGATTTCCCGGTTTGAGGCTGACTATCTTCCTACCCCGATTTTGGCCTCGATCGGCGCCCTCGTGTTCGTTGGCGTCGGATCCGTATTGCCCGTCGTGATCGCGGCAGGGGCCGGGGCCCTGCTCGGGGCCGCTCTTGGCCGAGTGATGCATGAACAGCATGCAACAAGGGTGAAAGAGCAGCTGGCGCGCGGCGGACTGTTGTTATGGGTGAACGTGCGTAACCCGGGCGAAGAGAAGACCGCACTGGACGTTCTCGGCGCGCACTCGGCACATGACGTCCACGCTCACGACATTACAACATGAAACGCCGCACGTTAGGGGGCAGCAATGTCCGAATTGCAGAGGTAGTCGGCGCAATTGCGGCCCGTCATCACCGGACCAATGCGTACTAAGCGCTAGTGAAGCTCCAATAGGTATTATTCTTGCGATGCACACTATTCGAACTTGATCGATGTCAAAAGTCCGACTGGTCGAAGATGGTCGAGTGTTCGGCGACGTACTTGGATAGGAGCGAAGGACAACATGATTGAATTGTTGGACGGATTCCCAGACAACGTCATTGCTGTGAATTGCTCGGGTCATGTCACCAAGCGTGATTACGAAGATGTGTTGATACCTGCCGTCACGCGAACGCTCAAGGCGCACGAAAAGGCACGGCTCTACTATCGAGTTGGCCCGGAATTTGACGCGATAGATCCTGGCGCCGTACTCGAAGACGTGAGCGTCGGAATTTCGCACTTGTCCCGTTGGGAACGAGTTGCAGTCATCACAAATGTTGAGTGGATTCGACTTGCAGTTCGAGCATTCGCGTTTCTCATTCCCGGGCCGGCGAAGTTTTTTGCAATTGAAGAGGAACCCCAGGCGCGGGAGTGGATCGCTACATCTTAGCGAGTCCGACACCTCGCTGGCTCAAAACGGCAACCCACACAGACTGAACGGAAACTCGTTACTGGAACAAACGCCGGCACGGACAAATTGTCGATGAAGGAGATTGTCCAATGCACGTAAATTCTGCTACCGCCTATGGCATGGCCGGAGGGGCTCTGGCTTCAGCGCTCCTCGATACACTTGTCGAAAAGGGTCTGCTCACCAACACTGACGTCTTAGCGATTTTGACCAGGGCTCAGGAGCAGTTGAGCGACTTTCATACCTCAGATGGCGAAGCTGGTGCGAGAATCCTCGGCGAACTTTACGACGAGCATCGAAAGAGCGGCCTCTAGCCAACCGGCTAAAAGTATTTCGTGGCTAGCCCCTGGCATCGGCCGATTCGTCGGAAGTCGGCGATATCAGTTGCTCCTGAGTATCTTTGGTATGATAGCACCAGGGACGATTGATATTGTCTTCGCGCCTGCGGAAAGTGGTACGACACGTCGATGCAACTTTAGTCGGAGACTTGGTGATATCGTCGACGACAATCCCCGCAAAGCAAAATCTCAATTTGGTGGCCCGTGGAAAAAAGAGCGACTATCTACCGTCTAGATCCCGTCAATCCAAGACATCCGTCGTGGCAGCTATCGTCGGAAAAAGGAAGCGTCTGGGCCGCTGCCCCCACTGCGAAAGACGCGAGAGACCTTGTTGCGATAAAAACCAAGTTGGATGCTCAAGTCACTACAAAGAATGCGCAACTTCCCGAGTCACCTTGGCAAGACGAAACGGTGACGTCATGCGTGCCGGAGCCAACCATGACACACATCGCTGACGGTACCGTCGTGAGAGCGGACGGCAGCACGATCGGTAGCTAGAGCAATATTACGCGC
>Ga0265339_10003355_pt1 | contig 11209 bp, 10 predicted proteins | sample 4CB219metaG_FD_202085 | JGI IMG/M metagenome (GOLD analysis project Ga0265339, IMG submission 202085) | Rhizosphere microbial communities from Carex aquatilis grown in University of Washington, Seatle, WA, United States - 4-CB2-19 metaG | ecosystem: Host-associated > Plants > Roots >...
GGGTGCCGCGTGGTGGGACCGGCTCATAAACGTCACGCTGCCGCTGGCGCTGCCGGGCATCGCCGCCGGCATCGTCACCGCTTTCGCCGCCAGTCTCGGCGAGTTCGGCGCCATCATCACCTTCGTTTCCAACATTCCGGGCGAGACCCGCACCCTGCCGCTCGCGATCTACAGCGCGCTCCAGGAGCCGGGCGGCGAGACGGAGGCGTTGCGTCTGTCTCTACTCTCGATTGCCTTGGCGCTGATCTTCATGACGCTGGCCGAACTGGCCCAGCGCCGCGCGCGGGATCGCGCATGAGCGTCGAGGTCTCGTTGCGCCACGCCTTCGACGGTTTCGCGTTGGATGTCGCTTTCGCGTTGCCGCGCACGGGCGTGACGGCGCTGTTCGGCGCGTCCGGTGCAGGCAAATCGACCATCGTGAATGCCATCGCCGGCACGTTCCGTCCGCGCGAGGGCCGCGTCGTGATCGCCGGCCGCGAAGTCCTCGACACGGCGAAGGGCTTGTTTATCCCACCGCAGCAGCGCCGCGCCGGCATGGTGTTCCAGGACGCCCGCCTGTTCCCGCACATGAGCGTGCGCGACAATCTCCTGTTCGGCTGGCGCCGCGCGCCGGTCAAAGCCGACGCCGACGAGATCGACCGCGTCATCGCCCTTCTCGGGCTCGATGCCCTGCTCGAGCGCCGTCCGCGCCAGCTCTCCGGCGGCGAAAAAAGCCGTGTCGCGCTCGGCCGCGCGCTACTGTCGTCTCCCGAAATTCTTCTGCTCGATGAGCCGCTGGCGGCGCTCGACGCACAACGTCGCGCCGAAATCCTTCCCTATTTGGAACGCCTGCGCGACGAGGCGAAGCTGCCGATGCTCTATGTCAGCCATTCGCTCGACGAAGTCGCGCGGCTGGCCGACGACATCGTGGTGATCAAAGACGGCCGCAGCATGCTGCAAGGCTCGGTGTTCGATGTCCTGACCGGCCTCGAACTTCCCGCGCTGGCGGGCTCTCCGCCGGTCGGCGCGGTGATCGCGGCGACGGTCGCGGACCATCGCGACGACGGCTTGACCGCGCTCGCCTTCGACGGCGGCACGCTGTTCGTTTCGCGCCTTTCCGATTCTGTCGGCACCCGCCTGCGCCTGCGCGTCCGCGCCGAGGAGATCATGCTCGCGCTGGAGGAGCCGCGCGGCATCAGCGCCAACAACGTCCTCGCCGCCCATGTGGTCGCCGTCGCCGAAAGCGGTCTTCAGGCCGATGTCCAGCTTGCCTGCGGTCCCACCCGTCTGATTGCCCGCATCACCGGCGCCTCGGCCCGCCGCCTCGGGCTGGTGCCCGGAAAACCCGTCTTCGCTATCGTTAAATCCGTGACCGTCGACGCGCCGGCGTCGCACCGCGCCCTGCTCCCGTCCTTGTGATTGGTCTTGCGCCCGCGGCGGCGTTACACGGCGCCGCTTGGAGGGGGACGATCATGAGCCGGATCGGCGCAGTGTTGGTTGGCTTGGCGATCGCGCTCGCGATCTGCGCCGGCGCGGAGTCTCACTCGGCGCGGAACACGAAGCGCTTCGACAGCGTGAAATTGAACACCAGCCCCACGGCCACGCCGACCGCGGTGGCGAGCAGCGGATTGGACAGGGGCGCCGGCGCGAAACTCACCAGCACCGTGTAGGTGCCGTAATTCACCAGCGCGCCGACGCCGTTGGCGAGCATGAACTTGAACCATTCGCGCCCCAACTCGCCGGCACCGCCCGTCGCGGCATGTTCGGCGAAGGTCAGGTTGCGGTTGCCCCACCAAGTGAAGGTCGCGGCGCAGAAGATCGAGATCGCCCGCGCGCTATAGCGGTCCAGCCCGATCAGGTAATGCAGGATCGTCAGCACCGTCTCGTCGACCACGAAGCCCGCGCCGCCCACCGCGCCGAAGCGCAGGAAGCGCGAGCGCAGCAGGGTGCGCAGCCACTGGTCGAAATTCACGAATTGCGCCGCTCCTGCGGCCCCTTGAACGCGAGATACGCCATGCGCTTGGCCTCCCAGCGGCCGCGCGTAACGGTGTCCAGGATCAGCCCGCTCATCAGCGACAAGAAGGCGATCACCATCAAGCCCGTGGCGAGCAGCGCGGTCGGCAGGCGCGGCACGGTGCCGTGCTCGATGAAGAAGATCAGAAGCTGTCCGCCGAGCGCCAGCGAGACCGCCGCGAGCAGCGCCGCGATGATGCTGAAGAAGAACAGCGGCCGCTCCTCGCGGATCAGATGCGCGATGGTGAACAGGATGCGGAAGCCGTCGCGATAGGTGTTGAGCTTGCTGGCCGATCCCACCGGCCGCTCGCGATAGCTGGTGTCGACCTCGGCCATCGGCATGAGCAGGCGCACCGCATGCACCGTCAGTTCGGTCTCGATTGCGAAACCGCCGGCGGTGAACGGGAACGACTTCACGAAGCGCCGCGACATGACGCGGTAGCCGCTCAGCATGTCCTTGAGTTCGATCCCGAACATCAGCGAGGTCAGTCCGGTCAGCATCCGGTTGCCCCACACATGCCCGGCGCGATAGGCCGCCGCCGCGGTGTGCACGCGCCGCCCCGTCACCAGGTCGAGCTCCTCGGTGACCAGTTTGGCGATCAGCTCCGGCGCCTGCGCGGCATCATAGGTATCGTCACCGTCGGCCAGCACATAAATGTCGGCCTCGACGTCGGCGAACATCCGCCGCATGACATTGCCTTTGCCCTGGCGCCTCTCGTTGCGCACGACGGCGCCGGCCTCGCGCGCCACCTCGGCGGTGCGGTCCTTGGAATTGTTGTCGTAGACATAAACCTGGGCCAGCGGCAGGGCGGCGCGGAAAGCGCGCACCGTGGCGCCGATCGCTGTCTCTTCGTTGTAACAGGGCAATAACACGGCGATGCGGCTGGTCGTCTTTTCCGGTTCGGTCATTGGCGGGGCCATTTGAACAGGGGACAGAATTCATAGTCGCCGATGATGTTCGTGTCGAACACCGTGCATTTCAGCCAGTCGATGCGCAGATTGTATTCGGCTAGCGCGTCGTGCGCCCGGCCCATGTCATAGGCGTCCGACAGGACATAGAGATCGCGTTTCCTGTTCATCCATTCGAACACCCGGCCCTTCATCATCCTGGTCAGCCTGGTGCCGTCCTGCGGCTGCACCATCCAGCCGTCGATGCGCAGCAGGGGTATTTTGCGCGGAAAGGACGGCGCTATGAAACCGAGCGGCCCGTTGCCGGTCAGAAGCACCATCGCCTTTTCCGGATGTTCGATCTTGGGCAGGTCGGCCTGCACGAAGGGATCGCTGACCGGCGAGCGCTCGATATAGTCGACGCGGGTGGTGGCCGCCACCGCCAGCAGCAGCACCGCCAGCGTGACGTATTGGACGCGGCGCGGGATCGGCAGAAGCCCGATGCCGATGGCGATCAGAAGCGGCCCCAGCATCTCCAGCCCGACGATGTAGCGGTAGATCGCGAACATCTTGAGCCAGACGAGATAGGACGCGCCGGAGAAGGCCAGGATGGGAAGCGCGAGCTCGGGAAAGACCAGTGGCTCCTTCGACCGGCGCCGCGCGATCCACGCCACCACGGCCGCGATGCAGGCGACATAGGCGAGCGCGACACGGAGGTCGCGGAACGGAATATCGTCGGCCACCGACCAGTTGAGCGCGAACAGGATCGGGAACAGCGCCGCGGTCCAGAAATGCGTCGGCAGGAAGCGCATGTCGCGATAGGGCGCGGGCAGCGCCAGCGGCGATTTGAACGACTCGTTGAAATAGGGAAACAGCGGATTGCCGGTGGTGGTGATCAGGTGCTCGGTCCAATAGCCCATCATCGCCGCCACGCCGAGCAGCCCCGCCGCGCCGCCGGCCGCCAACCGTACGAGCTGGTGCTTCCAGCTACCGCCCAGCGCCACCAGCGCCGCGGCGAATCCGATCGCGAAGGGAAATTCCGGAAGCTTCAACCCGACGGTGATTCCGACCATGAAACCCGCGATGGCCGAGAGCGCGGCGGCGAGCCACAACGGTCCCTCGTTCAGCCGCTTGCGGTTCACCACCAGGATCGCGATCGCTCCCAGGATCAGGATGCTCATCGTGTTGTCGTGATAGGTCGTGCCGAACATGTTGAGGCCGAGCCCGCCGGTCTGGCCGAGCAGCGTCAGCGCCGCGGCGCCCAGCTTGTATTCGTCGATCGCCAAGGTCTGCCGCGCCAGGATGTAGAGCGGCACGACGTTTCCGCCCTGAAGCGCGCCCAGCACGAACAGCGCGAACCACGCCGGCGTGTGCGTCGCCAGCACGTAGAACGGGATGTCCTGGAACGGATTGTAGTAGGTCGCCTGATGCGCCACGAGCATGTCGATATGCTCGCGCCCGTTCAGGAAGGCGTAAGGGATGTACCAGTGGTAATTGCGGAAATCCCAGGACGTGTCCTTGCCCAGCCACAGGACATAGAACCCCCAGAAGACCATGGTCCCCGCGAGGAACAGCCACTCCCTGGCCGTCAGCCGGAGCACACGCGAATCGGTACTGGCCATGGCGGGAATGCTACGCGCGCTCGAGGAACCCGGCTGGTTCTAGATCAAGGAAACCCCGGTGTCATGGCCTCGGTTTGCGGCCATTGCGGGGCGGTCAGAGCAAGGCGTCTTCCGGCTGTTCGACCTGCAAATTCGCCAGGAATTGCCGTGTCGAGGCGCCGGCCGAATGGCCCAGCACGAAGGGCCGCGCCCGGTCGCGGGAAAGCGTCAGGGCACGGCGGCAGGCCCCCCCCAGATCCTCGTCCAGTGCCGCGGCCTCGCAATTGCCCACGACGTCCAGCATGACCTCGCGCGGAAAGGTCGCCACCGGCGTGCCGCAGGCGAGCGATTCCAGCATCACCAGCCCGAACGTGTCGGTCAGGCTGGGAAAGACCGTCACATCGCTGGCGGCGTAGGCGCGCACCAGGTCCTCGCCCGATTTCGGCCCGAGGAATTTCACCTCCGGATATTTCCGCGCCAGCGCGTCGCGGGCGGGGCCGGGCCCGACCACGACCTTGCTGCCCGGCAGGTCGAGCGACAGGAAGGCCTCGATGTTCTTCTCGATCGAGACGCGGCCGACATAGAGAAAGATCGGCTTGGGAAATGGCAGTGTCGCGTCGGGGATCGGGCGGAAGCGGTCGATGTCGACGCCGCCTTCCCACAGCCGCACATTCTTGAAGCCATGCGCTTCCAACTCGCGCTTCATCGACGGCGTGCGCGCCATGGTGGCGACACCGCGGGCGTGAAACCACCTCTCCCACCGCCACACCAGGCGTTCCGGAACGAAGGGAAAGCGGGCATGGACATATTCGGGATAGCGGGTGTGGAAGGCGGTGGTGAACTCGATGCCGTGCTCGATGCAAATGGCGCGGGCGCTGAGTCCCATCGTGCCTTCGGTCGCGATATGCACCGCGTCGGGCGCGAATTCGCGGATGATCTTCTCCAGCCCCTGGCGCGGGAAGATCGCGAGGCGGATCTCGGGATAGGTCGGCAGCGGCACGCTGAAGCGGCCCTGCGGCGTGGCATAGCGCACCTCGTGGCCCATGGACGAAAGCTCGTGGCCCAGCATCTCCAGCGTGGTCACCACGCCGTTCACTTGCGGCTTCCACGCGTCGGTCACGATGAGGATTTTCAGGTGTTCCTTGCCGGGCACGGGAAAGCAGCCGAGCGGCCTCATGGCGCCCGGCCACAGCCGCCGGACCCTACGCGGGTACAGGCGCGGCTTCGCCGGTTGCCGTGGCGCGAGAGGCCTGGGCTGAAACAGGAGCGGCCCAACGAACGATCTCCAGATGTCCGTTGGCATCTTCGACAAGGGCTGTGCAGCTTTCAACCCAGTCTCCATCGTTGAGGTAGAGGACGTCGCCGATTCGGCGCATGGCGGCCTGGTGGATATGGCCGCAGACCACCCCATCCAGCCCGCGGCTGGCGGCGGCGCGGGCCACCACCTCCTCGAACCGGCAGACATATTCGACCGCGTCCTTGACGGCGTGCTTGAGCCAGTTCGATAGCGACCAATAGGGCAGGCCGAACGCGCGCCGCACCGCGTGCATGACCTCGTTGGCGGCCAGGACCTTGTCGTAGGCCCAGGAGCCCAGATGGGCGAGCCATTTGGCGAACTCGATCACGCCGTCGAACTGGTCGCCGTGCAGCACCAGCAGGCGCTTGCCGTCGCCGGTCTCGTGCACCGTCTCGCGCACCACCTCGATGCCGGCATAGTTGCGGCCGCAGAAGCCGCGCAGGAATTCGTCGTGGTTGCCCGGCACGAAGATCACGCGCGTGCCCTCGTCGACTTTGCGCAGGATCTCGTGGACGACCTCGCTATGGCTTTCCGGCCAGAACCAGCGCCGCTTGAGTTGCCAGCCGTCGACGATGTCGCCGATCAGATACAGCGTCTGGCTGCTGTTCTTCTGCAAGAAGTCGAGCAGCAGCTCGGCCTTGCAGCCACGGGTGCCCAGGTGGACGTCGGAGATGAAGATGGTGCGGTGATAGCGGGTCGGTCGGGATGCAACATGGGAGCGGGCGGGGGGCCTGGGTGCCACGGGCGGCGGAACCAGCCAGGAGATTCGGGCCATGCGGCGCTCCGGTCGTCGGGCGCGAATCGGCGCCCTTATCCACAGGGGCTTGACTAGCGGTAGCGCACGAATCTTTTGCGGAAGCGCCGCGAATCTTTTGTTGCGATGCAGCGACAGACATATGACTTGGTAAGGATTTGTTAGGAATTTCCGTACGCCCGACACTGTGATTTTGCGCCGCACCATTTTCCCTTCGCGGCCGCGATTGCCCGGAAATGAGGCTAAATGACCTGTAAATGCTGGATTTTTTCACGAAACTGCCGAATCTTTGGACTTGCGCACGACCGGCTGGGAGTCCATATTGTTGCAGCGCGGTATGACTGACCTCCCGTTTGTTATGCCGCCTGCCCTTCCTGGGCGTTTCCTCCCTGAACTTGGCCGCTCCTCTGGAGCGGCCTTTTTTTTGGTCGAGCCTGATTATTCGGCAGCGAGGTTGAGGCGGCGGTTGGGCGCCAGGAGCGCCGGGTCGATCGCCACCAGCCGCGTCAGCGCCTCGGTCAGCCGCGCGTGGACCAGTTCGAAATGCGGTCCCTTCGCGATGCGCTCCTCGTCGAGATAAAGCGCGCGGTTGATCTCCACCTGAAGCGCGTGCACGTCGCGGTCGCGCCTCCCGTGCAGATGCGTGGTGTAGCCGCCGGCATAAGGCGCGTTGCGGGCATGGCTGAAGCCCTGCGCCTCGAAGGCCATCTCGGCGGCGCGCGTGACGGCCGGCGCCGCCGCCATGCCATAGCGGTCGCCCAGCACGATATCGGGGATCGCCGCGGCCGACGGCATGGAATGACAGTCGACCACCACCGCGACGCCGAAGCGGGCGCGCGTCTCCTCGACCAGCTGCGACAAAGCCGCGTGATAGGGCCGGTAGAGGCGTGTCAGCCGCTCCTCGGCGTCGCGCGGCGCCAGCTTGCCGCGATAGATCTCCGCCCCGTCGCGCACGATTCGCGGGATGACGCCCAACCCGGCGGCGACGCGCGGGCTCGGCGCGTCCACCGCGACCGGCAGGGCGCCCTCGAACATCGCGCTATCGATCTCCGACGGCGCCCTATTGGCGTCCAGGAAGGCGCGCGGAAAGCGAGCCGCGATCATCGGCGCGCCCAGCGCCACGGCGCCGCAGAACAATTCGTCTACGAAGGCGTCCTCGGAGCGGCGCAGATTGGTCGCGTTCAGCCGGCTCATGGCGACGAAACTGGCGGGATAGGTGCGGCCGGAGTGGGGCGAGGCGAAGACGAAGGGAACGGTCTGGCGGAACGGGCGGTGCAGCCGGAACGGCTCGGCAAAGAGGGCGGCCAGGTCGCCTTCGCTTGTCTTTGCGGTGTCGGTCATCCGATTCGTCATCCCGTGGGGCAGTGGACCATTAACGCGCCGCCTCGATCAAGCGGCCGCGGCATCGCAGGTTCCCGCCGTTAACCGGCGTTTACGGTTTGGGTATTATACGCTCTTATGGGACGGCGAGGGCGGCCGATGGCGCACATATTGTTGGCGGAAGATGATGAGAGTCTGCGCAAATTCCTGGCGCAGGCGCTGGTGAAGGCCGGCCACGACGTCACCGATTTCGGCGACGGCGGCGATGCCTTCGAATGCCTCAAGGGCTTCCGCTTCGACCTCCTCGTCACCGACATCGTGATGCCAGGCATGGACGGTATCGAACTGGCCAAGCGCGGCGCCGAGATGGATCGCGGCCTCAAGATCATGTTCATCACCGGCTTCGCTGCCGTGGCGCTCCACCCGGCCGCCAACGCGCCCAAGCAGGCGAAGGTGCTGTCCAAGCCGTTTCACCTGCGCGAGATCGTCGCCGAAGTCGATCGCATGATCGCCGCCTGACGGTCGGATTTCCGTTTCCTGTCCGTCGCTCCACGCGCGAAACATTAATTCGGCAATAGGGCAGTCTCGCCACATTGACGCCCGGCGGGCGCCGGAATTGCGCGTTTCCATTACACCATCGTCTCCGTCGAAGCGCGGGCGCCGCGCGTGACGGCGAACCATGGGAGGAAACGAACATGCATGCGCCAACACACGAGATTCTGAGCGGCACCGGTCCGTCGTCGCGACGCACCATGATCATCGGCAGCGTCGCCATGCTGCACGTGCTGATCGTCTACGCGCTGATCAGCGGCATGGCCGGCCAGATCGCGAAATACGTGCCGAACGACATTGTCGCGCGCATTATCGACGACAAGACAAAAACGGCCGACGTGCCGCCGCCGCCGACTCCGGCGCTCGTCCAGCCGGCGGTGGACACCGTGGTCAAACCGGTGATCGACGTTCAATCCGATCAGCCGCCATCGATCACGCTTCAGCCGGCGCAACCGAACAACACGCCGTCAGCGCAACCTGACACGGGCGCCGCAGGCGTATCGAGCACGCACTCGACACCGCCCTATCCGGCGCTCGCCCGCCTGGCGGTGCATCAGGGCACGGTGCTGCTCACGATCGTGGTGACCGCGCAGGGCGACGTCGCGTCGGCAAGCGTGATCCAGTCCAGTGGCTTTCCCGAACTCGACCAGGCCGCGGTCGAATGGGTCCAGGCACATTGGAAATACAAGCCGGCTATGCAGAACGGCCAGCCGGTTCCCAGCCAGACCCAGGCCGCGGTCAAGTTCGACCTGCGCCAGGCCAGGGGCTGAACCCTCGAAGACCCTGCCGCGCGCGAGAAAGGGGCGCGGTGGGGTCGCCATTTTGGGCCCGAAAACCTCGCTTGCCCCATCCGCCCCCGTAAGGCTATAGCTGCCGCCCCGTTTTGACGGGATAGGGCGCGTAGCTCAGCGGGAGAGCACTACCTTGACATGGTAGGGGTCACAGGTTCGATCCCTGTCGCGCCCACCACCGTTAACGCCCTGACCGAACTGGTATTTATCCCACCGACCTTATCGGTCCTTGCTTGCCGCCCCTCGTATAAAGGTCGATCAGGCCGTATTCTCGATCGATCTGAGGACCGCGCTCTTGAATAACGGGGCGTGCATAGCCATATACACTCCCAGCACGTAAGCGTGCGCGCTCTCATCCCGACGTTGAGAGTATCGGGCTCAGGCAAGACCTGAGCCATCCACAAATGACCGTGTCAATTCCGGCGCAAAGCCCGCATTGCTGGCGGTCGCAAGTAGCGAACTCAAAATGAAATCAACAAGACGGCCACAAAAGGCATTTGCCGCGGGCCAAGGTCGAAGACCCTCCAAGCCATGGGCAGGGACAACCTCTCAGGGGTCGAACAACGATCAGGCGCACTGGCATCGGCGCCGTCAGCACTATTTGGATCTCGCGGAAAACTCGGGCAACGCCGACAGAGTCGACCGCGAAAACTACTGGCAGCATGCCGAGCATTTTTTCCGGTTGATCGCCGAGGCGGCCGACACGCGCCGAGACGCGAGTGCCGGCGCGGCACTACCTGCCCCGGCGCTTCACGCCCATTGACGTCGGCGACGACATATTCGCCAAACGCGCTGGTAGAACAGCGCGGCTCTCCGCCCCGAATGCATGATGCGCAAGGAATAAGATGGCCTATGAAGCGTCCAACGCCCTGTTAAGACCGAAGCCGCCAGCCGACGGCGGCGCTGTCTCGCGCGCCGAGCGGTCGACTTTGGATGAGCTCATTGCGGTGCTTGCGGCGCATCCTCGTGGACTGAGGCGTTGGTCGGTGATGCGGGCCATGCGCGCGAACCGGGCCAAGCGCGGGCGCGACATTCCTCACAAGTTTGAAGACGAAGTGGAACGGATATTCCGCCGGCGTTGCTCCGGCGGCGCAGAACCGCAATCGCCGGCACCCGGTGAAGCGCTCTTCTACCGTCCCAAGGAAACGGCCGGTGAAGTATGGGCGGTCCTTCCGGCCCCGGACCCGAGCCCACCGATTTTGCAGCAAGAGCCGCTACCCGAAGGTCGTAACGAACCCGAATCCTGATTCGGTTACGCCGCGCCGGTGATGTAGCCGAAAACTGTGCGCATGGGCGCGCACCACACCGGCAGGCCGGACAGGCCTTCGAGGATTTCTCGATGCACGGCCTTGCTGGTGTCACCGGCGGCCCGGCGTCGCTCCACCACCTCGTGAAAGACGAGAATGGCCCAGTGTCCGTCGTTCACGGCCTTGCGGACATAACGCAATGCCAGCTGGCGATCGTCGATGTCGTAGGTGGGTTCATAGCCGTTCAGGAAATAACGCTGGCGAAGGACGTTGCGCGGATCGTTGGGCGGACCGTTGACGGTGCGCGCGGCCAGGAAGGTGGGACTGAGCGCTTCGAGATATTCGTGCACCCGCGCAACATTCGTCCCTCCGCCGAGACCTTCGTATCCGCAGGGATAGGCATAGCTGCGCGGCTTCGCGCCTTCGAAATGGGTGTCGAAGTAGTGCTCCGCCGGCACGATCTGCTCGCGCACAAATCGTCCGGCCGAAAAATCCTTCAGCATGCAAGGGTGCGTCAGCGTGTGGTTGCCGATCTCGTGCCCTTGTTTGGACAATGCCGCCCAATCGGTCACGCGCGCGTCGATGTTTTCGACGGTCAGGAAAAACGTCGCCTTGTATCCCAATTCGTCCAACAGCGGCGGCACATTCGCCAGCTGGCTGTCATAGCCATCGTCATACGTCAGGCTGACGGCCGCCCGTGCCCCGCCAGGCCAGCGAAATTCGGCACGGGCGGGCCCGCCAAAAGAGCAGGCCATCGTCGCGCCGAC
>Ga0265339_10003356_pt1 | contig 11206 bp, 12 predicted proteins | sample 4CB219metaG_FD_202085 | JGI IMG/M metagenome (GOLD analysis project Ga0265339, IMG submission 202085) | Rhizosphere microbial communities from Carex aquatilis grown in University of Washington, Seatle, WA, United States - 4-CB2-19 metaG | ecosystem: Host-associated > Plants > Roots >...
GAAGAACATCAGCCGGAACCAAAATGGTCGATGGAGAACGGCATCAGCTATTTCGAGCAGGAGCAATGGGGCGAGGGGTATGAGCAAAAGGGTCGTAAAAGACCCAAACCGGGCAGGCACTCCCTTCAATTGCAGGTTCAGCAACTTGCCGACCAGTTGAACTGGAATTTGGCGGAGGGTTCAGCGCACAATTGGTACCCTTTTGTAGCCCTTCCTGGAAAACACTTGGGAACAAGAAGGAAACTCTGAGATTTTGTAGAGAGCAATTATGGCATTGGGCGTTATCACAATCGCGCGCAAAGCACATCATTTGCGTTGGGAAGGAGACCGCATTCCATATTGGCGGTCTAATTGGTGCAAAAATTGAGAAACAGTTTGGCACTGGTTGGTCTAAGCCAAAAGGGAATGGGCAAGTAACTATTGATCGATATACGAAGATCAACGAACGTGTTGTTTTGGGTCTTCCTCATTTAAGTCAGTTCAAGATATTTGGTAGATGTGATGGAAAAGCTGAAATGGCACTGAGAGACGCTCTGGATATTAAATAGTTATGCGGCAATATCTCGATCTGATGGAACTGGCGCTCAAAAAGGGCACCGAAAAGCGCGACCGCACCGGCACCGGCACGCGCTCCATTTTCGGCCACCAGATGCGGTTCGGCCTGGCCGAGGGTTTTCCCTTGGTCACCACCAAGAAGATGCACCTGAAGTCGATCATCTATGAACTTCTGTGGTTCCTGCGCGGCGACACCAATGTGCGCTGGCTGCAGGAGCATGGCGTCACCATCTGGGACGAATGGGCCGATGCGAATGGTGAACTTGGCCCGGTCTATGGCTATCAGTGGCGGTCCTGGCCGCGAGAGCGGGACGGCACCATCGACCAGATTTCGAACCTGATCGACGATATCAAGTCGAACCCGGATTCCCGGCGGTTGATCGTGACGGCGTGGAATCCGGCGGATATCCCCAAGATGGCGCTGCCGCCGTGCCATTGCCTGTTCCAGTTCTATGTCGCGGAGGGCCGGCTGTCGTGCCAGCTCTACCAGCGCTCGGCGGATATTTTCCTGGGCGTGCCGTTCAACATTGCCTCCTACGCCTTGCTGACCATGATGGTGGCCCAGGTGACGGGCCTTCAACCCGGCGAATTCATCCACTCCCTCGGCGACGCGCATCTCTATCTCAACCATGTCGAACAGGCCGAAGAACAGTTGTCGCGCAGGCCCTATCCCCTGCCGCGCATGAAACTCAATTCCGAGGTGAAGGACATTTTCGGATTCCGCTACGAGGATTTCGCCTTGGAGAATTATCAGTCCCATCCCTCGATCAAGGCGGCAATAGCGGTATGACCACACGACGGGAGACATTGCTGCTGGGCGGCGTGCTGCTGGGCGCTTCCGCCGCCGAGGCCGCCACGCCCGCGATCTGGAGCGGCGATTACTGGGCGCAGAAGGGCGACGTCAAACTCTATATGTACCGCAAGCGGCTGGGCGCGCCTCGGAAAGATGAGGCGCCGAGGCCGCTGCTGTTCCTGGTGCATGGCTCGTCCATGTCCTCGCGCTCGACCTTCGACGTAACCGTGCCGGGCGCGGGCGAATACTCCACCATGAACGCCTTTGCGCGGCTGGGCTATGACGTCTGGACCATGGACCATGAGGGCTATGGCCGGTCCGCGCGCACCGGCTCCAATTCCGACATCGCCAGCGGCGCCGCCGACCTGCTCGCGGCCATGGCGGTGATCGAACGCGAGACCGGCCGCACCCGCTGTCATTTCCTGGGCGAATCCTCCGGCGCGTTGCGCGCCGCGCTGCTGGCGCAGAACCATCCCGACCCCGTGGACCGTCTGGTGCTGTCGGCCTTCACCTATACCGGCCAGGGCTCGCCCACCTTGGCGGACCGCGCCAAGCAGGTGGATTTCTACCGCAGCCGCAACCGCCGCCCCCGCGACCGCGCCATGATCCAGAGCATCTTCACCCGCGACCGCTCCGAGGTTTATGACCTGCGCGTCGCCGATGCCGTCGCCGCCGCCGAATTGCCGCTGGGCGATGACGTTCCGACCGGCACCTATCTGGACATGACCGCCAACCTGCCGCTGGTCGATCCGGCCAAGATCACCACGCCCATCCTTCTGGCGCGCGGGCAATATGACGGCATCGCTTCCATGCCCGACCTGATCGATTTCTTCACCAAGTTGCCGGGCGGCGACAACCAGTTTGCGGTGCTGCCCGATGCCGCCCATTCCCTGGCGCTGGGGCGCAACCGGGCCCAGTTCTGGCATGTGGTGCACGGGTTCCTGTCGATGCCGCCGGATGCCCTGAAGGTTTGACAAAATCGCCGCCGCGTCGGAAAACCCGCCGACAGCAGGAGTAGCTCATGGATCAGATGGTCGAAGAAACCAAGCTCGCCAATGGCGGCGGCGCGTTTCCCATGTGGTTCTCGGTCACCATGGTCGTGGTGGTACTGGCAGCGCTGTTCGGGATTTTCTACGGTCTGATCTGGCTGTTTTCCTGACCCGGTCAGTTATCGTCCGAATCCGCCTTTTCGCGCTGCGCTGCACCGTGCAGGATACGCCCTGAGCCGAAAATCTTGGTGTCGAGTTGCTTGGGCTCGGAGAACAGCCGCACATCGCCCGAACCGGCGATCTTCACATCCGCCGCGTCCACCGGCGCGATTTCGGCGTCGCCGCTGCCGGCGATGTTGACGTCCGCAGTCTTGGCCACGAGCCGGGCGAATTTCGCGTCGCCCGATCCGGCAATGGCCAGCTCCACCCGGTCGGTCTGGCCGCTGGCGTCGATGGTGCCGGAGCCGGCGATCTTGGCCTTCAACCGGTCGGTCTTGCCATTGACCTTAATGATACCCGAGCCCGCGATGGTGAGGTCCAGCGACGGCTGGTCAATCTGCTGAAGGTCCAGCTTGCCGCTGCCCGCCACCGTGAAGCTGCGGAAGGCGCGGCCGGGCAACGTCACATCCAGTTTGCCGAAGCGGAAGCCGCCATTGCAATCCAGCTCCACCCGGTGATGCCGGATGCGCAGATGTGCGAGCAGGTTGGGATCGCCTCTTGCGCTCAGCCGGTCGCCGGAACCGGGCTGGTAATGCGCTTCGCCCGGCAGCGAGATCGTCAGCCGGTCGTCGTCGCTGGTCCAGGCGAGGTCGATCGCGGTCGCGGTCGCGCCCGGCACCGGCTTGCAGGCATCCAGCCCGCCAAAGGCGGTGCGCAATCCATCCCAGTCCTTCTGGCTCCAATGCTGGGCCGTCACCACGGCGGCGGCGCTGAGGCAGACCACGCCCAGGCTGAGGCCGGTGACGGCAATCACGGCAAGTCTGCGCATCTTTCGATCTCCGTCAGACGGCCTGGCCGGCCGAAGTGAGCAGCCGGTAGTGCAGCCGCGCATATTTTACCAGCATGCGGGCGAACCATTCCACCAGCAGCACGAACAGGGCGCCGCCGCCGATGCCGCCGGCCAGAAGGCCCGCCCCCGCCAGGCCGCGTCCCAGGATGCTGCCGACATCGGCGAGGAAGCCGATCGGCAGCGCGCTGGCCAGAAGGACGATGCCCGCCACGCAGAAGGCGAACACCACCGCCGCGAAGCCGACGAAGAATCCGATGATCGCCCCCAGCGCCGGCAGCAAAAGCATGAAGTCGATGGTGGCAAGCCCCAGCAGCGCGACCACGATGCCGGCCAAATTGCCGGCGCTGTGCTCGCCCTCCCAGCGCTTGAAGCCGGTCTCGACGCGCAATTCGCGCGCCAGCCGCGACGGGTCGCCCAGGGCAGCGCAGATTTCCTGTTCGCTGCGGCCGGCGTCGCGGCCGTCGCTGAAATGGCTTTCATAGTCGGCCATGACCTCGTCGATGTCCTGCTGTCTCAGGCCGTTCAGGCCGGCACGCAAGCTCGACAGGAATTCCCCACGCGTCATGCCGCATCTCCCAGAATTTTTCGCACATGCACCTCGAAGGCCTGCCACTCGGTGCGCTGCGACTCGAAGGCGGCGCGGCCGGACTTGGTCAGCCGGTAATATTTGCGGGGCGGGCCGCTTTCGGATTCCTTGAGATAGGTCGTGACCAGGCCTTCATTCTGCATCCGCCGCATCAGCGGATAGACCGTGCCTTCGCCCATCCCCACCCCCTCCGCCATGCGGGCGGCGATATCATAGGCATAATTGTCGCCCGCGCTCAGCAACGCCAGGACGCACATTTCCAGCACGCCTTTACGAAGTTGGATTTGCAGGGATTCCGTCACGCAGTCTCGCTCCTTGAGAGACTATATACTGCATGATACCTTGTCTTGCAAGATAGCAGAACGAATATTTTCCGCCGCTATCTCAGCGGCAGCGCCATTGGGTGAGCGGCAGCCCGGCTTTCAGCAGGGCGGGCAGCGACGCGACACTGGGCAGGACACCCGTCGAGCGCTCGCGCCGCAGCCGGTCCTCGGTGGCGGCGCCGGAGGAAACCCCGATCACCGCGGCGATGCCGGCATTCTCGCCCGCCTGCAGGTCGAGCGGGGTGTCGCCCACCGCCATCACATTGGCGACGTCGTCGACATGGGCCGCCTCCATGGCGCGGAACAGCATGAAGGGCGAGGGCCTGCCGTCCACCACATCGTCGCTGGTGATGCTGGCGACAAAATAGCCGTGCCAGTTCAGGCGGCGGAACACCATCTCGGTGAGCGCCCGGTCGAAGCCGGTCGAAGTGGCGAGGATATAACCGCTGGCGCGCAATTGCTTGAGCGTGTCTTCGGCACCGGCGATAGGCTGCACATTCTCATAGGCCTTGGTCACATGGCTGACGAAGTCGGCATAGATCGCCTCGATCAGGTCGGTCTGGTCGCCTTTCGGCCCGCGCAGGGCGACGAAATGCCCGACCATGCCGCGCTTGGAGGCGCCGCGCCATTCGCTGAACTCGGCCGGCGTCACCGCCAGCCCGTGACGGGAGAAGGCCCCCAGCATCGCTTCGGGGACTTCGCCATGGTCCTGAATCAGGGTGCCGCCGATATCGAGCACGATGAGCTTGATCCTGGCTTTTGGGATATGGTCGTCATCGTCATCATTGTCGTCGGCCGCGCGCGCCGGGGCGGCGAGTGCGGCGCCGACCGCCAGTCCTGCCAGCGACTGCCGCCTGGAAATGCCCATTCATCCCTCCCCGGATTGTTGCCGCAAGTAGAACCCAGGAGCGGGGACAGGGCAATCGCCGGCGACGGCTTTGCGCCCGCCGGCCGGGCGCTTAAGGTGCCAGGGCATGAACCGCAAGCAACGCCGCGCTGACCGGAAGAGGGGCGCCGCCGCGCCGCCGGCCGGCGGCACCGAAAGCCAGTACCGCCGGCTGCTGCAATCCGGCGATCCGCTTGCCCTCCATGCTTTCGGGGTGGCGGCGCATCGGTCGGGCCGCAACGATATCGCGCTTGAGACCCTGACCAAAGCTATCGCTCTCGATGGTGCCGTGCCGGAGTTTCACTACAACCTCGGCATCGTGCTGAAGGCGCTGGACCGGCTGGACGAGGCGGAGGGGTCCTATCGCCGCGCCATCGCCCTCAGGCCTGGCTATGCCCTGGCGCACAACAATCTGGGCAATGTGCTGCGGGCACAGGGCGCACGGGCAGCGGCACGGGATTGTTTCGTGCAGGCGCTGGTGGCGCGGCCGGACTTTGCCGAAGCCCATTACAGCCTGGCGAACCTGCTGCTGGAGGAAGCACCCGATGTCGCGGCGGAGCATCTCGCGGCCTGCCTTGCCATCGACCCCGGCGACAGCTTGGGCGCTGGGTTGCTGCTGGCCCGGCTGGGCGCGGCGCCGACGCCGACGCAAGCCTCGGCAGCGCATCTGGAAAAAACCTACGCGGAACGGTCCCAATCCTGGGACCGGGACAAAGGCTATCGCGGCCATGAGCTGGTGGCGCAGGCGTTGCGCCAAGCTGCGGGAAATTCGAAGCTGGACATTCTGGACGCCGGCTGCGGCACCGGGCTCGCCGGTCCGCTGCTGCGCGGCCTGGCGAAGCGGCTGGACGGCATCGACCTGTCCGCCGCCATGCTGGAACAGGCTGGCGCCAAGGGCGTCTATGATCATCTCATCAAGGGAGAATTGGTGTCCTTCCTGGCGGAAAATCCCGCCCGCTATGAAGCCATCGCTGCCGCCGCCGTCCTGATCCATTTCGGCGATCTCGCGCCCCTGTTCGCGGCCGCCGGCACGGCGCTGAAACCGGGCGGACTGTTTATCTTCACCCTGTTTCCCCATGAAGGCGAATCCGATTTCGCTGTCGCCGCGGACATCGAACTCGCGAAGGGCGGCTGCTTCAGCCATGCGCCCGGCTATGTCGCGCGGCTGGCCGAGGCCGGCGGCTTCGTTGTGGAAAGCCTGGAACGCGAGACCCATGAACTTGACAGGAGCGGTGCGCCGGTGACCGGCCTCATCGCGATCCTGCGACGGAGGACCGGATGACCGGACGATTTGCATTGCTTGCCACAGCCTGTCTCCTGGCGGGCGCGATACCGGCGGCCGCACAGTCCGCGCCCGCCGATGTCCTCATCAGCGGCGGCAGCGTCTATACCGGCGGCGATGCGCCGGCGATCAAGGCCGATGTGGTGCTGGCGGGCGACAAGATCATCTATGTCGGGGCGGACGGCGCGCGGAAATACCATGCCGGGCAGGTCATAGACGCCAGGGGCAGGGTCGTCTCGCCCGGATTCATCGACGGCCATTCCCATCCCGAACATTGGCTGAATTCCAAGGATGCCGCCGATCGCGCCCTGATGCCCTGGCTGACGCAAGGCACCGCCATCCTGCTGATGGGCATCGAGGCCGAAGGCACGCCCAATGTCGCGGACGAGGCCGCTGCCTATGCCAAGGCGGGGATCGGACCCAATATCGTGCCGTTCGTCGGCTATCGCGTGCTGCGCGGCGAGGGCGGCATCCTGGGCAACGAGGACCGCGCTCCCACCCCGGCGGAAACCGATGTGGCGCGGGCGCTGGTGAAGAAGGGCATGTGCGAGGGCGGCTGGGGCCTGTCGATCAACCTGTTCAGCGCTCCGGACAGTTTTTCGACCACCGAGGAAATCATCCCCATCGCCGCCGAGGCCGCGAAGTATGGCGGCATCTATCATGTCCATGAACGGGACGAGTCCTCCTACACCATCGGGCTGATGGGCTCGACCCTGGAATCCATCCGGGTCGGGCGCGAGGCGCATATCCCGGTGCAGATCACCCATATCAAGGGGATCGGGCCGGATGTGTGGGGCCAGGCGCCACAGGTGATTGCGGCGATCGACAAGGCGCGTGCCGAAGGCGTCAATGTCTGGGCCGACCAGTATCCCTGGACCGCGGCAGGCTCGGGCGTGCAGAAGATGCTGATGCCGCGCTGGGCCGAGGCGGGCGGGCGTGCCGCGATGCTCAAGCGCTTCGAGGACCCTGCCCAGCTTGCCAAGATCCGCGCCGACATGGCCGAAAATTTCCGCCGCCGCGGCGGGCCAGAAACCCTGATGCTGATCTCCCAGGGCTATGAATGGACCGGCAAGACCCTCGCCCAGATGGCGCAGACTTGGAGAGTTTCACCGGAAGACGCCGCCATCCGCATCATCGGCCATGGCGGCAACGAAGTGGTGGCGGGCCTAACGCCGGGCGATACCAATGGCGGCGGGTTGGCGTCCTTCTCGCTGAAGGATTCTGACGTCAACCTGTTCATGCAGCAGCCCTGGATGACGACCTCGTCGGACGCCGGCTCCAATCATCCGCGCACCTATGCGACCATGCCGCAGAAATTCTTCAAATACGCCGTGACGGACAAGGTGATCAGCGTGCGGCAGTTCATCCGCAGCGCCACCGGACTGGAAGCGGATTACCTGCATCTGGACCGTCGCGGCTATCTGAAGCCCGGCTATTTCGCCGATGTGGTGGTGTTCGATCCCAGAGAATTCAAGCCGCGCGCCGATTATGTGCATTTCGACGTGCCGACCGTCGGCGTCGACGCGCTGTTCATCAATGGCAAGCTGGCGGTGAAGGACAGCAAGGTGACGGGCGTGCTGGCGGGGCGCACCCTGCTGCACCAGCCGCCGCCGGGGTCGTGTCCGTAAATTCAGTTGCCGGCTTTGCGCCAGCGCGCCAGGGTTGCTGCGTCATCCCGTGACAGGTCGAGTTGCGCGGCGCGGGCGAATTGTTTCTTCGCTTCATCCGCCTTGCCGGCGCCGGCCAGCGCCTCGCCCCATTTGAGGTGCAGCCGGCCCCAATTGGGGGCGTATTTGTCCGCTTCCGCGAATTTCTCCAGCGCCGCATCGGGGTGTTTCTGCGCCATCAGCGCCTCGCCCCAGCCTTCCAGCGGATCGGCAAAGTGGGGCTGCTTCTGGTTGGCGATGGCGAATTTTTCGATCGCCGCATCCGTTTGTCCGCGCGCCAGCAGCGCATTGCCCCATTGGTGGAAGGCGAAGGGCAGGGAGGGTCCCGCCTTCACGGCCCGCCCGAACCACCAATCGGCGCGCGCCTGTTGTCCTTCAAGCGCCGCGATCTGGCCGCGCATGATCATGCAGGGATAACAGTCTGCTGGTGTTGGGGCGATGGTCCGCTCGGCATCGGCGAAGCGGCCGAGATGCGCCTGGGCAATCGCCAGAGGCGGCGCGAAATGCACCAGCGCGGCGCGGCGATCGTGCGGGTATGCCCCAAGATAAGCCGCCATCGCATCGCCCAGACCCAGGGCGCGCGTCCAGTCTTCGGCGGCAGCCGCAAGCATGAGATCGATTCTGAACGCACCCACGGGATTGTTGCCGGCGTCCCTGAGATTTGCCGGAAAATCCGCCAGGGTGGCGCGGGCGGCGCCGAGATCGTGCGCACCGATCTGATGCTGGATCAGGACAGTCAGCAGATTTTTCCTGGGAACCCCTGGCAACCCGGTACGGGCATTTTGAGCCTCAACCGCCAGCGTGTCGTGATAGGCGCCGGTCAGCTGGTTGGCGCGGGATTCTATCTGCTTTTCCGACACGGCAATCCGGTCGGCCGGGGTGTAGCGCTGCTTGCCGTCGATCAGGCGGGCGTGCGACTCCTTCAGGGATTGGACTGCATCCTCCCACAGCCCAAGATTGAACAGGACCGACGCGAGATTGCTGTAGACGCCGATCGCCTCCGGATCCGCGTCCAGCGCCTGGCGGTACATGCGCAGGCCGAGCTCGGTGTCGCCCGCCTGAACCTGGGCCGCCAGCGCCCACATATTGTAGCTCCATAGCCGGTCATCCGAACTGCCGTTGAGGGCGAGATTCCTGAAGATGGGAAGCGCGTCGGCGTATCGCCCCTCGTGACGCATCAGATAGATCGCGTAGCGATAGGGCTGGGTCATGCGATAGATGGATTCCGCCGCCCGCCCCACCAGGGTGTCGATGTCGGCGTCCGGCCCGCTCACGGTTTCGACGCCTTCGTTTCCGGCGCGGGCGGTGACCGAGAGGCCGGCCGGTGAGCGCACGATCTCGCCGCTGACATGGGTCTCATGGCCCAGCTTCTCGCGCAGCCAGTTGTCCAGTTCATCAAGCGAGATGCCGGTCTCCGGAATCTCCAGCTTGATCCCCTGGCCGCCCCAGCTGTTGGTGTAGGAGCGGGCCGGGCGGGCGGTGTTGGTCTGGGACTGGAGCTGGTTGAGGCGGTCGATCACCCGCGCCGCCACCACCTGGCCGGTGAGCCCGCGCTGGGCGAGGTCGGGCGGCACGCTGAAGGGTTCGACCCGAAGCCCGTTGGAATTGGCGGCGCCCCACACCAGGAAGCCCACCGCGCCCGCCGCCGCCACGCCCACCACCGCAGTCGCCGCCCGCAGGAACACCCCCAGCCACTTCTCCCAGATGTCGAGATGAATCTGCTTGAGCTGTTCGTGCAGATGATGGCGCTGATCGCGCAGGAAGGCGTCGGCCTCGGCGCGGCTGGCGCCGGAAAGGGCCAGGGACGTGGCGGCGATGGCGCCGTCTGTCAGCGGGGCGGATTCGGCGGACATTTCCTCAGCCATGGGTCACCCTCGCCAGTTCGCTTTTCTCCGCAGATATCAGATCAAGTCCGGCAGCTCTCGCAAATTGCTTTTCCGCATCGTTCTTCGTGCCGGCATAGGTGAGCGCCTCGCCCCATTTGAGGTGCAGCCGCCTCCGGTCGGGGGCATATTTTTTGGCCTCGGCGAAGGCGAGGCCCACCACCGCCGTCAACGCGTGTACCTCTTCGGCGAGGTGGGGATCGTCGTTGGCGGCATCCAATGCCAACGCCACGGCAATGGCGTCGACGCCGGCACCGCCCCCAGCGTCCGCGCCGGACTCCGGAACTTCCGTATTGTCCCCCACTTGGCCCCCAAGCCTCATTCTTGTCCGTCAATAAGAGACAGAAGCTGGCAGTGCTGGCAAACATTGTACGTTTACGTACACGTAATGGCCTGCTTCATTCTCTCATTATTCGCTGCCGGAATAGCTTCTCCCGGATGCCCAGCCGAAGCCGCTTGAGCTCGTGCCTGCACTGTTCGTTCGGGTGACGATGTTGACCGTCAATCGCCGCTCCGCTTTTCAAAAAAAGCGCCCGCATCGTCCCGGCTGAACAATGCACGCGGCGGTGGCAGCATAGTGCAGCCGGCCGAAGCAATGCGAAATCTAGAAGGTCACCGAATCCCTTAAGCTTTCATTCTCGGGCGCGCTTTATCCTTTGCACTTCATCTTTGGTGAGTTGCGTCATGCACAGGATGAATTTCGAGCAGAAGCCGGCCGGCGACCGCGACGTTGGCGGTCCGCCCGGATTGGCATTGCTGCTGGCGGCCACCGCGCTGGTGTTGTGGATGCTGGGGTCACTGCTGCGCAGCACGCTTTAGGCGGTGCGCTCCGCAGGCGCGGCGGGTCTTTTCCGAAGAAGCTTCAATATGACCGGATCACGCCCCGGCAGCCGGTTCAACTGTCCGCTTGCCGAGCCGGCGGCACCGCAGGGTTGTAAGCAGAAAGCCGCCGAACAACGCGATCGATCCCGGTTCGGGCTCCTGAACCAATCCCCGAGCGGTCAAGTATCCGCTTCCAGAGATTGTGAAAGTGGGGGCGTTGAGAAAACCATTGCCGGAGCTTGATCCCGTAACGCCCGCGAATTCGCCGGTGCCGTCCGTGAAAGTCAGCAGCTGCAGGAATGGTCCGATGTTGGTCGCCGGGTCTACCGCGGTGTCATCCTCGAACATCAGGCCGGACAGCGTATCCCCGTTGGCGAAGGTCCAGAGGAAAGTGCCGTTGTCCAGGCCGGT
>Ga0265339_10003359_pt1 | contig 11199 bp, 12 predicted proteins | sample 4CB219metaG_FD_202085 | JGI IMG/M metagenome (GOLD analysis project Ga0265339, IMG submission 202085) | Rhizosphere microbial communities from Carex aquatilis grown in University of Washington, Seatle, WA, United States - 4-CB2-19 metaG | ecosystem: Host-associated > Plants > Roots >...
CCTTGGAGACCACGCGCTCGCAGAGATCGACAAGTCCGCATAGCAGCACATTAGCTCAACCCAGAGATGTCGGCCAGTCATCCTTCGCGAACGTGAAAAAGTGGCCATTGTCTGTAACGCGTCAAAAGCCGACATCTGCACGTTGATAAGTACACGCTTAGTCCGAAGACCGTCGATCGCCTTCGTCGTTCCGGACAGGCGCGGCCATGACGGCGGAAGGCGCTCCGCTACGCCCGCTTCGGCACCACGCGAAAGGTCGCGTTTGCGCGAGCGATGATGGCGTCGTCGGCCGTGATCAGGCCTTGCGCAAAGCAGATCGTGCTGCCGGTCCTGATCGCCTCGCCCTCGACCGCGAGCCACTGCCCGATCTGCGCGCTGCCGATGAAATCGACCGCAAGCGAGATCGTCAGCAGCGACGAGGTCCAGCCCATCGCCTGCGCGCAGCCGTAGCCCATGGCGTTGTCGGCGAGCGCGGCAATCAGCCCGCCATGAATGAGCCCGCGCGCGTTGGTGTGCTGCTTGGCGAGCCGCAATCCGATCGTGACGGCATTCGCCGTCTTCTTCGAATAGAGCGGCTCCCAGGGATCGGTGAACGGACTCTTGCGAAAGTGAGGCTCGAAGTTTTCGGGGATTGCGGGCATGGTCATGGGCGGCTCGCTTTGTCGGGGATACATGGCGCCATTGAACGCCAGCCGAGCCCGGAATTCACCGCCTACAAAGTTTTAAACGGGATTTTGGTGGTGTTTAAAGCGAGGGCACGGCCTTGCTCCATTGCGAGGACCTGGATCGTTTGGCTTTCGCGCGCGATGACGCTTCCGTGACATTCACGCGGGCAATTCATAGCCGATCGCCGCTTCGATCCCGATTGTCTTCTGCACCGCGGGCCGCGCCATCATCCGCGCATAGTGTGCGTTGAGGTTCGGAAATTCGCTCGCGGCGGGTTTGAGCGAGTTGAAAAACCGCCAGTACAGCCGGAACAGATGGATGTCGGCGACCGAGTATTGGCCGAGTGCCCAACCCTGGCCCAATCGCCGGTCGGCGATACGATAAACCTCTCTCGCATGGTCGAGCCCGCGCCGCCGCGCCGGATGCAGGGTCGAGGCGATGAACGACATCCATGAGATCGCCTGCGCCTCGGCTTCGAGATCATCGCGCGGCAGGAGTTCCGCTTCCGAAAAACGCCTCGCCAGATAGAACAGAATGGCGGCGACTTCGGTCAGGGGTCGTCCGTCGACCAGGAGCGTCGGCACCTTGCCTTCCGGATTGAGCCTGAGATAGTCGGGCGAGCGCAACTCGCCGCTCCCAAACGACATCGGCCTCGCCTCGAAGGGCAAGCCGATCTCGTGCAGCGCGATGTGCACCGCCATTGAACTTGAACCCGGCGCGAAATAAAGCGTCAGCATTGCGACGGTGATCCGCACGCGGCGGACCCGCGGGCGCGTCCCGCGCCCACCATTGCTACTTTTGTCTGCAACACTTGGTCCCCACGATGTTCTAGGCTTCAGATCGGCCGGCCTTGCGGCCGTCGCCGCGTGCCTGCTATCATCATTATACAATATAACAATATCCGGACCATGAAGGCCCGGTCGCCCAAGGGAGATGATGCCGATGAGGAAGACGTTGTTGGCGTTGCTGCTGGCTGCCAGTGTGACGCCTGCGCTCGGGCAAGAGCAGACCTTCAACCTGAAAATTTCGCATTGGGTACCGGCCTCGCACCCGCTGCAGAAGGCGCTCGAGGATTGGGCCGCCGCGGTGGAGAAGGAATCCGGCGGCACCATCAAGTTCCAGGTGTTTCCGGCCCAGCAGCTCGGCAAGGCGTTCGACCATTACGACATGGCGCGCGACGGCATCGCCGACGTCACTTACGTCAATCCGGGCTACCAGCCCGGCCGTTTCCCGATCATCGGCGCCGGCGAGCTGCCGTTTCTGATATCCGACGCCAAGGGCGGTTCGGAAGGGTTGGATGCCTGGTATCGGAAATACGCCGACAAGGAGATGAAGGACGTCAAGTTCTGCCTCGCCTTCATCCATTCGCCTTCGGCATTCCACACGCGCACCAAGAAGGTCGTGGTGCCCGACGACGTCAAGGGCATGAAGATCCGCCCGGCGGACGCCACCATCGCCAATTTCGTCACCCAGCTCGGCGGCACCAACGTGCAATCCTCGGCGCCGGAAGTGCGCGATATCATCGAGCGCGGCGTGGCCGACGGCGTCACCTTCCCGGCCGGCTCCCTGGTGCTGTTCGGGGTCGACAAGGTCACCAAGTATCACATGGATGCGCCGCTCTATGTCACGACCTTCGTCCTTGTGATGAACAAGGACAAGTACAACCAGATGTCGGAACGCCAGAAGAAGGCGATCGACGACAATTGCAGCACCGAGGCCGCGGGCCGCGTCGGCGAGCCCTGGGGCAAGTTCGAGGACGCCGGCGTCGACAAGATCAGGGCGGAGCCGGGCCAGGATGTCTACAAGCTGACGCCGGAGCAGACGGCGCTGTGGAAGAAGGCGTCCGAGCCGCTGATCAAGACCTGGGCCGATAGCGTCAAGAAGGCAGGTGTCGATCCGGATTCGGCAATGGCCGAGCTGAGGGCTTCACTCGCCAAATATCACGCCCTGGCGCAGTAAGAACTGCAAGTTTGTCTCGGAACGGCGGCAGGGAAATCTCCTGCCGCCGTTTTCTCCGGTATCGGGCCTGGAGGTCAAAAGCCGACATGAAGCGCGCCTCGATGGATCGGTTCATCGATACGATCGAATGGATCGCGGCCGGCTTTGTCGGCATCGTCGCGCTCGATATCTTTGTCTCGGTGCTGTTGCGCAACACGCTCAACTACGCGATCCCGGACTCCTTCGATATCGGGCGCATGCTGCTCGGCATCCTGATCTTCTGGGGCATCGCTGCGACCAGCTATCGCGGCACCCATATCACCGTCGATCTGATCTGGGCCAATGTCGGCCCGCGCTATCAGCGCCTGATCGACGTGTTCGCAACGCTGGTGCTGTTGTTCGTGGTCACCGTGCAGACCTGGACACTGTTCGACAAGGTGCGCGGCACCTACAACGACCATGTGCTGACCTTCGACATGCACATGCCGGTCTGGCCGTTCTTTGCCGTCGCCTGGATCGGCGACGTCTCGGCGGTGCTCCTGATCGCGATCCGCACCTACCGGCTGATCTTCCACCCCGAAGAGATGCGCGATCCCACCGTCAAGGGCACGGAGTAGACTGTTCATGAGTACCGATGCCGTCGCGGTGATTGGGTTTGTCGCGCTGTTTGCGCTGATGCTTCTGCGCGTGCCGGTCGGCATGGCGATGGGCCTCGTCGGCGTGTCCGGCTTCAGCTACCTGGTCGGGGGCACGCCGGCGCTCAAACTGGTCGGTCAGACCTCGATGCGCACCGTGACCGACTACACGTTCGGCGTCATTCCGATGTTTCTGCTGATGGGAACCTTCGTCAGCAATTCCGGCATGAGCCGCGAACTGTTCCGCGCCGCCAACGGCTTTGTCGGCCATATGCGCGGAGGCCTGGGGATTGCGACGGTTGCCGCCTGCGGCGGCTTTGCCGCGATCAGCGGCTCGTCGGTCGCGACCGCGGCGACGTTCTCCGCCGTGGCCTATCCGGAGATGCGGCGGTTCGGCTATCCGCAGTCCTTTGCCACCGGGGTGATCGCGGCGGGCGGCACGCTCGGCGCGATGCTGCCGCCCTCCACGGTGCTTGCGGTCTACGGCATCATCACCGAGCAGGATATCGGCAAGCTGTTCATCGCCGGCATCGTTCCCGGCCTGCTCGCCATGACCATGTACATGATCACCATCACCCTGATCGGCTACCTGCGGCCGGGCTTCCTGCCGAAGGGGACGTACACGAGCTGGCGCGAGCGCTTCGCCGCGCTGAAGGACATCTGGGCGCCGGTGCTGCTGTTCATCTTCGTGATCGGCGGCCTCTACGGGCTGCCGCTGCTGCCGCGCTTCACGCCGACCGAAGCCGGCGGGGTGGGGGCGACCGGCGCATTCCTGATCGGCGTCGTCACCGGACGACTCGACAGGCAGAAGATCCTCACCTCGCTCCTGCAGGCGACCCGCACCGCGGCCGCGGTGTTCACCGTGCTGATCGGCGCGCTGATCTTCGGCTATTTCCTCACGGTGACCGAGACGCCGCAAAAGGTGACGGAGTTCCTCACCTCGCTCGGGCTGGGCAGCTACGGCGTGCTCGCTCTCATCATGGTCATGTATCTGGTGCTCGGCTGCCTGATGGACGCCATGGCGATGATCATCCTCACCGTGCCGATCATCTTTCCGGTGATCATGCATCTGGGCTTCAACCCGATCTGGTTCGGCGTCATCATCGTGATGACTGTGGAGCTCGGCCTCATCCATCCGCCGGTCGGCATGAACGTGTTCGTGATCAAGAGCGTGGTGAAGGACGTGTCGTTCGCGACGATCTTCAAGGGCGTGCTTCCCTTCGTGGCGACCGATCTGATCCGGCTGGTGATCCTGATCGCATTTCCCGTGCTGGCGCTCTGGCTGCCGCAGCGCATGGCGGGATAAACACGCTCACCCCGAAAAGGAGAGGGTTGGGGAGGGTAGCGAACACGAGTTGCCGAAATCTCATCTCGGCGCTATAGTAGGCAATATCACTACTTGGTGACGTCATGGAAGAAGCTATCTCGGCAGCTGACGCCAATCGGAGGTTCTCCCTGCTGCTCCGGGGAGTGCGGGAGGGTCGCAGTTACGTCGTGACCAGTCACGGGAAGCCAGTCGCCCGGCTCATTCCTGCCGGCAAGCTTGAGCAGGTGGCAACGAGTGCGCGAACAGCGTTGCTGTCTCGCCTTGAGAAGCAGCCCGTGGTTCGCGCCAAGCACTGGACCCGCGAGGAACTCTACGAGAACGACCGTTGAGGGTCGCGCTCGATACCAATGTTCTTGCCTATGCGGAGGGCATCAACGGTGCCGACCGGCGCGGCCCGGCTCTCGAACTTGTCCAACGCCTGCCGCAGGAGGCGACCCTCATCCCGGTGCAGGTTCTCGGCGAACTGTTCAATGTACTGGTTCGCAAGGCCGGGAAATCGCGCGCCGAGGCGCGCGAAGCGCTGCTTGGCTGGCGCGACACCTTCCCGGTGATCGAGACATCGCCGGAGATTGTGCTGATGGCTGCCGATCTGGCGACCGATCATCAGTTCGGAATCTGGGATGCCGTGATCCTGTCGGCAGCTTCGCAAGCGAGTTGCCGGCTGCTGCTGTCCGAAGACCTGCAGGAAGGCTTCACCTGGGGCGGCGTGACCGTGGTCAATCCGTTCGCATCGCCGCGGCACGCCTTGCTGGACGCGCTATTGGAGGACAGGTCCGAATAAAGTCGGCTCGCATGTCCACGTCGGCGAGTACGCTCCCGAGGAAGAAATCGGACTTCCCGAACCGAACATTCTGCCGTTCGCCTAGCGGGGACGACGGCGACTTGTTGACTCCAGCCCAATTGGTTATAAGCCATAACTATTCTAGGACGGACACATAAATCCGATGGGAAACGCCACTGCCGCCGCCAGTGCGGAAGATACCGCGCTGCTTCGAATCGAGAAGACCGGCGCAGTCCTGAGCGTCGGGCTCAATCGCCCGGCCAAGCGCAACGCGCTCAACGACAGCATCATCCTTGCGATCGGCGACTGCTTCGCCGGCCTGCCGGATGACATCGGCGCGGTCGTCATCCACGGCATCGGCGATCACTTCTCCTCCGGGCTCGACCTGTCGGAACTGACCGAGCACGACGCCACCGAGGGCCTGCGGCATTCGCAGATGTGGCACCGCGTGTTCGATCGCATCCAATACAGCCGCGTGCCGGTCATTGCCGCGCTGAAGGGGGCGGTGATCGGCGGCGGGCTGGAGCTTGCCTGCGCCGCGCATATCCGCGTCGCCGAGCCTTCCGCCTATTTCGCATTGCCCGAAGGCCAGCGCGGCATCTTCGTCGGCGGCGGCGGATCGGTGCGGCTGCCGCGGCTGATCGGGGTGGCGCGGATGACGGACATGATGCTGACGGGCCGGGTCTATTCGGCGACCGAAGGGGCGTCCTACGGCTTTGCGCAATATCTCACCGAGGCCGGCGGCGCGCTGTCGAAGGCGATGGAGCTTGCCGGGCGCATCGCGTCCAACGCGCCGCTGACGAATTTTGCCGTCTTGCAGGCGCTGCCGATGATCGCGGAGGCCAATCCGCAGACCGGGCTGTTGATGGAGTCGCTGATGGCGACCGTGGCCCAGAGCGACAAGGAGGCGAAGCGCCGGATCCGCGCCTTTCTCGACCACAAGACCGCCAAGGTGAAGCCCAGGTCATGAGCGCGCAGCCGAACCCGGTCGCGCCGGCCGCAAGCGGCGGGGCGGCGACGGATGCGGCGGGCCGCCATCCGTTGCGCGCGATCTCGTTCGGCAACCCCGTCGTCACCGTCGAGCGGACGGGTGACGGGACGATCTATCTCCGTTCCCAAAAGGCGCTCGGCGACTATCCGCTTCGCCTGACGGACCGTCTGCATCATTGGGCCGATGTCGCGCCGGAGCGCGTGTTCATGGCCGAGCGCGAAGGCGGGCGCGGCTGGCGCGAGCTCAACTATGCGGAACTGCTGGCTTCGAGCCGCCGCATCGCCTCGGCGCTGCTCAACCGCGGGCTTTCCGCCGAAAGACCGGTCGTGATCATCTCCGGCAATTCGATCGACCACGCGCTGCTTGCATTCGGCGCGATGTATGCGGGGATTCCCTACTGTCCGGTGTCCCCTGCCTATTCGCTGATCTCGCGGGATTACGGCAAGCTCGCCTACGTGATGCAGCTCCTGACGCCCGGCCTGGTGTTTGCCGACGACGCCGACAAGTTCGCCGATGTGCTTTCCGCCAATGTCGGCGTAGAAACCGAGATCGCCGCAGCCTACGGCGCGGTGCCCGGCCGTCATGTCACCCTGCTCGCCGAATTGATGGCGACGCCGCTTCGCCCCGATCTCGACGCGGCGCATGAGAGCATCGGTCCCGACACCATCGCGAAATTCCTGCTCACTTCTGGCTCGACCGGCAATCCCAAGGCGGTGATCAACACCCAGCGCATGCTCTGCGCCAACCAGGTGATGATCCGCGAGACGATGAGCTTCCTGAAGGACGAGCCGCCCGTCATCGTCGACTGGCTGCCGTGGAATCACACCTTCGGCGGCAACCACAATATCGGGCTGACGCTCTATAACGGCGGCTCGATGTATCTCGACCAGGGCAAGCCGATGCCCGGCGGCATCGAGGAGACCGTGCGCAATCTTCACGAGATCTCGCCGACGGTCTATTTCAACGTGCCGAAGGGCTATGAATCGCTGCTGCCTTATCTGCGCGACGATGCCGGCTTGCGCGGCAGATTCTTCCAAAGGCTGCATGCGATGTTCTTCTCGGGCGCGGCGATGTCGCCCTACGTCTGGAACAGCCTCGACGAGCTCAGCGTGCAGGCGATGGGTTATCGGGTGCCCATGCTGACCGGGCTCGGCGCCACCGAGACCGCGCCGTTCTTCATGTCGGTCAATCCCCGGACCAGCCGCTCCGGCCATGTCGGGCTGCCGGTCCCGGGCAACGACGCCAAGCTGGTGCCGAACAACGGCAAGCTCGAGGTGCGCGCGAAAGGTCCGAACATCACGCCGGGCTATTGGCGGCGGCCGGAATTGACCAAAGCCGCCTTCGACGAGGAAGGTTTTTACAAGCTCGGCGACGCTCTCAAGCCCGCCGATGCGCTCGATTTCCACGCCGGCTTCGATTTCGACGGCCGCATCGCCGAGGATTTCAAGCTCGCCAGCGGCACCTGGGTCAGCGTCGGCCCGTTGCGCGCGCGCTTCATCGCGGCCTGCGCGCCGCTGGTGCGCGACGTCGTGATCGCCGGCATCAACCGGGACGAGGTGTCGGCGCTGGTCGTGCTCGATCTCGACGGCTGCCGACTGATCAATCCGACACTGCCGCCCGACGATCTCAAGATCGCCGCCGCCGACCCCCTGGTCCGCGATGCCTTTGCCGAGCGGTTCGTCCGCTTCCTGTCGGGCTCGACGGGCTCGTCCAGCCGCATCACCCGCGCGCTTCTGCTCGATATGCCGCTGTCGATCGACCTCGGCGAGGTCACCGACAAGGGCTCGATCAATCAGCGCGCGGTGCTCGAGCATCGTGGCCAGCTTGTCGAGGAGCTCTATTCGCCGACGCCGCCGGCCCGTGTATTCACGCTGAACTGAAAGCCGAATTTCAAGGAGAAGACCATGCAGTTGAAGGATCAGGCCGCAATCGTCACCGGCGGCGCCTCGGGACTGGGAGCGGCGACCGCACGCAGGCTGGCCGCGCAGGGTGCCAAGGTTGCGGTGTGCGATCTCAATGCCAAGCTGGCCGAGAGCGTGGCCGCAGAGATCAAGGGCGTCGCAGTGATCTGCGACGTGTCCGATGCCGCTTCGGCCGAGGCTGCGGTGGCGCAGGCGAGCAAGGCGCATGGCCCTGCGCGGGTGCTGGTGAATTGCGCCGGCATCGGCGTCGCCAAGCGCGTGATCGGCCGCGACGGCCCGATGCCGCTCGGCGATTTCGACAAGGTGATCAAGGTCAACCTGATCGGCTCCTTCAACATGCTGCGGCTGGCGACGGCGGAGATGTCCAAGCTCGAGCCGCTTGCGACCGGCGAGCGCGGCGTCGTCGTCAACACCGCGTCCGTTGCCGCCTATGACGGCCAGATCGGGCAGGCGGCCTATTCCGCATCGAAGGGCGGCATCGTCGCCATGACGCTGCCGATCGCGCGCGAACTGGCGCAGTTCGGCATTCGCGTGCTGACCATCGCGCCGGGCCTGTTCCTCACGCCGCTGCTCGCCAATCTGCCGCAGGAGGCGCAGGACTCACTCGCCGCGTCGATCCCGTTTCCGCGCCGGCTGGGTCAGGCCGACGAGTTCGCCTCGCTGGCGCTGCACATGATCGACAATCCCTATCTCAACGGCGAGGTGGTGCGGCTCGACGCCGCGCTGCGCATGGCGCCGCGCTAGGCAGATCGCATGTTCGTGCATCGTCGCGATGTCCAGATCCAGTGGGGCGACTGCGACCCCGCCAACATCGTGTACTATCCACGCTATTTCGCGATGTTCGACGATTCCACCTCGATCATGTTCGAGGCCGCCGGCTTCCCCAAGCAGGATATCGTCAAACGATATGGCCTGGTCGGCATTCCGATGGTGGACACTCGCGCGAAATTCTACGTCTCCTCCACCCATGGCGACTGGATCACCATCGAAAGCCGCATCGAGAGTTTCAAGCGCTCGAGCTTCGAGGTCACCCACAAGGTGTTCAAGGCCGGAGTGCTGGCGATCGAGGCGTTCGAGACGCGCGTGCTGGTCGGCCGTCACCCCGACGACCCCAGCCGGCTGAAATCGGCTGCCGTACCGGAGGAGATCGTCGCAAAGTTCATGCAGGGCTGACTTGATGGTCCGCTTCGCCTAAAGAGAGCCGTCCGGTCAGGCCAAATCAGGACTGAATGAACATCACAGGGAGGAATGGATGAAGAAGTCTCTTATGTCTGCCGCGGCGCTGGCGGCGGTTCTGGCGTTGTGGGGAGCGCCGGCGACGGCGCAGACCAGCGAGATCACCATCGGCATCACCATCACCACCACCGGCCCCGCGGCGGCGCTCGGCATTCCCGAACGCAACGCGCTCGATTTCGTGCCGAAGGAGATCGGCGGCGTGCCGCTGAAGGTGATCGTGCTCGACGACGGCGGCGATTCGACCAATGCCACCACCAACGCGCGACGCTTCGTCACGGAGTCCAAGGCCGACATCATCATGGGCTCCTCGACGACGCCGCCCAGCATCGCGGTGTCCAACGTCGCCAACGAGGCCGGCATCCCGCATCTCGGTCTGGCGCCGTTTCCGATCACGCCGGAGCGCGCCAAATGGTCGGTCGACATGCCCCAGCCGGTTCCGATCATGGGCAAGGTGCTCTACGAGCACATGAAGGCGCACAACGTCAAAACCGTCGGCTATATCGGTTATTCCGATTCCTACGGCAATCTCTGGTTCGACGACTTCAAGCGCCAGGGCGTCCCGATGGGCATGACGGTCGCCGACGAGGAACGATTTGCGCGGCCGGACACCTCCGTCACCGGGCAGGTCTTGAAGCTCGTTGCCGCCAATCCCGATGCGATCCTGGTCGGCGCCTCCGGCACCGCCGCGGCCTTGCCGCAGATCGAGCTGCGCGAGCGCGGCTACAAGGGCCTGATCTACCAGACCCACGGCGCCGCCAGCATGGATTTCATCCGCATCGCGGGCAAGGCGGCCGAAGGCGTCATCATGGCGTCGGGCCCGGTGATGTCGCCGGAGACGCAGCCCGACAGTGCGCTGACGAAAAAGCCGGGGCTCGCGCTCGATACCGCCTACGAGGCCAAATACGGCCCGAACAGCCGCAGTCAGTTCGCCGGCCATTCCTACGACGCCTTCGAGGTGCTCAAGCGCGTCATTCCGACGGCGCTGAAGACCGCAAAACCCGGCACACCCGAATTCCGCGACGCGATCCGCCAGGCCTTTTTGACCGAGCGGGAAATTCCCGCGAGCCAGGGCGTCTACAACTTCACGGCAACCGACCGCTATGGTCTCGACGACCGCTCGCGGATCATCCTGACGGTGAAGGACGGCAAATACGTTCCGGCGAATTGAGCCGGGATGTCCCCGAAACTGCAAATCCAGGCCGGCCCCACCAGCGGGCCGGCTCTTTTACCCTCCCCTGGAGGGGGAGGGTCGCCGCGAATGAAATGAGCGGCGGGGTGGGGTGACACGCTGCTTCAGCCGCCGCTCGTGTTTCAAGTGAGCTACGTCGGATTCCCGCGAACCGTACAGCTCGGAATAGATCATTTCGAGCACCGCATTCAGCTCAGTAGCGATCTCAGAATTCCAGAACCGGATGACACGATATCCTTCCGCTTCGAGCCAAGGCTGTCTTTCTCGGTCACATTCGGCGATTTCGTCTTCATTATGGTGGCCACCATCCAGTTCGATAATGAGGCGTTTCGCCGGGCAGAGAAAATCTACAATGTATGAACCGATTGGCGCCTGCCTGCGGAAGTGGGTGCCATCTACCGGCAATTTCTTCAGAGCGCGCCACAAAGCCTGCTCATGCGGCGTCGTATTCGCGCGCAGGCGCTTGGCGGCTGCTCGTCGGATCGCTGTTGAGACCATCTTGGCGGTTAACCCC
>Ga0265339_10003360_pt1 | contig 11196 bp, 9 predicted proteins | sample 4CB219metaG_FD_202085 | JGI IMG/M metagenome (GOLD analysis project Ga0265339, IMG submission 202085) | Rhizosphere microbial communities from Carex aquatilis grown in University of Washington, Seatle, WA, United States - 4-CB2-19 metaG | ecosystem: Host-associated > Plants > Roots > Rhizosphere...
TCTTGTCGCCGAGTGGCTATGCGAGTGAATGCCCACTGCGCCAGAAGCTTACTGCGAGTGACAAAGACGCCATGTTTGGATTGGCGAAGCGGATGGGGATTGCCGATCCCGTACGACTCTGCAGCCAGTACTATGGCCTGCCTGGTGGTTGCGACGCCGTACGAGTTGAGTCAAAGCCGACGGTGGCTGGTCACCGTCGAACATGGCGGCAGCTGCTCGTGGGACGCTCTCGAACGGAAGATGCCTATGTATGTCCAGAAAGACCGTCTGGCTCTGTGGTGAAACGTGAGGGTAAATGGATCGCCAGTAGCGCAAATCTTGAGGATAGGGAGGCATGGCGAATCCACGATGGCGACTGGAGTGTCGATGTTCGCCTCGAAACGGGTGTGAGGTACTCGGATGCGGAGTTGATCGTGCGGGCGATTCGTCGGCGGGAGCTGACTGATCGGATGCCCACGCCCGACTTGAACCGCCTCTATCCGACTATTGATGCGGATGAAATCGCTAGAGTCCGCAAGAGTGATCAGGTCCCTGACGCGTACGAGGTATGGACAGGCGAAGCCGGCGGAACGATCCTGACGGTCAAGATAGTAAACGGGCAGGTCGAACTTTACGGATTTGCAGACTGGATGGTGCGTACATGGCCACAGACGCGACGGACGTCGCCGGTCTAAGCACTCGGTCCAGCCGCCGCCGGAGGCGGCCGGCGCGGCTGACCGCTCGCGTTAGACAGCCCGAGCCCTGATATGAACTATTCCAGTTCCGCGCTTGAGGCAGTTCACCGCCTCTGCACTCGCCATCGGGGACTCGTTGAAGCATCGGCGCGGTGCGGCTGCTTCTACTGCCTCGAAATCTTTTCCCCGACGGCCATCTCGGAATGGGTTGATGGATCGGACGGCAATGCAGTGACTGCCCTTTGCCCGAACTGCGGTATCGACAGTGTCCTTCCGGATCAGCCAGAGCGTTCCATCACTCCGGATCTGCTGTCGGCAATGCGCGCATATTGGTTCGACAGGGCTGCCTTCGTTGCAGGGGATCCCACCGTTTTGCCGCGCGTTCGGCTTCGTCTTCAGCCCCTACTGCGGCGCTTGGGCTGGGCCTGGAAGCCGAGACGGACGGCTGTCTAACATGCCGTTGCAGCCGACGCGGGTCACGGGGGCCGAAGGTACGACGGGAGGCAGCGGTCAGCGGCCCGCGGCTGACGGCTCGCGTTAGGGCGCACACAGGCTACACGACCGCCGTCAATTCCCAGAATGAGCACTATGGCCAAGTACCTGATCTCTTTTCCAAGCGCGGCGATGGTTGTGCCCGATGACGAATGGGAAGCGGTGGGCCGCGACGCACACGCTGTGATTGATGAGGCGAAAGCCGCCGGTGTTTACGTCTTCGGCGGCGGAATCGACGAAGACGTACCACCCATACTCGTCTCTGCTGACGGCGCGGTTGCAATGGGCGGCTACCCTTGGGCGCCCAGGCTCGATGGCGGCTTCACCGTGTTGGAACTGCCTTCGCGCGATGAAGCCATCGCGTGGGCGGCGCGCATGGCCAAGGCCTGTCGCTGCGACCAAGAACTGCGCGTCTTCGGGTTCGACCCGCAGTCCTAAGTGCAGTACTGAAATGGCGTGGCAAGTGCGGCCTAACAATTCATTCAAGCCGAACCCGTTCGCGGGTCGGCTTAATTCAGGCGTTAGGCGGCTCGCATACCGCCTGGTAGATTCCGCGCGTGAAGGTCCGAGATCTGAATCGCGCTGATCGAAGCGGATGGATGGCAGGAGGTCCGGACCCGAGGGAGTCATCGGCAGTTCCGACACTCGCAGAAGCCTGGCACCGTGACCGTCGCCGGCAAGTCCGGTGTGGACGTTCCTCCGGGAACGCTCAACAGCGTGTTGAAGCAGGCAGGCCTCAAAAAGTAGGAGAGAGCAGATGCGCTACCTGGTAGTGGTCGAGCAAGGGGCCACGTCGTTCGGGGCGTACGTTCCCGATCTGCCGGGCTGTGTCGCCGCCGGCGAGACGCGAGAAGAAGTGCTCGGCCTGATCCGAGAGGCCATTGAGTTTCACATCGAAGGGCTCAGGCAGGAAGGTCAGCCCGTACCGCCCCCTTCTTCGACCAGCGCGGTCGTGGACGTTGCCGCCGCCCTAGCAGGGTGATCGAGCCGACCGTCTTGAGCAGCGCTGGGGCAGCGCGCCGGCGGCTGATTGCTCGCGTTAGGTGACGGCAAGGCCGGCTCGGGTGCCGCCGAAGATTCGAGACCTCATCGCCAACCTTGAGCGTGCAGGCTTCACCCAACTGCGGGGCAACGGCAGCCATCGGAACTTCGTCCATGCGAACGTGAGCAAACCGGTGGCTCTCGGGCAATCTAGGCGATGATGCCAAGCAGTACCAGGTCCGGGCCGTGAAGCTCCGATCGAGGAGTCGACCAAATGAAGGAGAGCGCCCGTTACGTGAAGATCGTGGAACTTCGCCCGTTCCAGTCGACCGCGGTAGAGCTGCAGGAAGTGCCAAGCGCGAGCCTGCCCCGGACGGTCTGAAGAGGACCAGTGCTACGTGTCTTCAACGAGCTCTGCAAGATCGACATCGCGCCGAATACACCGGCAGCCTAACAACGCGCCGCAGCCGACGCGGGTCTGCGGCCCGCGCGGCTGACCGTTCGCGTTAGATGCTTGGCTTTCGCGCCAATGAACATCCCGACGATCGAGACGGACCGGCTGAAGCTGCGAGCATTTGAGCACGGCGATCTGCAGCCTTATGCCGAAATGTACGCGGACGACCTGTTCGTTCGCTATCTCGGTGGCAGGACACTGACCAGAGAACAGGCCTGGGAGAATATGGCCATCATACTCGGGCACTGGTCTCTGCTTGGATACGGCATTTGGGCCATTGAACGCGTAGGAACCGGTGAGCTCGTTGGAAGAGCTGGTCTATTGAATCTTCCGGGCTGGCCCGGCGTCGAGGTCTGCTGGGCATTGTCCCCAAAATTCTGGGGTAACGGATATGCCACTGAGGCGGCACGAGCCTGTATCAATTGGGCATTTCGCGAGGCAGGTATTCATCGCCTTATCAGCCTGATTCATCCCGAAAACCAACGTTCACAAGCGCTCGCGCTTCGTCTGGGCGAACGGTTCCGAGAACAAATCATCTTCGAAGCGAAGCCAACCAATGTATTCGAAGTCCTCAATCCAGAACGCGCCCAAACGTAAGTCAGGCCAGCCAAGTAGGCGCCGGTTGCTCCAGCGCCCTCGTTTGCGATGCAGACGCGGGTCGGCGGGAGCGCCAGGTCGCGACGTACCCGAGCGGGTGCGCAACTCGGGACCTGGCGCGCCTGGGCCGACGCTGCGCTGCGACTCGCTGGCGGAAGCGCCGGGCTAGGCGCGCGTGCGGATCGTCGGGCACGGATTCGGCGGCCACCTGGAGTCGTCTGAATGACCAGATTCGTCGTCGACGCCGGCGTCGTGCTTCACCTGGCGGGAGCAGGCCGCAAGATTCCGGGGCGCCACAGGCTGCTCGCGCCTACGCTGCTGCGTTCCCAAACGCTCTCTGCTCTGCACGAGGCTGTGCAACGCGGGGAGATGCCGCCCGATATCGCGCGCGACCGCTTGCTGCGGATCGGCCGGATGCCGATCAGGTTGCTTGGCGATGCCGTACTCCGGCGTCGGGCTTGGGATCTGGCGGATAAGCTGGGATGGGCCTCGACCTACAACGCCGAGTACATTGCCCTCACGCAGTTGCAGGCGGACGTCTTCGTAACCCTCGATGCGGAACTGGCACGCAGCGTCGAGGGCGTCGTCGCGACCGCTTCGCTCGAAGCATTGCGCTAGTGTCCCGAGTCTGAAGTTCGTCACTTGTCTCGGGGGCTCCTGGCGTCCCTGGCGGCGTTGCTCCGCCTCGGAATATTCCCGATATTCCTGCGTGGGGCGCCTAGCCAGGATCGCCGAGAGCCACCGAGATAAGCGGCCAACTGCAGACTCGGGACACCAGGACCTCGAAACAGCGGAATGGTCCGATGCCGACGCGCAGAATCGAGGCGACGGCCGGCCGCTCAACAGGCGCATGACGCTGACCGACCGAAGCGTCACCGGTGTTGCCGACGCCCACGGCAGCCTGTCTGTTTGACTGCGCGACCTGGATCGACAACAGCCGACAGCCGATAGAGAGAAACGTCATGCATGGTAGTGAAGCGGAGGGGCCGGACGACACAGCGGTGCGTGTCGCGTTGTGGCGGGCCCTGCACGTGGAAGTCGATTCGCCGCCGCACGTGCTCGAGGACGAGCTCGGCTTGCAGCTGGCGGCTCCCGACGATGCATGGCGCAGCCGTCCAGACATGAGCCCGTTCACGCGGCCCTTCCGCGCCTCCATCGTGGCCCGCGCGCGGTTCATCGAAGACCTGGTCGCGGAACAGGCGGCGCACGGTGTCGGGCAGTACGTCATTCTCGGAGCGGGGCTGGACACCTTCGCCCAGCGCCGGCCGGCGCTGGCCTCCTGTCTGCTGGTGTTCGAGATCGACCGGCCCGGTCCGCAGGCGTGGAAGCGCCAGCGCCTGGTCGACCTCGGCCTCGGTATTCCGTCCTTCCTGCGGTTCGTGCCGGTCGACTTCGAGTCGGGCGACACCTGGTGGGCGCGGCTGGCAGCGTCGGGTTTCGATTCCGCGCGGCCGGCGGTCGTGGCGTCCACCGGTGTCAGCATGTACCTCACCAAGGACGCGATCGCGGCGACGCTGCGCCAGGTCGCGGAGCTGGCGCCGGGCTCCACGCTCGCCATGTCGTTCATGCTTCCGATCGAGCTGGCGGACCCCGAGGTGCGTCCCGGAATCGAGCGAGCGGCTGCGGGAGCGCGAGCAAACGGCACGCCCTTCGTCAGCTTCTTCACGCCGAAAGAGATGCTGACACTGGCGCGCGATGCCGGCTTCAGAGAGACCCAGCACGTATCGGCAGCCATGCTTGCCGAACGCTACTTCGCGGGCCGGACAGATGGCCTTCGCCCACCGAATAACTCCGAGGAGCTGCTGGTGGCGACTGCGTGAAGCAAACCGACGAACAAGCGGTCTCTGGATACCGTTGCTCAATTGCTGCGCTGCACGGATATGACGCTGCGACTGGCTGCAGGCGTATGTTCGGCTTCTGATGAGTGGCGCGCAGTGTGCTGCCGACCACGGTGAATCCAACACGCCGAGCGACCCGGCCGATCGCGCTGCCCGCTGCAGCGCAGTCCGCGCCGGCGCGCCATCGGCAGCGCGACATAGCGACCGAATGAGCGACGACGTCTTCGTGTCGCCGTCGGTGGCGCAAGTCCTTCTCCTGTACGACGGCCTGGTGGACGAGCGGGCGTGGAAGCGGACGGCGTGCGCGCAGATCGAGCGCCTCGCTGAACGGCTGCTTGACGGCCATCGCGCCGGGCTGCCGGGCGCCGCGGTCGAGCTGCACAACTGGCTTCCCGCCGCCGCTAGTCGATCGCCGCAGGAGCTCTTCAATTTATCCGCCTCCATTGAGGACGCGCTCGAGACCGTGTCTCGTGCGCACGGATTCGCCGGCTGGAGCGCCGCCGCGTCCGCCGGGCAGCGCAGCGGCGACGCGCTTCTCGAGCGCGCCGTGGAGCTTCTCCTCAGGGGCGACGTCTCGAGCCTGGCTGCCGCGCTGGCAAGCGCGCCCGACATCACCGCGCGGCGCTCGCACTACGGACATGGCGCGACGTTGCTGCACTACCTGGCGGCCAACGGCGTCGAGACCTATCGCCAGCGCGTTCCGCGCAACGCGGCCACGCTCGCGTCGCTGCTACTGCGGGGAGGCGCCAATCCGCTCGCCACCGCCAAGATGTACGGCGCCGAACACACGACCAGAGCTCTGCTCATCTCGAGCTCGCATCCGGCTGACGCCGGTGTGGCGGACGAAGTCCTCGCCGTCCTCGACGGCGCCAGCCGTCCGGCATAACTGCGCGTCGCGGCTGAGACGTCCGCCGCAGGCGCACGCGCTTGCAGCCGCGCGCACGGCATACTTGCGGATGCTGTCACAAGTGGGCGCCGTTGACGTCATGAACACCGACGTGCGCTGCGCAACATGATGAAGCTCTGCAGCGGAGGTCCACTCAACCTGCTCTCAGGTGCCGATAGGTATGATCCGGAAGCCGGCTTGCGCCAACACGAAGGGGACCGCTCCAACGGCTGCGCGATCCTTTTCGCGCTCGCTCTCCGGCAAGGCTTCCCACGCAACGATCGAGGGATGCACCTTTCGAGCGAGATCCTTGCTGGCGCCGAAACGCCAGCCGTCGCGCAGACGCTCGTCCACCCAGCGTCGGTGCTCGAGCACGCTCAGGCGTTCCAGTGATTCGGCCGGCAGCGGCGTAGTCGGCAAATGCCAGTCGACCAGCGGAGCGATTCCACATGCCGCCTCGTGCAGTAGCGTACCAATGGCATCGGCTTGCGCACGACTTGCCGCTTGGAAGGTTGGCGCGAGGTTGTCCCAATTCGCGAGATTCTCACTGCGCGACGCAAGTTCGCCGTTGCATAGGGAATGGCGGACGTACTCGGTGTGAATGGATCGCGCCAGCAGCTCTCGCGTTCCGCCGTCCAAGAACTTCGGTTGGCACGTGGCGGGGATGAGGGGAAAAAAGTCGATGCCTTCATCCTCGTTGGCGACCGGCGGTGGAACGGTGTCGTGGAGCAAGGCCAACAGGCCGCGCTCGTGCGTGACCCGCACCATTGGTCGCGGGCGGCGATGCGCCGACGAACGAAGCGCCAGCCCGGCAGTCATTGCAGTCGTTTCATCCGCCGTGCAGATCCACAGTGCCGATAAAAGACCATGCGATGCTTCCGCGGCGCCGAGCGCTTCCCCCGACAGCAGCGACGGCGAGCGGAGATCAAGGTCAATCGGTGTGAAAAGAGCCGTTTGCGCGAGCGCCGGATAGCGGATCTGCAGCGCGTGACAGCGGCGCTCCGCTTCAGGGTCGACGACGGTAAAGTGTATGCGTGGGGTTGGGCGGCCACCGGCGCGCAGAAAGAGCATGCGCGCGGCATGCAGCGCGATGCTCTCACCAAGCCGGCCGAGACCGAGCAAGGCGACATGCGGAAGATGGCCAGCCGGTGCGTCGGGTGCAAAGCGTTCAAGCCACAAGCGCGCGCCGATGTCGAAAACATTGAAAGGCTCGAAGCGATGATTGCGTCTGCGACTTTCAATCTGACGGGCGCGAATCAAATGGAACAGATCAAGCTCCCCAATGTGAACGTGACAGACGGGGACTTTCGCGCGTCCTTTGGTCAACGCCTGTACGCGCTCACCAATCTCCGCATTGACCAGCGGGTCATTGCATACGGCGATGAGTCGCTCAGCGCGGACAATGCCTGCGCGCCACAGTAGTTCGCGGTCGAGAGCGTCGCCGGCGAGGGCCAATTGCCGATCGTCGTTGATCGCGGCGTTGGCGCTATCGCGGTCGATGAGCACCACGGTTCGCCCCTCGGCTCTGAACGCCGCGGCGACCGAGGTTCCTTTGGCTCCGCCGCCGCACACGACGATGTGATTGCGCAGCAGGCGTAGGCGCACCGCGACATACTGAGCGCGAAAGATCGTCGCCCAGGTCTCGTACACGAGAAAGACTGAAATGAGTACCAACAACCAGCGCGCGAGGACGGTGGTGACAGAGGGCGATCCGTCGAGCTGGCTGCGTCCCAATCCGACGCCTTCGAGGGCGCGCAGCAGCGGCTGAGCGGGGCCGGCGAAGGGCTTAGAGGTCGGGCTATGGAGACCGTCGACCAAGAGCAATACCACCACTGCGACGGCCACGACGCCCGCCGCGGGCCAGCGCCAGGTCTGAACGCCTCGCCGCCACGAGATCGGGCAATCCGACGCTGGACGGCTCATCGTATCAGATCGCGCGATCGCGACGACGCAGGTACGTGCCGCGAAGCGCGCCGATAGCGTCGCCGAGCGGGACACTGCCCGCGGTCGGCCAATTCAGTGATTCTGTGTCGCCGCTGGTAAATAGAGTCATCGGACAGCTTGACCGTACAACATGCCTCACGCTATGCGAAACCCTCAATCATCGACAGAGAGTTCCGGGAGGTGGATCAATTGTCCTATCTGTCCGCCTATCGCCACGACGCGTTTGTCAGTTACGCGCACGGTCCGCGTACCGCGCTGTTTCGCGGTGAAGACGACGATCTGCTCGGCCAGTGGAGCCGGCATCTGGTCCGCGATCTGACGACGCTCATCGCGGTCAAGCTGGGGACGAAAGACGAGGCGCGACGAGTCAGTTTGTGGATGGATGCCGCGCTCGCCGGCAACGAACCGTTGAACGACGCGCTGAAAGAGCACGTGGAGCAATCGGCGCTGCTGCTCGTGATTATGTCCCCGTACTATCTGCAGTCGCAGTGGTGCGGCAGGGAAATCGAGTGGTTCACCGCGATGCAGGCGGGCAAGCGCGCCAAGCATCGCGTCTTTGTCGCACGGGCGTGGTGGACGGACGCGGCACGTTGGCCAGCGCATCTGAAGAGCCAGGACGGCGTCGGATACTGCTTTCTGCCGCAGGACGATGAGCACGCCGACCCCTTTGGCTATCCATGTTCGAAAGATCGCGACCCCGCCTACTGGTCAGTAGTCATGCGGCTGGCGACTGACATGGCCAAGGAAATCAAGTCGATCGAGCTGGAACGCCAGGAGAATCTGCGCCCTGGCAACTCCGGACGTCCCCAGGCGCCGGATCGCAGTGTCTTCCTCGGCTTTGCGACCGACAGCTTGCAGGACGATCGTCAGGAGTTACGCGAACGTCTTACCGCGAGCGGCTTTCGCGTCGTCCCGCCGGTTGAGGAAGATCCCGTCGATGAGACCTCGCTGCGTACGGCGTTGGAGACGTATCTGCGCTCAAGCGGCGGCTTGGTCTTGATGGCCAATGAATATCCCGGCCTGTGGCCGAGGGGCGACGACGGCGGCGTCGTCAGCTTTCAAATGCAGGTCGCGAAGCAGTACAACATTCCTTCATATCTCTGGTTGCGCGTCGCAGACCTCGGGCGGGTTCGCAAAGCGGAATATCGAACTTATCTCGAACGCGTTGTCGCGCGCGCGATCTCAGACGGCACCACCCTGCAACACGACAGTATCGACGCGTTTGCGATATATGTTCAGGAGCGCGTGCAGAGCAGCGCGGCGTGCGACGGCAGTGTCGAAGAGGTCGCGGTGATTTGTTCCAATCTGTCAGCCGACTCGGCGGTGTGTGTAGATTTCCGCGAGGCGACCCTGCAGGCAGTGCACGAGACGAAGCGCGAGATGTTCATCTTCGACTTCGCCGGCAACGGAGAGCAAGTGAAACTGGCCAAGCTCGGCGAGCGCATTCGCGAGGCCGATACGGTCTTGGTGTTGTGCTTCGATCAGGCGTGGGACTGGGCGCGCGGGCTGATCAGGGAAATCAGCAGCCTCAGCGATCCGCGCGACGGTCAGCGTGCCAAACTTCTCGTCGCCGTACCGAGGGATCAAAATCAGGGTCTGTACGACGCGAGCGTCTTCGGCTTCAGGACTGTCAACGGTCTGACGGTCGGGGCAGATCGGTTGCGCGCCATGGTCGCTCAGGAGATCCGGTCGGCGCGGCGTGTGCACCACGACGGCAATGGCGCCGCCGGCGGCTGAGTTCGGGTCGACCGTAACCGCCGTCGGCCTGCAATGGCCGCGCTACCCGTTCCCGGGGTTGCGCCCCTTCCGCAATAGCAAGGAGGCCGACGAGTCGCTGATCTTTTACGGCCGCAGCACGCACAAAGACGATGTGCTGGAGCGGCTGAACACCTCGCATCTCGTTTCGGTCGTCGGGCCGTCCGGTTGCGGAAAATCGTCTCTCGTCAAGGTCGGCGTTGTCCCGGCGCTGCAAGCCGGATTGCTGACCCGGGCGGGGTACGACTGGCGCACGCTCGAGATGCGGCCGGGCAACGATCCGGTGCGGAACCTCGCCGCCGCATTTGCCGAGATCGGGGGCGACTACGACCAGTCGCTCGGCGCGCCCCAGGAACAGCTGGAGCAGGCGCTGTATGCGGAGCGCAGCGCGCTGTGGGTCTTGATGGAACATTTGGCGCCGGGGCTCGGGACGCTGCATGCCGGCCGTCGGAATTGTCTGCTTTTGTTGATCGACCAGTTCGAAGAGATTTTTTCCGGCTCGGCGGACATGCGCGCCGTCGATAGCTTTGTCGGGCTGCTCACACAGTTCTTTCGCAAACCCCATCCGCAGCTCTACCTGATCCTCACGATGCGCTCGGATTTCATCAGCCAGTGCGCCAACTTTCCCGGTTTGGCGGAGGTGCTGAACCACACCCAGTACATCACTCCCGTGTTGCGCGGCGCCGATCTGCGGGATGCCATCGCCCGGCCGATCGAGGCCTATCACGGTGCGATCGAGCCGTCGCTCGTATCCGCAATCGTCTCCGATATGGGTGCTGGCGTCGAGTACGACGCCGACAACCTGCCGCTCATGCAGCACGCGCTGCTCTGGCTCTGGCAGAAGTGCTGGCGCGATGCCGGCGTAGTCGATCCGCCGACGCCGGCGCCTCCGGCGGCGCCTCGCCCGCACGCGGTTCTGACGCTAGCGACGTACCAGCAGCACGGCGGCTTGTCCGGGATTCTGAATCGTCACGCGGAGGACATCTTCGCGGGTCTCCGCCAGTGCGGGCCGCGAACCGCCGCGATCGCCGAGGTGATGTTCCGCCGCCTCAGCGAGCGTGACGCGAGCCTGCGCTACAAGCGTGCGCCAGCGTTGGCGAGTACCGTGTGTCAGCTCGCGAGCTGTACGTCGCAGGATCTCGAGGCGGTGGTCAACGCCTTCTCCGATGCCAATGCGTCGTTTGTCGAACGCCGTAACGACCCGCGCAATCCGCTTCTCGATATCAGCCACGAGAGCTTGATCCGGCAATGGAGTCGATTGCGCGACTGGGCCGACGACGAGGCGGACAAGCTGGCGACGTTTCGCCGTGTCGCCGGCGAAGCCCGCAGTTGGGAGCGAGGCAATCGCTCACCGGTGTTTCTCAAGACCGGGGGCTACCTCGCGGTCATGGACGCGTGGTGGGAACAGCAGCAGCCGACGCCGGAGTGGACGAAGCGCTACACCGTTGCCGATGGCATGCACACACCGCTGTCGGAATCATTTCCATTAGTGCTGGCGTTCCGCGCGGCGTCCCAGAAGGCGCATCGCCGGGCGCGAGCCTCGCGCCGCATGAGCTGGCTGGCAGTTGCCGCGAT
>Ga0265339_10003365_pt1 | contig 11189 bp, 8 predicted proteins | sample 4CB219metaG_FD_202085 | JGI IMG/M metagenome (GOLD analysis project Ga0265339, IMG submission 202085) | Rhizosphere microbial communities from Carex aquatilis grown in University of Washington, Seatle, WA, United States - 4-CB2-19 metaG | ecosystem: Host-associated > Plants > Roots > Rhizosphere...
TCGCGTCGGAGCGATCGACGCTTTCTTGACGATTCCGCCCGGGGTCGATCAGCCGCCGCTTGCACTCCTAATTGCCGGCTCCGGATCGACCGACCACGACGGCAACGGACCGCAGGCGAAGCCCGCGACGCTGAAGAAGCTTTCCGACCAGCTGGTCGCGCGCGGCATCGCGACCCTTCGCTATGACAAGCGCGGCGCGGGCGGATGGAAGCGCGAATACGGGCCGCCGGAAGCCTTCCGCTTCGTAAATTATGTGGACGACGCCGCGGCGCTCGTCAGCCATTTGCGCGCAAGCGGCAAATTCTCGGGGATCGTTCTGGTCGGACACAGCGAGGGCGGCCTGGTCGCCATTCTCACCGCGCGCCGTGTGCCGGTCGACGGGCTGGTCCTGCTCGCCACGGCGGCGCGAAAGCAGGGCGATCTGGTCAAAGCCCAGCTGCAAAAGAAGCTCTCGCCCGAGATGTTTGCGCCGGTCGCCAAGGCGATCGACGCCATCATGGCGGGCCAGATCGTCGATCCCACTCCACCCGGCCTGTCGATTCCGCCGGCGCTGCAACCCGGTATTGCTTCGGCGTTCACCGAGGACCCGATCGATCCCCTGCAAAAGATCGACGCGCCGACGCTGATCATCGCCGGCGGCCGGGACAGCCAGCTCGCGCGGCTGGATTTCCTCGCGCTCGAAACGGCCGCGCCCGCGGCAAAGACGCTGTGGCTCGACGACATGAACCACGTCCTGGTCGACGTCGCCGACGACGCCGACGATCTCGCGGCCTATAATCAGCCGGATCGGCCGCTCGACGCCGCGCTGATCGACACGGTCGCAGCGTTCATCCGCACGATTCATCACGCCCGCTGACGCAGGCGCGTGGCCGCGCGACTATAATGCCTCACCCTTCAGAAGCCGCGGCACTTCGCCGGTGAGGCCGGCAGCCTCGCGGATGAACAGGTTTTTCAGCGGCGGCGCGCGATCGACGAGGCCGAGCCCGATATCGCGCACGGTGCGCAACAGCATCGACCGGTTCGAGAACAGGAAGTTCAGCGAGTTGGTGGCAAGTCCCATCGCCATGGTGTCGAACCGCCGCCAGCGCTGGTAGCGCTCCAGCACGTCGTGCTGGCCCACATCGATGCCGAGCCGCGCCGCGTCGACCACCACTTCGGCGAGCGCCGCGACGTCCTTCAGGCCCATGTTGAGCCCTTGCCCGGCGATCGGATGAATCACATGCGCGGCGTCGCCGACCAGCGCCATCCGCTCGGCGATGAACGAGCGCGCGACGAAATAGGACAGCGGAAAGGCGCGCGGCTTGTCGAGCGCCTTGATCTCGCCGAGCTGCAGGCCGAAGCGCCGTTCCAGCTCGGCGTGGAATTCGTCATCGTTCAGCGCCACGAGGCGCGCGGCTTCCGCGCGCCGTTCGGTCCACACCAGCGAGGAGCGTTTGCCCTTCAGCGGCAGGATCGCAAACGGACCCGCGGGCAGGAAATGCTCTTCGGCGCGGCCGCCATGATCGCGCTCGTGGCCGACGGTGACGACGATGCCGGATTGGTTGTAGTCCCAGCCGTTGGTCATGATGCCGGCGCGTTCGCGCAGTTTCGATCGCGCGCCGTCGGCGGCGATCAGAAGGCTGGCCGGGATCAGGCTGCCGTCGGCGAGGGTAACCTCGATAAGGTCGGCGCGCGCGTCATAGCTCGTCACCGCGGTCGCCCTGAGATCGACGCCGCTGGCCTCGGCGCGCTTGGCCAGGGCATCGATCAGATGCCGGTTCTCGATCATATGGGCGAACGGCTCGCCCGGCTCGATGTCGCCGGCGAAGGTCAGAAACGCCGGACGGGTCGCGTCTTCCAGCCTGGAATCGGTGATCACCATGTCGAGGATCGGCTGGGCTTCGCCCGCGACCTCCTCCCACACCCCGATCGCGTCGAACAGCCTGCGGCAGGCGGCCACAATAGCCGTGGCGCGCGGGTCGCGGCTCGGCCGCACCGCCAGCGCCGGATCGGCGACAATGACGGGCACGTCGGGACCCAGCCCCTGACGAAGCGCCAGCGCCAGCGCCAGCCCTGCGAACGCCCCGCCCCCGATAACAATGCTTCGTTGTGCCGACATCGGCCATTCCTCGGTCTTGCCACCTGTATATAGCTGGGCGAAACAGGTTCACCAAACAAGCCCCTCGTCGTTCCCGGATGGCGCGTCAGCACCCGACCCGGAACTTCGAGATTCCGGTTCGATGCTGGCGCATCGCCCCGGAATGACGCCATGATGACGAAAGCGCCCAATGTCCAAGAGCTTGATCGACCTGATTTCCATTCTCGACCTCGAACCGATCGAGGTAAACCTGTTCCGCGGCAACAGCCCGAAAACGAGCTGGCAGCGGGTGTTCGGCGGGCAGGTGATCGGTCAGGCGATGGTGGCGGCATGCCGCACCGTCGAAGGCCGGCTGCCGCATTCGCTGCACTGCTACTTCATCCTGGCCGGCGATCCGCAGATACCGATCATCTACCAGGTCGAGCGCCTGCGCGACGGCAGGAGCTACACGACGCGGCGGGTCACCGCGATCCAGCACGGCAATGCGATCTTCTCGATGATGGTGTCGTTCCACGCCGAGGAGCAGGGCGTGTTCGATCATCAGGACAGGATGCCGGACGTGCCGCCGCCGGAAAAGCTCACCGCCGACGAAATCGTCAAGCAGCCGATGTTTCGCGAGATGCCGGAGTCCATCCGCCGCTACTACGAATCCGACCGCCCGATCGAGTTGCGCCCGGTCGAGCTCGGCCGCTATTTCGGCCAGAAGATCGAGGACGGCCGCATCCATGTGTGGATCCGCACCGCCGCCAAACTGCCCGACGATCCCGCGCTGCATATGTGCGCGCTGGCCTATGCGTCGGATTTTTCGCTGCTCGATGCGGTGGCGGCGCGCTATGGCCGCACCCTGTTCGACAAGCGGATGATGCCGGCAAGCCTCGATCACTCGATGTGGTTTCACCGCCCGTTCCGCGCCGACGAATGGCTGCTCTACGCGCAGGATTCGCCGAGCGCGCAGGGCGGGAGAGGGCTCACGCGGGGCTCGATCTTCAAGACGGACGGCACGCTGGTGGCCTCCGTCGCCCAGGAAGGCTCGGTGCGCGAGCGGAAGTGATGGCGTTCGGGCGGGAAGGGGTGCGGCAGGAGCCCCGTGGATTTGCGGGGCATTCTCCCGCGAGATCATGCCCTCGGTCCAAACCGGCCTGCCGGCCTTGCGCCTGGCCGGTCCGGAATGCTCGAAATCTGTGCAGGTCCGGACTTGCCAGCGGCTTGCGCATGTTTCCGCTTAACGCTGCAACTTTTTTATGCCATTTGCGCAGAAAGCTGCCAGACTTGAAGCTGCCGGACTTGGCAGGCTTCACCGACCAACCCCGCTGATACCGACTGGGAACCGCAGGCCCGACCATGAAACTCGTCGTCGCGATCATCAAACCCTTCAAGCTCGACGAGGTGCGCCAGGCGCTGACCGCGATCGGCGTGCACGGCATGACGGTCACGGAAGTCAAGGGTTATGGCCGCCAGAAGGGCCACACCGAAATCTACCGCGGCGCCGAGTATGTGGTGAATTTCCTGCCCAAATTGCGGATCGAAATTGCGGTCCCGGCCGAGATCGCCGACAAGGCCGTCGAAGTCATCACCGAGCACGCCCGCACCGGCAAGATCGGCGACGGCAAGATTTTCGTGACGCCGATCGATCGCGCGCTGCGCATCCGCACCGGCGAAACCGACGCCGACGCGCTCTAGCAGCGCCAGGCGCACTCGAAAGGGGCGGGGATAGACACCATGAGGGCACTATCACATCGCGCAGCGCGGTCAGCCGCGGCGATTGCTACTGCGACGATTTTCTCCGCCACGCCCGCCTTTGCTGCGACGTCCGGGATCAACGCCGCCGATACCGCCTGGATGACCGTCGCCACCGCGCTGGTGCTGATGATGACGATTCCGGGGCTGGCGCTGTTCTATTCCGGCATGGTGCGCAAGAAGAACGTGCTGGCCACCATGGCGCAAAGCCTGGCCGCCGTGACGGTTATTTCGATCCTGTGGGTGGCGTTCGGTTATTCGCTTGCCTTCGTCGGCAACGGCCCCTGGCTCGGCACGCTCAACCGCTGGTTCCTCGAAGGCCTGACCATGGACAGCGTCAATCCGGCCGCGAAGACGATTCCGGAAGCGTTGTTCATGCTTTACCAGATGACCTTTGCAATCATCACGGTGGCGCTGGTGGCGGGCTCGGTGGCCGATCGGATGCGGTTCTCCGCCTATCTGTTGTTTTCCGTCACCTGGTTCATGTTCGTCTACGTGCCGCTCGCGCATTGGGTCTGGGGCGGCGGCTTTCTCGGCAGCATGGGCGTTCTGGATTTTGCCGGCGGCCTGGTAGTACATCTGTCGGCCGGTGCCGGCGGCCTGGTCGCGGCCATGGTGGTCGGTCGGCGTCACGGCTACGGCTTCGAAAATCTTTCGCCGTTCGATCTGTCGCTGGCCGTGGTCGGCACCGGATTGTTGTGGGTCGGCTGGTTCGGCTTCAATGGCGGCTCTGCGCTGGCCGCAAACTCGCGGGCCGTCATGGCGATTGTCGCGACCCATCTCGCGGCCTGTGCCGGCGCGTTGACCTGGGGCGCGATCGAATGGTCGAAACGGCGCAAGCCTTCCGTGCTCGGCATGATCTCCGGCGCGGTGGCCGGCCTTGGCACGATCACGCCGGCCTCCGGCTTCGTCGAGCCGTGGCACGGCATCGTCATCGGGATCGTCGCGGGCGCGATCTGTTACTGGGCCTGCACCTGGCTAAAGCTGCGTTTCAAATATGACGATTCGCTCGACGTGTTCGGCGTCCACGGCATCGGCGGCATGACCGGAACCCTGCTCGCAGGCCTGTTTGCAACCGCCGCGATCGGCGGCACATCGGGGCTGTTCGAAGGTCATCCGCAGCAATTGCTGATTCAGCTCTATGGCGTGGCGGTCACCCTGGTCTGGTCCGGTGGCGTGACCTATGCGCTTTTGAAGCTGGTCGGCGCCCTTGTTCCACTGCGGGTTTCCGCGGAGCAGGAGCTGGAAGGCCTCGACATTTCGCAGCACGGCGAAGCTCTTCAGTAAGATTCCAGGTTCGACTGGCTGATCGATTCGACTCCAAGCGCAATGATTCTTGGTTGAATCGGCCTGTCAGCGGATGCGATTCACCTCTCCCCGCAAGCGGGGAGAGGTCGGCGCGTAGCGCCGGATGAGGGGGATTCTCCGCGAGCACCGTTCGTAAGATGGCCCCCTCACCCCAACCCTCTCCCCGTAAGAACGGGGAGAGGGAGAAGACGCGCATTACGCTTGAGCCGACCCCATTTGCTTAAGTCGCGGGACGTGCTCACGATTTAATCACGCCTGACCACGGCTTAGGCGTGACGGAACAGTGCAGGTTCCGCGCTTCGCCAAAAGCCCCGAAAAGCGACGCGTTCATGACCCGTAGGCCATACGGGCGATCTGGCACGGCATTTGATTCTAGGGGTCCCGGCTGTGCCCGCGCCGTGAATTCCCTCTCCGCGTGGTGAACCTCAGTCGAGCGTGCCCGTTCTCGTCCGAATCGGGCCAAGCGGGGATAGGACCCATGAAAATTGTTATGGCGATCATCAAGCCATTCAAACTGGAAGAAGTCCGTGATGCCCTGACCGCCATTGGCGTTCACGGTCTCACAGTGACGGAAGTCAAGGGATATGGCCGGCAGAAGGGCCATACCGAGATTTACCGCGGCGCCGAGTATGCGGTGAGCTTCCTGCCCAAGATCAAGATCGAGGTCGCCGTCGCCGCCAGTCAGGTCGACAAGACCATTGAGGCCATCACCTCGGCCGCGAAGACCGGCCAGATCGGTGATGGCAAGATCTTCGTCATCAACCTCGACCACGCGGTTCGCATCCGCACCGGCGAGGCCGATGCCGCGGCCCTCTGATTTCGCGCTCACCCTTATCATTCAGGAGTAAATGAAAATGACGTTCAAGCGTCCCACCCGCATGGGGTGGGCAGCCCTCGCTATCGCCGTGCTCTGCGTTGCAGGCTTCGTCGATGTGGCCTTTGCCGACGATGCGGCGCCCGCCGCGGCCGCGGCAGCCGCCGCACCCGTTCCCAACAAGGGCGACGTCGCCTGGATGCTCGCATCCAGCGCGCTCGTTTTGATGATGTCGGTTCCGGGCCTCGCGCTGTTCTACGGCGGCCTCGTCCGCACCAAGAACATGGCATCCGTATTGACGCAGGTGTTCGCGATCGTGGCGATGGTCGGCGTGATCTGGACGCTGTACGGCTACTCGCTCGCTTTCGGTGACGGCGGCAGCATGACGCCGTGGATCGGCGGCTTCGCCAAGGCCTTCATGCACGGCATCGACGCCAACTCGACGTCGGCGACCTTCTCGAACGGCGTCGTCATTCCGGAACTCGCCTACTTCGTGTTCCAGATGACGTTTGCGATGATTACGCCGGCCCTGATCGTCGGCGCCTTCGCCGAGCGCATCAAGTTCTCGGCGGTGATGCTGTTCATCCTGCTGTGGTCGACCTTCATCTATTTCCCGATCGCGCATTGGGTCTGGTACGTCGCCGCTCCCGATGACGTCGCCAATGCCGCGAAGGCGCTGGCGGCCGCGACCGATGCCGCGGCGAAGGCGGCGGCGCAGGCCAAGCTCGACGAAGTCACCGGCAGTGTCGGCTGGCTGGCGGGCGCCGGCGCCCTCGACTTCGCCGGCGGCACCGTCGTGCACATCAACGCCGGCATTGCCGGGCTCGTCGGTGCTCTCATCATCGGCAAGCGTGTCGGCTACGGCAAGGACCTGATGGCTCCTCACTCGCTGACCATGACCATGATCGGCGCTTCGCTGCTGTGGGTGGGCTGGTTCGGCTTCAATGCCGGATCGAACCTCGAAGCCAACGGCACCACTGCGCTCGCCTTCGTCAACACCATGGTTGCCACCGCCGGCGCGGCGCTCTCCTGGCTGCTGTGCGAATGGATGTTCAAGGGCAAGCCGTCGCTGCTCGGCATCTGCTCCGGCGCGGTGGCCGGCCTTGTGGCGGTCACTCCGGCCTCGGGCTTTGCCGGGCCGATCGGCGCGCTGGTGCTGGGTCTCGTGGTGTCGCCGGTCTGCCTGTTCTTCGTCGGCACGGTGAAGAACGCGCTGGGCTACGACGACGCGCTCGACGTGTTCGGCGTTCACTGCGTCGGCGGAATCATCGGGGCGCTCGGCACCGGCATTCTGGTCAATCCCGCGCTCGGCGGCGTCGGCATCACCGACTACGCCAACATCGCGGGCAACAACGCCGGGACCTACGACCTGGTGACCCAGATGGTCGCGCAGAGCAAGGCGGTTCTGGCCACCCTGGTGTGGTCCGGTGTCGGCTCGGCGATCCTCTACAAGGTCGTCGATCTCCTCGTCGGCCTGCGTCCCTCGATCGAAGAGGAGCGCGAGGGTCTCGACATCACCGATCACGGCGAACGCGCCTACAACATGTGAGTCCTCCCGGGGCGCGGTCTTGTCTAGTGTCCCGAATCCGAAGTTCGCCAGATTTCGCGGCAACCTCTGTGCGAACTTCGGATTCGAAAGGACACTAGAAATCTACGATTCTAGTGTGGTTTTGGTTCAGAAGTTCTCTTGGAGTGCTCGCAGCGAAAATGAAGAGAACTTCTGAACCACCACACTAGGCCGCGCCCTTCAACTTCGGTCGGGGCACAGACCCGGCAATGCCCCGACCGTTGAGGGGCTCCGGCGCAAGCTGGAGCCTCTTTTCTTTTTCGCGCGGTGTTGATGACGCAACCAGATTCGCAGGGCGGGTTAGCCGACTCCGTCCGTCGTAGCTCCACGAGCGAATGCAGCAGGCTAACCCGCCACGGCTGCTCTCCAAAACGTACCGTCTTGAGTTGATGGTGAACCTCGCGGCAGCCGGAACATACTCACCTTTATAGGCGGCGACAATTCGCTCAGGGCAGGGGGCAGGGCATGAGCTATTTCGATCTCGGGCCGTACAGCCGCAAAGTCACCACATCCACTCCGCAGGCCCAGCTTTGGTTCGACAGGGGGCTCAACTGGCTGTTCGGTTTCAACCATGGCGAGGCGATCAAGTGCTTCCAGAAAGCGCTCGAGCGCGACGGCGAATGTGCGATGGCGCATTGGGGCGTCAGCTATGCGTCCGGGCCAAACTATAACCTGCCCTGGAATCGCTATGATCCGCGCGGTCGGCAGATGGCGCTGTCAAAATCGTACGACGCCATGCTGGGAGCACTCGCGCACGCGGAGAAGGCAAGCCCGGTCGAGCGAGCGATGATCCGGGCGCTGCCCGCGCGCTATCCTCAGCGCGAGGCGATCGAGGACATGACGCCGTGGGACAAAGCCTACACGAAAGAGATGCGCAGGATCTTCGGTGCTTTTCCCGACGATCTCGAAGTCCGCTCGGTCTTTGCCGAGTCGATCATGAACGAGACGCCGTGGCAGATGTGGGACCTGCGCTCCGGCAAAGCCGCCGAAGGAGCGAGCACCGAGGAATGCAGGGCAGTGATGGAACAGGCTTTCGACAGGGTCCCGGCGGCGTGGGACCACCCGGGCCTGCTGCATCTCTATGTCCACCTGATGGAGATGTCGCCATTCCCGGAGCGCGCGCTGCGCGCCGGTGACCGGTTGCGTGAGATTGTCCCCGACTCCGGGCACCTCATCCACATGCCGACACATCTTGACGTGCTGTGCGGGCACTACAATGACGTCCTTGTCTATAATCGGAAGGCGCTGGCGACCGACCGCAGATTCCTCGCCTATTCGGACGATCCGGGCGTCTACCTGGTCTACGTCATCCATAACTTCCACTTCGCGATCTATGGCGCAATGTTCCTGGGCCAGTACACGCCGGCCATAGCGTTGGCGGGGGAACTGATCGCCACGATCCCCGAGGCGGTGCTGCGCATTGAATCGCCGCCGATGGCGGATTTCCTCGAGGGCTACCTGACAATGAAGCAGCACGTCCTCGTGCGCTTCGGCAAATGGCGCGAAATCATTGAGCAAAAGGAACCCGAGGATCGAGACCTCTACTGCTCGAATGTCGCCATGATCCACTATGCCAAGGCGGTCGCGCATTCGGCGCTCGGCAATGTCGCTGAGGCCGAGGCCGAGAAGGCATCATTCATGGTGGCAAAGACCCGCGTGCCGGACACAAGGCGCGTACATAACAATACCGTCGTCAACCTTTTGAGCGTGGCCGAGGCGATGCTCAACGGCGAGCTGGACTATCGCAAGGGCAACTTTGACATTGCCTTCGCACATCTGCGCAGGTCGGTCGAGCTCAGCGACGCGCTGCCCTACGACGAGCCCTGGGGTTGGATGCAGCCGACCCGCCACGCGCTCGGGGCGTTGCTTCTCGAGCAGGGACGGATCGAGGAGGCCGAGGCGGTCTATCGTTCCGATCTGGGTCTTGACCGTAAACTGAGCCGGGCCTGCCAGCATCCCGACAATCTGTGGTCGCTGCACGGGCTGCACGAATGCCTGGTTCGTCGCGGAGAAAAGGTCGAGACTGCCCTGATCAGGCAGAGGCTCGATGTCGCGCAAGCGCGGGCGGAGGTCCCGATAAGGGCATCCTGCTTCTGCCGTCGGATGGCGATGGCGGCCGAGTAGTCGTCTCGTCCAAGTGATTCAAATTAGACCTTGGAGTGGGTCGAGCGAAGGCGAAACCCACCATCCCCACCGGCGTTGACGTCGGCTTTTAGGGCTTAAGCTGAAATCCTATGCTTGATCGTCGCATTTCTGGTTTTGACCCGATACGGACATTCACTCGAGAATTCGTGGGGCGCGTCATCAGTCTAGAGGGCAACTGGTTTGTTCAACCTTGAAAGGCCATTGGCTACCAAAATGGGGTCGAGCGTCGCGGTGAGTTGCTCCCACCGACTCATAAGTTGTGACGAGCTTATCAACCGCAATGTATTGGGACCCGCGTCGGTGAAAAACAAAAAACCCGCCAGCCGTGCCAGCATGACTGCGACCTGATCGTGACCGGTCAGTTGTGCAAATTCCCTGTCACGAAGGTGAACGACAAGTTGACGAATTTTCTGACCTTCGACCTCAACTGACGCTACGTCGCGCCAGCTAATCCATCCAAGGTAAGCCCATTCTCGCGCCCAGAATCCTTGTTCATTAATCCGAAGAGCCGGCGCGCCTCGGTATGCCAGATACGCACCGCGAAATACTCGCGGCAGCGAGAGCAGAATTACAAGGCCACCAACGCAACTGAAGAGTAGGAAAAATTTGTCGTCGCTAGCCCACAAAAAAGTCGTGAGCAGGAATGTTGCCCAGAACAATACACTCATAAGCCACAGAGCCAATCGCGAGGGATAGTTACGACGATCATAAAAGTCTTTTGTCGTCCCCGTGAGCCCGAATGATTCCATGTGTGAGGAGGCCTTTGCTGCTGTTCGTGCTGGCTGAGAGCAGCACGCGTGGCGACGGCAAAGATATCGGTCAACAACTTACGATTGATTACATCAAAGTTCATTAGTCGCCAAATTTAGAGTAAATTTAGTACTAACGCGTCGGCCGACCTAATGCTGGCGGAAGGCCCGATTTGTGCCCGCGCCAATGTCCGGACTTGGCCCATCGCTGACATTCGCGATCAGCGCCGAAATGTCTGGTTTCTCGGGCAAGGCGGATATGAGCTACGCAGACGATCAACTTCGCGGCGTTCCACCCCTTCCCCTTCGCGCTACTGATTTGCCCGACAGGCAGCCGTGCAAGATTCCTGTCCAGCCCCCGCGCCAAAAATATTTCTGTTTTCCAGAAACCCGAATCGGTCGTATCGTTGGCGCATCCTGCTCCCGAAGAGAGGGGCGTACGCGTCGTCACGGACGTTGAGTGCGGGATGCGATGGACGCGACGGCATCGTCAGACGTGCGATGTCGGCGCGTACGAAGAAGCCGTGTGGTCCCGGCGCCCCGATGCTGGCGCCAAGTTTGTCGAGCTGGCGATGTCGGCCCTATCGGGCCCGACACGCTGAGATCGACAAGCGACGGTGGCAAGAAAGCCCGGTCACCGAGGAGAGCGCGGAGGAAATCGTCAAGACCATCGCGCAGGGAAGGCCGGTTGTTACCGCCTGTACCTGTGGTCAGCGCGCTCGCGCAAATTTCCTTTGCGCGGGGGCCCCGGGTGCATGCGGCCACCCGGTCTTCCCTGCGCCCTCCGAATTC
>Ga0265339_10003367_pt1 | contig 11188 bp, 11 predicted proteins | sample 4CB219metaG_FD_202085 | JGI IMG/M metagenome (GOLD analysis project Ga0265339, IMG submission 202085) | Rhizosphere microbial communities from Carex aquatilis grown in University of Washington, Seatle, WA, United States - 4-CB2-19 metaG | ecosystem: Host-associated > Plants > Roots >...
AATCTACGCGGACTACGCGGAGTTGAACGAGACGCCTGGGATGACGCCGGGGCTGCCGCTCGGGCTGCCCGGTGCGGCGCGGACGGTTCAGGTGGTGGGCGGGAAGGTCCTGGTCAAGGAGGGGCCTCACCTCAGCGAAGGCGTCGGCGGATTTTCCGTGTACGAAGCGGACAGCATGGAGGCCGCGATTGCGCTGGCCGCACGCATCCCTGCGGCGCGTCTTGGCGGCGCGGTGGAGATCCGGCCGGCCGAGAAGTATTGGTGAAGGGCGGATGCAAACGATGGACGACCATGACTGGTTGGCGAAGCGTTTCGACGAGAGCCGCTCGCACCTGCGGGCGGTGGCGTACCGGATGCTGGGCTCGGCCGGCGAGGCCGATGATGCCGTGCAGGAGGCGTGGCTGAAGGTCAGTCGTTCGGATAGGGGCGGCGTCGAGAACCTCGGCGGCTGGCTGACCACCGTCGTCGCGCGCGTCTGCCTGGACATGCTGCGCTCGCGCCGAGCGGAACGCGAGCAGCCGCTCGGGCCGGCCATCGACGCACTGCCGGCCGGTAACACCCCGGAGAATGAGGTCGCGTTCGCCGACGCGATCGGCCCCGCGCTGCTGATCGTCCTCGACATGCTCGCACCGCAGGAGCGCATCGCCTTCGTGCTGCACGATATGTTCGACCTTTCGTTCGAGGAGATCGCGCCCATCGTCGACCGCACGCCGGCGGCGGCTCGGCAACTCGCCAGCCGCGCCCGACGTCGCGTGCGCGGTGCGGCCGCGCCCGCCGCCGTCGCCCCCAACCGCGAGCTGGTGAACGCGTTCCTGGCGGCCTCGCGCGACGGCGACTTCGATCGCCTGCTCGCGGTGCTGTCACCCGATGCGGTGCTGCGGGCTGATGCGACGTCGGTGCGGGTGGCGGCGGCCTACCAGGAACGCGGCGGGCCGATCGTGGCGCCCGAGGTGCGCGGCGCCGCGCAGGTCGCCAGCGCGTTCAAGGGCCGCGCGACGGCGGCGCTGCCGGCGCTCATCGACGGCGAGTCGGGGGCGGTGTGGGCTGTCCGCGGTCAGGTGCGATCGGCGTTCGTGTTCACGGTCGCGGGCGGCAAGATCACCAGCATCGACCTCGTCATGGACGACGAGCACCTCGGCGCGCTGGACATCGAGCTCCAGTGATAGGAGGAACGAATCATGAAGATCAAGCTGACGACGGTGTTTGTCGATGACCAGGCGAAGGCGTTGGCCTTCTATACGGAGGCGCTGGGTTTCGTGAAGAAGGCGGACTTCAGCAACGGTTCGTTTCGATGGCTGACGGTGGCCTCGCCCGAGGAGCCCGAGGGCACCGAGCTGCAGCTGGCGCTCAACGACGACCCGGCGGCCAAGGCTTACCAGCAGGCGAGGCTTCAGCAGGGCCAGCCGGCGGTCATGTTCTTTTCCGATGATCTGCAGGCCGACTACGAGCGCATCAGGGCGCGCTGCGCCGAGTTCACGACGCCGCCAACCGACGTGACCGGGTCGAAGATCGCCAAGCTGGGAGATGGCTGCGGCAACCTGATCCAGCTCACCCAGCTGATGCGCTGGTAGCGTGAGAGCGGTGCCCGTCCATGGGATGACTCGCGCTACCACGATGCTCTGGCGCCGCCTGGACATGCCGGGGCACGACGCATGCCGCCTCGATGAGGCGACGAGCGATTGGCAGCTCGACGAGACAGCGGTGTTTCGGGACCCGTCTGGTCCGGCGGTGCTCGCGTACCACGTCGAGGGCGTCGCTGGCTGGCGCACGCGTGAGGCGTGGGTGCACGGCTTCATCGGCGAGCGACCGATCGATATCGTGATCTTGCGGAAGAAGGAAGCGTGGCACTTCGGTGGCGTCGCGGTCCCTGGCCTCGAGCGGTGCATCGACGTGGATCTCGGCTTCACGCCTGCACGAATCTGATCCCGATCCGGCGGTTGGCCTTGGAAATCGGACAGGCCGCTGATGTCCCGGCCGCGTGGTTTGACGTCGCGACAGGAGCGTTCAAGCCGCTCGAGCAGCGCTACGAACGCCGGGGCGAAACCGTGTACTGGTACGAGGCTCCCGCGTTCGGTTACGCCGCCGAGCTCGAGGTCGCGCCTGCCGGGTTCGTCAGACGCTATCCCGGGTTGTGGGAATCGATCTGATGCGCCAGTGGCGAATAGGGCTCACCGCGCCGAGAGGTACTCCTCGCGTACCATGACGCCGGTCGGCGGCAGGTTCGTGGCGGAGATCGTCGCGCGATAGTCGGTGAAGGCGTGCACGGCGACGTAGGTCGAGAGCGCGCCGCGCGCGAGGTGGGCGGCGGTGGGCGCGCCGCCGAGGGTCGCGGGCGCCCCGAGCGCTTCGGCGGCCGCGTGTTCGAGGTGGCCGGCCGTGGAGGCGGCTTCCTCGGGCGTGAGCCGCCGACGCAGCGTCTCGACGTTGACGAGCTCGCCGGTCGATTTGAACTCGAGGGTCATCTCCTCGAGCGGGCCAACCTCACCGGCCACGCCGAGCGCGGCGGCCGGCACGTCGGCGCAGCGCTGCAGGTTGTCGTTACCGGTGATGGCCCGACAGGTGATGCCGTGGTGGGCCGCCCAGGCGTCGAGGTCGGACCGCCGCGTCTCGTCCAGCCGGAAGCCGAGCGCGAAGCGCGCCGGAGCGGGCGCCGCGGCGGCCGCGCGGATGGCCGCGGCGCCGATGGCGTGGGCCCGGTCGATCTGCGCGGGCGTCCCGCGCATGACCGGGCACACGGCGCTGCCGAAGACCGCGCGCAGCACCGGCGCCGCGGCGGGGAGGTGCAAGAGGCCGATCAGCCCCGTCAGAGCGAGCGCCCCGCCGAGGACGCCGGCGCCGACCTTTGCGCGCCTGGTCTTCATGGTCGACCTCAGTTCGGAAACGGGCCGAGCGTGGCGGAGGCGCCGGCCGTCGTGACCGAGGCCTTCTGACCGGTGAGAGCCGCCGCCAGCGCGTCGAACTCGGCCTGGGTGATCTCGCCCGCCTGGGTGGCCGTCGGCTTCACGAGCGGCATCAGTGACGACGCGATGGCGCCGACGAACTTGTCGAAGGTGCCGCTGCCGATGTGGAGCATCGAGCTCGCGCCCTGGTGGGCTTCGACCATGCTGCGGCAGGTGAAGCTGGGCGTGTTGGTGTTGGCCGCGTCTGCGGCGGGCGCGCCAGGGTAGGAATCGGCGCCCAGGGCCGCGCCCACGAAGCGGCCGAAGCACACGACGATCTGCGTGGCGCTCGGGTGCCCCGCCGGGATGGGCGTGGCCACCTGGTTGAAGAAGAACGTCTTGAGGTCGGCGTCGGTGAGGATCTTCGTCTCGACGACGTCCTTCACGAACGCCTCGAGCCCGCTCTTGCCGCCCAGGCGCTCGTAGAGCGACAGCGTCGCGGCGCCGGCTCCCGCGGCGCCCGTCGTGCCGGCGCCGCCACCCATTGGTGACGCGCCCTTGTCGGAGCCGCAGGCGATCAGCGACGTCGCCCCCAGCGCCAAGGCGACGACGGCCGTCCCCCACTTCCCAGCTCGAATCGATGATCGGTGCATGTTGTCTCCCTTGCGATTGACGTACGGATGCGAATACGCGTTCGGGAGACGAACGGATCTGTGGGCGCCACGATTGTCCCGCGACGCCGTTCAGCGGCCGGCGAGGATGCTGAGCGCCTTGCCCTTCCAGGTCAGCGGCTCGAGCGGGCCTTCGTTGACCACGAGCGCCACGCACGGCTCCCCCGCCGTGACGTGCTGGACATGACGCTCACCCACGGCGCGGATCGAGATGTCGCCGCGCGCGAAGCGGCCCTGATCGTCGGTCAGCGCGCCGGCGAAGATGACCGTGTACTCGACGCCCCCGTGATCGTGCAGCGGGATCTCGAGCCCGGGGCGCAGGTTCACGAGGCGCACGACGGCGCCGGTGGGGCCCGCGCGCAGGTCGATGCGCGTGATGCCGGGGACCAGCCGCCGCCACCCGGAGGCCGCAGCGCCGGGCGCGAGGTAGGGCAGCACCAGCCGCGGGATCGCGTGCGCGTCGAGCAGGCGCAGCGCCGCGGGGTCGACCGGAGCGGCGCGGGGTCCGCCGTCGTCGTCGAGGCGCGCGAGCAGGCCGTCGAGCGCTCCGGGCGCCGTCGGCTCTGCGGTGGCGGCCGCAAGCGACGCGCCGCCGATGGCGTCGAGCGTGCGCAGGCGCGCGCCGCACGCGGCGCACAGGGCGGCGTGGCAGGCGACGGCCACCGCGGCCGGCTCGGAGGACGCGCCGGCGGCGAATTCGACGAGCTCTTCCTCGGACACGTGGTGAACGGGCGTCATGGCTCCACCTTTCCCGTGAGGCGCTCCCGCAGGCGCGCCATGGCGAGGCGCACGCGCGTCTTGACGGTGCCGAGCGGCAGGCCCTTCTCCTCCGCCAATTCGCTCAGCGAGCGACCGCGGTCGTAGGCTCCGACGAGGATCTCGCGCTGCTCGTGGGGCAGCTCGCCCATGGCCTGGCGCAGCTCACGCGCGTCGCGCGCGGCGGCCAGCTGCTCGTCGGGCGCGGTCGGCGCGGTCGGCGGCTCGGGCTCGGGCTCGGGCCAGCGCTGGCGCCGGACGTGGGTGATGAAGCAGTTGCGCGTGATCGTGAAGAGCCACGTCGTCACGAGGCCCCTGGCGCCGTCGAACTGATCGGCCTTGCGCCAGACGGTGAGCATCACCTCCTGCGTCAGCTCGTCGGCCAGCGCCGCCCCGGCTCCGCGCGCCATGAGCTGGCCCTTGATGCGCGGCGCGTAGAGCTCGAAAAGGCGTGCGAAGGCGTCCCGGTCGCGACGGAGCGCGATCGCGGCCACGAGCGCAGGCGCATCGTCGTTGCTGGCCAACAGCGCCGAGACGCTAACCACGCTGCCACGCCGCGCGAACGAGGGCCTCCACGGCCTTGATACGCGCCGGGCGAGGGATCGGATCTCCCTCAATAGAAAAACAGCGCTCGCCCCCGTTGACGGCTTGGCTCGGAGTGCCCACAGACACGACCTATGTCGCATCACTATTCGGGGCCCAACGTCGGGTTCCCTCGCGGAGACGCACGTCTGGATCTCACCGATCTGTTCGCGTTTCCGAAGCCCGGGGACGCGAGCAGATCGATCCTGATCATGAATGCGCACCCGTCGGCTGCAATGAACCCGGCTGGGCCCACCACCGCCGAGCCGTACGCTCCAGGGGCCGTGTATGAGCTACGCATCGACACCAACGGTGACGCCGTCGCCGACATCGGCTACCGGCTGCGCGTCTCGCCTTCGGGCGCCGGGGCGCAGACCGCGACGCTGCGCCGGGCCGAAGGCGCGGAGGCCGCCGGCATGGGCGCCGATGGCCGCCTCATCGCCGAGGGGATATCGGTGGCGACTGGGCACGAGGGCCGAGCGACCGAGGGCGGGGATCATCGAGTGTTCGTGGGCAAACGCAGCGATCCGTTCTTCTTCGACGTGCAAGGAGCCCTGCACGACATGCAGTTCACCGGCGACGACTATTTCGCCGACAAGAACGTGTACAGCCTCGTGATCGACGTGCCGAGCTCCTCACTGGGGTCGGGTCCGGTGGGCTTGTGGATGCGCGTGCTCGTGCCGGCGGACTCCGCTCCGGGTTGGGTCCAAGTCGAGCGCGGCGCGAGGCCCTCGCAGACGCCCTTTCTGGCGGGCGAAGCGCTCGAGGAGTACCTCGCCGCCGAGCCCAAAGACGACGCGCGCTTCGTCGGTGTGTTCGCGCACGCCTTGGAGCACACCGGCGGGTACGCGCCCGAAGAGGCGAAGCGCACGGCTCAAAAGCTGCTCCCGGACATCATGCTCTACGACCCGAGGCGCCCGGCGTCGTACCCCGTCAACGGCCGCCTCCTCACCGACGACGTCATCGACGCCTTCCTGCCGATCCTGACGAACGGGAAGGTGAAAGGAGACAAGGTCGGCCCACACGGCGACTTGCTGGCGGAGTTTCCCTACGTCGGCCCGCCACACGGCGGTGTTTAGAGCGTGGGTCCGGTCGCGGTGCCTATCGACCGCGCATGGCACCCGTCGGTAACCTTTTCATCCGAAAAGGGCGGGACCGACGTACGGCTCACCGATTGCAAATGGGTCGGGCGCCGTGATTGACGTAGGCCAGACAGTAGGAAACTACAAAGTCGTCTCGAAGCTCGGCGAGGGCGGGATGGGGATGGTCTTCCTCGCCGAGCATCCCGTGATCGGGGCCAAGGTCGCGCTCAAGGCGATCCACCCCCAGTTCGCGCGGCGGACCGACGTCGTGTCGCGCTTCGTGAACGAGGCGAAGGTGGTCAACCAGATTCGACACGACCACATCGTCGACATCACCGACTTCGGAACGACCGGCGGCGGCGACTTCTACTTCCTGATGGAGTACCTCGAGGGCGAGACGCTGTCGCAGAGCATCGCCCGTCAGGGCGCGTTCCCCGTCGCGCGCGCGCTGAACGTCGCCGCTCAGATCGCCGACGCGCTCCAGGCGTCCCACGAGCACGGAGTCATCCATCGCGACCTCAAGCCCGACAACGTCATCCTCGTCACGCGCGGCGAGACGCTGGACTTCGTCAAGGTCCTCGACTTCGGCCTCGCCAAGCTGACCCACGAAGGAGACGGCTCGACGACGGACGCGGGGTCCGGCCTCGTCATGGGCTCGCCCGCCTACATGTCGCCCGAGCAGTGCGATGGTCGCAGCGAGATCGATCGGCGCAGCGACATCTACGCCCTCGGCATCATCTTCTTCGAGATGGTCACGGGTCGGGCTCCCTTCAGCGGCTCGTCCTACAAAGACGTGCTCGTCCAGCAACTCACGGCGCGCCCGCCGGCGCCGCGCAGCTTCACTTCGCAGGTCCCCGCGGCCATCGACGCGATCATCGACCGCGCCCTCGCCAAGGACCCGGCGGCTCGTTTCCAGACCATGGCGGAGCTCGGCGCCGCGCTCCGGGATCCCGGGGCCTTCGCCCCTGAGCCCCCGGCCGTCCGCGCGAGCGCGTCGCGCGAGGACGACGACGACCTGCGGCCCAAGAGAAATCGCCGGCCACTCGTCGCGGTCGTTGCCGTCGCGGCCGCTTGCGCCGCGTTCATCGCCAAGCCCCAGCTCTGGGCGCAGTACGCCTTCCTCCGCAGCGCCGTCGTCGCGGCGACGCACGCGGCGTCTATCGCCGCGGACCCTGGTCTCGATTCCGATCCGCCCCTCCCGTCGGCGCGCGCCAGCGCCCGAGTCCCCGTCTTCGCGCAGGGCCAGAGGCATCGCCACTCACCGATCGAGGACGAGACGATCGGAGACGTCGCGCCCGAGGGTGTGCTGGCGCCGTCGGAGCCTTGAGCCCGGACGCGCCCGCAGAGGTTACGGGCTCGTAGCGGTGCCTCTCTGGTAACAGGCGCGCTCGACCGTCTGGACCTCTCGAGGCCGCGAAAGGCCGCCGAAACACGTGGACCCGCTGCGGCACGGTTCTGGCAAACGCGTAGGGGCCTACCGGATCCGCCACCACGCGGACCCTGAAAGGAACGTCATGCATCTCCTCTGGTCTCTGATCGTTGGACTCATCGTCGGCGCCATCGCGAAAGCCCTCACGCCCGGAAAAGATCCCGGTGGCATCGTCGTCACGGCTCTTCTAGGGATCGCCGGCTCCGTCGTCGCGGGCCTCCTGGGCGGAGCGCTCGGCATCTACCACGCAGGGGACGCCGGTCCCGGGATCATCGCTTCGGTGATCGGCGCGGTGATCGTGCTCGCCATCTACCACGCATTCCGCCGCAGGACGGCGTGATGGCGAACGGCGCTAATATCGAGCTCGCGCTGTTTGCGCCGTACAACGAAGTCGTCGAGCTGATCGGCGACTTCAGCGGCTGGAAGCCGCTCGCCATGAGCAGGGGCGACGACGGCTGGTGGCGCGTCTCCGTCGAGCTCAGCGACGGGGACCACCTGTACAAGTTCAGGGTGAAGTCGCTCAGCTATTTCGCGATGGGCGAGACCCTCGACGTGTTCGATCCTTACGCGCTCCACGTCACGAACGACGAGCACGAGAACTCGATCGTTCGCGTCAAGGACGGGCAGCGCGTCTGGACCGAATATGTGTGGCGGCACGACGACGTCCCGCTGCCGCAGAACGAAGAGCTGGTGATCTACGAGCTCTTCGTCGGTGACTTCGGTGGCACGAACGATCGTCGCGGGGTCTTCACGGACGTGATCGCGAGGCTGGATTCCTTGCAGGACCTCGGCATCAACTGCATCGAGCTCATGCCAGTGAAGTTCTTTCCGGGACAGGGGTGGGGTTACAACCTGCGTAGCCTCTTTGCCGTGGCCAGCGTCTACGGCAGCGCGGACGAGCTCTGCCAGCTGGTTGACGAGTGCCACGCCCGCGGGATCCGCGTCGTCATCGACGGCGTCTACAACCACGCCGACTCCGAGTCTCCGCTGGCGAAGATCGCCTACGGCTACTGGTACTACGAGCAGAACCCGGACCAGCCCGAGATGCAGTGGGGCCCCAAGTTCAACTACGGTCATTTCGACGAGAACCTCGGAATCTTCCCCGCGCGCAAGTACGTCATCGAGTCCATTCGCTTCTGGGTCGAGAAGTTCCACATCGACGGGATCCGCTTCGACGCGACCCGCGCCATCGCCAACTTCGACGCCCTCCGCGAGCTGACGAGCGCCGGGTTCGACCAGGTCGGAAAGCGCAAACCCTTCCTGACCGTCGCCGAGCACGTGCCCGAGGATCCGGCCATCACGGGCTTCCCCGACGGCCCCATGGTGGCGGCGTGGCGGTTCTCACTGGGGGCTCACTTCAGAGCGGTCCTGACCGAGCAGTCGAACGACGGCGAGTCGCCCGACGATCTCGAGGGTTTTCTCGCGGCGCTCGATCCCGCGAAGAATGGCTACGGATCCGGGGGCCGCTGCGTGAACTACATCGTGAGCCATGACCACGACCGTCTCATGCAGCAGCTCGGCGACAAGGGGCACATGTTCGGGGACGTCGCGTTCGCCCGCGTGAAGCTGGGCCTCGGCATCCTGGCCACGATCCCCGGGATGCCGATGATCTGGATGGGACAGGAGTTCGGGGCCGCCTCCGAGAAGAGCCTCGATCCGCGACCGCTCGACTGGTCGCTGCTCGAGAACGAGCAGAACGCGGGCCTGCGCGAGCACGTCAAAGGCCTCTTCCGGCTGCGGCACGAGAATCCAGCGCTGCGCGGCGACAGCTTCGAGGTGTGCTTCAAGGACCCGAAGCGCAAGGCATTCGCGTTCAAGCGGTGGAACGGCCACGGGGGCGTCATCGTGGTCGCGGTCAACCTGCGGCACGAGCCCACGGGTGAGCTCGTCTTGAGCGGCTGCGGCCTCGAGGACGGCGTGTGGCACGAGTACACCTCGAACTATGACTGCCACGTCGAAGGCGGCGTGCTCAAGGAGCAGCTCGGCCCGAGCGAGGTGAAGGTCTTCATCAAGGTCGGTCCGTCCGGAGCGCGCGGGTAGGGAAGGCCCCGATCGGTATCAGGCAGGCGGTCGCGCCTCCCGTGCCGGGGGTATATTCGCCGCCCCGAATGAGTCTCGTCCCCTCGTCCAACGTCCTCTACGTTTGGAGAAGCGCCGAATGACGCTCGATCCTTGGGCTTGGCTCGGGACGGTGGGAGGCGAGATGGCGACGCTCATGCGTCGGGTCGATTGGGCGGCGACCCCCGTGGGCCCCGTCGACTCGTGGCCGTCGAGCTTGAAGAGCCTCGTCGCGATGATGCTCTCGGCTCGCCATCCGATGTTTCTCTGGTGGGGTCCGAGCCTGGTTCAGTTCTACAACGACGGCTATGTGCCGAGCTTCGGCGTGGGCAGGCATCCCTCCGCGCTCGGACAAAAAGGGAAGGAGTGCTGGGCCGAGATATGGCCGATCATCGGCCCCGAGATCGATGGCGTCATCGCCACCCGTGAGGCGACGTTCCATGAGGACGCGCTGGTTCCGATCTTTCGGAACGGCCGGATGGAGGAGGTCTACTGGACCTATGGCTACTCGCCTGTCTTCGAGACCGACGGCTCGGTCGCGGGCGTGCTCGTCGTGGTCACGGAAACGACGTCTCGCACCGTGGCCCTTCGACGACTACGAACCGCCCAGACCCTCGCGCAGAGCCTCAGCGGAGCGGCGCGGTCGGAAGACCTGGCTCATGTGGTCATCCAGGCGCTCGGCGCTGCGCCCGAAGACGCTCCCTGGGCGCTCGTTTACCGCCGTGGTCATGCACGCGAGGTCGTCGCTCTCAGCAACCTGGAACCCTCGGTCGCCGATGAAGTCATCTCTCTCGTCGAGCAGGCCTCGCCGTCCCACCCCTCGCAGGACATCCTGCGCGTGATCGAGACCTCCGCGCTCCCGGGGACGCCGTGGCCCGAGCCGAGCCGGTATGCCGTCTCGGTGCCGCTTCGCGAGAGCGACGAAGGACGCGGAAACGGCGAGTTCCAGCTGGTGCTCGGTCTCAGCCCGCGCCTTCCCTATGACGACGGATATCGCGATCACGTCCGCGGCTTGGTCCGGCAGCTGGAGGGTGTCGCTGAGCGGATTCTTTCGCAGGATGCTCAGTTCGCCGCAGAGGTCGCCCGCAATGATCTCTTGATGCAGGCGCCGATCGCCGCCGCGCTCATGGTCGGGCCCGACTGGCGATTCGAGCTCGCCAATCCGCTCTACGTGCGGATGGTCGGCCGCGACGTCATCGGCCGCAATTGGCGCGACTGTTTCCCCGAGCTTCGCGGGAGCCCGACCGAGGAGATCCTGGCCCGGGTCTATTCGTCGGGAGAGACCGTCCCCGTCGGGGAGCAGCTCGTGCCGTTGGTCCGAGAGGTCGGCGTGCTCGAGGATCGATTCTTCGACTTCACGGTGAGCCCCATCAGATCGGAGGGGCGCGACGTCGACGCGATGATTGTCGTCGCGGTCGAGACGACCGCCAAGGTTCATGCGCGTCGTGACCTGGAACGAACCGCTGCCGAGCGCGAGGCGCTGGTCAAGGATCTCGAGGAGGCGTCGCGCGCCAAGGACGAGTTTCTGGCCATGTTGGGCCATGAGCTCCGGAATCCGCTGTCACCGATCGTGACGTCCCTTGCCCTGATGCGCGGCCGCGGAGCGGCGGACAGCACGCACGCGCAGGAGGTCATCAGTCGCCAGATGACTCGCATGGTTCGGCTGGTCGACGATCTCCTCGAGGTGTCACGCGTCACGCGCGGGAAGATCGACCTCAAGCGCGCCGTCGC